>Ga0208299_1000402_pt1 | contig 40522 bp, 70 predicted proteins | sample 15_taG_FD_184089 | JGI IMG/M metagenome (GOLD analysis project Ga0208299, IMG submission 184089) | Marine viral communities from the Subarctic Pacific Ocean - 15_ETSP_OMZ_AT15312 metaG (SPAdes) (version 2) | ecosystem: Environmental > Aquatic > Marine > Oceanic | place: Pacific Ocean | collected... | reverse complement strand
CGGCTTAACACCTACCCAATAGTAGGCTTCGACGATTATATTTTCTAAAAATTCTATACGGCTTTCTAATTCCGCGATCTTCTTTTTACTCATCTAGTAGCCTCAATCAGAGGCATTTAATTCTTCTAGAGAATAATAGAATGTATACGAGTCATCCATCACTACCTTTTCGGCAGCAAATAAATGCTCTTTCAATCCATCAATCTCTTCATAACGTCTCTTCAACTCAGCAATTAGGTTAGGCGCTATAAGCGCCAAATCTTGAAGCAAGTCTTCAGCAGGGTAAATACACTCCTGACAATGTTTAATTCTGTCTTCAATCCCTTCAAACTGAGTCAAGTCAATTCTTTCGTTACTCATTCTAGTTGGCAGTTAACTTCTACACTTGTAGCAGTAAACTTCGTCTGGTCCAACATATTCGGGGCACGCAATAGGAGTGTTGCCACACTTTAGTAGTTCATTACCTTCCATATACTCGTTAAGAGCCATTTCTGTTAGACTTACTTTAGTGACTTCCCACTGGTATCCCTCAAATCCTTCTTTGTTATCAAACAAAGACTTGATTGCGTTAGACCAGATATCCGCTTCTTCCTTTGTTTCAAAGTAGAAGTTATCCGCCCATTGATTATTGTATACATCTCTTATTGTTAAACAATACATCTAGTAGTTTCACTTATAGAGGCAGCATACCTACTTTATTGGTAGGCGCATGAACTCACTATAAATGAACTCAAATAGTATCCTACCAACTTCTGTAAAGCCAGTAGGATCTTCTTCAGTGTCTATTCTTGATTCGTCAAATAGAACATCGTGTTCTATAAGACCCTCATCAACTAGACATTCCATAATGTCGTCACCTGCTTGGCAGGCATACGCCATTAGTTGTTCTTTATCCATCTAGTAGCCTCATTCAGAGGCACATTTGGGGCAGTCTCCCCAAGAACACCACTTGGAAGGGTGAGCGCATTCAAGCCATTCTCTAACTTGATTTGCCCAGTCTTCTTCGTGGATTCCTGAAGAAACATGCTCCATCCATTCGATTCGCTCTTCTAACGAATCAATGCGTTCATAAGATTCCTTTAACGCAGCAATTAGGTCAGGAACCGCAGCGATAGCATTCATATCAGCAACATCTCTTTCGATTTGCCTTACTTGCTCTCCCATGCGTTGGGTGAAGTTGATTACCGGCGTATGTCCGTGGTTAGTATAACGAACACCAATATCAATTCCGCCACCTGGAAGATCAATAATCTCCCACTTTCCTTTTGTAATTCCTTCAAATTGCTTTAAGTCAATTTTCTTATTACTCATCTAGTAGCCTCACTCGGAGGCGTTGATTTCTGCGGAACATTCCTTACAAGTTCCAATACCAGTTTCACTGGTGGCCTCAAAGTCAAAGTCTTCATCTAACTTTGGTCCGCAATTTTCGCACCACTGACAAGCAGTGAGCCCTGAACAAATACCTTTGTAGGTTCCGTCCAGTGTTTCATCAAGCATTATTCGATTACAAACACACACACCCAGTACGGTGCGTCCAAATACCTCATCACCCTGTTTAAGTTTGGCAATGATTTCATCCCATTGTTCATGTACTTCCTTAGTATACATGGGGATGCGTATCTTTTCATTCGTTAAGTCAATTTCGTTACTCATCTAGTTACCTCATTCTTCTTCAAGCAAGTGCTTGAATTCATCAAGGTGATGTCTTAGTTCATTCGCTTCTTCAATGGTTTGCTCTCCGTCATAAACGGGTTTCCATTTTCCATGCGATGTTGAACTATATGGGTCGATATAGTCATCGGTTAGAAAGTCAAAGACTTCATCAGTTACTTCAAACTCCTTCCACTTCGACTTATCGCCCAAATATATTACCAGTCCGTTTTCGGACACTAGTATTATTTTACTCATCTAGTAACCTCACTCGGAGGCTTGTTTTGACTGCAATAGCAGCGACTTCATAGTCTGTAACCTATCATCGGGAATGGGTTCACCCATTTCTCCGCATTTAGGACAAGACCAAAGTAGTCTGCTTCCAGTGTGATATTTTTCTAATTTACTTCCGCAACCATTACCGTAGCGGTTTAACGCGCCACAAGTAAGTAGTTCCTTTAGTATCTCATCTTCAACACTCATCTAGTAACCTCACTCGGAGGCTCGTAATTCAAGATTACACAAAGCCCTTGAGTCATCTAAGTCAAAATACTTTTCCAACTCAATGGCTTGTGCCAAAGTCATAGGTGGTTCTAGAAAGGCAAATATATCCCAATCCACACCCCACTGGTTTCCATGCCCTGATTCTATCAAGGCCCTACTTACTTCATTCACTTCGTTTCTCTTATCCCCTCTCGGAACCATATTTGCGGTCCCACCGGGGTTTAGGTACTCAACTGTTCCAATAATTTCACCATCTAGGGTGACGTCTAGTGTCCAAGACGCACCCCTGCTGGTTTCCATTACGACAAGATTTGTACCACTAATCCTGTCTAACAATTCTGTATTTTCACTCTCGTTACTCATTCTAGTAGCCTCACTCTGAGGCTCGTAATTTGTTTTCTGCCTCTACTAACATTTCTATTGGTAGATTGTTAGTTAAAGCATTGAGATAATCTATCTCTTCATAACATCTTTTTAACTCAGCGATTAGATCTGGCCAGATGTGCCACCCATGTTGTGACAATTCATCGCGTGTAAATCCTTCAAAGCCGGTTAAGTCAATTCTTTCGTTACTCATCTAAGTAGCCTCACTCGGAGGCTTTTGAATCAAGTGCTGCGTCTATATCGCTTTTTGAAAACGGGTATGTGATTTCATTTACATGGACATATTCTTCATCCCCATGTTTGATAATATCACTCACTTCTTCTTCTCTAGCATTCATCGCTCGCAAAATAACTTCATTCATTACTTCATAACATCTCTTTAACTCAGCAAGAAATTTAGGAATGTTGTAAATAGCGGCAGCATCTTTCTGGTTCATTTCAATTCCCAGAATATTACCAACCATACCATTTTCATCAACCTCGTAGTTCATAGCACCACGCTTTTCCGTTATTCCTTGAAAATAAGTCAAGTCAATTCTTTCGTTACTCATTCTAGTAACCTCACTCGGAGGTATCGCAATCACTACACAAACATTCCTTTACACCGTCTCCATCATATTCTGACAGGTAGGCATAACAGTTTGCACAGTATTCTTCTGGTCTTTCCTCCCGATATTCTTCGACAATAGGTTCCAGATAGTCAATGCGTTCATAACATCTCTTCAACTCAGCAATTAGTTCAGGAACGGCGGTCATCGCTCGCTTATTAGCGTTGCATTCGACCATCATATCTCCCCACCAGCCGTCGCCTACTACGGCAACTACTGGGTGAGAATTATTGTGTCTCTCCGATATGGGGCCTAAGATTAGACCTTCATCCCATTCTTCGGATTCCCACGGGCCTCCTGTTATTCCTCTAAATTGAGTTAAGTCAATTCTTTTGTTACTCATTCTAGTAGCCTCACTCGGAGGCTTTTTCTTCAAGATACTCGCAATAGTAGCACCCTCTTTTCAGAAGATGGCATTTGTATTCTAACAACTTTCAAGGTGAAAGGTGTTTCTTGTGCTTCAATCACTCTTTTGATGTCGGTGCATTCCGCGTCGAAGAAGGCCATGCCGTTCTCGGTTTTTAAGCCTACCAAATCGCCATATTGATTTGTGCCGGTCTTGACTTCTTGCACTTCAAGAGTATGAATTGTGTATCTTTCATTGTATAGATCTTCACCTATACCGTAGCAGTTACAGTTGATATATTCTTCAAATGTTTCTTCACTCATTCTAGTTACCTCACTCAGGAGGCATCACACCCGAACTCGCATTCATAAATGCCGTTTTCGGGTAGTTCGAAATGGGCACCACAGTCGGTGCATTTCCATAAGAAACCTGCTTCTGCGGACGCATCCTTATGGCAATCCATATCGACATTTTCGATATAGGTTGCATAGTTAGTCCACTTATCAAGTTCTTCATAACATCTATTGATTTCATCAAGTAGAATCTTTAATTCTACTTTAGTCCAATTGCCCACAGGTCCTTGTCCGGTTCCGTAGGCGTACTTGTTCGCAAAATGTTTGTAATCAATTCTTTCGTTATTCATCTAGTTACCTCACTCGGAGGCTGATTCGTCAAAGAATTCATCACATCGACAGTAGTTTTGGCAGTCGTGTAAGAGTCCTTCCTCTTCACGGTGTCCACCACAGTCGGCGCAATTTTGTAATTCTTTAGTGGCCTGGTCGATGCAGCGATTTGCTGCATCAATCTCTTCATAACATCTCTTTAACTCAGTAATCATGCGAGAGATATTCAAAGAGGCCAGATAATCATCTATCGGCCCGTCACTTTGGTAATTATCCCATTCACTTTCGATTGCGTCTAAGTCAATTCTTTCGTTATTCATCTAGTAGCCTCACTCGGAGGCGTTTTATTGTTCGAGGAGTTCACGACAGTCTTCTTCATCTACACAGGACTCGGATTGACATCCTTAATCCAATTTAAACCATTCACAGGATCGAGGGCATATTACCATACCCCGTCCACCGATGGTCTGCAGAAGCTCGTCTTCTCGCTCATACATTCTCTTTAACTCAGCAATTAGGTCTGGAGTGGCGGCAAACATTTTTGCCATCTTTTCCTGTTCTATTTCATCCTTAGCGTAAATACCGTATGGTTCATAGTCGGGAACAATTAGCCCAACAGCCCACGGTGTTCCAGGTTCAGAAATCTGGATAAGGTATCTTGCCCCATAAAGGGAGTGCTCGTGCCTCTTGATTTCCATTTTCCTAGGTAGACCTTCAAAGCCGGTTAAGTCGATTCGTTTATTACTCATCTAAGTAGCCTCACTCGGAGGCTATGTAATCTTTGGTAGCACCACACTTGAGGCATTCATACCAAACATCTGTGAATTGTTGCGCGGCTATTCCATAGCCACACCATTCACCATGAGAAACTTGTATTTTCCAATTACATTCGCATTTACTCATCTAGTTACCTCACTCGGAGGCATTATCAATTTCAATCTCCAAATACTTCATTAAAAGCAGCGCTAAGTTCTGGGTAACTGGCATGAGGGTCAAAAATCTCTATGACCCTGCCCCAGTTAGTCAGTTCTTCATTCATACTGTCCATGTATTCGTAGCATCTCTTTAACTCAGCAATTAGGTCAGGTAGTTTGGCGATAGCCTTGGTCGTGGCATCGGATTCTTCATCCCCGTCACGGTAAAATGTCTGGGCTATCGTTCCATAGTCTTCTGTGTTTATGGCTGCCGATGGTTCTTCATTCTCGGGGTCACCATAAAGCCATTCTATGCTCCAAGTGCCACCATCTATCATTCTCTCAAACTGAGTTAAGTCAATTCTTTTGTCACTCATCTAGTACTACTCTTCTTCTCCGACTAGAAACCATCTTACGCTGCCCTTAGGGCCAACGCAATCAAACTCTGGATATCTAGCCAGAGTGTTTCCTAGTGCCTGTGGAGAAGTTCCCCACCTTCGCCTTTTAGCGAAAGCGGAAACCAACTCATTAGTGGTTAGAGGGCTTCTTTCAGCCAATATCTCTGCCACTATTTTTCGTAATAAAATAGTCTTCATTCTAGTAGCCTCTCGGCTTCACTCGTAATCACGAATGCTAATTCCTACAGGGAAGCGAGGTATTCCATCGTCAGTTAGCTCTTGGTATCTTACCGTAAGCATCTTACCGATGTAGTCATTTCCATTCTGGAATAACTTTTGTCTCTCTTCTCTTGTTCCACGAGGTCTAACATTGAAAGTCGCTCCGCTTTGAATCTTACAGATCCAAATAACGCAGCCAGTTTCTCCGCCAGTTCCCTCAGTAAACCCGACGATTTCAAATTCGTCGTCTAAGAAAGTCTTCACTTTCTGTAGGTTAGCACTTCGCTTGCCGATTGCGTAGGCGCCCCGATAATTTCTCACCATAGCACCTTCATAGCCTTCGTTTACGAAACGAGCCTGCAGTTCGTGGATATTTCTTTCATTTTCCACGGTAAAGTTCTCTACGAGGCTCAAGAATCTCGCACCATTAGTTACGGTGCGGATAGTTGAGTATCTCTCTGAGAAATCAGGTTCGCCATTCAAGTCTATACAGTCGTAGACACGCAAAGAAACTTCACGCATCTGCGCTGAGTTTCCTTCCTTGAGTGTCACACGACGCACAAGTCCGACAAGTTCTTGGAATGTCAGGGTATCAGAGTAGAGTTCACCATCGAGCACCAAGGATTCATTGCTGTTTCCAGCAACCTCCATCCTAATGTGCCTTAAATGTGGGAACTCTTTTCCCTTCCTCGACATGAGTTTAACTGTCCCGTCGTTATTCAAAACGGCCAGGCAGCGGACTCCATCGAACTTTCTCTGGACAACCGCTGGGTAGGTGATGTTGTGTTTCCGCTTTGTAAACGGATGCGCCAGCATCGGAAGGATCTTGACCTCATTCTCAGCTTCGCTTATCGTGTCGAAATAAGCTTCGTCACGTTTCTTGCTCAACTTCGAAGTAGCCTCGAATATCGCCTGCTCTCTCGCAGAACGGGTTTGTTTTCCTTCGTTAATTATTTTCCCAGTCGTTTCTGTAAGTTTTCCATCGGTTTGACCCGATTCGACTTTTAACAGAAATCCAGAATCAGTCGTCTCCACCCAGGCTCTCCATTGCTGGATCTTACCTGTGCTTGTCTTTTTGTACACTATTTGTGTTTCATGTATTGTACTCATCTAGTTCGCCTATTCAGCGAGTCGAAGGCAAGTGCCCTCTATGTCATGGTTGTCACCATTATGGTTAGTCCATCCACATTCTAAACATATCAAATTCGCTCTCATATGAGCCACTAATGTGTCTATTTCATCGTACGATTCTTTGAGCGCACGATACAGTATGGCTATTCTTTCAGTTTTGCTAAGGTTTTTACACCAGTCAGCACTTGTCAAGTCTATTCTCTCCATCTAGTAGGGTTACTGTTCTTCTCCCTTGTCAGCAATTATGTAGTACCAGAAAGATTCTGGCAGTTCAGTCGTTGCCTTTAGCTCATTAGTTCCGCCCTTAAGGGGCATCTTCTGCCAAGCACATTCAGTTATTTGCGGTATCAGCAAACTCATCTAGTAGCCTTACGGCTATTTTAGTCCCCACACTTGGTAGGTCTTGGTTGGTTTGGAATCGATAATTGCGAACTTGCGAAACTCTCCCTTCACACGCTCCTGTTCGATATAATCGTGGGCCTCGAGACCACTGTCCCGATTAGTAACCCATACCCACCAACCTCTCGTTCCATTCAAAGTCATTAATTCAGTTGGACGTTCGTCCATCAAATATTCTCTATCTCCGATTTTCATTCTAGTGCACTAATAAGTACCAAGCAGCTTTATTTCAAACCACTTCTTGGATTCTTTTGCTACGGCTTCGTATATTTCTATAACGTAGTCGCTCATACAACTTGCACCAAGTACCCATTCGGCTACATCGGCATCTAAGCTGTTATCGGTAACGTACGCGAATATGTCGCTCTTCGTTTCAAAGTCCTCCATCATCATCTCGCACATACAGTCCGTAGCGGACTCGATGTCAGATTTCCATGTTGAGATATCTATCTCACTCATCTAGTTGAGGATTAATCCTCGGTTGGCGATTATACTAAACCGAAGAAGCTCAGTAAAAAGTCGATCACAAATCGGTGGATCGTATTTACGCTAAGATACGGGGAGAAGGCGGACTCAAAAGAATCCACAAGTCCCCGCATCGTTGAGCTCCATTCGCTTTCATCGGTACTAGACACCACGCCGTCATTGACCCATGCCGCAACTCTCGATTGAGTCGCAGGGTCATCGCGCAATGCAGTGTTGTTAATCACAAGCACTTTCATACTCGTAGCAACACATTCGTCTAAGATAGGCATCTGCAAAGAGCAGTCACCATAATGGTCATCTGGATTATCTTGGCCATCATAATCCCATCCGCTTACCGCTATGGCGAGCATCTGGTGTGATGGTTCAGGTAAATCTAACGTAACGCTTTGGCTAATCAAATAGCCCTCCTCCCAAGTAGTCATCACACTATTTCCAGTGTAATTTACATACATGTAGGGTTCGTCAATGTTATTCCGTCCATCGTTCTTAGACGTTACACCCATGAAAATAGTGTAATCGCCCACAGCGTTACCGTAAACCTCTCTATCGAGATCATTAGAAACGCCATCGTTATCTATATCAGAATCACAAATATCTCCGATAGAATCTCCATCAAAGTCCATATTATGACCTATAGTCCTATCACATAGATCTTCATTATCTCCAATACCATCTAAATCGGTATCGAGCCATTCAGAACTATCGTAAGGATAGTGGTCTCTGTTATCTCCCCAACCGTCTTGGTCGAGGTCCCACCATTCGGTGGGATCGTTAGGGAAAGGATCAACAGAATCAGGAAATCCATCATAGTCACTGTCGAGGGCAATAAGAGTACTCATGTTGTTATCAACATAAATAATCTCGCCCACGATAGTACTGTTTCCTTCACTATTAATCGCAATCTTTTGTGCTTCCAAATATATAGCTCCTGTAGAAGCTATGCTCATGGTCGATATGACCATCATTATTGTAATAAGTTTGTTACTCATCTAGTTGGCCTTTCGGCCTCAGAAGCTGTCTAGCTCGAACTGAACGTCGTCACCGCTTGCATCTAAACGTAGTTGCAATTTGTTGTACGTGTTGCCGGTTTTGCTTTCCACTTGAGTTCTCAAGAATGAGAACTTTACAGGTAGCTCGACACCGTCAGTTTCTAAACGCCTTAGGAAGGTTTCAAAGTGTTGTTCTTCAAAACCACTTACCCAAAGTGTCTGTTTTTCGCCAGTAGGATCCGTGATTCGCACTGCGGTATTACTACCGTATGTGCCTTCAATCTCACCCTGGGAGCTCTCAAGGAAGTATCCTTCGTAGAGGACATCTCTGTCCGCCTTCAGGGTACTGCGGTCTTCGAACTCACCAGAGCCGCTTGTTTCACGGTCCTGCTTCTCTTGCTCATTTACGGACGCCAAGAAGGCATCCAATTTGGTTTGTTTACTCATAGTAATCTCTCCTAGTTAGGTAATTAAAGGGTGTCGGCGACAGTTTATAACTCTACCGCAGTCACCCGTTTAGGGTCCTGTGGATGAGCTTAATTCTATCGTTGATTGCCGCACACCGCGTACTACCTTTTTCGATTTTCTGGCTCGGAACATAACGGCAGTTTGGAGTGTTAGTTTTTATCAAACCAACGCCCTCAAGCCATTCATCTCTGAACGGCACCGTTTCCGATCCATAAGGTCTGCAAGGATCACAATATCCGTCCTCATGGGACGGGTTCTTACAATATGTCATCCGACAAGGCTGTCGAAGTGCTCTCAGCGACTTCGCACGGGTGAAATGTTCACCACAGTACGCTTTCGCTTTCGCTTCTCCTCGAGCCTTGACGAACTTTCCTCCGCAGACTAAACATTTTTTTGAACCAATATTTTTCTTCATCTAGTTGGGTTCAGAGATCCCAGGCTTTTATGCCCTTCGACCACGCTGGGTGATCTGGGGCACATTCCTTCTTATTGTATCCAGGTACGCCTTTACCGTAGGGGAGCAAATTAATTTCCTCACCGCTCTGGTACAAGACCCATCCTTCACTTACAAGTGTTGGAAGTAGCATTTCTTGACACGATGGATCCATGTGAGGCTGTTCACTCCTCACATAAGCCCATAGTGCTACAGGAGTCAGTACAATCTTAGACCGTACCTTACACCGCTTTTCAGAAATGAGCGCCAAGTTTTCACAAGCCTGCACCATAAGAGCCCTGTTCAGGTCACCTTCAGGCATAGCTTCTCCTCCGCTACAGTATTTTACTACCAGAGCCTTGTGCGCTTCAATTTCAACTTCCCAATCACTTCGGTTCTCTTTACTCAGTTTTTTGTCGTTAGGGCTGACGATAATAATCGTTTCACCGGTTTCTTCTCTATGAGCATCAAGCACCTGTTCAAGGACCTTTCCTGCCAGGCGCCTCAGTGGCGTGCCCGACTTAGGAAGTCCTCTTCGTAACTTTTTGTTCACTTCGATAATTTCGCCGACGAATACTCTCGCCTGCGCCCCCACTTGTTGAATCACATGTCCTACGTCCACCAATTTTACTGGCGGATCAAATTTTATTCCATGCGCTTCAACGACATATGTTCCTGGCAGAAGAGGGTCGTCCCCTTCGCCATGTATTATTTTCCATTTCATACTTTCCTAGTAGACCCAGTGGGTCCAAGTTTTCTAAACACTATACGCTCTCCCGGTTTCGAGATAATCTCCACCAATTTAGATCGCTTGGCAATCACTGCCACAGCAACCCTATTGGGAAGATACGTAATGCCGTGCTTGTTAAACAATTTCGAATGTAGCTCTTCAGAGTTAAATTCGTCACCAGCCTTAAACTGCTCAGAAATTATAACTTCGATTCGCCCAAATACTCTTCGATTAGCCATTCTAGTATCACACATTGCGATAAGACGCTATCAAGTAAGTACCACCTAAAGCGGCACTACGAGGAACGTCACATTCTTCTCTAATCAATGTACGCTCTCTTTCGAGAGCGTACATAAAGTTACAGAGTTGTTGCGTTGTGGGGAGCCTTGCGGGCCCATTAATATCAAGCCACCTATCTTTTATAGCAAACAATGTGAAGGATTCATTTCCGAAAGTTTTTGCTACTTTCAAAATCTGACTCTTTGTGCGTACTCTACCTCGGCCCATAATTGGCCCTCAGCGTCCGCGCTTCATATGCTTTACTTCTATAGTTACAGAATGTGTTTCCCCAGAATTTTCATTAACCCACTCGTTTCCAAGCCTGTCAACAATTTCTTGTTCATGGGCAACCAACCAATCTTCAGAGTATTCTTTGACTAAATTGTCACGTTCCTCTTCAAATTTGATCCGCCCGTATTTTTCACGGAGTTGGGCAGTACTGAAGTGTCGACCGCTACTATCCTTTGCTCGAACACGCAATGTGTTCGACAACCAGATAACACCGTTTTCGCTTTCTTCGTAAACCGCCCTCAACATCTTCTGCTTCAACTCGTCTCTTGCCTGCTTCACTTCGCGAAACAGGAGAGTGAGTTCGTCCCATTTCTGGGCATCAGCTCTCATTTCTTCGATCAATTTTTCATTCATCTAGTGACACGCTTAGCGTGTCTTTCTTGCTTCTTCAAGCATGTCAGTTATGGCTTCATGGTCACTAGACCAGTTTATCCACTTCTCGATATAAGATATGCATTCATTCCACTCTTCCTCCGTTAAGGGAGGTTCAAGTGAATCGAACGAATCTTGCCTCCACCAAGCGATGATAATTTCTTCATCTTCTGGTAGTTCACTTAGATATCTTATTGCATCTTTTACCTTCATCTAGTTGTTCAGTCGTCTTGAACATGTGAAACAGGTTCTCCTGTTGCGAGATCTATAATAGTCTCACCAGGTCCACTTATTTCAGCGATTATCTTAGCATAACTCTCTAAGAGTGCTTCTAATCGCTCGACATTTTTATTGAGCATCTCGTTCTCATGCTGTAATCTTTTCAGATAAACAGCGAGATCGAGTGCTTCCTCTAAAGCGTGTTGTAACCAGTTTGCACGAGTTAAATCACTGCGCTCCATAGTGGTACCATATTTGTTTAGTCCACGTTCTGCTCGCTTTTTGATTTCCTCACAAACCTCGTCTTCAATCTTACTCATCTGGTGAGAAACCACCTAGCACATTCGGATGTATAATGTATGTGCTTGCACATACATTTGAGTACCCCCCATAAAGAATGTAAAACAGCAGCGCAGCTGCTTATGACGTTAAGAACTCTGAGCGATCGAGCGCGTGACTGCGACGCAGTCTGGGCCACCCCATGGTGGACCAAAGTTACGCAATGCCGATCAGCGTTGAGTTTAAGTCTTTTTTACAATTCTTTAGGTGGAGACTTCGGTTAGACTTCGGCCATAGGCCGTTCGTCGTTACCGTTCGTCGTGGTAATCATCATCCGCTAGCGTGCACCGCGAATGCGGATAGCGCAGCGTGCAACGTCATAGTTTCCTCAGTTATTGTTGTTTCTCTAGTATCATCTAGGTGTAATATCTCCCCAATTGAATGGAGGAGGTATCTTTACCTTATGACTTCCCGTAGCCTCGGTATTCTTACCTTCGCGTTTACGCTGGCTTCGGAGAAATGTAGGCAGAGTGCCTCTCCGCTGTCCGCGGATATATCTCCCCATTTCTGGAGGTACATCGTCTTGTTTGACGGTCAGCATCCTGTCAGGATTCATCAGGTGAGCATAGTAGTCTATTCCCTCTAGCTCCCCCACAAATTTGAGGAAGTCCATAAGTCTCCCTTCTATTATTCTATCGTATTTACGATTCTCCCAAACGTTATCGACAAAGTATTTAAGTCCAGTTCCCGGATTCATTACGACGAGTTGAAGGACCTCAAAATTGAACAACCTGCGGTGCAAGCTGCTATTTTGACATCCGATACATCTCCACGACGTGTGGAGTTTATTTTCGCCACACTCTGGACACTCGTCATAAATACTTTTTCTGACACTCCTTCTATATTCATATTGGCACGCAGTGCTGCAGTATATGTTGTAGCCCGCACGTTCCCCTCTTTCATGAGCGGCGCGGCGGTTCTGTTCCTGTCTAGCAGTGAGTACCTTTTTACAATAAAAACATTTCATCTAGTGATCACCCACGGTCCCATTCGCCGAACGGTGTCGGGGGTTCTTCTGATCCTTCTAATTCTTCGTGAGTCTGTAAGTAGTCTAAAAGACCCTTACCAACCTCACCAATCAATGCGTGCATTCTGTCATGCATGCAAGCGACGTTTAACGCCACTCCTTTCAACCTAATCAATAGGTAGTAAGTCAGTAGCAAGTTAGCCGCCATCAAGCTCGTTTGTATATCAAACATCTAGTGATCAACCGACGTATACTCCGTCGGTCGATCCTGCGAGCCATTCCGCAAATTCGCGGTAATACTCATAATCGTAGTCGGGTCTTATTATGGCGGAGTCTAGTTTGTCAAAAGCTTTACCGATCGCTCGGGAAAACAGTTCACATTCTTCGGCACTCGCATAATTGCCGTTACTTCCGAAAGGTTGGATCCCTTCCATCAGTCTCTTGCTGTCAGATTCGTTACTGTTCCAGCATCTGGACCTGAAGGCCATCACCTGGTCGAACCAGGATTTCACCCCATCAGCACCAACCGTTTGCGTTGCTTCCTCCATTATCCATTCGTGTTCAATGAGGTCGTCAACAGTTAATTTGCTAACTCCCCAAGAAGCCAGGACTCTAGCCCGGCCCATACCCCACATGTTCAATCTGAAATAGGCACTTTCCCCTTCTTCAATTTTCAATTCGGGTTCGTCCTGACTTATGTCAGGAACCTCCCTTACACGGTACATATCGTATCCCATATCTAGTGATTAATCGAGCGGGGTACTTATCCCCTTCTCTCCAAGTACCCACCTAAGAGTCTTTTCGACTCCCTGTAGGGCCTTGTAATTTCTTGCGGCGTCTTTCATACCTGCCCTGTCATCAGCCGTCTTCGACAACTCATACTGACAGTGCCAATCATTTTTCACCATTTCCGCGCGGGACAACATATCTTCAATCTCTTCCCACGTTCGGTCGTAAGTTCTCATATCTGCTGGCCCGCCGCATTTCATATTTGAAACCATCTCTTTCATCTAGTCAGTTCAATTAGAACTCGCTGCATCATAAGCTAACTTATCTGCATACTCATTCCACTTAAAACCGGAATGTGCTTTAATGTGTTCCCACTCTAAAGTATTACCTTTGAGTGTGGCGACACGCGCCGCTTCTTTACAACTAAGAACTAATTTCTTATTCTTAGATGCTACCCACGACCCGAAGACCGTGTTCAAGGCATATTGCGAATCGGAAAGGATAGTTACCTCTCCTGGCACCCGATCAATACACCATTCCAGTGCATTGAGTACGGCGCTTAATTCGCCAGTATTGTTACTACCGACTTCGGCACCAGCAAAAAGCGGGTGTCGCATATCGGTAATAACTCTACCACTTGCCTCGTCTATCACAGTGCCACTTTCGTGGTCACCCGTGTCACCATCAATTATAACAAATCCCCACCCGGCAGGCGTATCTTTTGTTACATTCACATTTCCCATTGCACTTCCATCTGTATAAATTCTTATACTCATCTGGTGAGAAGAATATCAGTCTCTCGCGACGATAAATCCATGTGCGTTAGCCGGATTGACCGCATGAGCCAAACCGACCCCATGGAAGGTTTGGCTCATAGGCCAGTGTGCCCTAATTATAACTGTATAATAGGGACATAGCTTTGCCAATGAGCGCAGTCGTCGCGAGATCGCCAGCTTGTCTGGCGAATCGTCATAGGTTTCCCTCGTAGGTTATCTTCTCTGGTGAGAAACCACTTTACCCACCTAAGCGTATGCGCTCAGGGGCCTTGTAGTTTTGTCGTTTCTAAACGGGTACGTTCACGAATATAGGAATCTTAAGTGGACAAAGTCGTGGGCTGCGAATGCAGTCAGTCTTCGTCAAACATAGATTTTGGGAATCTAGATTCTTATTTTCGTGCGGCTCGTTGCTGTAGTATGTGGGCGCAAAGAGGTCACTCCTGCTCACCGGTCTAAAACCCTCGAAGAGTTCTAACTCATCATCACGGGCTTTCAATACCCGTCATTTTCTAAACGCGTTACTGCAAGCATGTCACTTCTCCGAACCCTTTGTATGGTACGAAGAGCCTATTGTCATTGAGCCAGCGAAGAACATAAGTTCTACTTTAGACCCACGATTGGCGTTGTAACCTTGCCCCCTGCGTTTATCTAACAACGCTAAGGGTGGGTAACGTCATCGTTACCTCAGTTAAGTTTCTCTGGTGGAGACCATATGACTGTCTAAAACTGTAAAACTAAAGGTGGCGCCCTATCCTTTGACGTGTGTGTTCACTTCTTTGGGTCTAGGCTTAGACCTCTTAGTTGTGAATGTAAACATCGTTGTAGGATAAGAGCCTGTTTTAGTTTTTCGTCAAGTTTGTAGTCGCCGTGCCCTCTTACTTAGGCCCGTATGGGCTCCCATAAGACTAGCAAGGCGTGCCATCGTCATTGATTTCTCTCAGATGTCAATCTCCTGGTGAAGAACCAATTCGTCTCTTCGTTATCGCAATAGCTAGCGTGATGAATGCGCATGCAGAACGCGTTTGCGTTTGCGGTACGTTTCTATCAAAGTGCATAGCATCTTTGCGAGCGAAAGGATCACTTTGCAGAACCTCAGGCAGGGAGGGCTTGGTGGGGAACGGTGTCAGGTGCCTCAGAACGGATGTGTTCCGTAGGACTGCGGCACCGATTCGTTCCCCCCAGCCCGTTTGCGGAGGTGGTTGCGATGGTGATTCCTTGAGACGAGTACGTCATTGACGTTAGTCTCAGTTTAGTTTCTTCTGGTGAGAGTCCAGTCACAAAGTGAAGGGAACTTTCTTTTGTCTCAGAGAGCGCGTTCTCACGCTGTATCCCCCTTATCTTGGTAAGCCCCCTCCTCCTAGTGGATTAGCAATCTCTTAGAGACTGTTGGTCAGTCTTCTTAGTTAGAGCTACCCACTAGGACGCCGGGGCTTTACCTGTCCCATCTTTCATCTTGCGCAGTTTTGCGCAAATGTAGCAGTGCACGATCAAATCAAGCGAATGCAGTCTTCGCTTCTTTGGTTCCCGATCTACAAGTTTGCATCCGCCGAGGGGTGTGCAAACTCTGCGATCGCTTTGTGATACGTCATTGGTTTCCCTCAGTATCCTTTCTCTCTAGTGAGAGTCTTAGCTTAGTTCATATTCTATGAACTTCCAAGTTTCTCTCCATCTGTGTCCATTATGACAGATATAGTACATGGATAGAAATCCATTACTTTCATCAATGTCTTCTCTAGACATATCATCCGATTTACATACGGGACACTTTAACGGTGAATAGTTTTCACTTTCGTCACTCATCTAGTAGCCTCAATCAGAGGCTTCTAGTATCCCAGAACCTGCACACTTCCTACACCTTCGTAGGAGCATAAATTGCAGGCCACCGAAATATAGTGGATGTTCCTCCTGGCAAGTTCCCTTGCATTTAGGACAATCAATTATTTCTTCAATCATCTAGTAATCACTTCCACCAGTCTGGCTTTCCAAACTCGTGGATGCGATCGTGAATAATATATCTCAGGGTTCTTCTTACCGCACTGGAACTCCACTTACCACCTTTCTTACCCTTGAAGCCAAGAGAGTTCATTCTCCTAGCTACTTCATTGTAAGAAAGTGGCGGGACAGTAGTTGGATCTAGCCAGCGCTTCATCATCAAGATATTCCGCTGCTCTTCCCAGTTGGGGAAGATTTTCCTTCCTTTTCTATCCCATCCGTAGATGGGACCAGTGAATGCCTCAAGATTATCTTTTTTGGCACCCATGTATTTTGTCATCGCAGTACTGCGGTCAACACGACCGATAAGTACTCCTAGTTCCTTTATGGCTAACACTATGCTATCACATTCAACAGTAATATCTTCTCCTTCGATTGAAGGATCATTTATATCCAGTTCTATTCTCATTCTAGGTCGCTCATATAGAGCGCATGATTCGTTCTTCAAGATGATTGCTAAACGACCAACCTTGTGCAGAACTGCTACCAACTTTGATTGTTCCATCTTTACGATAGGTATCACCTGTTAGTTTGCATATTGCTTCGGTTATGTCATATGAGTATTGTCCAATATCACCGTAAGTATCCCATCCTTTTAGGGAGATTCTCACAGTAAAATAACCACAGCGGGCTTTTGGTTTCTCATCTTTAACTCGAATCCATTGACGCATAGTTGTAGGCCAGATCTCAGGATCCTGCTTACTTTCTTGATACATGCGCCAAAGATCACGAAGATTTAATCTCATAACCTCTGGGTCGTCTCCCTTAAGGTCGTAAGCCATTTCTTCTAAATCGTTTAAGTTGTATAGGTCTATTACCCTACTTCTTTTTTCCATTCTAGTGAAGATTACTCTTCTTTAGGAAACTTGTCATTTTCATAATCGCGTTCAGTAACGCAATCTTCACAATAACCGTTCTCGTTTAGAATACCTTCGTATCCATCACAAGAGATTCCATCATCACATATACCGAAGCGGTTTAGTTCAGCGTGAATAGTTCTTAGCGTGCTGCTAAGATCTTCAATCACCTTTTCTATATCATCGTCGGCTGTGATTTCTAATCGTAAGTCTTCATTTGGTTCCCCATTATGGTAACGATAACCATTTAGGTAATACCAAACTCCTTCTCTTAATTCCATCTAAAAGCCCTTTAAGGGCAAACATGGTCCTTCGCCTCATTTGGATAAGGCAACGGACATTTGCATTTTTCACAATGCGGGTATTGTTCTAAGAATACCTCTTCCCAAGAATCAAATGAACTATCAAATCCATTTACTAGGCAAGATAACTCGTATAGAATAGTGGCCATACAGCAACCTGGTCTAAATCTACAGTTATCATTATGCCATTCCATTTCATCTCGCAAAGAGTATCTTTCAAGTTGTTGAACAAGTTCTTTAATTCGTTCTTTACTCATCTAGTATGCTTTCATCCTATAGGACTATCAGCATTGTATACGTATCTACCAGTAGTAGGATCCAACGTTATTTCGCCAGGATCCACTACCTTACATACTCGCAACGTCTTTCCATGCACCGTTCCCGGTACACGAATGATTCGGCGGGTGTCCGTAGTCACTTCCCAATCGAGAAGCAACTTCGAATTCGTCTTCAATCCGCTAACGATAGCTTCTTTACCTGCACGATGCATCGCGTGTCGATCATTAAGATACAGGCGTGCATAATGAGACTTAGAGTCTCCTGTAAGTCTGCTGCTTTGCCAGTCCTCGTAAATCAAGTGGAAGCCTTTGCTACCACTAAACACGAATATTTTATCGTCCAGATTAAGTCCCTTAGCAATTAATTGCTTCGGGGAAGTACGTGGGTCACGAACCAATAAAGGCATCGTCTCACCAAGATCTCTATCTAATTCCATTAACATATTGACACCTTCATTGTAGTCTGCATTGTCGTAGTCTACGTCGAAGTACAGTCCTTGATATAACATCGTATTATGATATTTCTCAAGGCACCATCCTTTCTTTTTCATTTTAGCTTTGCCATGTTTCCCCGTAGGGTCAGGCCCGATTCCTTGCGGATTCAACCACGCAGTTGTAGTGTAGTAAACGTGCAGTGGGGCCAACTTCCTTAGCCACTTGAGTAAAGTACTCGCATGGCGGAAGTTGTCCTTGATTACACGCACGACAATACGTTCGCGCTTATTATCCCAAATAAAAAAACGGAACTGTCGGAAGCCCGCATCTTTGGGCATCCACAGTTCCGCTTCTGTTATCGAGTTATAGTAAGCTCTAATTTTCTTCACCTTTAATTGGTGTTCGAGCTTTCTTCTTTTTCGGTAAAGCGGACTCAGTTCTTGGCTCTTTTCGACTGCTTGTCTTAAGGCCATCACTGATAGTGCCCCCGTTGAGAACGTATGACAAGAACAATCGTTCTGTCCTTTACGGTCGCAAGCAGGGTGATGCCGCTTCGGGTAGCGGGACTTCATCAATCCCACAACATAGCTTGGATCTTGCACGTAATGTGCCAGATCCTGCTTATGATGTTTACATAAATACTCGCCAATAGGCGTATCCACTTTGCAGCGCTTACCGCAACTTGTGTTAGCTTTGCAGCGAGTCTTTTTTGTTTTCCATTTCATCTGGTGAAGGTCCAAGTTCCATCTCCTGACCGGCACTTTCCTCTCTGTAAGCCGGAACCTACGTAGGGAAAGTGCCGATATCAGTTATCACTTTTGCCACTTCGCGTGGCACATCCGGGGACCTATGAGCTGATCAAGGACGCACGGTGTGAAGGCACTTAGAGTGCTCTCACAGGTTGCGTATACTCCTCACCCATTGCCTCGAACATGTTCTTCTTTGGTTAAGTCAATTCTTTTTGTCATGCATGCCAAACCGGCACGCAATGGATCATGGATCCGAAGACCCTGAATTGCAACGTTAGTTGTACAGCGCTTTTCTCCGTTACGACTGGCTCTGGTTCTATGGTCCTGCGACCGGTATCTGCCGCGTCGCGATGGAGCCACCTGTGTGGTGGTCCAGTACCATGGGTGGTTGTCCAGCACCATTTGCCTCGAAGAAGCTCTTAGAAAACTTTCCGCACATTAATCATAGAGTCCGGAATTTAAAGTTCCTTTGTCTTATGAGACTGCAGTGTTGCATTCTATAGCAATTCTTTCAATACCCTACTACTTAAGAAGTAATTTCTTAAGCTATTCAGATAGCTTCGATTGCCTTGATTTGACCTCTCTACTTAGCGTCCAAAGGACTCTAATATTCTTGAATCTTAGTGATCACTGTGGTCACGGCAGTCTCGTCTCCAGGTCATATTCCCTCGTCCCAAAGGACTCTGGCTATGGCGGATGTTATCCTGTACCTGGGGGACGATCGTCCGCGCTCAGCGCGAATTCAAGTAGATTGTAACCATGTACCAGAGCCACAAAGGGCTCTGACCATGGCGTTATTCCAACTTTGGTTAATTCCCTTACGATCGACTAGTTGCACCCCGGGGGGATACTTTTCAGTCGACTCGCTCTCGAGACGTAGATCTACCCTCCCAGAGGCTCTGGTCAGGACCGTCTTCAGTCACTGGCAGCCTTGGGTTAAGTAACTTGCTCATACCATCTCACAGGGAGTCGGGAGTAGTTCCCTTAGCTCTTCTGCGAGACGACGAGAGATGGTGTCGTCATTGCCCTTGCGGGCTCAGATTTGATTAAACCTTCTGGTGAGAAATCCATTTTGGGTGCCTTAGTGATTCTATAATCATATAGGCCACCATCTTTCCAATCTCAATCGCCTCATCGTGTAGCACTTTCGTCTGAAACCGGAGTCTCTTAGTTCTACGTTGGAGGTGATAAAGATTGGCCTTGATGGTTGGCCAATAATAGGCGCCAATGTGCGAATGCACATAGCCTAGTTGATTTTAGTCGCACCCAAAATTTTTCGAGTGTCTCGTCAATCGTAGAATAATTCTACATTATATTATTCGAGTGCGTCCTTTATTGAGATTAATTACACCCGAACACCATCTCGCTGATTTTAGATGACTCCTAGAAGCATAGCTTCGTATTAGTCTTAAATCCACGAGCTGGTGTAACGTCATAGTTTCCTCAGTTGTTTTGTTTTTCTCTGGTGAGAGAGTCAGTCTCATAATCTGTGTGGGTTACTGCGGTCCGTCGTCGATACTACTGCCGAGCCTCTAGGGCCGCAGTAAATACCAGACACTTTCCAGAGTTATGTAGAGATATCCAGATATCTCTACCAGAAGCACCAGCAAGGTTTCGTAATCAGCGTACGGCGCCCGCAGCTGTGATCACGAAGAGTAACTTCTTGTTCCTCTAAAATCCCGAGTTAGAGTCCTTTTAGCGCATTAGTTTTCCCTTTTAAGGAACTCTACATGCCAGTAGGCCCTGTACTTTCGGAGTCGACTCTATTATCTCTGCCCAATACCTTGCGGGCAGAGACTCTGTTAGTCGTGGTATACTTCCACCTGCTCACAATAATGTGGCGCAGCCGGCTCCTAACTCAACCACTTGATTAGCGTTAGCTTTCACGTGGTTGTGTGTTTCTTTCTGTAAGACACAGATTGTGAGCAAACGTCATAGTTTCCTCAGTATTGTTCTTCTCTCTGGTGACGAGACCAGCTAGCTTGCGTGCTGCGTCTGGTGTCTCAACACCGCGCGATGGTATCATCCCGCGATGTGCGTTCGCCTGCGTGACAGGCTAGACGTATTATAATCACGCCCATTAGTGGTGGCCGCGAATGCGGTTTGGCTACAATCGGCCCAAAGATGGCCGTACTAGCCCCACCCGTTTGGGCAGAAGTGATTATAATTGACGCGTGTTTGCTTAGCGCAAGCCACGTCATAGTTGCCTCAGTTGTTCTCGTCTGGTGAAGAACCATTTCTCAGTCCCTCCTCTACAGCATTGTGCTGCAAATCTGCAACGATCTACGGCGCTTCAGTACTCCACTTGAGTACTGCGTATCGTGTAGATTGTAGCTAAAACCGAGAGTACGTCATTGATTTCTCTCAGCTAATTCTTCTGGTGAATGATCCATGTGCTTCAGTTCTTTCTGCTACGCGCGGCTATCGCGCGATATAAAGTGTTTTTACACGTGACTGATTTGACCTTGGACAGGCGTTAACCTGTCCAGGGTGCTCTTTATCAGTATGGTCGAAACCGGGGCCTAAAGGCGCCACTGGGTAAACTTTTTGCTATTCGTCTCGCGCTTTCATGCGCAAATCTTTTACACAGACCTCAGTAAACTGCGTCTTAGTTTGGATTTCTTAGAATCGTTTAAAAAGTGGTACCCAGTTTAGCGTTAGGGACCTTAGTTCCTCTATGTGTACGGTTTCCACGGTCTTTGTCCGTTATTTCTTTATTAGGGGTGCAGCGCTTTATGCGCGTACTTAGAGCCGATTACTATCAGAATCCGCGTCTCGGATTCTGAGTGTTTCTATCTAAATAAAGACTTAGTTTTCTACCTCCCCTTTTTCCTATAGCACTGATTGTACGTCATCGTTTCCTCAGTATAGTCTCATTCTAGTTGTGCTTGCGCACATGGGTCAAATTCACGACCTCACTCGTCCGACTTGATATTATCACCGTCGACGAAGTGCAGTGCAGCTAGAGCATTCATTTGCTCAATATATGCTGCATCGCGCACGACGCGCCCAAAAGAAATGGACTTGAATTCCTTCAAGTTAATTCCTTCCTTTCGGAGTTTGGCTGCACGTTGCATCGCTGATCCGCGAACGAGTCCAAGAGACTCGGCCACTTCTTCAACACTGCTTCCTTGCTGCCATGCGGTGATAAAATCAGTATCGGATGTACGGGTCTGTGTTACAGTTTGTTCATCACTCATGATTTCACCTCTAGTGTATCAGTCGATACGGGTCAGCGCACTTAAGCGCTCTGCTATAGAACTCCTTACGGGTCTAATCGCGCTCATACGCGACTGCAGTCCTGACGCTACGTCACTATAAGTGTCCGTGTTAACATTCAGACTTCCACCTAAAGTGGAAGATAAACTTTGCATGCGGCTTCGAAGATCTGTACGAATAATCTGAACCCTGTCCAGTTTCGCTTCGAATTCTTCGATTTTGTCTTCATTAAATGAATCCGCTACAGAGAGAAGTTTTTGCTGATATTCAGCAATCTCTCTGCTTAAAGTCATGCTTATGTCGTCACGTATGTAACTTAGCTGACGTTCGTTGTCAATGTATCCCATGATACGTAAATTGGTTTGAGGGCGGTGCCAATCCCTTGGTTTACCGTTCTCTCCAAGCCAGCTGTTTTCGCTGGCTTCACCAATCAATGCGTTGGCGTTGCCGAAGGACTCTAACAAGTTAGAGTAGTTCTCAAGTGTTTCCAAGTACGAATCATTTTCATCGTACTTTGGAATGAAATAGGCACCTTGACCGCTGCGAAACGGTAAGCCACCCAATTCAGTGGTTAACACTTTAGTAATTTTGTCACGGAGCATCTTTTGATCGATACTCGTTGCCACAGCTCTGAACTCCTCAAGTAACGTACGAGAGATGCGCGCAAATAGCATCGCATCGAACTCAGTATCGTCCCAATAAGGGGTCATGCTTATACATTCATTTAAGTCATCAACTTCGAAAGATTCTGCCTCAGATCCCTCTGTAGCTTCTCCCCAAAATTGACGCATGAACGCGTCCCGCCAGACCGATTGGTTGAACTCTTCAGGCGGATCGAATTCAAGCCGGAACAAATTTATCGTTCCAACATGGTTCCTCCCACGAGCCCTCCCAGTCATTTTGACTTGGACAACATATTCACTGCTTCTTTTCAGACTAGCAATCTGTATAGATCGCTGTACGACTCCGTCCCAGCCCCCCGCGCTTTCGAGCGCGGGCAGGCCCATACCGTCAAGAGCATTCTTGGCGATAGCAAAGGCGTCACTTGGTCTTCTTATCGGTGGCACGAAAGCCTGACTTAAGTCAAGTTCTCGCGCCGTATTGGCAAATGTCTCGTAGTCTACACGTCCTCCAGTTACGGAGTATAGGACTAAGTGTCCTCGTGTAGCCATCGACAAATTTCCTTCAACAACATATCCTTCTGTAGATATTTCACTCATCTGTTGGACTCACATCATTGCAGCGAATCCCCACAAGTTAGTTCATAGGACGTGTATTTCCAATAAGGCACACCGTATCACTAATTGTAACGCATTATCGGATACGCTGGGTATCCTTCTGGGTACGCGTCCCAGTTTATTTATGTCATTGTTCAATCGTCATCCTACAAAGGGATCGGCAATGGTTCTATTTTTTCTAGTAGTTCACAGTGGAGCTATGGTGGGGTAGGTAATTCTATACGATTTACCTATCTCACCTTCTTTCCAAGTAACTAGAGTCTTCTTACCTCTAAGGCTGGTCGTCTTCCATCCGCCTCTATGTTTCACAACCGTAGAGACCACATAAGTGGCCTCCAAGATTTTGGATAGCGGGCGGCTAGAATGCGACCTTACCACAGTGATAGAAGTCTCGGCGGGAAAGATCGCGGTCAGTTCAGACCGCTTCACCTTTCCCCCTATTACGAAGTTAGTGGCTTTTTTAGGCCACTTTTTCTTCACAGCCTTATACAAGGCTCGTTGCTTTTTTGCGAACTCTGTAGTATCTACAGTCACCTCCGGCGGCTTGGCTTTCGCCTTCACCACAGCAGTCTTTGGAGAAACCTTCGGCTTCTCTCTAACCTTGACCGCAGACTCTTTATGAAATACATTCATGTGGAGCCTTAGCCCCCCTTCAGTTTTCATTACTTGTCCACATTGCTGACATTCAATTGTCATCTAGTAATCACATCTCTGTAATTTTCTTGGCGGATCCTCTCACAGGCCCAGCAGGCCCAGTCCGAGAGAATTCCGAGATTTGGCGCTTCCGCCCTCCCATTACCATCCCTTCACATTGTTCGCCAAAGCTCTCTAAGCTCAGCGCCCTGCTTGGGATCGATTCTATCTTAATTAACGATAGTATAGGGCTAGCCCATCTCGAATATTCGAGAGGGTTCTTACACTCTGTGCTGCTATCAAGATAGTAAATTCCTGCAGCCAAGGGATATATTTTCCCATCGACTGTCACATTACTATCATTAGATACATGCACTCTTTCGTCTATCCATATTTGTCCTAGGTTATTACCACGGACAGTTAGAGGGGTACCATGGATTCGACAAAGAGAAAACTCTTTGTCACGAATCACAGTATCGCCCAAATCTCCCGGCATCCAGCCGGTATATGTCGATTCTTTTGGTTTCGACCATATCTTTGTATTTTCACCTGGTTCGAGATGTATCCCAAATTCGGCAAATCCAGTAAGCGGAACTATTTCACTGTTCCCCAGACCGCTACCTATCCATCCTTCAGCATATAAGCGATAGGAGTTGGCAGAAGTACAATCATATACTGCTCGCTTTTGCGTGGCACGTATATTTGCGGCTCTATGTCTAGACCACATATTGTAACACTGAGATGGCTCGTTCATTAGTTCCCCCAGTTGGAAGGAATCTGTCTGTCCACTCACCGTTATTCTAACCTCTCCTATAGCATTTCCACGGGTCAATAGGGAATAATATCGATCATAACTTTCGTCAAAATTTACACTAGCCCCTGCTACAGACCCACTTTCATCATCGCCGCCGGTATCTACTCTTTCGAAGAACCGGTAGGCGAATGTTGCTGAATATGTGAAGTCAATACCTTCTATGTTCCATGAAGAGTCGACTTTCGTCAACACTCCAACATTCGTTAATCTATTCCATCCTCGGGTATAGACTATCATATTGATATACATGGCTTCGTGAAGGAGGGCGCCGCTATTAATTAATCTGGCGGCAGACTCAAAGAGATCCTCTCCTAAAGTCAAGTCGTGCCCTCCTCCACCACCAATAACCTTCATGTATTTTCCATCTCGATGCCTTATTAGCATCGAATTAAATTCATTTTTATTCATCTAGTTGACCGGCGGCGGCGCCGGTCTTTAAGCTTTATCTCAAGCTTCTGGCTGGTCTGTCTTACTCGCAGCACGCTTAACCTTCAGATACATCTGAGGGTCGCCGTTACGGGCGTTGCGCGCACTTGTTCGAAAAACGTAGATCTCGTCCCCAGGTTGGATAACCAGTGGTTCAATGATCTTAGGCTTACCATAAAAGTACTCCTCGTTTCCGTTGTTCTTGCGTCGTCTCCACAAACCAGTAATAACACTAAATTTTCCTTTAGCCATTTTATTACCTCTAGTGATTCAGAAGTCCTCTTCCGAGAATAATCCAAATCCAAATATTTCAAAATGAATAAGCTCAAGAGCTATCCTGTATTGTCTCACATCATCAGTACATCGGCTAGTGTCGACAGAAACTGTCTGCCACTCTTCCGCTATTCCCAAGGACTTAAGTACTCGTCGGTAGCATCTGCTTTTCTTTTTAAAAATATATACAATAGTCAGTATATTCATGTTAGTACCTACCTCTACGAGATAGGCCACACGGTCTTCTTTCTCACCAATTAAGGTGCAATTGACTACAAATTGTTCGGGTAGTCTGAAAGAGATTTTTTTCGGCGGATTCGCCAAAAACTCTTCCTTACTCAGGGTCGCCTGACTCATGCTGGTAATTACCAGCAGGTCGTCAGGTACTTCTCGTTTAACCTTGTCACTTTTTTTCTTGGGCGTCTTATTAGATGACGGGAGGGTAAACTTACCACTTCTCCCCATCTTCTTCATAGTACACGCTCCTCAAGTAACTCGAGTAACTCACCTATCCCTTCAGAGGGCCTAATAGTGAGTCCTCGGGCCTCCAATCCCGAATTTTCGTACAGAAGCATCCCCGCCAAGTATTCTCTCAGGGCCTCGACTATTATCGGACCGTGGATAAACCATGATGGGGGTCGCGTGATAATTATATCCTCGCCACTTCTTTCTGCCTTTAGATAGTATACGAAGTCCTCCTCGACATCGGATACTGTATCGTTCATATTTGCTATTGTATCTGTTACGGCACGTAACAGCGTTCCCGCTCTATTTCTAGGTCGGAGCGCGGTTTCGGCCTTGTATGGTATTCTTATTTCTATACTCATTCTAGTTAGGATTATTCATCCTCGTCACGGATAATATCCATAACAGTTAAGTTGGCAATCATTGCTTTGAATCGTTTAACGATTCTTGGGTCGGTACATACTTGATCCACCTTTCCCTCCAAGCCTCTTTTCAAAGACAAAATCTCGTCAATGATCTTGGCGGCCTCCAAAGCCATGACTGCTTTCTCAACAGCTAAGCGTTCCAGTTCTAACTGGACGCGTTCGCTATAGGTTGTAAACAACATACCGCTATTCCAGCGGTAGATGAGAGATTCTTTAGCTTCCTGAGTCGCCCCAAGAAGATGTTTCTCCGATGTTGGATGGCTTAAATCTAGCTCGTAAGCTTCTATTACTTTACCATCTTGCCCCAGTATCTTACTATGATACAGGGCTAATAGTTCAGTCGGTCCCCACATACGCATTGTATCGTATTTGGTTCCAAACTTCGTTCTGGCTACTCCTTTAATAAAAAAGGAGGCCCAACTATCCATCATCGCATCCGACGGATTGTTATTACCACAGAAACGCGAGGCTCCTGGGCATATACATCTATCCATGTCAAATCTCTCAACTAAGTTGTCCAATTCTTTACGGGTTTCTAATTCCATATTATTTCCTCTAGTAACTCACAGTAGCCCGATCAGTTCTTGATCGAGTTCCGTAGGTTCTTGTCCGTCATGTATTAGCGACATCACGTAGTGACTGAACCACACAGCTTCTGAGTCAGATATTACCTGGCCCCGCTTGTTGCAGTAAATCGTGTGAGCCTCTAACCAGATTACTAATCTAGCCTTCTGCTCATCGTTCAGCTCTACCTTTGATGTCGTATCGGAAACTAGCTCTTCACTAGTGTCATCATTTGCTATTGAAGAATTTGAGCCCAGAATCTCACCGGCCTCTTCCACTTCATCGAAATGAAATCCTTCAAGCGCTTCATACGAATGAACACTTTTAGGACAAATGAGATAGTAAGTGTCTATGCCAACAGTAATGCTGACATACACTCGATCATCTCTACCAATACCTACACCGTTTACCACGTACGCTACATCTTTAGCATCGTAATAAGATAGTACCCCTCCATTGTTTCGCCTTCGCGAATACAATATCGGATATAAGGTGTCATAATCAAATGAACCTATCGAGCTATCACTCGTAGTCACGCTAGTAACTCCCTTGACATCCTTTACCGCTTTTGCGGCAGACTTGTCGTGAGTATTACATTGCATGACGGACACTCCGTTCGAATAAATGGTTCTCCCAAAGCGTTCACTTCGGAGAGAATTTAACCACTTCTTAAAGTGGGCCGTTGTTTTGAAGCGAAAGTACAATTTAGAATCTAAATCGAATAGCGGCGCCTGAGTGTCTACACGAATGTAGGCCAGGTCTGCCCGCTCTGTACGTATACCCACAGAACGTCGATCTCCCTGAAACGAAATCCCCACAGCGGTGTCACTATAATAAATAGTGCACCTCTCAATGGGCTCGTCTCGATTGACATTATATGGTACGATGGCAGCATTGCCTTCGCTGTATCTTCTCGCTTTGGTAAGCGGTGGGCATGTGCCCATCACTGCCAACACCGACCATCCTCTTATTCCATCAATAAAGATGGAACAAGTATCTAGGTCTTCATTAGTTTCAAACTTCAACACCATGTTGCTAATCATATTATTACCGTATCTGAGGGTTTCTGTCCCTCCATTAACCGGTACTCCTATCATGGCATGTAGTGCATTCCCAGAACCAGAGATCATAAATCCATCTCCGGTTCCGTTCCTGATTCTCCAATTTTCATTAGTCATCTAGTATCATAACTCCGCTTCGAGTTCTGATATATGTTCTTTTGCTTCGTCTGGAGAAACCTCCAGGACGAATGACTCGAAACGCTTTATACTCTCTAACATCGAAAGCAGTATGTTTTCAATCCTCCTCAGAGTCGCACCGTCTGACGTCTTTCTGGTGTCACTCATTGAGAGTCACCACTGTAGTCTTCGATTTTTTTCTGGTTCGGATTTAAGTCATTTATCGTTGTTCGCATAAATTCCTGCATTTCATCGTAACTCTTGAAGATGTTGGATTTTTTAGATCCACCGCTTTCAATTTCTACTCTCCATACATTATCCATGCTTAAGATTGATATTTTATACAACATCTGGTGAGATACCACACGTAGATTCCTTCATGGAACACGGTTGTATCACTATTATTGTGCGTGTGTAAGCTTTTGTGGCGTTTTTACCCGTCGCATCCGCTTTTACGTAAGTTATCTTAAAACGTAAACTAAGTTTACTATCTCACAATAATAGAGGTACAGTTCGTGTCCCATATACCTAGCTCTTAAGGTTGAATCGTGGTCCAATTTTCTAAGAGGCCAGCTATTCAGCTAATTGCTAGGAACTAAGTCATTAATTAACGCGTTTGTTATCTTATGCATACTTGATAAGTCTCAACATTGTACCCGTATTGCAGCGACCTAAATGGCGCATGCCATGGTGCTTTTGTTTGGGTATAATGTTCAGGCTCATCAAGTTCAACTCCGCTTTACAAACTTTTTAATTAATGATGCAGTTTCGTGCTGTCTACACGTCATCGGCTTTCGCCTCAGTTGTTTATCTCTAGTAGGTTAGAATTTCTTCTACCTAAAGTTACCTCGTCGCATATACTTAACTGGAGGCTTCGTCTTCCTCAAGTAGCTTGCTTTGCTAGATACCGTTTTGGTCACTATACTGTCCGCGCTATCTAGGCCATAGTGTTCGCACACCATACGGATATCGTCAGAACGATTCCATAGGGCAATAAATAATGTCTCGTCGAGACTCTTCATTGTTTCCTTAGCCTTTATCACAGACGGACTATAGTTGCCCGAATCGGTATTTTTAATGGAGGAGCCATTGCTCGTCTTCAAAAAATTCTCCGCAACCTTGACGGCTGCCGGCATCGCTGGTACGGAATTAACTCCGCCAACCAGCTTTTCTAAATTTTTCATGAAGCGCGCAGCTTCACTCCCCTCTGCTTCGATGGTGATTGTTATTTTCATCTAGTAGCCCACTTCACTTGGAAGCGAGACGCACAAGGCTCTTGATCGTATATTCCTTTGCGGGGAACATAGCAATCTGAGCACCTGCCTGGCCGTCGAGTTCTATATCGACAACCATACACTGGGTCATACCCAATGCTTCTCCGACTTGCTTGATAGCTTTGGACACGCGTCCGAGAATTGTTTTTCTCATATTAGCGATATTATCATCTTCTACAAACTTACCTTGGCTGACCTTTATGATCTGGCCGGCGATAAGATGTGCCGATGTTATCTCTTTGTTGCGTGACAGTAGTACTGATACTACTGCTTCCAAAACTTCTTTGTCATTCAATCCCGGATAACTTGGTAGTGAAGGCTTCTTGGCCTTCTCTGCAGCTTTCTTTTTCTTGCGGACTTCAATTTGGTAACATTTGTTACATACAGGTCCGTCCTCAGATTTAGCTTTGCGCCACGATGGAGTACTTGTCGCACCACATGTTTTGCATATTCGCTTAGGCTTCACTTTCACGGCGGCCTTTTTCAGCTTCGGAGCTGGTTTTCGGCAGTGTTTCAAGTGACTGTTGACACTGCTTTGAGACTTGAAAGTCTTTCCACAGTCAGGGCACGATGGTCGAGATTTCTCAACCGGTGCGCCAACAGATACCTCGGCTTCGTCACTCATGAGTGACATCAGCTGTTCCTTCGTTATCTCTAGGTTTTCGATAGTTATATTTATTTTAACCATATCTAGTAGCAATCGCCCATTATCCCCAAGCGGGGTCATAGGTAACAGAATGCTTTTCTTTCTTTTCCGCTGTATTCTTTAATTCGTCGACGGCTTTGTCGTCAAATACGGTCGCGAAAGCGATACCGTCTTCGGCAATCGCTGAAACCTTTGGTTGTACTAATTCGGATAATTTGCTCAGAGGTATTCCCCGCTCTTCGGCAGCCTTTGACAGCCTGCCCATAGCATGGAGTATTAGTCCTCTCACAAATGAATGGAGTTCGTCGCGGACATCCGGAAGGAGCACTTTAGCTCGTTCGAATCCCTCGTCCCCATCCAATCCCTCAGTAATTCTAACCCTTCTCAGTATCACATCGCCCAGAGCATTTCTCATCTCTGATGTGTCTATGAAGTCCGAAATAGGATCGTATTCGCCGGTCTCAAGTTTCTTAAAGAACTCTTCGGGTCGGTCTCCCCACTTTTCAAGTTCTTTAACCGCTATCGAAAAGATCTTATCCATCTCTTCGGCAACTTCTTTAGGCATCCTGTTTAGCTTGCCTCGTTCAATTAAGGGTATATGTGAACTATCGTCCTTACGGACGTAAATAGAGGTAAGGAACACTTGGCAATATTCTGCCATCGTGAAATATCCCATCACCTCTTGGTATTTGTCTTTGTCTCTTATATACATTTTTTTTTCCTCTCTTTCTAGTTGGCTTTCGCCGATATCAGTCGAAACTGGCAAATCGCTTCCCAGACTTTGTCGCTCGTGTCGACTCTGCCTGATCATTAGCTTTGCGCATCATCCCATTTTCTACATAGGTGCGCATCGTCTCGATCTCTGTCTTCTTGGTCTTACTCGTTGGAATAAGAACCTTGAACACCGCCATTAAATCAGCCTGTGTTAATGGGCGCGAATCCTCGTTAAAGGGACTTCCCATAGCTTCATCAATAGCATCCTCTATATTACGACCAGAAAACGACTTGGTAGCCTGCACAAGTGCTGGCATATCGAAATCTTTGGCGTCCTTGTTTCTCAGAGCAAGGTGGATTTTTAGAATCTCCTCTCTCTCTGTGGCGGACGGTAGGTCGATAAAGAAGCGTCCTTCGAAGCGGTCCACAAGTTCTGGAGCGAACTTTTCCATGTTATTGGCTGTGAACACGAAGAAAACACCGGAAGTGTCCTCTTGCATGAAAGATAAAAATTGGCCGAGGACAGCGTCGTGCGCTCCCCCGTCATTGACACCATCGCTTTTACCCAAAAGTTTCTCCGCCTCATCGACGAATAATATAATGGGTGCAGCAGCTTTCGCTGTGCGCAATAGTGTACCAACCTTTTCTTCCGATTCACCCACCAAAGAACCCTTAAGATTCTGGGGGTCAACCGTAAGCATATTCATTCCCCATTCGTTTGCTATCGCTTTTGCAATAGCCGACTTACCACAGCCGGGTACACCGGCCATAAGCAAACCACGAGGGTACGACAAGAAACCATAATCGAAGGCCGCTTGCGTGAATCTCTTTCGTAGGAGGGACGACCACTGTTTGAGTGGTGTTAATCCTCCAATAACTTCGAAGCCGTGTGCAGGTACGGATATTTCGAATCCGGCCTGCTCGACGAGCCTCTTCTTTCCTTTAAGGATGTAGTCGAGATCGTATGTCTGTTTCACCGAAATAGATGTACATAACATGTCGACTACTTGCATACGAGTCAGTCCGCCAGTTGCATCGGCGACGTCCTCTATATCAGCTTCAGTTAGCTTCTGCATCTTAGGGAATCGTCCCTCCGCATTAGCATCACCTTGCCAGTAGCGAGCGAGTGTTATTCGCTCTCCCTTGTTTGGCAAGCTATAATTCATACGATAAACGTGTGAAGATAGCTGGCGCGGTAAATTTTCGTCACTCCACTTGGTAGCGGATAGTGCAACGATAGTGCGCCCAGGGTCGCTCGAGAGCGACTCCATCAATGCCAATTGCCTGTCAACGTGCAAACTGTTGTTACTCATGTGCACGTCCCAGTCACGTAATACGAAGATCGCTGACCGGTCAGTTTCTCCCGTGTCGTACTCATCGATAAAATCGATGGCGAACGGGATAGTCATTCCAGGCATGTCGTCGTCTGGAGTTAGCTCAGGTCCTTGGTCGGGGCATTTACGAATGTTGTAAACAGTCCCGAGGTTATCGACAGAATCGATAAGTGTCTCAGTACCATCATCATTGGTAACATATGCTCCCCACTTTTCGTAACCCACGCTAACTCTCCAAACATATACGTCTCGACCATTACCTGTGCTTACAGCCCAGGTTACTATCTCGTGTATAATATCTTCAGTATCAGTCGTGTCTATAGCGATGCATGGAATACATGCACCGATACAGGCTTTCATTGTTTCATTAAGATTTTCATTCATCTTTATTCCTCTAGTAGAGATGACTCTCAGCCGATTGACTGAGTTCTCTTTTGCCCATCGCCGCCTTCTGCGCTAGCCGTCTTAGTGACCTTTGCATTGGTGACGCCCATTTGAGCGATAATCTTCTTCGCAAGTTCATCGCAGACACTATCTGCGAAACCCTCGATCTTGATTTCCGTCTCGCCCGTTTCTGGGTCGAAGATAATATCGATATATTGAGGCGTGGCCATTACAACCACCCCCCACTACCCATAGCTCCAGGGCTAAGGCGTATTCTCTTCTTCTTCTTACCTTTAACGTCTATATCTTTCGTTTTACCGACGATCCATCCGCTAAGGGCAGGGTTTGTTTTTGTCATCTTTGTTGCAACCGCACGATTGTACGGTTCATAAACAGGTTTCAGTGCATTGTTGATACGGGCTTGACTGTTGCCATATCCAGGTTCATAAGTCAGGCACTCGTAAGTACCGTCCTCTTTCTTCCTGAATCCGACATCATATCCATTCCCGGCTTTAACAACAATGTCACACATAGGGCGGCCGGCGATTTGCGCTTGCACGTTTTCTCTAACTGCCTTTCCCTTATATGCCTGCTTTAATGCTTCAAGGAGAAGATCTTTATTCTCTTCCTTGAAGGTCGTAGTTCCTTTTACCATATGGCTCATGTTACTCTCCTAATAATGCTTATACCCCATGGTTAATAAACCGTGCAGTAAGCAAAAAAAAAGAGACCCACAATCGTTTTCACAATCGTGGATCTCCTTCAATAGCGTATTTTCATACCTCGCCAGGCTGGTTATCTCTAGTTTCCTTAGTCCCCACTCCGTAGGGGCGTTACGCATGAAAGTTGCCAGACACGAATCATTCAGACATATCAGCGAAACCAGTGGCTCCGACAATTTGCCCGTCATCATTTCTAACGGTTCCATCCACGATTACGAAGTCGGTTCTACCCGCCATCATAAGCGCATTTCCAGCAATAGCTGAGACAGCCATCAAGACACCTTCCTGCACACTAGGCAGGGGTAATTCCTTATTTCTGTCTCGGGTATCAACTAGAATTGGCTCACTAAAGCGAACTTTTCTAACTTCGAATTCATTTCCTTCCACCGTGATCTTTCGATCAACGATACTTTCTCGCACAGCACGGACAACCAAGCCTGTCTTCGGAATCTGCAACAAAGTTGCGCCATCTTCAATCAAGTTAATTGCGTGCGGTGTGTAGTTTATAATTTCTGTTTCCATATTTATTTCTCCTAATAGCGTTTTACGAGCCTCGCCAGGCGGTTCTCTCCAGTTTCCTTGGTCCCCACTTCGCAGGGGAATAGCGTTAACACAAATGTCAAACTTCAGTAATTGAAGAATTCCTCGTTGGTAATCGTCACACCATTCATCAGGTCGGACATAAAACCCCCGAAATTGTTAATTTCAGGAAGTCCACGTTCCATCTCCTTTTTGTCTCTCTCCTCCAGACGCTCTCCCCAAATGACGAATCGGCGCTGGGCGTCATCGTCACTGAGTCTTCGGTCTACAGGTGTCCCGTCTTTTAAGAGGGTTGAACGGATCTGAGATCCGCCCATACATAGAGACATGAAAGTCCTCGTATCACCGCCATAGGCGATGAATTCGGCAGATAGCTTAACTTTCTGCTTTTTCATTCCCTTCTTCGTTTCCCATCGTATCTCGGTGGTACCCGAGACTTGGTGAGTCACCTTTACTCCCACTTTCTTTCCCCAAGCGCTTTCAGCACATAGGGTATAGAAGTCGTTTGGTTTCTGAGCACACCCAATACTTGTATTCATTTGGCTCCACACAGGGTGGGTCTCCAAAAAAATCCAAATATGGCGCGCGCGCAGCTTTTTTCTTGTGTTTAGTGTGCGAACAACGCCGAAAGCCACTTCTGGGTTTGCCAGAAAGCACTCTCGTCTAGTCAAGCAAGCCAGAATTGCTCCCGGCTTCCATTTCATAAATTTGTTCACATACCTTTTTCTCATACTTAACTTGCTTTCGCTCATTTAATATTCCTCCTAGTAATTTGATAAATTATTCGCGCACATCCAATCGGATGTCCCACGCTAATTTTCAATTAATAATTTGGCAGTGTAAGTACAGTTCCGTCGACCATCTCAATGGTCCCTTGACTGTCGTACAGCTGTTCATTTGCTTGTCTCCAAGCTTCTCCAAAACTCATTTGGGTCATTCTGGTGTCCAGGTGTTTATCACACCTGAACTTCAATCGTTCTTCTCACAAGTTCGCATAAAGCGATCTCGAAGCGACCCGAAAGCGTCATTGCGCAATTCCGGTATTGATTTTACTCATTACTATTACTTTAATGCTTCAATAAGAAGACTTACAATTAGTCTAGGCGATAGTTTATCGCCAATTTCTAATGCGACCCTGTGGGTCACAAATAAAAAAAAGAAGGTTGATAACATTGCCGTGCTCTCCCCTTCTCATTAGTATTACGTTACCAGATATACCGGTATCGTGGTTTTCACTTTCGTTACTCATCTGGTTGGGGCTCCTGGATTTCAACCAGGGTTTACACGGTCTTCACCTACTTGTAGGCGCCCACTTTCAGTGAAGTGTGCATCCGTGCACGGATTTATGCTATGCAGTTGCCACTGCTCACATCAGGCTTCCTCAAACCCCCATCTAGTAGAGGCTTTCACCCCTCTGGTTCGTATTCCCTTATCATACGCTCGATAACTTCAAGCGGCACGCCATGAGTATTACGCTCATAGTATACCTCAGCTTTCTCAGCGTCAAAAGGAATCTCAATGATATCGACAACATACCCATTTAATTCAGCGAGGAAAACAAAGTTTTCATATTCCCACTTATAGGTGTTAGTGTTATCGACAAAAACAAGTTCTTCTTCCATCACACAAATAGCGTGTATAAAGGAACCCCAACAGTGTTGGTGCGCCTTTCCTACAAGCCATGGTTTGAACTCTTCACGATAAGTAGTGTTGTTAAGTGCAGCTACCTCTTCAAAGTAGTTATCTGCGGAACAAACGCTAATCTCGTCAGGCTCTTTTCCATGTTGTGCAATAATCTTGGCGACCTCGGTTGTTTTACCAGTCCCGGGCGGCCCTCTTACAATTTTTATCGTTTTTATCATATCGATCTAGTGGAATCAATTAGTTAATTGTCCTTAGTCCCAAAGAAGCGGGACGATTTTGCTAGCGGTATCAAACCACTGCACTTCATCGTCGTCACTCAAGGGATCTTCTTGAATAGTTTGCCACCGAGCAATCATATGCTCAAGGCTGCTTGCTATACACGCAGATACAGTCCCTTTTGGCAAGGGCGCAGTATAGACGGTCCGTGGCTCTTCTCCATCAAAGGAGAACCCCCGTATCTCTTTTGGTTCGCCATCAAGTCGCTCTTTAATAGTAGCGCCGATTTCTTTAGCAAACTCTTCTGACATAACAGGAGTCGCACTCGTCTCATCTTCGTTTATTTTAACTAGAAAGCCTTTAAAGCACTCTAGTATAGTCAAATATATAATATTTGAAGCATTATACCATTCAATATTTGTTTTGAATTTTACATAGTCTTCACTCATAATTTTCTCTCCTAGTAAGAATCACCCCAAGGGCTCTTCCCCTACTCTTCTTCAGAGTCGGGCTCGCCGTTCAAGACGAGACCGCAGTTGGCACAGCGGTACTCTACGTACACGCACTCCCAACCGTTCGTACGTTCGCCGTACGTATCTTCACACCCACAATCGGGGCATTTATCTGTCATTAGCTTTCACCTCCGCAACAGTTCGGTCATGGCTACTTTTTTAATGTCCAGCTTCCACAGGACCATTCTAGTTATCACTTAGGCGTGATACAGTCGCAGCCGGAGCCGCAACCAGGTATTCCATTCTCCATGATCTTCCGAACCTTAGCAAGATTCGTCCCATCATAGGCGGTTTTATTCTCTGGACAACGGCGAATCATTCCCATCGGATCTATATCCATCATGCGGTCACCTGGGCAGTTATTTAGCCCAATCAAGTTACCGTATGCTAGATCCCCAATGTGAAAATCTCCGTCGCCAGCTATTGCTAGCCAGTCCAGTTCTAACGCCTTAGTATAATGTTCCTGAAACCATTCGCCACTCGGATAGAGCGACAGCGGTTTCAAAATCAAGTGCTGCATCGTACTTTGTATGGCAAGTCCCCTCACTGACTTCCTATATATAATAAGATTCAGTAAGTCCATATTACCGTCAGTTGCCACGTTAGCTTCGAAAATTTCTCGGCTCCACAACAAATTAATGTTGTAGTGTATATGAGGAAATCTCAGCATAGTACCGATGTCCAGACACTCGGTCCGGTTCTCGTCGACACTTTCTGAGAGAACATCAATGACTTCTAAGAGCTCTTCTTTCTGCTCCGATTTCATCATGTCTCCCCAAGTTACTGTCACATTCACACTTTCGAAGCCGGCCTCTTTGGCCCACTTCGCATGTTTGATGCACACTTCAATTGCACCTGGAAACGGATTGAGCGTCATAGCAATTTCCTGGTAACCGTTATGGACAGCGAGTGAAAACACTCGTCGCCAATAGTAGTCGCCTTTAGTTGCTTTACGCATTTCTTTAGTTACGTCAGTCGTTAAATAACAACCTTCGCATATCAAAGAACATTCGTAACTCGGTGCTATAGATAGGGTTTTCTTCATTCCTTCCATATTTCTTCTAGTTGCTCATTCTATCCCGCGCATAGCGCGACGAAATTTTAGCATTTCTTCGATGTAGTTAGCAAAATCAGTCAGCGCGATTCGGTAGGTCCACCCACCAAATGTCGCCTCAATGTGATCCTCCCCGGAGAGGCAACAAGGTACACCGATATGGTCGTACTCGTTCATCTCCCTTAGATCTATCATGATTTTTTCCCCCACATTCAAGTTAGTTACCTCTACATACAAGTTAGTTACCTCCACTAGCAAATTCTCAAGCCTCCATATATTCTTCGTAAGTATATTCGTCGGTTTCGATTCGCAGTACCAGTTCTAAATTTTTATTCATAGTTAACTCTCCTAGTAGATAAAAAAAAAGCGCCACGGTAAAGTGACGCTAGTCTATCAGACCTATCTTACTCAGTAGATATGCTACTGGTAATGATAGGATAATTAATGGTATTGCTATAATAGCAATAATAAGATCAGTCTTATTATTCATCCTGTTGAATGAGGTGAGTTCCCGCTTTTTCTCACCATTAGGGAATTTCACCCCGCTACCCGGATACAGTCCACTATTGTAGGTGTAGTCTTCCAGATTTCACTCCAGGTGTCAATTCGGCTCCACATCGCTTCACATAGTCGGACTATGTTCCTCGCGACGTTTTCACATCCATTGACTAAGACTTCCTCCAAAGTCCCTGTTGTTAGTCTTTCCAACTAGCCTTGCGCTAGCGTTATCTCATTCTGTTAAATGAGGTGAGTTCCCGGAATTTCTCACCATTAGGGAATTTCACCCCGCTAACCGGATACGGTCCACCCTCATAAGTTAGGGCCCATTAACAACACTATACCAATGGCCCTCCAAGGACCCCTATGGTTGATGTGTCTCTGAGCCGGCTTACGCTGGCGTTATCTCATTCTGGTGGCAAAGTGCTCTTGGTGTCGTCAAGTGCATAACCGTGAAGTGACTAAGGTCGCACATAGTGCGCCTCACTTCAATTGGGTCAGACCATGCTTTACCTCCGCATGTTGTTGTCTGATTACTCTGTCTTGTACTTCAGCTCCTACCGCTCCTAAAGTATATCATCTCGTTTCTCTGCTAATTTTCCAAAGCGTAAGGGTACTAACCTTTCGTAATGGGAGCAAATCACTCTCGGGCCATATAATTGGCCTACCGAAATGACTCCGCCGGTTTTTAACTAGTTTTACCGAAACTAGGATCCATCCATCAAACCGTGCCTACACCATCGCTTCCAAAGGCCGCACTCCTTATCGGGGAGTCAACTTCATTGGTCGCGACTTTAATAAGTCTACACGTCATCTCAAACTTTTCTTGTAAGCACTATTGTGCTTATTGTTCTTTATTTGCTAAATTAATAGCGTTGTTGGTGCCATTTGCACCGTTGGTTTGCTAAATTAATAGCGTTGTTGTTATCTTCCTCTCCCTCCGTACGTTTCCGCTGATCTCCCTGCAGGGTTCCTAGCATTCACGCAACTCCACCAGTTTGTAATGTGTTTCCGCGTATCCCGCAGTAAGAGTTGGCTGGCACCATTGCTCTTCACATTTATCTTGATTCATCACAAGTTTCTGGCGATAAAACCTTCACTTGCCATGTACTCACCTAAAGTATTCAGCGTCACGTTGTAATACGCTCCGCTTATGCTCTCATCAGGCACACCATATAGGGAGAACTTTTTCGTGTCCTCCAAATGGTGCGGTTTATTCCCCTCAAGCAAACCTTTCGGCTGGCAATCTGTTACAGAAATTACTCTGTACCGCCCAAAAGGGGCGGTGTTGACTCAAATCTGGTTGTACGATCTTAATGATAGCTAACAACACCCGAGTTTCCTCGCCCAGCCCCACCACCAGCTCGATCTGGTATGGCGGTTATATTGCTGCAGCGCTTAACTTCTTTTCATAGTCGGGTTTCTGTTTTCCAAGTTAAATTACTATACGTGGTTCGATCCTGTGTTTCCACAGCATCTACGCTCCCTTTCGGTCATATTTACCACTCAAGCTATTAGCTATCAATCGCACAAAAGCGCGAATTGAGTTTATTTTAATCTGTTAATAATTTTTTTCTGTTGATTAAAATTATTGTTGGACCCTAGAATACATAAAATGCGAATTAACGGCAGCTACAAGTAGCGCCATTCTAGGGTTTGGATGGGCGTTACCCCATCCGGCATCTGATAATGCCTTTATCTGACAAAGGAGGTCTATCTCCCTTCTCATTAATATAACGTTTTCAAGTATACCGGTATCGGTAACTTTACTCGTCTGGTGTAGTTCTGTCCCCCACTACTAGGGGTGTTATCCCATTTCCTACGAGCGGGATAACTTTACTCGTCTGGTGTAGTTATGTCCTCACTACTCAGTGGTTATCCCGTGTTTCCTACGAGTCGTATACGACCATCTTGTCCGACAATAAGGGCCAAAATATTATCAATATTATCATGCAAGATATCCACATCCCCATCTCTTGGAGGAAGATTGCATCTTTGAGATCCATAGCAGAATATTCGTCACTGTACTGCATGTATTGACATGCTTCAGTTATTCCGTTGAAACATTGGCCTTCGGCCACAGTTACGCGGCCGAATAACCCACTTTCAATGCTCATTTCATACGTCCCAATCATCGTTTCATTAATGACAACGTTATCGTCCGCCGCTCTGGCGATTATCCAAGATTCCCTTTGAGGAATCTCGACATTCCAGAACAACCCGATATAATTCACGCTCACGCTTAGCAAGACTATAAGTATCGCAAGGCATGTTACGGAAAAGATTCGGTTTTTAGCGTATCTTAACGTTGTCATTACGCCTTTACCGAGGCGTATTACGGGTGAGTCTGCCCGCTCACTTGGGTTGTCTTCGTTAGTTGACATTCTGGTGAAGGAGTCTATCCTCCTTCTCATTAATATAACGTTTTCAAGTACACCGGTATCGGCATATCTTCCGTCTGGTATGCAGTCCACATGCCCCGCAGGACATATGGCTCGCATCTGGTTATCGCGTGTTTCCTACGAGCCGTTTTACGGCCATTTGTTTTGCTCAATCTTCCGGTATTCTTAGGGAATATACCCAGAGTGCAAAAATTGCCGAAGCAATTAAGGGAAGATATAGAGCTAGAGCTATAAATAAAACTATAACGCTAACTTCGAAAAAGATTTCTATTTTATTTATTATATTTTTTATTTTTCCATTGTTTTCATTCATTTTAATTTCTCCTTCCTATTGAACGCAGCACCCCGCAGGATACTGTGTTCTAATACGACCGCTTTATGGCGGTGACTGGTTATCGCGTGTTTCCTACGAGCCGTTTTACGGCCATTTATACGAGCTGCTCTCACAGCTCACGAAAAAAGGTGCTGTCGCACTTCCCA
>Ga0208299_1000401_pt1 | contig 40601 bp, 42 predicted proteins | sample 15_taG_FD_184089 | JGI IMG/M metagenome (GOLD analysis project Ga0208299, IMG submission 184089) | Marine viral communities from the Subarctic Pacific Ocean - 15_ETSP_OMZ_AT15312 metaG (SPAdes) (version 2) | ecosystem: Environmental > Aquatic > Marine > Oceanic | place: Pacific Ocean | collected... | reverse complement strand
GGACCTTTACCGGGACCAAGACCTTCACCTTCTCCTGGACCTTTACCGGGACCAAGACCTTCACCTTCTCCTGGACCTTTACCGGGACCAAGACCTTCGCCCTTACCGCCAGTCACCAGTTCCTCTGGCATCACGCGAGCATCAGTTTCGATATATGGTGTGAACCTCCGACCAGCCAAAGTTTGTGCGATGTTGCGGCCAGTGTTAATAGAGGCTTTCAGGAAGACACCGTGGACCTGCTTCATTCTCACAAATTTCAGAACATCATCCAAACCAGCCCCTTCTCCCAATCTTGCCACCTCATACATATCCGCTGAGAGCTTCTTCAGTGAGTTTCGGATCCCGTTTGCTTTGGCGAGAGCGGACTGAAGCTGTTCAGTTGCAACCTCTGTATTCTTCGCCACAGCCTCAAGAGTACCATCATCTGTAACATTCTTGAGCCAACCCGCAACCTCACCCAACTCTTCTCGTCCTTGCCCGGCGGACTCCCCCAAAGTTTTACTTGGGTCTATTTCAAAATCTCTTGCTTCACGGGCAATCATCTTCATCACTTCTGGTTCGGTGGTGAGACGGCTAGCATTTACCTTACCACCCACAGGATCTTTACCAGCTCTCAGGTCCGCTTGTCGTTGGGCGGGAGTCTTTAAGGCTTCCTCGTCAGAGACGGCGCGGACCTCATCCATATAGTTGTCAAGGTCGTACAACTCATCATCACTCTGGCGGAGGATGCTTGGGTCCGCAGGATCAAAGGTTCCACGGTTGCCGGTTGCGGATTTGATTTGGGTAGGGTTCCAAACCGCCATTGTTTTGTGAGGACCATCCACAGTTTCAGTAAGCCAAATCCCGTCATACCCAAGGCGATCAAGCTCTTGGATTGTTGCCTTATTTTCGTAAATAATCCAGTTACCGTGTTTGTGGTGCCCGGCTTTTATAAGAGATGGGGTTTCAGTGTTTGCAAGTAGAAAATCTTCTACCTCTCGATAATCTTTTCGCGGATCAAACACCTTTTTAGGCGAGAGGTAGGCAGGTATAACCCGAATTCCACCTGCACTCTCTAGTTCCCAAGGTGTCTTGAACCCAAACTTCTTTACGGTTTCAGTCTTCGCCCAATCCACCCTGGCAGAGACTTCATCTAATGAAAGCAATTTCAATTCCTCGTTTGACCCAACGAGTTCGGTTTGATACCTCTTCATCTCCTCAACGGATTCCGCAATGTCCTTTGGTGGTTTACGAAGCCCACCAGTTCCCCGAGGCCAATCTGCGGCAAACTTAGGATCCGTAGAGAAATAGATCAAACCACCATCGCCTACACGTTGGTCGCCTTTGAATTCACTGAAATCACGCTTTGTCCCGTGATAGAACTGCCGTGGCTTTCCTTCAGGTGTCTTTACATCCACCGAGGCATCCCTAAACCAGTTCTTGAACTCCGGGGTTTCCTCCGCCCCTTGAGCCAACGACCTCACCCCACCAGGAGCAGGACGAGACGGGAGACCTTCACGGGTCATCAGGTTACCCATGATGTCCTTAATCTCTGCATTCATCTCAATGTCGATCTGGGAACCTGAGACATCTTCGTAGACATCCCGCATCCATCCACCTAGTTTCGTGAAGAGACCCTGAAGTCCCTTGGTGGGAGCCTTGCCGTCACGGATGTACCGCTCAAATCCTCTGGCGAACTTCTCTTCAGCATCCCGAACCCAACCATTTTCGGTGACACCGGCCCATTTCTCAATACGATCCAGTTCCTTCTCGTTGATCCCTCTCCGTGCTTGCTCCGGCATATTCCGGTTCAACAACCAACGACGAGCAACGTGGGCAACTTCATGGATCCCAGTTGAGACATCTGCACTTCTGAACCCGGTTATGATGGCCGTCCCATCTTCCTTGAATTGAACGAGACCTTGAGTGGTCCGGGTATCAACAAGTGTGTCCTCAAACTTGGCGTAACCCTTATCTACCAGTGGATCGTGTTTCTCAAACTGAATAGATTTTCTGTCTATACCAAGGCTGTTAATCAGAGAGACCACACCAGTTGCCTGGTCCTCTTCGATGTTCAGTGCTTTGGCAACAGAGGTGGTGTACTCACGAACCTCCGCAACCTTCTGGTAGCCCTTCATGTCAACAACACCGTCCTGAACGGCTTGCATGACTTCATCAGGAGACTTCCCAGCAGCCTTAGCCTTGAGGCCGTGACGGAAACCACGCAGTCCTTGGATGAAGGTGTCCATGAGACCACCAATACCAAGACCCTCGATGGCGTTCTTCAATCGACCCTCAATCTCCGAGTCATCTTCATCAGATGCGAGATACTCCGTGATTGGGTTCTGGAGCGATGGGGCCATCTGAATCAGGTTTGACAGTCGAGCCTCGTGTGCATCAAACACAGCGAAGTCAGTGACCGCACCAGCGACTGCATACTTACCAAGCTCCCTCCCCTTAGCAATCGCAGCAGCCTTCCTGCCAGTCCCAGCAGCCTTCTCAGCCTTCGTGAGTACCCCTGAGACTTTGGTGAGTGCACCAATCTTAGAAGCAGCTCCGAGACCCACACCAACAAACGGGATGGCGAACTGAGAGATACCCTCAACCAGACCACCAACCATTGTGGAGGACTTCCCCAACAACCTGTTGTCATAGTCGGGCAAAGCATCAAAGGTCATGTAGTCCGCAAGGTTGTAGACACCCTGGAAGGCTCCCTCGATACCCCGGAATGGAGCGGCAGCGATGTCTCCGAGATAATCGAAGAATCCAAACTCTTCCTGCCTCGCGTCAACAGTCTTTGGTTTTGTTGCGGTTTCCCACATGTTGCCGTATTCGGGGGTATCCAGATAATCTGAAAGAGGCATCAATTAGATCCTTTAACGTCAGCGGGCTTGAGACCAAGTTGCAGGGACTGGTAGCGGAAGAAATCTGCGGGCAGACCTGCATCAGTACCAAGAGCGATCAGAAGTGCACCAACCCGCGTCTCACCAACAGGTGTGTTGTTTTCAAGAGCCAGGTCGTATTCAGCCACCATTGATTCAAGATCCACGCGGTTGTTTACAAACAGATATCGTTTTGGGTTTTTATGGGCAGTGGTGATCCCAACCCCATCTTTAGTTTCCCCAGCCTGTAACTCTTCGATAGTCAAGGGTTCAGCGAAGGATCGAGCGAGAAAGTAGTGCTTGGTCAGATTCTCATCTGGTTGTGGACTTTCTTGGGTGATGTACTTAAAGTCTGTGCCACGCGGACCAGTACGTCGTAGTTTTTTCACAGACTTGTGAATACCATCAGAACGGAATGTGTAATCCAACACCCCGTCTGGGTTTGTGGCGGTAGGTGTTCTGAAAATTACCAACTGATCAGAAGATGCTTGTTCCATTGCTCCGAATGACGCGAGCCTCTCTTCAAGAGTTGACTCTGGGTTTCGCAGAGTGCCCACAAACGATTCAGTGACTTTAGGGAATTGTTGGGAGGACCAGATGGATGATTGTTCAGCCACCACATCGGCAGCAATATCCACAGGAAGTTTTGGTTTCTCCCCTTTGATAACATCCACACCCTTCCGTGCGGGGGCTTCCACACCCTCCGTCAACACTTGTATTCGTTCTGAGGCCCACGGGTCGAGGTCTTCCCGAATCTTCGACAGAATATCTCCAACATCCGCCTCATCATCCCAGTGTTTTGAAATGAGAGAATCTATTTTTCTACTCACTTCCCCACCAAATTTGAGTCTCAGTTGGTTCGCTGCCCTTGATCTCGCATCGAACTCATTCTTCAGATCAATATCCTGTGCGTAGAAACGTGAGATAAGTTCCCCTGTAATTTCGTCTCTCACACCAACTAAACCCCTAGCATTCAACTCCATCGTCCTTTTGGATGGACGAAGCCGGTCATTGGTTTGGTCATCTTCAAGGGTTTTAATCGCCTTCTCCATGCGGACCAGATCTTCACTTGACATCGTTATGTCGAGACTTTGCAACTGCGCGTCTCTGACGGTAATCCGCCCCTCCCACACCTCCCGATAAAGACTGTCAAAAGCGTCACGGTCTGTGATGTCAGTTGTAGGTGCAACAGCCTTCGCGTAAAGAGTTGTGAACTGCTCCATAGCTTTCGCAACACCAACCTTATCCAAGGTTTCATCTGACTCTAGTGCGTCTTCAATGAAATTCTGAGCGTTCGCTGCACCCATCTCAGCCAGTTCTGGCCGGTTTTCATAAATAAGGACAGAAATTGCATCACTCGCTTTTAGAAGTTGGTCTGTCCTGTCATTCCTCTCTTTCCGTTCAGTGGACTCTTCCGCACGATCCCCAGCATTCTCAAGGTCATACAGTTCTGAAGCGTATCTCTTACCCATCGTGGCAGAGCCGACCTTGATGCTTTCAAACTTTGTGAGTAGATCACCCGCTTTTGGATCTTGGTCCTCTCTGGCCTCCAAATAGATGTTACGGAAAGCGTTGAAGAACTCAACATCCCCCGCGATACCATGTCTTGAATAACCAATTCCGATGAGTTCCTCCACCTGATCAAATGCCCCGTCTGGATCCCCCCGCCAGCCCTTTAGAGCTTCCGAAAGGTTGTCTGTTAGATCTTCGCGGAGTTGCTTAGAAGTCCTCGCAGCCCTCGCCTGATACACCTGTTCAGAGAACGCATTGGCTTGTTTAGAGAACTCAGCAGAAGCAGCGTTCCCTGCGTAGAACCCAGAGATCCCAAGTTGCTCAAAGGCTTGCTGCATTGCAGCACGGGGGTCTTCGGTACTGTACGGATCAGAAAAGCGATCTAGGTTGCTGATGCGGAACTGCTCAAGAGCGTTGCGAGCTTTCTTAGAACCCGCATGAGAAAGGATGGACTTCTGAGCAAGGGGGCTTGCACCCTCTGGGAGACCAGCCTGACGCCACTGTAGGGCTAGAGCGGCATCCAACTGATCCTCAGTCATCAAATCGACCTGAGCAGTTCCTTGCTGGATCTCAGCCTCTACCTCAGCCTTCTGCATATTCCCAGTGACCTCTGACAAGGTGCCAGAGAGACCTGAGAGAGACCGAGCAATGTCGATCCATTCGTTCTGGGGCATCTGGAAGTAACCGGGAGTGATGTACTGATCAGTTACCTGTTGGGACGGCTGTAATGCTTTATAGGGATTGAAGTCCCCGACTTGTTGTCGATTAGCCATTGTTTATCTCACTACCCATATTGATTCCATCGCATTCCTCCCCAGTAGCCATCGGAATAAGGTGGCCCCATGCCGCCATAGCCAAAGGGGCTTCCTGAGTGGGGGGCATAGGGGATGCCTGACTCGCCAAAGGCTCTTGCACCACCAGCACCACCAGCACCACCAACACCAGCTCCAGGGCTTGGCCCCCAACCCCCAGTGTTTGTCATGTATTGGTTGTATACACCAAGGCCAGCAGAACCAATCCTAAGAGCTGCTCCAAGGAACGAAGGTCTTGCCGCAGGCATAAACTGGAGGTTCTCGATGTTGGCCTGTGCCCCGAGACGGACAGACTCAAGTTGGTCCTCAATGTTGTCTTCGCGGAACTCTAGGTTCCTGTGGACGTTGGTGCCGAACTCTAGGTGTTGTCTGTGGAAGTCATTCAGTAAGGCTTGGAGAGATCCACCAGCAACCCCCGCCTCTGAACCAGCCACCTGAGCAGTCGCAATCCTCTTGCGAGACTCTCGGTAGACCGCGTTGATCTCGTTAGCAGCAGCTTCTCGTTCTTGGAGTTGGCGTTCTCTAGCCTGACGAGATTGGTTGGTGTAGTTCGCCAAAGCTCTTTGAGTACCCAACGCTTGGCGTTGACGGTTGAAAGCGTCTTGGCTCTCTGCTTGTTGTTGTTGACCATAGAATGACGCAGCAGTTGATGCGCCAGATACGGCAAAACTTGCGATTGCCATAGAAGCTGGGTCACACATTAGCAAATCCTTACGAATTCATGGAAAGGACGTTTCTCAACGCCAAACTCTTTATGGGTGTTTATCACAGTGAATCCCAGCCACTTGATAAATTTAATATGGACAGTGTTCCTGGCATCCACATAGTTGAAAAGCATGTCATACGGTCGGGCACATTGATCAAGCCAGAACCGGCATTCTCTCAGGAACCGAGTGGTGTTCTTCAGAATCCCATCAGTACCCAACAACCAGATCGCACCTACGCCCTGCTCTACAGGACCAGCACCAAAGATCGCAGCGGGTTCCCCACCAACAACAATAGTGAATGGGATATCTGAGTAATGAAACCCATTTACAATGGCCTCCTTTGGGGAGCACCCACTGAAGGCGAGGATCTCTCTGCGATCCGCCTCTCGGATATTCTCAGCAACCCAAGAGCAATCCTCAAGTTCCGCGATACGGATGTAGAGATCTACAGGCCGATTCGTTTCGCTCTTGGACTCCAATTCAGTTCAAACTCCGCTGACATCAGGTTGCTGGGAAGAGGGCTATCGTTCTTAATCGTGATTGTAACTTGGTCGGCTTTAGAAAACACAGGGAATCGGAACTCCCCGCTTTCCAAAGGAACTTCACCAAGGGTCAGAGCAGAACCAAGGACTCGGCCAGTAAAGACATGAGAATTGTTGTCTCTGTGATCTTGTTGGACTTCCATTGAGAAGTAGGCACTATCAGCATACACCAGAGTTCCATAACGGATCTGGGCCCGCCCATCTGTGATTACAGCTCGACCCCCACCCGGAGAAGGTTCCTTGAGGGTGACATCTGACATCTGGTAGGACATCTCATAGGATTCCCCTACATAGAAATCCACCGCGTCAATCACCCCCGACACGTCTCCATAATCCCCTGTTAAACTGGCGGACCCTAAAGTACCCCAGTCATCCGCTGTAGAGGCTGTTTCTGTGAGGGTACCAAAGTCCTCGATATCTAGGAGGGACTCCCGAAGGGCCACAGTTGTATCCTCAACCGATGGTGGGGAGAGCAAAGGAACTCGGGTTCCCGTTGAAGTGATTACCTCAATGTTGGTGCGACCTTCGGTGACCTCATAAGGAAGGGTAAGGATTTTGCCAGTACTGTCGAGGGTCCCAGCGGTAGTTCTTCGATCCAACCGTGCCATGTATAAAGAATTTGGGTCACTTTTCCCCAACTCAAAGGCCAACTTCTCGATGAATACGCCTTCAGACCTGTGGACCACCATGTAGAGATTGGTCTCAACAAAGTCTACCCCAAGGATTTTAGTCCCAGTACCAAACTCAAACCGATGCCAAGCACTTTGGAGACGCTCCTCGCCCGCCATGTGATAGTTGTAAATGTATAGGGCATCAGGATCCCCATCCGTCATACACACCAGAACGCTTTCGTGGGTCGCTCCAGCAATCTTAGTAATCTTGCCTGGGATGTACTTTGGGACATGGGCTGAGATATCAACACCATCAAACAGGTCTTCCACTGAATGCTTTGGGACATACTCCCGAACACCTGAGAAAGATCCACGATTGAACGGGAACATCACAGAGGAGCCAGCGGCAACCGGGGGGCAACTCAAGAGACAGTCATAACTCGTTGCGTGAGCGATTGAGACCGTCTTTGGAGTCAGTGTATCCCCACCCTGAAGGATGAACTGTGTAGTATCGGAGAACAGGATCAACCTCTGAGCCAATGGAACAGCGTGCCGCAGCACTGCAACTCGATTGTGAGCAGATGCCACATCAATCGGAGATGTGTCCAGAAGGTCTACCACAGTGATTCGGAAGAAGTTGAAGAACTCTCCAGACTCACTGAGGAGAATGTTGTCACTTGCAAGGAACCCCAGTCGGTTCTTGAACAGGAAGACATCATTGATCTTCTCACCGATAAAACTGGGATTGGGGTTGGTGTCTGTGTCACCAACCAGCCGGTTGCCCCACCCAAACGTGGAGTAGTCATATTCTGGGTATGGGTCAGTCCCACTGGTGTGGGTATCTCCATCAGCCTTCTTAAACACAAACGTGCTATCAGCCTGGCGGATCAGGACGTGGGGCATAGTGGCCGCATCAAACTTCAAAGCGCCATCTAGTGCGGGGCCAGCACACTCTTCCCAAGTGCCTTCACCAATGCTTCCAGCGGCCCCTAGTGATACAAACTTCACATAGTAATCATCCAGCGTCTCTGATGGCTCCCCCTCAACCTTCAGGATCAGACCGTCCTTGGCGTATGTGGGGAGGTCTGTGAACCTTTGGCAAGAGCCCTTGAAGACCTCAATGGCGGTGGTGCTATCAGTGTGGGAGACGTTGATCTCAAAGTCAGCACTGCTGTTCGTGATGTAGACCACATTGTTCCCAGCAGTGGCTGAGAAGTCACCCTGACCGTGAATGTCGCCCGCAAGGTCTGCGGCGATGGTTGAGGAGGACTGGGAAGCTACTGTTATAGATGCGTTGACTGTGGTGGTTCCATCATCAACATCAATCTCGTAGTCGCCAGCATCACCCCCCTGCTTGATAAACACCAGAGCCTCATTGGCGTTCACAGAGGATGGGGTGTCATCCGTATCCATCGCCACCACTGTCTCGGTGTTTACAACGAAGGTGACATCAGCAATCGTAACAGCCCGAAAGGCTGTGTCTGCGTTGTCTGTGCCTAGGTAGGTGACACCATCAGGGGTGTCCACGGTCTCTTCATTAAGGTTCACCAGGTCAAAGACCGTAATAGACTCATCCCGTATGATCACAGAGTACCGCTCGGTCTCATCACGGTTGATGGTGTGAACGAATGTCTTGGCGTCCCCGGTGATCCCTGTATTCAAAAGGTGTTCTGTGGGGAGACGCTTGGCTAAACCATCGACCACTGATGGATAGGCATTCTCCTGAGCTGCACACTGGGTTGCAAACCTTAGTGAGTCAGGCTGCTGTGAAACCCCGTTAATGAGGTTCGGGATGGTCTTGGAAACAAGCATCAACTGCGCCCCAATTTGTCAACCACACTACTGCGGTCGATAATCCGGGCGACATCCCAGTTATCAAACACACTGTAGTCAGCAGTTTCCATCTCATACTCGCGGAGAGAGAAAAGAGCGGACTGCTCATCTGACCGGGAGAATGCGGAGAGCGTCTCTGAACCAACAAGGCGATCTTGGTAGATCCTTGCAGACCGAATCATAATGTACCGGCGGGCACTCTCGGGGAGTTGCTCCCAGTCCAGCATGTAAGTGACAGTGTACTTCTTGGTGGCTGTGAAAGTGTAGGTACGATTCTTGCGGTTGTAGAGTTTGGAACCCCGGACCACAACATCATAGCTTGAGTCAATGTTATCCCCCTCAAGATCCACACGAGCAACCCCGCCACTCAGTTCAACTTGGTTCTCTGAGTTGGGGGCCAAAGGGACATCCTTCTCAGTGTTGAAGTGCCACCCAACGGATTGAACCTCACGGGAAACTTCGTCAAGGATATTCTGAGCGAGGCGGACATCAGCGGTGAGAGATCCAGTCAACGAATTAACAGGAGCTTCTCCCACGTTACTCAGCATCGTGTTGATAGCTTCCAACTTTGTTGTGAGTGCGAGGGCCATCTATAGGCTCCTATGAAAGAGAAATAGGGGTGGCCTCCTTTCGGAGACCAACCCATTTAGTTTTTGTTGACCGTTAAGTCAATCAGGCGGACTTGATACCCACGCATGCTTGGCAGCGGAGGTAGTTGTGCCCCATTGCATAACGAGCAACCATGAGCGTACCCTGTCGGTTCACCATGTAGTCACTCTCGACTGCGAGGTCCATGAGCTTGACTGTACCAACACCAGAGCGGTGGAAGACCACGCCCTGATAGTCCGAGAAGTCAATGCCCGAGTAACCTTCATCAGCCACGGCACCAGTAGCACCAGCATCAACGAACGGATCGTTGCGGGTGTCATCGTCACCGAGAGCACCTGTCGCAGTACCTTCGTCAGCAGTCGGGATATGCGTGCTCATAAAGCAAGTAACACCCGCGACCTGCATCGCCTGTTGACCGCCCTGAAGGATCGAAGCACCTTGGCCGTAATCCTTGTTGAGCAGAGCAGCAGCCGTGTCAGAACCACCAGCAGACTTAAGGACCGTGTAGAACGCAGTAGGTGTGAGAACGCACCAGCGATCACCAACGGGGACATTGTTGTCGTCCAGGTATTTCGCTGCATCAATGATTGAATCAATGATGTTGTCCCCAGTCGTGCCACCAGTGATTGTGCCACCAGTGTAGGCATCCCCAAGAACATCAGCCTGATCGAGCGAACCGGCGATGATCGAGCGAATGATCGCTTTATCTGCGTGGTTAGCAAGAGCAAACCCGAGTTCACGGGAATAAATCGAACGAACATCATAGTGGTTCATTGCTTCGTCGATATTACCAATGAAGGTGTGTGACACCAACAGGTTGTCGATATTGATCACACGCTCTGCGTGGTCAATCGAAGCACCAACGAGTTCCTCACCCGGCAGGTGATATGCGGCAGCCGCAACACCCGTCAGGGGGAACTGTGCGCTTTTACCGCTCGTAATTGTACGAACGGTGTGAAGAGGCATCATAAGATTGCGCTCTTCAAACGCGGAAAGAACTTCACCGCTGAAGGTCTTGAGGAACAGCTCGAAGTTGTCCGAACCCCCCTGAGCAAGACCCAGCCGTGAAGCAGTATATGTATCTGCCATTTGAGGCTTTCCTTTCTAAAAGAGTTAAAGATACGTTGAAAACATCGACGTTATTCGATGGCTTCGGTTCCTAACCCGATCAGTCCGGTTGTCCCCCGCAGAGGGCCGCGTCAGTCAGTTGGTTGAATATCCACTTGAACGTCACCAGCAAACCACCCTTCAGGGAGGTCTACCTCGTTACCGGAAAGTTCCCATGAGGAACCATTCCAGAAATAGACATGACCCCGTATTCCAGGGCCAAGCCTTACTAATCCATCACTTTCAGGGACGAAGACGACTCTTGAACTTTCGCACCCGCTCAGCCCAAGCATCACGATAACGCTTAGGCACTTCAGGGGCATCGTTTGCGAGAGTCGGTTCATTCGCCTTCTCCATGATGAGTTCTAGAAATACTTTAAAGATTGAAGAGAATGCAGCCATGATGGCAGCCCACATTCTCAGCTGACCTTCTTCTTCAGTGCAAGCCGCGCACCTGTGTATCCAAGAGCCACCAGAGCGGATGCAGCAATGCCAATGACCTTAGCAAGACCGCTATCCTCTGCGATGACTCCAGACGCCATGAGACCACCAACAACGGTGGCAGCAGCAGCGAGCCAGAACTCAGTAGTTTTAATTCCAGGTTTCATTGATCACCTCAAAGTTGAGAGATTGCGAGACGATCCTGAATCTCTTGACGAAACGCAGGATCCTTAGAGTAACGTGGGTCTCGCATCGCTTCAGATACTTGATTCCACGAACGAAACGGATTGCCACCCTTAGTGGATGGAGCGGTGCCTTTAAGAAGACTGGGGTTGCTTCCAGTGGCTTGGGCGTAACGTGCCGCTAGACCACGAGCAGCCATCGTTGCCGCATTCATATCCCCGGAGTCCATCGTCCGATCATAGGAGGTGACTTCTTCTTCAGAGAGGTTTTCTTTTGCCCACTCGATCATCTCACCATACTGCTCTTGTCCCCCAACTTCGTTGAAGATGGTTTCTTGAGCTTGAGAGATCAACGCCTTCTGACCTTCCACATACGCACGGGCCACATTCTCAGGGACGCCCCAGTCTTTCTGGATCTTCTCATAAGAATCAGCAGAGAGTTCACCAGACTCAGAGAACTCCTTAGTGTACTCCGCAAGATTTTCAGAGGACATCCCGGTGGATTCAGTAATAGCATCAACGGACTCGGGAGCAGATTCAATGGGCTGATTGGTTCCCATTTTGGATTCCAATTCACCATAGGCGTTTGCGAGGGCCTCTGGAGATTCAAACTTCTCTGGTAGCCACTCTGGTCGTTCCGATACCTGCTCTTGTGAATCACTTACCTCCTCGGTTGGTGCTTCTGGGCCTGTGACACCCATCTCCATTTGTACTCGTTGTTCAGCCATTCTTTACCATCTCCTTGGCTACGTCAGCTTCGGCCTTCTGAGACTCACGGAACTGTTGATCCGCAATCCCCATCACCTGACCACCGTATTGTTGAACCACAGCATCCTGCTGGGCTTGTTGCATTTCCATCATCATTTCTTCTTCAGTCTTAATGAGACCCTGGGTGTCGATACCAAGAGCAGTTGCGCGTCGTTTGATGTATTCACCGAGGTGGACATACTGAGCAATCGCCTCTGGGCCCACAGTCTGGGCCATACCTTGCAAGAAGAAGTCGAGACGGTTGAGGTCCGATCCTCTAGCCAACGCCTCGATGCCTGTGATGATAGCAGGTGAGATGTATTTCTTCGGGAGTTTTGGAAGTTTCTTCTTCTTCTGAAGGTTCGCCATCATCCTGTTTACCAGCGGAAGTTGAAGTTCCTGTGAAAGCAGGGAGAACGCCCCACCGAGTTGCCGCTCAATCGACTGGGTAACCAGGCGGACTTCTTCAGCGGTTACTCGTTCGGCTTGCCGGATGGTCCCTTCCGTAAGGAGAAACGCATACGCAAGCCGATCTGTAATCGTCTGAGCCGTACCCGCCGCGATAGAGAGGTCCGCACTTTTCTGACTTTGTAGAACCGTAACATCTTGGGCACTCCCTTCAACGATGGCCCCATTGGGACTCTTCGCAAGTGTTCTCGCACGAGTTGTGCCATTTGGTGAGACCATGAACAGAATCTTGGAAGCAGCCGCAGCACCTTCCACAATGGCTTGGGTCAATCCCTCTAATGAGCGGAGGTCCCCTAAGTATTGCTCCACATACCCTCTTCCGTAGTTCTCACCCTCAACCTTATACATCCTAAGTGGGAGGAAGGGCATCTTGTCTTCTGCGTATGTACCACGAGAACCTGGAATTTCAGTTCCACCGACTTCTTGGTAGACCTCCCACTTCTTGTCCATGCGTTTGTGTATGCAAGTGTACAGGTCTACCGATCCATCGGTGTTTGGTGATATGGCTCCAACAGCACCCTTAATCTCTTCAGGTAGAGCGGCTGGGGCGACACATTCTTTCGTAACAATCTTTAGGGGGTTCCCCATAGGATCCCGCTCAACGCAGTACCGCGCAAGGGGGAAGACCCGCACCCCACCATCTGAGGGGAAGTGCATTAAACAGTTACCTGAGATGATGAGATGCTTGAGGGCTTCAAAGAGGGAGACGCGAACATTGTTCGTCTCCACCTCCTTCATAACAGCCTTCTCAATATCTGATAGTGACCGCTCAATTTCCGTCTTAATTTCTGGGATGCCCTCTATTTGCTTCAAGGCTTGATCATCAAGGACCAGCCGGAAGAATGGGGCATTGGGGGGGAGAAGGCTGAGGAGCAATGAGGAAGCGAGGTTATTCACCCCCCGAGCCCCCACCCCCTGATAAGGAGTTACAAATTTCTGCGACGAACTGTGCCCCTCATCTGGGATCACCGTGGGCAGTGTCAGCCGAGAACAATCTCTGGCACGTTCAAGGAACGAGAACCTTTGGGTCTCCAGTTTTGTGTAGAGACCTTTAGCACTATCCATCTAATAAGCTCCACCCACACCAGTTCCTGAACCCACGTTATCCATTCTGATCTTCAGACCCGAAACACCCTTACGCCTTGATCGGCTCGCCCGACCTTCTCGCCTTGCCAGACCTCTGCCTGGAGAAGCGGCTGTTTCAGCCATCTTCTCTGGTGGTGGTGGCGGTGGGGGTGGCGGTGGCGGTGGGGGTGGGGGACTTGGGGAAGAAAAAATCGAAGTAAATGGTTCAATACACATATCTATCGCTCCAGAACATTCTCAGATTGTTCTTTGTGAATTGCGGCGAGGTGGTCAACAACTGATCTTTGGCCGACTTGGTGAAAGATCGCTCGCTCGTGTTGATTGAGATCAGGGCTCTTCAGTGGGAACTGCTGCTCAAGCCACTGAACCAATTCAACAGAAATCGGCGGGGGCCTTTCATATACATGCTCTTTATTCACCATTCGCCTCCTTCTTGGACTGCACATAGGCCCCCAGTAGGATGGTGTAGTTGATGAGATCGAGCAAAGTGTCCCTCAAGGATTCATCTGCAACCTGAAAGGATCCTGTTTCACAGAAGGTACTGAGGCGAGAGAACTTATCAGTGAGACGAACCAGGAACCCCTTCTCGGTAGTTGTGATGCCCATCGCCTCACACCTCTGGAAGTTCGCAAAGGGTTTATCATCTTCCTTCCCAGTGTAATCTCGGTTCTTCCTCACACTTAGGGAGAGGGCCTCCCGGCACATCCCACGGTGAAAATCTAGGTATCCCTCTCGGGTCATTTGGGGTTCCACAATTTTACCTTCTGCCTCTTTGGACTGAACTCCCCCCTTCTCAATATCCGAGAGACCCTCGCTTGAACCAGTGCATCCGCCTCCGTCAGCCCCGCTTTCGCGTACGCTCCCAACACTTCCTCCCAAGTCCCCTGCTTCAGTATCTTCTCCGCTGTCTTGGGGCCGACGCCGGGGCACCCCGAGTATCCGTCTGTACTGTCCCCCGTCAGGGCTTGGGACAGATGATTGAGGTCCGCTTGTTTTTTGCTCAGGCATTGAATGCCCTCCTCTGCATGGTTTGGGTTGTATAAATATCCAGGGATCGTCTTCATGTCTTTGTCTTCAGAGACGATGATCTTCTTCCCATCAATCCTTTTCAGCCCCCCAGTTGCGAGCAGACCCATCACATCGTCCGCCTCAAGGTTGTTGAACTCGATGGTCCTGTAGGTCCCTCGGCAATAGTCACGAAGAGCAGGGAACACCATAGGCTTCCGCGTGCCTTTCCGGTTATTCTTGTAGGTTGGCAGGACATCTTTCCGCCAGTTCTCTGGTCCAGTCAGGGTGATGATAACTTTATCAGCTCCAAGCAATTCTTTGTGTCGAGCGATCCAAACGTCTACAGCTTGCTTTGCTGCCGCAGCATCCCCAGTCAAAGTCCAAACATCATCCCCCCAATCAAATGCCTCTTCTACCGCAGAACTTTCTCGGTAGAGAAGAATATCCCCGTCAATCAGTAGTGTCGTCAGCATGAGATCCGTCTCCAGCTTCTGCGGCCATCCTAGCCACCATTGAAAGTCCAAGAACCGAGTGATAAGAACCATTAAGTGAGAGAACAATATCCTCCGCGTCCCCTGTCATCTTCGCGGTGGCGATGAAGATTGAGTCATCAAACCGCTTCTGGAGTTCTTTGAGTAATGCGGAGGTTTCGATGTATTCAAGTGGGTCCATTCGTATTCAATCCGTTTCAGTTTGCGGAGTTCTTCACAGAGTTGGGCTCGTTTGTGTGAGCGAGGAGGGTACGCGGAGATCTCCAGAAGTATCTTAGCTTGTGGAAGTTTCTCTTGAAGGTATGGGAGAACTGCCTTGATACAGTTCCTGGCGTTGTCCCCTGTGGCGTGCCACGCGAACGCTTGACGCCACTTAGGGTTCTCTGGTTTAGTTTTAGCACGGCAAGCCCCTCCGAACATCTCTGATAACCATCCCAAGGTGTGAACATAGGTGTTCTCAACACAGACTTCAGGGGTTCCGTTGGTGAACTTGAAGCACCCCTCGCCATCTAAGTATCCAGCAGCATACGCAAGATCTTCTTCAGTGTGTTTCACTCCAGTTTGCTCCAATTTTGTACTCTCCAGTGAGAGGGACTTTGAGATTGAGAGTCTCACCAGCCGCTCTGATGGACTCCACAGCAATCTTCCCTGTCTCTTCCGCAACACTTGGATGAACACTAAGCTGAATCTCGTCGTGGATGTGGGCTACCTGGTGGAGTTCCCGAAGATCCACATGCAACTGTTTGGTGGCTTCCTTCATTACCACCGCACCGGCAGATTGCAGCAACAAGTTCAGAGCAGAGTGCTTTGAGCGAACCGGCAGGACACGCCCGTCGAGACCGTGGAGGTGCCCTTTGGCATCTACAGTTTTCTCAATGTGCTTCTTCAGTTTCTTGAATGCAGGAAGGCGATCCATGAACCGCTTCTTGATCTGCTTCCCCTCACGCGCTCCACCGTCAATGATCTCTCCAATCAAATTATCACCACCACCATACAACCACGCATATATGAATCGCTTCGCTTGGTTACGATTTTCCAACCCGGCGGCTTCCATGTTCGTGGTGTGGATGTCGCCTTCACACACCTGCTTGGCATACGCACCACCATCGAAGTACGCGAGGTAGTGGGCCAGCATCCTGAGTTCCAAGCCACTTGCGTCCACCCCCACAAGGACATGCCCATCATCAGGAAGGAACAAGGCTCTGCACTCAGATCCATAGGGGGATGAGACAGAGGGGACCTGAGAGACGTTCGGGCGAGAATGCGAACACCGGCCCGACACAGTTCCGTTGGTGTTTATCCGACCATGAATCCTGCCATTCTCTACACAGCGGAGCCACGCCTCCTTGCCTTCAGCCAGTTGCCCAAGACGCTTGGAGATTGTTAAGTAATCCACCAAGGGCTTTGCTTCTGAAAAATCCATTGACTTGAGGATCGTCTCGTCAATCTTCGGTTTCCCATTGGCGGTGTACTCTCGTGGTTTCCACCTGTATTTCTCAACAAGGCACTTGGAGATCTGGTCTCTAGATCCAGGGTTGAAGGGGATGGTCTTCACCTTGAGTGGCCCCTTGGTGATCTGGGTGTCTTTGTATCCAGCGGCCTTAGCTGCTGTCTTCGTGGGGTACTGTTCACAATCCGCCAACCAGTATTGAGGTGTCTTCATGGGAATCTCGACAGGTGGGAAGATCTCCTGCATCCTCCGCTCCAACTCCGCCTTCTTATCTAGAAGTTCTGCGTGGAGTTCCTTGGCAGCATCCACATCAAACCGGAATCCATGCCGTTGTTGTTCGATGATGATCTCAGCGAAGGCGTGCTCCAGCATCACACTGGGAACCGAGGGGTCTTCCCGCTGAATGGATTGCCACAACCGCAGGGTTACGTGTGTGTCTTGAACACAGTAATCCTCCATCTCCTGAGACCAGGCAGACCAGTCGGTGTGGTCACCTTTGTATTCTCCGAGACGGTGACCCCAAGCCTTCAGTGAGTGAGACCCGATCAAGTTCTTGGGGTACTCATCGCCGCGCTTGAAGTCCTCGTCGCGGATGTCGGGCCACACCAATCGAGACAACAGCATGGTATCCCGTAGACATCCGTTCATCCGAAAGTCTGGATACAACTTCTGAATGGCGGGGATATCAAAGGACATTGCGTTATGCCCGATCACCTCATCAGCCAAGGAAATCTCCCGCAACGCCTCGTAGATGTTTTCCTTCTGGTGGTTGTAGGTCTCCACCTTGTTCTTGTTACGGATAACAATGCAGTGGATTTCTTGAAGATCCGAGAGTTCTCTCCAATCCTCGATGGCGTTCGTTTCGATATCAATAATGATTGAGTGCATGGTCATCCTTCATGTAATGCGTTAGTGGATAGAATAGCTCGTCCTAATAGTTCGGGGATCTGGGGAACTACGGAGTTGCCGAGTTGTTTAAGTCTGTCCAACCGCTTGGGAACCCCATCAGCCACTCGACCCACGTTGGGTTCAATTTCCCACCATGAACTCCGTTCAAAGATTTGGATTGCTGGGAATCGCCCCGTAGACGATACTTGTGGGGTGACGCATCTGGTGTGGGCCACCATGTTCTTGGGTCGGTTGCTACCTTGGTTGCCAGAGTGTACCCCCCCTGTGGGTGTAACCTCTCCGCTTCCTTCTTGGCTGCTTCCATTGAACAAGCTATTGAGCTGTTGGCTGTTGGGGTTGGCAATAATCCAGATCCTGTCCCTCTGGTGAGGCGCGCCAACGGCACTAGCGGGAATACAATGCCATTCAGCGCAATACCCGACCGAGTAGAGATCTTGAAGGACCAAGGTAAGTCCCTTAGATCGAAGGGCTGATACATTTTCAATAATTGCCCACGTTGGCCGTACATCTCCGATGAGTCGAAACATCTCCGACCAGAGACCGGATCTCTCCCCAACAATTCCTTTTCCTTTTCCGGCTCCACTGATGTCTTGGCATGGGAATCCTCCGGTGATGACATCGGGAATAATTTCATCTGCTTGCAGTCTTTCACTTGTGAGATCCTTTATGTCCTCGTAGATAGGTACACCAGGCCAATGCTTCTTGAGGACCAACTGAGCCTTCTTATCAATCTCGCAGAACGCAACCGTCTGGAAACCCCCAGTCCGTTCGAGACCAAGGCTGAACCCTCCGATACCCGCGAATAGATCTAGGGTGCGGTACATTTACAATGTTCCTTGAGATATTCAATAATCACCGGGTCCTCTTCCAACAACTTCCTAAGTCTCCTAAGTGCGGTGGCCTCAATCTGCTGCACCCGTTGATGAGATATCTTTTTCCCTGTGGTATCTTTGAGGTGAGCAGCGAGTTGCTTATAGGGCATTGGTTTCATTCCCATCCTCCATCATCTACGGTAGGCATCGCTGGATCTTCTCCCAGTACGGGCTTGTTGTTGTTCTGAGATAACCAAGAGGACCCCCATTGTGTATCCGACAAAGGGTTTCGGGGGTGTCATCAGGGGCATAGCGATCCCAGTAAGCGAGCATCACCATCTCCGCGTAGTACGGATTGCGGACATCCTCGTAGGTTCCCCCGATCTCTGGGTGTTGCTCAAGAGCATCAAACCAATAGTCGTTTGAGATCTGGTAGGAACCAAGTGACTTGCCCCCATCACCTTCAGCGTTGTTGGGATCTGGGTGCCCACCTGTTTCCACTTCGCGGATCGCATTAAAAAGGGATCTCGGATAGATCTTCAGCAGAGTCCGAACGAATCCACTCTGCAAGTCTTCCTGTTTCTCGGTCGTATTTGAGTTTGTTTGAACAGACACCGCATTCTCCTGAAAATCTATTTTTAAGAACTCTGATAGTCGTGACGTTTGGGTTGTCTTCGTCTTGCTGGTCTCGCTCCAAGCCAACAACAATGTCAGAGAGCTGAGCGATAGCGTGAGAACCGCGTAGTTGAGCAAGTGATGTTTGAGCACCATCTTCATGGCCGCGTCCTTCCGGTCTACGTAGATGAGAAACCAGTATCAGAGCGATCCCCAGTTCTTCTGTGATCGACCGAAGGCGAGTCATGGCATGATCAATCATTCGTCTTTCGTCACCATCACCGATACCTGAGACAATGATACTGAGATGATCGAGGAAGATGTGGGTGGCTCCGAGGTGGAGAACCATGTACCGGATCTTAGATACCAAGTTATCCCAAGCCATCGATCCAAAGTGATCGTAGAGAACCAGCCGATCATTCCCAATGGCAGCATCAAATGCTTCCTTTAATTTTTCTTCAGGAAAATCCCAGTAATGTTGAGGGCAGTTCAGATAGATACCCATCATCGCCCTGGCGGTCTTCTCGACAGACTCTTCCAGTGCAATGTAGCCAACCTTCTTGCCAGCACCCATCAACCAGTACGCCAGTTCCCGGCACACCGAAGACTTGCCGACCCCTGTGCCACTGCAAAGGGTGACGAGTTCACCTTGGCGGATACCGTGAGCGAGATCATTGAGACCACTCCACGGATACGGAACGGAGTCCACCAGTTGATCCGTCATCACCCGTTCCCAGAGATCCTCACCAATGATCACCCCGTCTGGTCTGTAGGTGCGAGCACCGTAGACCGCGTTGATCATCTCCTTGACCTTGCCCTCAACCAGACACTCGTTGGCATCCTTGCAGGGCAGTGTGACGATCTTCGCCTTCCCCGGCGACAGTAACAAGGAGCACTCGGTAGCGGCTTCCACACCCGGCTTGTCTTGATCGAAGCAGAAATGAACGTGATCGAACTTCTCAAGGAACTCGATGCTTCTGGTGATGGCCCTCGCAGCTCCCTTCGCACCGTTGGGGATACTCACGACAGGCCACTTGTTGCCAAACGCCTGAGAGACCGAGAGACAATCTATCTCCCCCTCACATACTGTGATGAACTTCCCGCCATCCCTCCAGAGATGCTCACCGTACAACGCGGTGGCCTTGCCAAGCATCCTGAAGTCTTTGTTAGGTAGTCGTATCTTCTGAGCGACGATCTTCCCGTCACCACCACGGTAGTTCGCAACGTGACAGAGTGTACTGTTGTACTCCCCGATGCCGTACCCGAACTTCTTGCAGGTCTCCTCGGAGAGACCACGGCTCTTTATGAAGCGAGCCTCTGATTGTATGAATGCTGATTGCACCGTGTCATCCTCTCGGTACTCTGAAACTTGTTGGTTGTCGCCTGGTTCCCACCGCCCACATCCAAAGCAGAACCCGTGACCATCATCGTAGCGAGCGAGGTTGTTCCTCGATCCACAGTCGGGGCATGCCTCATGCCGCAGAAATGAGGAGTTCGATTCGTGGTCCAAACTCATCCTCCCATCGCTTGCTTGTGGTTAATCTCAGGATTTGATCATCGTCTTGCCACACAATACCGTTGCAAGAATCGAGGATCGCCTTGGCATAGTTATCAACATCCCCCCTCGGATCCCTCCGCTTCGTGGTCTTGGGCCGTTTGCAATAAAAGATTGCGCGGACCTCAAGACCACCTTGAAGCGGGTCACCCCCGTAGGCTCCTTCCACTGCGGGCTTTGCGTCCTTGCGGAACTTTGAGTAGCGCGCTCCATAGTAGGTTCCCCACTTGGAAACGCGAGGTCTACTCGCTGGCACAGGAGTGACTGGGATCTGGAGGAGAAGAGAATTCACATCATTCCTTCAAGGGGATTGTTCGTGATGCCGTCATCAGAATCTTCACTGAGATTTGCAGCAACCGTTTCAAATCCCTCTTCGTTCTGGAAGTCATACGCAGCAGCTCCACCACCACCGAACTCAACGAGATCGATGATCTGTGCCACACGCAATCTCAGGGAGACCCCGATGCCCATCGTAGGTACGTACCAAGGAGCGACCTCCACGCCACACCGGAGTGTTGTTCCCGATCCGATCTGGATATCGTTCCCGATAGGTTGTTGCTTCGCATCAATCAGGGTGGGTCGTTGGGTGATGGTCTTCCCATCGTACTCATAGGCAGCTTTGAGTTTGATCTTTAGGTCCACCTCGTTCGTTTCCTCACCCTGATCGTCGATCACATCCAACACAGGAAGATCAGCCTTCTTCAACTCCTTTTCTTCTCCATTCTTCTTCAACTTCTTCTTCAGTTCCTTGGTTTGTTCCTTGTGGTACTCATCACGGACCTTGGTGATAATCTCAACGAACTCCGCAGCATCTTGTGCTGTCATCCGCAGATTCACGGAGTAGACGCCGATCTGATCGAACTTTCGGTTTGGCTCATTGAGCCACGGATAGATCGCAGTCCCCTTCGGGGTAGTCAGTTTGATGTGCTTCCGTTTACGCATATGTTTCTCCAGTGGATTGGTTCACGAAAAGTAATACTGTGAATCGAATACAGACTCTATCTCCAACCCCCCAACGTAGGGGATCGGGGGTAACTCTACCCCAGTGGGGAGCAGGTGTGTTATCTGCTTCGCAAAATTTTCCATAAGATCCTCAGAAAACATATCGACGCTCGCCTGGCGAAGACATGAGGAAAGCATCCCAGATTTAGCAGCGGTCGTCGCATAACTATCGTGGATCATGGAGAACTGGGTGACATCGTTAAGTACTGCTAGGTTAGTGGTTTTCATCATCAACGCGGCATCCAACCCATGAACAAAATTCGGGCAAATCGAGTTCTTATGTTTCATCGGTGAAAGATCCCCCTTGCCAAACCTCAAGCGATGCCGGCGGATCTTCTGCCCAATGCTGGTCTTCACCTCCATCGAGGCTTGCTTCTCATAAAGTTGTTTGACGAGATACCCTGTGGGTGTGGACCACATGGGGATAACATCATGCTCCATACAGATCCCAGCGACGGATCGCAGCCAGTCCATCCCAGCCTGTGCAGACTGCACAGCTTCTCCGATGGATTCGTAGATGAGATTGCTCAGAAAGATGCACGCCTTGAACGGGTGATCCTTGAATGATTTAGGCCGCTTGCCACTTCTGGTGAGATCGAAGTACCACTGAGCGGTGTACTCTTTGCAGGATTGCTGGGTGCCCCCGTAGACGGCAACCATAACTTGTCTTTTGCATGTACTCCGATCAATGCCGAAGGCCAGCCAAGTAGCCGCACGGGGATCATCGGAGACCTTCAGCTTCTCTATGACAAGATCCGCAACCTGCTGATAGAGATCGTAAGGACGATCCGAAGGAAGGACGTTGGTGTACTTAGCCCCGACAGGATCCCGAAGCAGCATCGCGTAAATCTGGTGCCCTTGATTGGATGCGTCTTGAGCAACGGGTATCTTCGATACGTGTCCATAACCCGTCAACAGGAACTCCCCCATATCCATAGCAGTTGCAAGGAATCCCCACGGTTCCTCCGCTTTACACCACTCCGTGGTGGTTCCCAGCGGGTCCTGGTGAATTGCCTTGAATAGATCCTCGTGGCCCCACACCCAGTTCAGACGTTCCTCGATGGTTTTCTTATCAAGCCCCCAGCAATTAGCGAGGTGTACCCCAAGGTAGTTCGCATCATTCTGAGTATCGATTGGGTCGCCCTCTGAAAACCTCAGAACTGAGCGTGCCCAGTCAGGTCCTTGGGGGTTGAGGTAAGCAGGAGCATCATATACACGGGATCTGAAGTCACAATTCTTGGGGAACGTGATGGGCTGATCCGAAAACTTCTGAGCCATGTATAAAACTTTGGTGAGGTGTAGTCGTTTACTACGATCCTGCTGGTTTAGAGAGTGAACCTCCTTAGCAGCACGCCTCCATTGCTTCTGAATCTCCTCGTCGATCCAATCCTTATCTGAAGGGCGTGTGGGAATTTCACGATCACAATTCGCAGGGAGATCCCCAACACCTGAGTTATTCTCATAACAGTACATCATGCACTGGAGAACATCGTCGTTGATTTCCCATTTAGTTTTTTGCAGTGAATTGATCGCATTATAGAACTCAGGCATGTGAGTGTTGTCGAGTTCTTCCAGATACCCCTTGTCATAGGTCTTCACCAAGGGACGCCGACGAACCTCATCACTGAGGTATCCACCTTGCCACATATTCTTCCACGGGCTTGGCTCAACAACCATCGGCATATACACCGGAGTCAAGATTTCATGGAATGCGTGAGCTTGCTTCAACCAATGCAACAGTGACTCAGTTGCACGCACCAATGTGACGGAACGAGAGAAGATGTTCGTCACCGTCTCAATCTCAACGAGACCAGTGGCAGTCCGCATCAACTCGATCAGAACCAACCCAATAGCACACCGATCCTTGCCGCCCCACTTTGGGAGAAAGATATCGTTGGCTCGCGCGGTCTTATACCAAAGTCGTCGAGTGGAATCGTAGGACGGATTGGTTTTCGTTCTCTCAAATAGATCACGATATAAACCAGGATGTTCGTCCTTCAACTTCCTCGCTCTATGCTCATCCTCCAGATATTGCCCAAGCTTCATCGCAATGGATGTAAGGGTTCGTTGTTGTGAGATCCCATCAAGGACGGTCCGAGCAGTCAACGCCGCCATGACAGAAGGAGGTATCAGTTCAAAGTAAGGAAGAACTCGGTGCTTTCGCCCTGGTCCATCCGACGAGTTCCGCATCCACCGCTTGATCTCATCACGAAGCGTCTCTATCGATTCTCCGAGAAGACGTTTCGCCGCTGGTGAGTATGTCTCAGTACCTTTTTCCCGGCCCCGTGACACGGAAGCCCAGTACCGCTGCTTCCCGAGATCCACCATCTCTTTTTCAAGATCCGTTTGTCGCATCCTTGCATCCCCAGTGCCACACTATGTGCCACAAGTTTCAGAATTTGAAGAACTCATCCATCCGTGGATAGTTGATAAAGAATACCAGTGGACTGCTGATTATACACCAATCCACTGGCGGGAGGTTTGAGACGGGATTTTAAGTCTTGCGTGTCTACCATTTCCACCACGCGGGCCTTTGATAATAAAGGATTTTTTCTGTTGTCGCGTGGTTTCATTCTGCCACACCCGTCTCAATTTGCCACCAAATTATGCCACACGCTCTGCAACTAGACTTACAACATTGTTGCGTCTAGTTTCAAGCTTCTCAATAGCAGACTCCAGATCTTTCGGAGCAAGGTGAGTGTACCTCAAGGTCATCTGAATGGTCTTGTGACCTGCAAGTCGCTGCACCATCGCAATCGGTACACCCTCTTGAACTAAGTTACTGATGAAGGTGTGCCGACAAGCATGCAAGGTAGCACCAGGATCATCGAACCAACCCAGTTGATACCGAACCTTGTTCCATATCCTTCGGGTACGCTCAAGGTGAGTCCACTTGAAGGGGCCAACAGAAGATTGCTGGGAACTGATGATACGACCAGTCACAGCCGTCATCGGGATAGACCTCGGAGAGAAGTTCTTGGTCTCATTCAAGACAATCAGGTTCCCCTGTATGTCCTCCCACTTCAGATTGAAGAGTTCACCACACCGCATACCAGTGTCAAGAAGCACCCGGATGATCTCACCATACTCAGGTGCCCCAAGATGATTGAACATCCGCGTGATTCGCTTCTGTTCCTCATCAGTGTACCAGCGGATACGACCTTGAGGTTCACGGAACTTCTTGATGGGTGGCTTGCGATCAATGATCCCCAGTTCCACCGCAACCGATAACATCTTCCCGATGGAACTAAGTTTCCTGTTGCAAGTAGAGTTGGAGTTCCCAACACCCTTCCACTCAGCCACCGCTAAATCGATGGTGGCCTTGTCGATCTCACCCACAGGTGTACTCGCCCCAATCGTCTCAACTACCACGTTGGAGTTGATGATGGCCGTCTCCTCACTTCGAGTCCCAGCCCACACAGTCTTGTAGGTGTAGTCACTGAGTTCCTGAAGAGTTCGGGGAAGACCACGACTAACTGCTTGTCGTGATACCTCCGGGCTTCTCCCAGCAATCAGGTCAGCCCTCGCTTGAGCCTCCCATATCTGGGCTTCAAGTTTCTCTTTGAATGATCTTCGATATCGAACACCTTGGTGCATTACCGTAGCCTCGAAACTAGATCGTCTCTGTTTGATGCTCATGTTCATCCTCCTATCAATGTCTGAGCAAGTCTTCGACCCTTCGGGGTCAGTTTCACCAGTTTATTTCTTCTATCGAGAGGGTTTTCGTAACTCTCAACTAACTGATGACCGGGGTGGCCCCGCCTGTGAATCATACCAAGCAGAGCAACATTACGTGAGCACGAACTCTGAGCAATCCCAACTTGAGCGGCAATAGCTCCCATCGCCACTGGTTCAGGGTCGTGTATTGCCGTCACCAGGAAAGTGGATAAGGCTTGGGCTTGTATCTCCGACTCTATCGTCCTCAAACATTCGATTTGCCTGAGCAATTTTCGCAGCACGGAGTTGTTTGAGCTTTTTTCGCGGGGTCCAGATGAGTCTAATGGTACAGCAGGTGACATGGCGTTCATCCTCTTCAATCCAGGTTTCAAACTTGTGAAATTCATGCGCCGGTGGATCAAAGAAGTCAATAAAAAGATCTCCGGCGACTAATTTGAGAAGCATGTGAGCCTCCATAAGCAAACAGGAACTTTTCACAACTAAGACCTAGTTGAAGAGAATGCGCCTTGACCCAGATCAAGAAAAGTAAGCACCCCCCCAAGAAACTAATCAAGGAGGGGTGCGAGGATGACAACTAATGTGGAAAGTATTGTAACAGATAAGGTGGGCAGGGTGCTGTGGTGGTTTCCCAGTAGTCGGCGGAACCCATTTAGGGCTGTATACTCACGCCTCCCACCTCCAGCACCTTTTCGGTAGTGGTCTAGCCTCGACTACCCCCTATCCTCACCCTCTAGAGATTGATTCCCGTACCATCCGGGGTCTGCGTTGTTCATTAGTTGCTCAAGTATCTCAATCGCACCCTCACGCGATGCGACTCGCTGACTTGGGTGCTGTTGAATCTCCGCGAAAATCATCTCCGCTATCCTGTCAATCAACTCCTCAGCTAACCATCTGGTTGTTGTTTCTTGGTTGTTCATTGTTCATCCTCACTACTAACTAACTACTAACTAACTACTAAGAACTGTAGGAAGTATTGTAACAGATCACGAAAGGGAGATCACCAGGTCCAGTAGATACGTTGAATCGAAGAGATCGCGGACTAACGCATCATCCTTGACTAATGAGTCGTCCTCATCGTGATATAAGGTCCAGTCGTCGAGACTAACGTGAGTGATCCTGTTATCTATGCGAGTTACCGTGAGCTTCAAATCCCCCTCTAATCCGAAGTCTTTGATGTGCTCCTCGATAGGGTCGAAAGAGGCGTTTCTCCATTCGGTTGGACTTAGTGGTTTCATGCTGCGCCTCCTTCCGCCTTGGCAATCAGAGCGCGCACTGATCTGACTACCCAAGCCTGGGCGGCTGCAGCAGCCACCTTGCCTGGTTTGTAGCAGTCGTCGGACTGGGCCATTTCCAAATAAGGCAGAACCGTGTACAGCATATCGAGCATTTCAGGGGCCGCAGTTGTGAGCCGTGTTTCTTTGTTCATTGGTGCATCCTCATACTTGAAACTAAGGTAGAGCCGTGAAACGATCCCCAGGCCGTTAGGCCAGAAGATCGGGAAGGGTCATTCGGAGAATAGTACGCTTCCGCCTTCAACCCGCAGCAACACGCCGCGATTATTCAACTCTTCGGCGTACGCTTCCTCTATCTCATCTTCATCCATGTCGGGGATATCAGCGGGGTCCACTAGATCCTCAAGGGCGATACTGTAATCACCAGCGAGATCCGAAACACTATCGTACTCACACCAGTCACAGCATATCCCGATTACGTCGAGCTTGGCCGGGGTCCCCATATCTTCGCCAAGATCCCAGTACCACTCGAACAGTGCGTCATAAGCGTGGTATGAGAATTGATCGGCGCGGTCATACTGTTGGAACTCATCCCGCATGTGCCCGGCGGAGCGTATTGTTTGCTTTAACATTGTTCATCATCCTCATCGGTTGGAAGGTATCCGGGGAAGTTCCCGGCGTCTTTGTTGGGTGTTATCGCCAGGCTCAGGAACCACGCGCACAACGCGATAATTCCGAAGGCGACGATCAGTAGTAGGATATCGTGAGTCATATCTCGCACCCGTGTATGTCAATCTGCCAAAGGTTGCCATGATCGGAGATCCACCAAATATTGGGGTAGAATTGCTCCGCCTCCATGCGACTAGCGACTATCTCCAAGGCTACGTCGGTCGTTTGATATTCTCCAATATGCTGGCCTTCATGGGTTGACAGACTGGTGAGGCCCAGTAGTGGTCCCGAAGGCGTGAGTATATAGTCACCTTGTTCAGGCGCATCGACGGTGTTGTCAATCTCGCAGACAATGGGATTACCCGTGGAGGAATATATACTGCGGATCTCGTGTTGCCCGTCGATCTCGAAGTCTGTGATAGGTCGCGCGCTGTACATTTCGTCAATATAATCATCAACAGGGATCCGTTCATGCAGAGAATCCCGCAGAGCCTTGCGTATCTGGTCTAGGTCCAGTCTGAATATGGTTTGCTCTGGTTTCATTGTTCATCCTCAAGTATCGGTCCGGACAATTCCGGACGTGTTGAAACCGCCCCAGTACCTTTCGGCAGTGGAGCGGTGGAGATCAAGGCATCTGCCCATAGCAGTCGTCGATGGCTTCCTGCTCAGTTTCAAATGGTCCGCGCCAATCAGTATCGGGATCGTCAAGGCGCAAAGAGTCAGGGGACTGCCAGAACAATTCCACGATGCCTTCTGCCCACCAATAATAGAACCCACCCTTGACGGGATGATTCGGGGCGAATTGTTCAATCCGAACAACGCAAGGTACGATGAGTTCGGGAGAGTTCGGTACTGCTTTCAATGTAAGCATTGGTTCATCCTCATGAATCAGCCCGCACTATTGCGGACGTGTTGAATCCACTCCAGTACCGTCAGGCAGTGGAGCGGAGACTCGCTGCCATCATTCCCGGTTTCCAGTAGCGGCGAAGAACCCCCCCCGCAACGAGCCGGCCCAATCGGTAACAGTATCGGCGTGCTCCCACACACAGACCCCGTGACGATCCGCAAGCGCTGTGAACTCAGCCAAGCGAGCCACAACGATGTCCGCTTGCGCATCTGTGAACGTCCGGCCGTGTTGGTTGTGAATACTGTGTGGAGGGTCGTCAAAGTGGAACACCAACCCAGCATCATAGAGCGCCACCAACCAGTCGCTGGCATGCTCTAAGGTAGTCAAAGGCTCTGAAGGAAAGCAGTGTGAAAGCATTGTTTCATCCTCAAGTATTCGCCCGCACCATTGCGGACGTGTTGAATCATAGCGAGATATCGGAGCAGGTCCACGGACTGCAATAGAGAATCCGGAGAATTGGTGAAGATTTCTTCGCGCGCCAACAATGCCTGCCAATAAATAGAGGCAGGCATTCAAGGAGTCGACGGCAGGATGGCCGACAATCGAGCCGTGTACTGGATCATAGGTCCAGTGGAAACTACAACAGTAGTAGGTGATTCGATGGGAGGGTGGCATCATTCAAGGATGCGGGCGCGATATTGAAGGGGGCATGGGGGGCAATGCTTAGCACTACATTTGATGCACCCTGTCAGATTTTTCAACCAAAATCCTCCCGCATCATCCGTGAAACCTTCACACCCATCTCATAAAGTTCACGGTCGAGTTGGGAACCTGTCTTGCCTCTCCCGACAACAAAGAATTCCACTGGCCTTCCCGTGTCATCCACAGACACCATGAAGTGAAAGTTTTCGGTTCGATCCAACACACTTCGTCTTCTTGTTTTCACATCCTCACACATACACCCGATACGGGACCCTTTCCATCAGCAGTATCATCATCCTCAAGGTTCCATAGAAGAACCCAAGACACCCAAAGAACCCCCAGAAACACTTTTGAATTTTGAACCAGATTCTGTATGACCACTTGAGGTTAGATCTTCGGCCCATGTCTGGAACTCCTTTGCATTCTTCTTCACAGCATCTGCAAGGGACATCTCCAGGGTTCTGATATCTCCCTCAGACAACTTCAGCCCATAGATTTCCGTGATGCACTCAAGGACTTCATGCAGGATTGTCAGTGCCTGTATATTTCTTGGAAGATCTTTGTTGATGGCAATCTGAGGATGCGGTAGGCATTGAAATTCCCCCCAAGTTTCTTCCTTGGTAAGATCTTCATAGACCACAGGAACCAGAAGAGGACCAATGTGTAGGTTCATTGCCGTCGAATCTTCAAAGTTCTTTCTCGGGCTAACCGTTCACCTTCATCACGATCATGTTTGTCCTGCCCCATCTTCAGTATTGGGTTCACTTTGCTCATCCATCGAAGGGCAGGTAAAGGAGACTTTGCAAAGTTAAGTGGATTAGGCATGCACATAGAAGTTACCCCTAATTTGTTTTGGGTTATTTATATAAGAATTACTTCTATGTATTCTTATATAAGTTATATAGAGGTAATATAAAGGTAATGTAGTAGTAATGTAGTAGTAATGTAGTAGTAATTACCTAAGATTACCTAAGACTCTCTAAATCTTCTTAGATATATCTAAATTGTTTTAAGTAGTTTTAAGTAGTTTTAAGTAGTTTAATAGGTTCACTTAGATCTTCTAGATCTAGAGCTTCCCCCCCAAACCCCCCCACGGACCACCAAGGAGGATGAGAACCTGGTGATCAACGTGAAGGTGAATGGGGGAGAAACTCTAGACCTAAATGAACCTAGTCCACTTGCGTGTCCAGATAAGCGTTCACTTGAGTCTTCTGAGTCTTTCGCTTCCAAAGAACCTTCTGTTCTTCAGAACGTGTCCCTAATACACCTCCACCCCTCCAGAATCTCCCTGAATCCTTAGATCCTCTCAGAGACTCTCAGTTGGCTTCTAAGGCGTTTGGATATTTCAAGGGAGGTCTGCATTCCTGAAGGCTTGAACGCTCTCAGGAGTCCTCCTCGTCCCCCTCAGTGGGTTCTGGTGCCAGTATGTCAATGACCTTGATATGATCCACAAGGGCATCCGTCAATTCCACGGTGGTGAGTTGATCTAACAAGAACTTCTCCCACGCCTTTATGAAGTCATCGAGGGACGATCTGAGGAGTTCGACATCCATGTCATGGAGTTCCTTGGTGAGCCCCCCAAGCAGTGATCTTGGAATAGCTCTAGTTCTTCTGTGAGTTTCTCAGAGCGTTGTGTGTGCATTGCTTCATCAACATCTCTGGACATTTGATCCACCCAATACTGAGCAGCCATCGCGAGGACATCCAGGCGGTCATCGTGGGCCAATGAACCTCTGTCTCGGGTTAGCCGGGTCATCTGGTAGAAGAGTTGGTATTTCAGGGCCTTCTCAGCCGGGAGATGTTTGGTTGAGTCATAGTCCTTTCGGATGACCCGCTCATCCACGATCAACTTGTGCCTGTTCATAACAGGCTCTAAAACATCCAATATGCGTCGTTCTTTCTGGATATTGTGGCGAACTTCCGTGATCGTGACTCGGTGGATCTTTGAGAGAACTGGGGTCAAAAGGGCGTTGAACATGCCATCACCAAAGTTGGATTCGACCAAGACTTCGTTGACTTCCTGCTCCTTAGCGATCACTGCCAGGGCCTTCAAAGTCTCCTCTGAGTAACCCCCCGGTAGCCCACCAGCTGCTGTGACAAAGAGCTGAGAGTTCAACATCTTGACCACTGCATAGGCCGTCTCATCAGCACCTCGACCAGAGGGGTCAATCGCCATGACGGATCCCTGATACTTCAGGAGTTCACCGTTGGTCCCCATCGGCATGTAATACCGATCACCATTGAAGCCAACGCACGGGATATCCTTATAGGCATACTCAGGAGACCCCGCCCAAACCACCTTCTCAGGAGCATTCTCAGCATCCAGACGCATCACGATTAGATCATGTAGCTTCAGAGGATACCTGTCAGCATCACTCAGGGTGGTGTCCAGCATGAACTGGAGAGCAAACCCTGAACGCCCGTAGGACGCCTCACGCTCCATGAGGTCAAACTGATTGAACCTCTTGGGGTCTGTTGGGGCACCTTCCTCAAGGTCCATCTCAAGGATTGTTGGGGCGATCCTGGGGCCGTAACCCACCACCTGTTTCTCGGTAGGCTTCCGAGCGGGCCAGATCTTCACATCATATCCACGGTCTGGGAGTTCGTTGTAGAGACTCTGCTCAGACTGAGGAGTCCCCAGATAGATCACATGACCCTCTGGTTTCAGAACAGCATCGAACTCCTGTACCGCAACACCGATCTTGTCACGCATCATCTGGGTCGCTGAGTTGTTCAAAGACTCCACATCATCCGCAATGATCAGGTCTGCACGAGCACCTGTGATCTGTGAGGAGATCCCCTTGGAAGTCACCGAAGGTGCGTGGCTTGCCGGAGCAGGACCAACATCAAAGGCAATCTTGGAGTTCCTCTGAGTCTCGTGAGGTTTCAGGTGATGCAGGATCTCCATCTCAGAGATCAACCGCAAAGTGAATGTACTGAAGTCATCAGCACGTTGCTTAGACGCAGACACCACCAGGATGTTCTTGGTGGGATCCATCAGGAGCTGGTGGCATACGAATGCAGAAGTGATCCAAGACTTACCAACGCCCCTGAAGGCCATTACGCATCGACGCTTAGGACCACACTGAATGTAGTCAGCAATGTCGTATTGGATCGGGGTGGGGTCAGGGAGACCAAGGTGATCCCACGCTATAAACAGGAAGTTCCTGAAGTCCTTGAGGCGTGGGTCGATGTTCATGCGGACTCTGGGATCTCTGCCTCTGGATCAAACGGGAGAACCTTCGCCAAGTTCAGCAGAGGTTCACTTTGGTTGATGTTGGCATCAATCCCGTTGTCCTTGAGGAACTGCCGAGCAACACTGAGTTCACCTGAACCAGCTTCGCCTGAAGCGATACGTTCCATCAGGAGCATCGAGAGTGCTTCGTGCAACTTCCCCAGTTCCTTCTTATCCATGATATTTGTCTCGCATGTTAAGGGGGGCATCGATGTCCCCTTCCAAAGTTTCTGAGAGGTCCGTAGAAGCCAAGGTTGTGCCGATGACCGTGGGACCAGCAACTGGAGGGGCGTCTGCATAGGTGTGAGCAGAAGGGAGACTGGATTCCAACCCCCACTTGTGATGGAGGTATCCCTCAATCTCTTCGATGTAGTCAGAGAGGTCTGTGTGAAAGACGACGATCTCGTAGATCTTCCCGTCGAAGAAACTAGACGCACCATCCTCTGCGCCGATGTAGAAAGGACCAGCATCTGTGCCGCCCGTCTCACCAGACCGAGTGGCTTTCTCTGTCCCATCAACCCGCCACACAAGTTCATCACTTGCATCGAGAGATGCCAAAGCAACCACAGTGTCCCCAGCAACATACTGGGTGGATTGGAGAGCGGTGGACCCCGCGTAGTAGAAGAAGGTAAACCGCCGGTTCCATCGCCACCAAAAAGCACTTTGGCTGGTGTCCTCGTTGAAGGACCACACCGCTTCGGTAGCCCCAGAATCGTCTGGTGAGCATACGGTCACACAGAGAATAGAACTTGCGCCCGCATCAAGTGGAGAGTTGTCCCCAGCGGTGTCCGACCCATCAAGAGTCATAAACTCAGAGGTGCCGTCGAAGTTTAAAGCCGGGAGCCCGTTTTGGTGTGCCTCCAGAAAAGATGGTTGATCATCCGCAGTGGACTGGGCGGCGTGATAGCCATTACCACTTTCATCAGGCCAGACACTGATGGTGGACTTTGAAGTGCCCCTCAAGGAGTCTGCCCGAAGCCACAGTCGAAGATCCCCGGTGATATGTTCCGGCTTGAGCAAAGGCATAAGTCACTCTCCGATGTATGAACTGACTGTAACTGTCCCAGCCGCATTCGCAGTGACCACCCGCATGTGCGGGAACAAAGTCACAACAGCCGCTTTGGTGGTGTTGTTGACATCAACAAAGGCTTTGATATCAACCCAGTTGGAGTTGTCCATCGAACCCTGGAGGGTGACATCAACATCGTCCGATGCCCCCTGAGTAGTTTGGAATAGCCCAGTTCGGGTCTTGTTGACATCGAGTGTGACAACATCAGAGGTGGTTGCCTCATCAATCGGGAATGACCCGCCGGTTTCTTTGAATTTGTGAATAAGCATTATTGATCTGCCTTAATGTATTGAAAGAGAAATGACGCAGCAGCCCCAATGACCGCAGCGGCCCCCAACATCCAACTTTTGGATTGTTCGAGATTACGAATTCGATGATCAAGGCGATTCAGTTCCTCGTCGTGAACAGCCAAGGAGGTGATTAAGGAATCTACTTTGCCCTCCAGCCTCCCCAGGGCCAGCAGTAATTCTTCGTTCATTTGATTTAACTTTCTTTAAGGCCGTAGAGGATAACAACACCTTCATCAATGTTGCCCCCAGAGTTACTGAGTTCAAATGCGGTGTTGTAGTCTGCTGCTACAACCGCAATGGCACCAGTTACCATTGATTGATAGTTTGAGGATGTTTGGCAGCAGTATCCCGTCCACCAATATGCAACCTCGTTGTTGTCATCGCCAGATGTTACAGTGAAGTTGAGCGTTGCTGATAATTTTGCACCCGCATCATTCCACGCTGTAGGGGTTAAAAGACCATAGGAAGACGCATTTTGACCTGTATCAAATGTCGAACCACCACGACCACCGCCCTGCATGAAGCCATAATTCTGGTCAGAGAACGTGGTTCCATCATCGTTAGACCACCGCATCTGAAAATTACCATCACTGACACCATGCAGACCCTCTATTCGGAGGATATAATTGTTGTACTCGGTTTCATCAAAGTTCACTACAAGTTCAGAGACAGATGAACCAATGGTGTTCTTCGAGATAAACTCCATTGCTCCACCACCAGCAGTAGCCCATACTGGATTTGCAGCAGCCCCCTGAGTCTTCAGGAATTGTCCACTGGTGCCCGCACCGAGATTCACAAGGTCAGACCCGTCGTAATAGAGAACGTCACCCTGGGCAAGTGTCCCAGTTGTAAGGAGCGCGGGCCTGATTTTGCCGTCACTGTCGAGTTGAACAACATCCCCTTCATCAGTGGCAGATGATGTTGTTAGAATTTTGGAGGTTACATCCGCCAACATATCAGTTGGCACTTTGGTAGTCATAGTTAGTCCACGGGCTTAGCCCGCAACAGAAGGTTCTTATGCGTCAAAATCCACAAGAGTGAAGGTGTTGGTGGTAGCCCCCGCTGTAATCTTCACCATGATATCCCCATCATCCCCCGCTTCTGTACCATCACTCATCCAAATAACTGTTGAACCCTCTGTTGGGTCACCTGGGTCTGCGGATTTCTCTGTAAGTAAAATCGCAGTTAATGTGGTGTTGCCTGTCACGTCCAGAGTCCCAGCAACAGCTGTATCCCCCGTAGCACCATCCACAGTCATCTTATCAGTGTTCACTGTTAGATCTGTGGTCAACGAAGTGATCCCAGTTACATCTAGAGTCCCAGCAACAGCTGTATCCCCCGTAGCACCATCCACAGTCATCTTATCAGTGTTCACTGTTAGATCTGTGGTCAATGAAGTGACCCCAGTTACACCTAGAGTCCCAGCAATAACCGTATTACCTGTAGCACCATCCACAGTCATCTTATCAGTGTTTACCGTTAGATCTGTGGTCAACGAAGTGATCCCAGTTACATCTAGAGTCCCAGCAACCACAGTGTTCCCCGTAGCACTGTCCACGGTCATCTTGTCTGTATTCACAGCCACATCGTTAGATATGTTGGTGGTTCCAGTGCCTTCAGTGATGACCTTGACACCACCAGCGGTTGAAGCGTCGTGGATTCTCAGGGTTTTATCATCAGACACATAGGTAAGTTCACCAATAGCCCCTGTGAATGAATCGTGGTCGCTGTCAGAGCCACGGCGAAGTTGCACTTGTTTAGTAGTCATTTTGGTTTCCTAGAGAATTTTGGGGATCATCAGGCATCGTGGTCTAACCGACTCCATGTGTCAGTCCCATCAGCGTCGATGTGCCCACCATAAACTGTTGTGGTGTACCCAGCGGCTTTCCACCCCCTTACTATGGGATACCGCTCGTCCTCACTAGCAGCAGTTCTGTGGTTTTCTACCAACCAGTGAGTTTCATCATCTACCACAGTTGGGGCCTGATCGTGGGCTGCTGTTATCCAATAAGTACCGCTGCCCACATCTTGAAGTTCTTCGCCAGTGGTTAAACTTTTTTCAGTGCCCTTATCTAATTGACCTTGGATTTCAACTCCAGTAGGCGATACGACAATACCGACGAGTTGCTCAGGGGCTCCGTCGAACTGAGTTGTGGTCCCTTCCTTGGGCACCTCTACCCTAATCTTAGGAACAATCGGGCCCTCCGGAGTGTTTTTGGTTGACACCATCTCCATAGAGACCCAACCAGACACTGCGCCGGGGCCATTAAACAGGCGGTCGCCCCATGTGTCTAGACCAGCACTGTTCGCGTAGACATGCACACCGTCCTCTACATGCTCCTCCCATACACCATCGCAATCATCGATACCGCAGTCCACAGATCCAATATAACATTGTTGGTTGATGGCGGTTCTGGAACCAGTGAATGAAAGACCTACGCAGGTATCCGCCATCCAGAAAGATGATTTGAGGCGGTTATTTGTAAACCTATAGAACGCACACCCCCCCATGTAGGTGTGATTAAATCGGTTATCCGTGATCATCCCCTCAAAGTTGCCTTTACCGAATACCACATCAATCACAGGGGATATTTCACTGTCTGTGTGTAGATCAGCACCTTCGGTGTAGCCAGCAGGAGCAACTTCAGCATATTTTGCACTGATCACAATTCTATGTGTGTCAGTAGCCCCAATGACAGTTGAGTAGTTTAGGGCGTCACCACCACCTACCGCATCCGCAATGGATTTAATTACACTGGTACACGACATCTTATTGGCGATCCCTCTCGGGAAGTGAGTACCTAAACGTCCGCCCCTGTTAAACTCTTTTTGCCTGGTGGGGTCTGTGATGTCGTTGTTAGTGCTGTCAAACTCGATCTCACACCACTCGTCGTCCTCCTCGCCAGCGTCACCATACCACGTAATAGGCGTTCCAGAGTATTTATGAAGAGCTTTGACCTTCCACGGCTGGAGGTTCTTTCCTTGCGTCGTGCCAAACGAGCACTGAGAAACTCTTGTATTAAAGACAAAAGGAACTATTGGTGCAGCAACTCCTTTTACACCCCACGGATCTGTCCATTCCTCGGTGGTATCGTCATACTCCCAATCATTGTTTGTTGTGGTTTCTCCCCAGTCGCCTAACCACCCCGCTCCATACTCCGTGGTTTCAGATGGGATAACTCCGTCTTCGTAGTTGTGTGTGGTGTACCGGCCTTGCTTGTCCAGGTCTTTTTCCGCCGTGCGTATGACAAGCCCACCATAACCACAGTTATAACACTCTCCATCCATAATCTGGGTGTTCTCAATCCTCCCGCCAACCCTTGGTGATTCAATTAAGATGCCTTCCTTTGCACAAGTGTGGATCCAGAAGTCTTTAATCATCCACCCAGAAGATTGAATAACGATTCCTCGCTCCACGTCTTGCATAACAGCATCACGAATGAAACCAGTAGCGGCTCCGATATCCCAAGCTCCTCCAGTGGAATCGTGTACCCCATAGTTATACCCACAGATCCACACGTTATTAATTTTGGTATGTCTTGTTTCCCACCCGATTTCTATCGCGGTTGAAGGGACTGTCGTTGAAACTCCCGAAGAATCAGACCAAGGAACCTTTATGACGATTGGGGAATCATCTGATATGAGTGTACCTGTCATTCTAGGGCAATCATCATTGGTAAACCAAGCTGTCATTGAGTTGTTATATCTGTCATCACCGACCGCTGGATCATCGTTGTTGTAATACGCACCACCAGATTTTAACCAAGGCCCTAAGAAACCCATATCACTTATTTCAGTGTGGTTCATACTGGCGCGGCTGTATTCATCTGGGTCGTAATCTACATCCGCCGCTGTGCTTACTAAGCCATCATAAGGTCTAGCTGACTCACTCAGTATGCTTCCAGCTCCCCCCCAGATTAAGAAACCTCCGTTTTTAATGATAGAGGCATTCCTATCAACTCCCCTAATGGTTGGCCTCGCGGGCCATTTCCCCCCTGTATTATCCGCCGAGGCACCAGCAGCCTTAATTGTAAACTGGGTATTATTGCATTCGTAAACACCGGAGGGGAAATAAAGAACTGCTGGCTCTGATTGGTTAGGATCCCAGTCTCCGTTGTCCCAGATATCTTCAGCATAGGCTATAGCATCCTTAATAGCCTGAGAATCGTCTGTAGTTCCATCCCCGGTAGCTCCAAAGTCCTTTACGTTTACAACTTCGGCAAACCTGGACTCCAGTGATCTATTTGAAGATGCCCCTGTACTCTTTACAGTTCCCGCGCCGATGTCCCCCGAAACATCCCCAAGCAGTGCGAGTGTCCCATATACATTTGCATTGGTTAGGGCACTCAGAGTCCCCGCCGCTCGTGTGTCGCCTGTTATGTCCAGTTCCCCCCCAACAGTAAGGTCTCCAGCGACTGACGGGTTATCTTCAAGGATGTCCCGACTGACCCCGATATTTCTGGCGGTCAACACCTGATCCACGGAAGCACCTGTGCCAAGTGTCAAGGTGGCCCCTGAGATGGTGAAGTCTGTGGTGGGTTTCTGAACCACACCATCGAGATCCACAATAAATGTATTTACATTCGTTGATGTGGGGACAGGACTCATCACGAAGGTGGTCTGGTCTGCTGTTGCAGTGAATGAGTAAAGTTGCGGAATCGAAGGGGCATCGTAAAGTTCAAGCCCATCCACATACTCCTTGGTAACCGCGTCGTTGGCCCCTGTGGGAGTTGCGACATCTTTGATACGTTTATCCAGGGCATCCCATTGTTCATCTGTGTGGTCAACCCCCAGAGCGTCACTGGTAGCAGAATCCTCAGCCTCCTGAGAGATATACAACAACCCCAGCACAGCAGTATCAAGGTCCTTTTCCGTCAACACGGAGCCGTCTTGGAAGTCCGCGATCTGAGCCTGATACTCAGCCTTAGTCTTCGGGGTTACTCTTTTGAGCAACACAATCGTCCCAGAATCTGGAGCAGATGCGAAGGTAACCTTGTTGGTCCCCTCATCAATGGTGTACTCAGTGGTCTGCTCTACACCATCGAGGTAGACCTCAATGTGTTCTTCGGAGAGATAATCGAATGTGATGGCAAATTCACTTTGCCCCGTACTTTCGTACCTGTTGTATGAGTAAATAGGCATTACTGGCTTTCAATAAGTGCGAGGAGTTGATTAACCTGAGAAGTGTTTCCTGATCTGCGATGCTGCTTGATCAAGGCTCCGATCTCGTCTCTTCGTTGGACTTCTGGGAATTCTTTGAGCATTTGACTGAACGCCTTTGCTCTATACTTGGACACTACGCGGTTGATTGCCGCAACACGGGGGGACTTGTCTAGACCTTCGATATCTTCTTCTGGAAGACGCTTGTACTGGGAGGACTTGAACAGGCGTGTGAGTTCCTGCTCGATGGACCGCCCGGAAACCTTTACAGAACCCTGGAGTTCCAACCATCGGTCGTATGCGGACTGATTATTGCGATTCTTGTACCCACGGAGGTCTACCCCATTCTTCACAGCACCGGGGGGTGTGAACCCGTGGCCGACATTGGCAATCTCTTTCGCCACAAAGGAACTTCCACCAGTTGAGTATGTGAAGGGGTTATACAGTTCACCTTGACCGGGGTGCTTGATGGTCTGCCCAAGGAAGTTCCGGCGAGGATCAAGGTCCGCCGAGAGACCAGGCACACGACTGCGTATAGCATCAAGCATCCCTTGGACTGCCTTCAGGTCATTGTCACCGAACGCTGTGCCTGTTTGACCAACAAATGCTGGTACGAAGGATGCTGCGAACTGTTCTGTGAGAGCCGAGGCAGTACCTCTACCGGGGTTCGTGATTGCACCAAAGAATCGTTGAAGACCTGTGAGATATGACTTACTGGCAACATTCTTACCAACAGCAATCGCAATCGCTGGGATCATCCCCTCAAGTTGGTAGATGGATTCCTCATCATTATTACTAGCAGCCACCGCCATTGTCTCATTGAAGTCAGCAGCAAGACCCAGGAAGGTTGCGAAGGGATCCAGTCTCCGATAAGAGACATAGTTCTCACCAATCTTGACGGAATAGGGTTGCCACCCAGTACGTGTCAGTGCTTCGCGTTCATGCCGGTTGGCTGGACCATTCCCTGTAAGAAGCTCACCCCTTGCAAGAGCAGCCATGCCAAAGAGACCCATTGCTCCTGTAGCCATCCTTCCCATAAAGTCCGCACGGACAGCCGCGTCACTGCTCATAGACTTCCAGTATTCTTTTTTTAGGAGAACTTTCAACGCGAGTGGGGAGCGATCCAGATAGAACTTCAGTAGGTTCGTGGGGGTTCTAACGAAGGGGACGATGAATCGGAGAGAGGGGTATTTGTTGATGATGTCATTGACACCCCTGGATACCCCAACAACCATCCCACGGTCCCGAGACAACGGGGTTGTGAAGGTAGACGTTCTGGCTACTTCTCTTGCTCTCTCAGCAATCTCACCAGCATTCTGATCCCAGTTCTTGTAAAGGTACTTCTTCACATGATCGTTGTATTCTTTGGAGGATTCATCGAGACCCTTCATCGTTGCCTCAGCGTGTGCTCGTTCAAGAAGAATTTTTTCAGAGTACATCTGATCATCTTTCACCATCTGCTCAAACAAGCGGTCAACCTCTGTTGCTTGAGCTACTCGATTACCCATGAGAGATGGGTCTGATCCTACCCGTTTCCATAGGTCTCGCTTGATGTGTGCGCGGTAGTTGAGTTGCTTGAAGAATTCATCTTCAGCCGTCAAGAACCTGCTAGGGGCATTTATGGTGTTACCGGCCCACTTCTTCGCCGTGGTGGCGAGGTCATCCACATCTGGGTTTATATCAGTCGCCCCACCCCTTGGTTGGTACTCCATCGCTCGTACATTCGGGTCAAGACGGTTCCTGCCCTCTTTGAAGGACATCCTTGCTGCACCCATCGCGTCACCAAACGACTCAAATAGGTACATATAGGTGGAGAGTTCTTCCCCCATTGCAGACAAACTACGCTCAGACATCCCACGACCAATAGCCTTCTCAAGTGGAAGGAACAACGTGGTAGCAAGACCCGAAGCGATGTTGACAAAGTGTGTGGATGGTCCACTCAGGATGGCATTCATCCAGTAGGAGACCAGAGCGTTGTCCTTCTTTCGGAGGAGTTTCAAAGCCCCCCTGCCTGTCTCGTCGGCCTTGTACGCCTCAGCAAACTTATTCATCTCAGCCCGTACACGCTTGAGTCCTTGCTCAAAGTTGCCTTCACCGATCTCCTCGATAACCTGTTTCTGTGCCCTTGACCAATCAACGAGTTCACGTTCTCCGGGTTTCAGGACGGTCCCTTTGATTTTCTTACCACCGTAGCCTTCGCCCTTACCTGGTCCTTTACCTTTACCTTCCCCCGGACCTTTACCGGGACCAAGACCTTCACCTTCTCCTGGACCTTTACCGGGACCAAGACCTTCACCTTCTCCTGGACCTTTACCGGGACCAAGACCTTCGCCCTTACCGCCAGTCACCAGTTCCTCTG
>Ga0208299_1000400_pt1 | contig 40681 bp, 77 predicted proteins | sample 15_taG_FD_184089 | JGI IMG/M metagenome (GOLD analysis project Ga0208299, IMG submission 184089) | Marine viral communities from the Subarctic Pacific Ocean - 15_ETSP_OMZ_AT15312 metaG (SPAdes) (version 2) | ecosystem: Environmental > Aquatic > Marine > Oceanic | place: Pacific Ocean | collected... | reverse complement strand
ATTGATACGTTTGAGTATAAGATTATATTACTTAAAAATGGAGACCAAACCAATTCAATTAATTTAACTAATTCAATATCGACTCAATCAAGTAAGCAAGGAGTTAACCTTGAAAATGATAAGTTCGATTTAGAATTTAATCTTTTATACGAATTAAAAACAATTAATGATAAAGAATATATGTCTCACCAATTCACTGACGAACTTAATAATGGTATTATATATTTCACCAAAAAAGATGTTATCAGAGTATACATAAAAAGAAGTAATGATAATGTCATTGACGTAAATTCCAGAGACGATTTATTGGCAGAGTACTTTGTTCAGAATTGGAGTATATCTCCTTTAAGCCACAAATTAACATTAACATTAGTAGACATTAATTATAAGATATATAATAGATTATTTGATGGTACATACGGTAGAAAGGATGGTGGAACATATACTAGCATTGGTTCAAATACTTTGAGTGACACAACCAAAACGTGGAGTACTAACCAATGGCAAAATAAAACTCTTGAAATGACTGATGGCGATGGTGTTATTTATAATTATCTTATTATTTCAAATGATAGTGATACGTTAACCCTCCATAAAAACCTTGATTCAGGAATTTTGGCTACGTATGGTATTGGTGATAGTAGTGCAAATATTATGTATGAGAGTATGCTTAGAGTAACTCCATTCATTGAGTTTAACGGAGAATATAAATTAAGCGTTTCGTATTCAACTGATTACGGAAGTGATTATAGGAATGGAATACAATTATTGAGAGTTGATGGGTATGCTTTACCTATTACTGATTACTCTCAAGCACGTAAGGCTTACCATAAAATGATTGGAGAAGTATCAAGCATTAATGCCTTAAATACCACGTACGAAATAAATAACGATTCGTATACCATTGATAGAGATTTTATTTTATCTACTACGTACGATACAGAACTAGATAAGTACAGAGTTGATTGGTTTTATTCAAAGGCAAGTGAATTATTATTAAATGGTAACGTTACTGGTAACACATCATCAACTGTAACTGATACGTCATTATCTTTATCGACAGACGAATATAAAGGACAGCTTATGAGGATTAATAATAAGTCTTATGACATATTAAGTAATGCAAGTGATACATTCACATTAACTTCATCTTCATTAAATGATGAAATAGAGATAGGAGATAGCTATAATGTATACGCCGACGCAGACTTTATATGGGATAATAATAAAGATTATAGACATATATATGACTATAAAGCAAGTAATAAAACTGATAATACCGTTAATCATATCCTATTCTCTTGTGGAAAGAATGAAATGAATGGAGAAGAAATCACAGGTCATAGACTTAACTCATCCAAAACAATTACTGACCTAACTGAAACATATATACCAATGACATGGATTTCAAAAGAAGTATTGGTTAATGATAATAGAAGACAAAGTGATGGGAGTTATGAATATCCTTCATACCCTCACACAATCATAAATTCAAATAGTCAACCATACCCTGAAAGTGACGAAGTGTCAAGCGATACAGATTATAACCAAAACCTTAGAGACATATGTAGAGGTAGAGCTTATAGATTATGTGAGAGTTTATTTCAAAATATGAAAGAAGGTCAGTTAAAGTGTACTTTTGTAGTAAGAGGAAATAGATATTTTCAGGCAGGTAATAGTGCAGAGAAAGGTAAAATATATGATAAGGGTAGCGTAATCTTATTTAAGGATGTGGCTAACGGAATATATAATCCAGACCATCCAAATGGATATTATATATTAAGAGTTGATACAATAAGACATCAAATCAGCTCAGGGGATTGGAGAACAACATTGGATGTAAGTTATGATATATACTCAGAAAAGGAGTTAACAACTTTATAACTTATCTATTTATAAATGATTATAGATACTATATAATAAAATGGCAATAAGAAATAATAATTTAGGAGGAACGGACATTGCGTTTGAAGAGACTAATTTTGCAAGTGATGATTTTAATGATACAATAAATGCAGTAGCTTCATTATTCTATGCAGATAATACAGGAGGTTCTATTGATAATTCTACAACTGAAACAGATTTAGCTACTGTTACAATCACTCAAAACGACATAGGAGATAATGGAATTATCTCAATATCTTCTGGGTTATATTCAGTATCTGGAAATGCAAGTGGGGGAACAGGCACATTCAGACTGTATGTCGATGGAACTCTAAAAGATACAGTTGTTCTGCAAGGAGTAACAGGTACAGGAACAGTTAGCGGAACATCAATTAATTTTGTTGAGACAGGTGTTGATACTACTGGTGGTAATGTGATAGTTAAAATTACAGGACAAAATCAAAATGCTGGGAGTGGAAATAGCTGCACTGTTAACAATTTAGTAGTTACTGCGTATGAGAGATAATGGGATTTACTAATTCTTATAGAGAGGATGAACTTACATGGCGTAAGACTAAATTAATATCGGCAGAAGTAGGTGATGATAATACTACCTTTTCTCCAACTGATACAGGAGTTATATCTGTTATATCAGGAACAGAAAATAACATAATCAAGACTGATTTAAATAAAGGAGTTAAGGTTTCTTATGTTTTACTTGAAGGTCAAGGTAATGGTAGTGTTGTAAGAGAGATTGCGTGGTTAGATAACGATGACGATTGCATGATAAGAGAAGTATTGCCTGACACAACTAAAACAAGTGATTTACAGATTACGATAGAGTCAAGTACTTTTACAGACATAAATCAAGAATGATTTATTGATGACATAAATCAAGAATGATTGAGTAATGATTGAATAGGAATAATTATACATAAATAACATGGTTAATGAGATATACGAGAGTAGCATAAATACGAAAGAGAATATTGATGGTAGAGAGGGAGTTAAAGATATTTTTTATTTTCCTCAAGAGCGTATTAGATTTAGAAATAAAACAACTAAGATATACAAACAAGACATGCTTAGTTCAGATGGTTTACATTTCGATAGGAACATAGATTTTTGGGATAACAACAGTCTTAAATTTGATGGTGAACCAGTAGATGCTTCTCCTATTTTAATTGGGGTGATTAGTCCGTCAAACACTTTAATTGAAGACTTTAGAACCATTGACGATATAAATACCACAAACACAACAGGAGACGTTCAAACAAGTTCAGAAAGAATTGTGTTGGACGATACAGAAATACTTGAGAGTAAAGAAGTTGTACTCAACGGAGATAAATATATTAAAGATATTAGGATTGCAAGTGATAATAGTAATCTTGATTATTATATTAAATATACAACAATATGGATACCTATAAGTAGCACAACAGTATTAAGTAATGGAGTTTCTCATAAGTTTTATTATAGGGCAGTTAACAATAGTGGTTCACAACAAATAATAAACAAATTAACAACAACTTATTCCTATTGGGAAGGTGACGTACCTGTAACAGAAGAGTTTACTCTTATACTTGAGAATGGAGACACATTCAATTTAGAAAACGGAGATGAACTAATATTATAAAATGGTAACAAGAAAGATAACAGACCTAACAGAAAAGACAACACTTGTAGATAATGATTTATTCCTTATCACTGATTCAAGTGATACGTCAAGTAAAAGTGTTAAATCAAGCACTTTAAAAGGCTTGGCGAGTGACAACAGTGATGTTGTTGCCAATACAGCTAAAAGGCATGATAGTGTATCAACTACAGACAGTGGAGAAATATACTTCACCTTACTATCTCAAGATATTAAAGCAGAGTTACAAGTGGGTGGTATTGTTGAAGCTAAACTGAATACGAGTATAAATGCAAGTTTAGATTTAGCCGATAGTTCAATGCAAGACGTTGTGGATGACACAACTCCTCAACTTGGTGGTAATTTAGATTTGAACAATAAAGCTTTTACGAGACAAGAAACGGCAGGAGAGTCGTTAGTGGCAGGAGATTTATGTTATATTAAGAGTGATGGTAAATATTGGAAAGCAGACGCCAGTGTTAATACTACTTGTGACACAGACTTATTATTGGCTAACGCAACCATATCTGCTGACGCAATTGGAACATTTATTGAGTATGGAGAGTATACAACAACTGGTCTAACGGCAGGGGCTATATACTACGTAAGTGAAACGACAGGAGACATTACTTCAACAGCCCCAACAACAAGTACTAGCATAGTAAGAATCGTTGGATATGCAAAAAGCACAACAGTCCTAATGTTTAAACCAGACATAACATATATTGAGGTAGCATAAAATGAAATATTATAAAATAAATACTAAAGAAATCATAGATACATTAAACACAATACCAGAGGAAATGCTTGATAAAAAAGGTCTTATGAAATACGAAAGAGTTGTCGTAAAATCCCCTGATGATGAAGAATATTACGGAGAAGAAGGTATAGTTATTTGTGGAGATATATGTCAAGAGATTGTAGTAGAAAAGTATCACGTTAAAACATTGGGTGAAGTTAAAAAAGATGCTTTAGTTAATATTAAGAATACGTATAATGATATTAGTGAAGAAGGTTATCTTTGCTCGAACGGAATTAAATTAGATTGTAGGGAAAAAGATAAGATTAATTGGTTTGCTTTAAAAATAAACGAGAGTAATGGCAATATTAGGGATTATAATAATACAATTCATATGGATTTAGACTATGATGTTATTTATGATATGATGGAAGAAATACACAATTACTATAAAAAGATGTTATCCGACAAATGGATTATTGAAAAACTAATAGATGATTGTGAAACTATAGAGGAAGTGAATTCTGTGTATTGGAGAACTCCTATATATGATGATGAATTAAATTTTGTTGAATGGAAATATAACGAGGAGTTATAAATGGGATTAAACGATAATTTTATTGGCTTATACCATTTCACAGGCAATACAGTAACAGATTCTAGTGGTAATGGGAATGACTTAACTAATGTCAGCACTACATCAACTACAGATAAAAATAGTGTTAGCAATAATGCTAGGAATCACTCAGGGAGTGGACAATATCTTACAACTCCTAGTATTGTGTTAGGTAACAAGTTCACTGTAAGTGGGTGGTTCTATAAAACCGATACGTCTACTGGTTCTGTGTTTTCTACAAATGCAGGGACTAGAATACAGATGTATTTTGACGCATCTAATTTTTATTATTACTTGGATGGTACTACTTCAATATCATTTGCCTATTCAATAAATACGTGGTATCACTGGGCAATCACATCAGATGGAACCAATAAAGAATTATTCATAAATGGAGTATCGCAGGGGACTCAAAGTTCTAGTGTTAATCTAAGCGCTAATACATATTATCTTGGTAGATTAGGGGCAGGTATAACATCCTATGATTTTGCAGGTAAAACAGATGAAGTTAGAATCTATGATAGCGTATTAACACAATATGAAATAGTACAATTATACTATGGGTATGACACAGATGACGATAAGGTTAACACGTTATTGGATGGAGATTTAACTGCATATTATAAGTTTGAAGGCGATGTTACAGATGAAACAGGTACGTATAATGGGACTAATGTGAATAGTACAGATACATCATCAGGAAAAATAGGTAATGGTAGAGAATTCAATGGAAGTAGTGCTTACGTATCAACAACTCAAGATAATGATAACACTTCTTTCACTTATGCAATATGGGCTAACACTGATACTATTGGAGCAGCTAGAGGATTTATGGGACAATCTGCAAGTAATACTGCTAACTTTCATGGCATGTACATAAATGCATCTGGGGTTGTAACAGGACAGATACAGGTTCAAGGTGGTACATCATCCACAGCAATAACAGGAAGTGCATTAAGTATAGGTACTTATTCGCATTGTATATTGTCTTATAATGGAAGCACTTTAAAACTATATCAAGACGGAGTACTGAAAGCTTCAACGTCATACACTTGGTCTGGTGGTACTGCAAATGGTTCTATTTATTTCGGTTCATATGGAGATTATTTAACAAGTCTTTTCTGGGATGGAAAACTTGATGAAGCAGGTACATGGAGTAGAGCCTTAAGCGATGGTGGTGTTTCTGTTGGTAATACGGCAGGGGGAGAAATTGCAGAATTGTATAATACGGGAAGTGGTTTGACTTACCCATTCACAACATCAAGTGGTTGGAGTGGTAAAATAAATAATATAACTCCATCTAAGGTAAATAATATTGGAGTTGTTGACATAAGTAAAATAAATAATGTTTAAAATAATTCATTGATTTCTTTTTTATTAAAACCAATAATTCTAATTTCTTCGACACCGTCATCATCAAGTTTGATTATTACTGGTATTGACATAAACCCATATTCTTGAGATAATAAATCTCCTTCCAACGTCTCAATGTCATAACTTTCTACGTAGTCATAATGTCCTTTTTCTTTTAAATAATTGTCTAACATCTTACATGCCGAACAATCTTTACCTCCTATTTTAATTATTTTCATTTGTAAATTTTAATCCCACTTCTTTTTCAACATCTTTTAACCATGAACAATATTCTTGCCATTCTTGTAGTTTGTGATGTTTCCTCTGTTCGTATTTAGTTTTTTCTTGCAGCATATTACTTGAACAATCTGCCTTTAATAGTAAGCCCATTGGAGTATTGCTTAACACCATTTGGAAATTTTCTGATGATGGTTCATCTTTATACATATGCAATATATGAGTTAACTGTCGCTTACTTAGTTCAGTAACATATTTGTTACATTGATTTTCAAGATTCATTGATGTTATCCTATGCATTTTACTTTGACTACTTACAATATCACTAAAATGATAACGCTGCCATTGTTGCCAAAAGTAAGATGGAGCATTTAAATCGTATCTTACCATAATGCCTTTCAATGCACAATCATGTCCACTTCCACTCTTAGCCTTACTTAATTTAGATAGCCTATCCCCTCTTTTTATATCTTCTGTATTTATAGACATTGGATATTGGCACGTCTTATTCGTTCGAGCTAACCCATACATCACAGAATTAGAAATCAATCCATTCTCGCTATCTGGTAAGCTAATCAAGTCACATTTATGCATTGTCCGTACTCCCAAAACCACCACGTGTTTTGCCTTTCATTTTATTTACATATTCTAAAGATGGTTTTGATATATCCATAAACACAATCTGACATATCCTTTCTCCCTTTTTAACAATACTAACTTCGTCTTTCATATTAATAACACTAGCCATTATCTCATCGTACTCTCCTGAATAATCAGAATCAATAACACCCATCCCATTAACTAACATCAATCCTTTCTTTTTAAATAAAGAACTTCTAGCTAACAATCCTAACATACATATTAATGGAGTATCTACTACAATATTAAGAGGTATTAATACGTGTTCGTTAGGTTTAATTTCCATATCAATTCTAGAATATAAGTCTATACCTGCACTACCTTCTGTTTGGTAATTTACTTCGTCTAAAGTTTTATCAATAAGTTTAATTTTTACCATAAAATAAAAAATAAGAATAGGTTTATAAATGTTATGTATTTTTAGATATACCTAATTCTTCTAACATGTAAGCTCCTGAATTAAATCTGATTGCATTTAAACATTCTTCTTCTGTGATTTGATGTAAGTTGTCTGTACTTATAACCTGCGTTAAATAATCCTCTCCATCCAATGGATTAACATAATGTTTAAGTACTTCTTCCCCTACTCTTTCTTCGTACACTTCATAACCGATATGTAAAGCCTTTAAGTCTTCAACGTGTCTAAGCAATGATTGTATGCAAGCTTCCTTTCCAAAACCTCCCCACCAATTATTAGAATCTCTTAAACTACCATCTGCCATAGTTCTGTGGGAGTGCATATACTCTGCAAATGATTTATCAATTAAAGGGTGCATAAACCCCATATATTCATGTTTACCATTGGACGTATCTCTAATAGCCCCTGAATCAAACTCTCTCATTGTACAACCATCCATAATGCAAAAATCATAAAGAACATTATCACAATAATTACTGGGAAGAATACTACCCACCATGATATAATCCAATAACCAGTAAACTTAGCCATTGCCATAATCAATACGTACATTTCAACTAATCCTAATCCACTTACATATATCGGTTCTTCACTCATTTTTTATCCTCCGTAAATTCATGCCCACAATTACTACAAGTAGCTCCAAAATCGAATGTGTATGTGCCATTATCATTTATAGAATATTCGTAGTCTATTCTAACTGATTCTGAATGACTTACCCCATATTGAATCCAATCAAATATCTCATCTACCTTTTTATCAGTTCCATCATATTCAAAGTCTTCAACACCATCATTACAATTCCAACCACTATTGTCACAGCTAGATAAATAATTCGCTTTAGATACTATTTCCTTATATATGGTTTTTGGAACTTTACCATAAGCATAATCTACATATTCCTTTGCTTTTGCAATACATACTGGGCATTTCTGCCAATCATCTGCACTCATTTTCCATCCTCCATAAATATCAATTTAGGTCTTCCATTAATAATAATCATACAAGAATATTGAGGTTTTCTCATATTACCTTTGTTATATTCCATTGCCATGCTTTCATTATCAATAAAACAACCAAGAGTCGCTCCAAATACGTCGTACGTTCTATCTTGTAATTGTTCTAATTTACTTTCTGTATGATAATGACCTTGCACATAACAAGTATTATAATATTTAGCCACGTCCAACGCATCTTTTTTAAGGTTATGTTTAAGCAATAAATTTCTTCCGTCATTCATCATAATATTTTCTTCAATAGACCATTCCCATCCTTTTGGCATGTTAAACACTTCTTTATTGTTTCTAATAAACCTTGAATGTAGTCCAATTGTTCTAGCCTTTCTTAGTTGTAAAACGTCATGATTCCCTGTCAGAATAGTCATTTTAGGGAATATTTTACCTAATTTACCAACCATTTCAATAGTATCTTCTAACTCATGCACTGGGTCTAAGATTTCCACTACTTTTTCGTGATAAGATATTGCATGATTATCAATCATGTCTCCAAGATGATATACTTTATTTGGTTTATATTTTTTCTTAACTCCTTTAATAAACTCAAAAAATCCATTATGTGTATAAGGAAAATGAGTATCACTAAATAATAAGATTGTTTCATTTCGAACCATAAGAATAAGAATTGTTACGTGTTTAAAAGCTTTATGTTTTTATAATGCTTCTTGAAAAGCTTTATGTTTTTATAATGCTTCTTATAAGTATTTGTATTTTTAAATGAGAGGTACTGGATTTGAACCAGTGTCTTAGGAGATTTTTTATGTGCACACCCTATGTTATACCAGACTAAACTAACCTCCCAAAATTATAACTTTTAAAGGGCTTACGGTATTCTTCTTTGCCTTCACTCGAGTGGGATATAATGCAGTTATAACTATACATCATAACACTTTAGTTATAATCTTACCCTTAGCAGGAATTGAACCTGTTCCTCCGATATTTCTACCAATATGCTTCCGTACACTATAAGGATATTAAATTACTGTAGGATTAAGTACCTACTGGATATCTCCTTACTGCATGGTTTAGCTGACTCATGCAACTTGTTATAGCCTCCGAGTGACTATTTAACTCTAACCGTTTAACGTGTCATCATCCACGATAATAATAAATAATCATTATGTATTTAAAAACATTTGGTTTAATTGATAAAATGCTTCGTATATACATCTAGGGAAATTACATTCCATTTCTCCTTTAGATATGGTAATTATATTCAAATCCCCAACAAAAGAGCAAGAACAATAAGTGTGAACATTATCCTTATGAAAGATAATTTGAGGACGTTTACCATACATTTGATGTATAACTGTTTGTAGCTTAATGTTTTCGTTTAATCTATCCATTCTATATCAATATCTTTTCTTTTCACTGTTACGGTTATTTTACCGTAGATATATTTACCAACACCTCTTAACACAACTTCCATATAATCATTATTGAAACACTGAGAAAATCCATCAAATTCTAATTCAATATCTTTCAAATCTCCACCTAAAACAAGTTTAGGAGTAAACTCCTCTCCTTTATAATATATCTTAACATCACTCATTTTTATTTTGTATATATTCAGTATACATATGTTCTAACATTTTTCTACTATAAGATTTATCAGTAAACTTATTATAATAATAATCTTCACTTTCCTTAACCATGACACATAAATCATCAAGTATTTCTCCAACTGTATCTGGAAGGACACAATATTGTTTTATTGTATCTTTGTACATAACAGAATATAGAAATATTCTAGGTACTTCTTCTGTTCCATCATGTCTTTTAACCTCTATATTGAGTTTATTTAATTCTTCTATAACATCTAATTCACTCATTTTTAATCATAATTACCATACATTAATAATTTAGGCTCTTCTTTGATATTAAGATACTTTCTTAGGAATGGTCTAACCTTATCCTTAATCTTTTCTAAACTTTCTGGATGCAGTTTATCAGTGTCTAATTCTATAACATCCCAATCAGTGTTATATATTGATATACCAATCCCAAACGCTTCTCCTGTCATCCCGTTACTAAAATGTTCAATTCCTTCTGTATCAAAGAAATCCCAAGTATCATCATACTCAAATTCTTTTTGCATCATTGACATATACTCTTTAACTTGCTCAAAAGTATCGTCCATACTTGAGTTCCATCTAATTCCTATAAATATTCTAGCTTCTGGATACATTCCCATAATATTAACTAATTAAAACATATTTATAAGCTTTTCTATTCCATAAGATAATCTTTGTAAGTCTTTTCTTTTTCTTTTGGTATATGTTCCAAAACTTGACTACAATATAAATCACTTGTTTGTAAGCATAATAACAATAAATAATCATTTGGGTCTTTAACTATTATGTTATGATTTCGCACATAATCAGGTTCAAATATATTATGGTTAGCAATTGCGTTATACATACCAAAAGATAAATCTATTTTAAGTCTTGCCGTAATAAGATAACAAGATAACGTACCGTCTCCTGTAATTCTAGTATCTTTCACGTATGGTTGAGCTTGACTCTGCTCTCCACTCTTTAATATATTAGTCATATATCCTGCCAAACACTTATTTAAGTCGTGGAATAAAGATACTATTGCCACTTGTATTTCAGGAATGTGAGGGCATATAACTTGTCTAAGTTCCATACATTTTTTATACACATTGATACTATGTTCAACCAATCCATGAGGTACACTTAAGTGATATCTTGTTGAACAAGGTAAATCATAAAAAGCCAATTCATTAAGGTTCTTATCTATCTGATTTGCTTGTTTCTTACCAAAGTAATTAACAAGAATTTCATAAAACTCTTTTCTTTTGTCTATCATTTTTCTAATGCTTGTTCAAAATTTCTTTTTAAATGTTTAGGGTATTGTCCAGAATCGTAAGTTGATTTTAACGTTTTGTATAACGTATCTTGCGATAATTCTAATTCTATTGGATACCATATTTTATATAAATACTCAAATTTAACAAATTTATTATTCCAACAGTCTTTATTCCTCTCTTTATAAAAATCAATTAACCCTTCCAAAAACTTAGATTGTATATGCTTATGAGCAATTGGATGAGAATGATAATTCCACCATAATATTTTAGTTATGATAGGTCTAGGATAATTGTGTGTTGACATTTTATATAAAGAAAATCGTTTGGTATTTAAAAACTTTATGTTTCTTGAAAGCTTTATGCAATAATGCTTCTTTAAAAGCTTTTGCTTCTTGAAAAACTTTATGCTTCTTTAAATATTCTGTGTATATTGTGATAAAATATATGTAGGACGTAAAAAGTCCTCTATAATCCAATCTGAGAGCCTATTTAACCTATATTTAGGTTATCAGTCAACTTGTTTAAACAAGTTGCATTTACACTTACCATCCTTTACAAATTCAGTACAAGGACACATATTATCGTGAGTGGCATTTTCCTTATTAATAACAAGACAAGGACATAGCTTCCCGTATAACTTCTTAAATCTTTCATAATCAAATTCGTACATATCCATTTTTCATTTCTATTTTGTATAGGAGCACCATTTTCAATTGCTTTGCATTGAACCTTTGCTCTGTGAGAAACAAATGTAAACATTTGTATATTCTCCATCTTTATTTATTTTTATAAATAATAAATCTAGTGTTACTTTTAGAGGGTGTTATGATTTATTATAGGTAAAGTAAAAATCAAGTACAACATCAATTTCATTGAGACTCTACCGAGAGTTTACTCTGACGCCGTAAGGGCGTATATGCTTTACTTCGTAAACCATATGATAGTAACCCCCTACCCCCTACTAGCTTAATATGATAAAAAAAATAAATGAATGGCTAACATATACTGGGCTTGAGCCCTACATTTCCATTTCTCTCCATAGCTACTCTTCTTTCACTATGACATATTAATATTAATAAGAATCATCTTCTCTTTATAAGTGTTATGGTTAAACAAGTTTTCAAGAAGGCTTTTCAAGAAACATTAATCCATAAGGTTTTCAAGAAACATTGTGACACAAAGCTTTTAAACAACAACGTATTTATATATTATAGAATGAGTTGGAACTTTATATTTATGATAATAGTTATAAGTACAATATATTATTTATTCGGAATAGAATTAGCCATAATAATATTGGGATGTGAGATTGCAGATGGAGTGGGTAGGATTGCCAAACAAGATTGAGGATTATGAGAGTTTTGTTTATCTTATAACTAATACTCTTGACGGAAGAAAATACGTAGGTAAAAAGGTTTTTTGGAGTAATAGAAAATTAAAACCTTTGAAAGGTTATAAACGTAAAAGGAAGGTTAAGGTTAAGAGTGATTACGAAACATATTATGGGAGTAGTAATAGTTTGAATGAAGACGTTAGAAAATATGGAGAAGATAAATTTAAGAGAGAGATATTGCATTTATGCAAGACTAGGTTTGATGCTAGTTATATGGAACTTTACGAGCAAATACAAAGAGGTGTGTTATTTGATGATAATTACTACAATGGGTTTATAGGAGTTAAACTAAATAAACGGAGTTCAAAATACTCGTCCTTGCCAAGTAAATACAAACATTTAAATACTAAATAGCATTCTTATTATTACAATGGTAAATAAACAAGACGTACTTAAAGCATTGGACATAAAAGAAGAAGATACTCTTAATAAGATGTATAGAACTAACCCATACGATAATGAATTAGATGAACTAAAAAAGAATCTAAATAAGCAATTATTAAAAACAGTAATTAAATATAAAGGGAACAAATATAATATCACAAAAACAAATTATGGTAATTTTGAAATTACAGGTAAAAATTTAGATAAATTAGATAAACTACAGGGTGAATTTTATGATGATTCAAACAAAAATAGAAGGTCTAAGAGAGCAGAATTTAGGAAAGTTCGTCAAGACATATTATTATATGGTGTGTCAGATGATATTTTGAATATGATTAAAAACCTTTAGAAACAATGGAAGATATATGTTGTGAGATTGATTATTGTATTGATAAGATATTTAATAGTGAATCTTTTTATTATTATGATAAGAAAGAACAATATGATATTCCCCAAATGAAAAAGGAATGGTACAGTTTAATTATACAATTTATTGAAGAGTTTGGATATAAATTGGTTGAGGTATTGATGATTTTCTATGCCGATATGGAATCAGTATATTTTAGAAAGAAGAGACGTGCATTAGTCATGTTAAGAGGTTTCTTTACTCTATTGTATAAAACATATCCAGAACAGTATGGGAAAATGATATACACTTATAACGCAGAAAAATACAGAGAAAAAATGGCACAAAATACAAAACAATTAATGGAAAAGATGAGAGAGACTTATATGAAAGAAGATGAGGAAAAAATTGTATATAAATTATACAAAAATAGAAAAAGGATTTTAGATAAGGACGAAGCAATCTTTTTTAAAGTGAATCAACCAATGATAAGTAAACAAGTAACTGCAAACGGCAAAACATGGGAAAATCATAGTGTTGTGGGTTTCTTCACTGACACAAAAGGAGATAATATTGGAGAAGATGAATGTTTACTAATGATTCCTCAAGGAACAGTGAACAGTATGAATCGATTTGATATAGAATTTTTGGAAGGTAAAACATATAGAATCTATGGTGGTAATGAATACACACCTAAAGGTGCACAATATCCTCAATTTCCAGTTAACGTCTCTCCTCTAAAGTCTAAAACAGTAGATAATACGAAAGAAGATAAAAAATATGTTAAAGCAAACGACATTGAAGAAATTGATTTTGATGACGATTTGTTAGATATGTAAAGTAAAATTTTTACTTTTTGAAAACAAAGACTTATAAACTAATAGAGATTGTTTATAGTACGCTAAGAGAAAAGGTTAACCTTACAATGAAAGCGTGGCTCGAACAATTCTTACACGTACGCAAAGAGAGAACCGTACTCAAATAAGTTCTCAACACACAAGTGTGTTTTTCGTCACAATTATTTTTTATTTTAATATTTTATTCTGGTGGTAGATATACATATACAATTAAAAATCTATAATGATTCTAAGCACGATAGTATTACTCAGAACTTAGAACAAAGACTATTATCTCATCTTGATTATACTTATTCAGGAGTTGAATATTTCAATGGGAATAATGCAGTAGGTGAAATAGACCTATTGGGATATGACAAAACCAATTCTACATTATATATATATGAAGTCAAGTCAAACCCTAGCATACAACTTAAAATAAAGGCTAAGAAACAGCTTAAAAGAGGAGTTGAAACATTCTCAACCCAATTCTTTCCTAAAATCTTCAATGACACCATTACAAAAGTAGTTCCTATTTATGTGTGGGGTAAAGAGTATGATACAAAAGATAGGGGGTACAAATGCAAATGTTTAGGAGTTTATGATATAACTTTGGGGTAGTTACTAATGTTTATAAATCAATAACCATTATCTTATATTACAAAGAAATGGAAGAAAAATTAGAAGAAGTAATTATAGGAATGTCTGACAAGGACAAAGTGGAACTAAAACCATGTAAATACTTTAGGAATGACGGAGAATATTGTGGATATATCAATAATAGGGTAGATTTATATAATGTAAACTGTGACTTTATTGACGGAGTTGGAATGTGTGGAGTAGATGATTATAAAAGGAGATTGGAAGAGAGACGTAAAGATGATGCTGTTAGGAACACTTCCAGTGGTATTAATCATAATAATAATAATAGAAAACTTATTTAAAGAATGAAAAACAAAAAATTAGAGAAACTAATTAATGAGAGTATTGATAAGGGTCAAACGTCTGTGTGCATTCAAGGATTTATTCAAGAAGGAGACGTTATGACTTACGACTTTAGAGATATAGATTTGAAGGTGGGAGTCTGTAAAGATTTGTATGACAGGAAAAATAAAGAAGAAAGAAAAAGGTTTTACAATGTTAAGGAAGACGAAATGTGTGTACACCAAGAGATGGTAAGACAAGACCCATCAACATTCCTAAGCAATCCATTCTACCAAATATGTTATGATTGTGATAATTATAATGGATGTCAAGATTATAAACCACTTAGAAAATGAAAAAAGATATAGAAATTGATAATAAATTTGGTTATAAAGAAGGAGAAGAAATGTGGTTAATGCAAAAGTATTTAATCAAGGATGGAATACCACAACCATCAGGGAATAGTTTTTTTACAAAGCCGAAGGGTGTAAGAAAAGGTCAGTTTGCTAAGACCAAAGCTACTATTAGCAAGAAAAAAGTTATTAAAGAAAAGAAAGAAGCATTTAAAACATTGGATAATATAAATATCGGTGAGGAAGGATTCTAAGATGGGTAGAAATATAGATTTATTAGATTTTGGAATTGACACGTATGGAATTAAATGTCCTATATGTAAACATGTATTATCAAATGAACTAGAGGAGTTAGATTTGGATTGTGACATAAAATCACATTCTCCTAATAGGTTTGAGATATATGTGACATGCTCTAACTGCGATAACGAAGTAAGAGTGAGTTGTATAGTGGATGTAGAGGTCAACAGAGAATGAGTTTAAAGGATAATTTAATGAGTGAAGAAAAAGTAGGTATCTATAAATGCTATAGTTATCTAGATATAGAACAAGCATTTGAAGATTGGAAAGAATTTAATAATCTTATGCAAGAACTAGAATACTGTCATTCTAATAGGAGAGATGAGATTATAAAATATCTTGAGGCTAAACATAACTGTGAATGGACAGAAATAGATTTTAAATACATATTTGGGTGGGATGATGAATGATTACTCATAAGGATATAATCTTTCTGTTCACCAAAGAGTTTTATACCAACAATATTACTCTTGATAAATTGCCAAACGATAAAAAGGTATTGACAGAAAAAGAAGGGAATACTATTATTGGTGAAAAGATTGGATGGGAACTAGACAATAAAGAAATAAAACAAAGAATGTTTATTCCAGATGAAATATGTGATAATGAAGGATGTGAGAGTGCTTTAGATTTATTTCCATTCAAAGTTAAAGAGACTACTCCATACACGTTTGGGGGAAGAGAATATAGTATGGTTAAGAGTATCAATAAATTTAGAATAAAACCTAAGAAAATGTTAGAATTTAAGAAGATTGTAGAGCTTTTTTCTAACGTTAAGCATTCTAACCCATCAGACTATAAATTCTATTGTTTAATCACGTTAGGTAGCCTAATTCAACGTGTTAATTGGAGGGTAGGAGCAACTAAGGGATTTGGAAAGAATAGTATTAATGATAACATTAAGTTTCTGTTTGAGGATGCCCAATGCCGTAAGATAGGGACAAGTGCAAGACTAGGAATTGAATGTCATAAACGTAATTTATTGGTCTTTGACGAATTTATGGAGGCTAAAAAAGACAAAAAAGAAGAAATGGAATTTATGCTTAGAAGTATTGGGGATTATAATCAAGAGTTAGAAAATCCTGCTTTAAGTAGTGGTTCATTCCGTACTAAAGATGTGTACGACATATCCAATCTAAGCATGGTTATTATTTACAATCCTTGTAATTATTATAAAAGAAAGATAGCACAATACTTCGATTTTATATACACTCCTGCAACTTGCGAAAGGTTTTTACCTCTTGCTTTCAACGAAGGAACTCTTGACACAAGACAATTTAATGGGTTTTATAATGTTGAAAAGTATTACGAACAATATAAACAAATATATTTAGGGGTTGTTAAATCTATTATATGGTATAGAGAGAATATAGTGGACATTTTAGAAGAGAAAGATAAATTAGGATGGGTATGGAAGAATGAAAAGATATTTGGAGATACACCCGAATCAAGAATGAACGGTATTGCCGATAGATTCCAAAACATATTTAAGGTTTATGCCGATAGCGAAGAAGAATACAATGAGTTGTGTGATAAACTTTATAAACATCACGAAGATTATTTAAATATGGTAAAAGATTGGAGAATAGAAGAATGAAACTATACAAAATAAAACATAAACCAACTGGTTTATATTACCAACCACAAAAAGGTAATGGGCATTTTAGTAAAACTGGTAAAGTATATCATAGAAAACCTACCTTTAAACAAATGAATCATTATTTAGAATTGCCTAGAGATTTTAGATATTATGGTAAGATTACATCACATATAGGTAAAAGATTCTTAGAAGCTTACCCTAATATAATAGAAGATAAAATAACGAGTATAGATTTTATAGAAGAAGATTGGGAAATTATAGAGTTAACTATTAAGTAGTTACACTTTTTTATAAATAATAGAGTATTATTATTACTACATAAAATGAAAAATAAACTTAAATTCAACGAAACTAAACACGAGTATAGTGTTGGGAATAAAAAATTAATATCAGTTACTCAACTTATTGGTAAGTATAGTGATAAGTTTGATGCCGATAAAATAATTAACAATATGTTTAAATCGTCGATTAGTGACAAAATATATATTGGTAAGAAAAGAGACTATATTGGTATGAGAAAAGACCAAATAAATAGAATGTGGAAGATTAATAGCGTAAGTAAAAGTGCTTACGGTACATATATTCATAATCTGGCAGAAGATATTGCCAATAGGTTTAAAGAGAACAAAGAAGTTTTGGCTTATAAAGATATGCCTGAGACTAAACAAATCTTTAACTTTTTTAGAAAGGAAGGTTATGAAGTTGTTGAAACCGAATTAAGAGTATTTAGTGAAAGATTAGGAGTGGCTGGAACAGTAGATTTATTACTTAAAAAAGATAATAAGTATTATATAGCTGACTGGAAGACTAATACGGGTAAAGACCTAACATTAACATCCAATTTTTTTAATAAGATGTTATTACCACCTTTACATCATATCTATTCAACTGAATATAATAAATACACTTTACAGATGAGTATATACAGATATATATTAGAAGAAGAAGATATATATCAAGACTTAGAATATGGAGAATCATTTATTGTTCATCTCATAGGTAACATTGATGATTTAAAAAATAAGTGGGGGAAGAAAGTTATATATCCCGAAATGAAAAGGATTACTTATAAAATTATAAATACTCCATATTTAAAAGAAGAGGTAGAATCTATAATCCTTAAGTAGTAACAAAACTATTTAAAGTAATTATAATTACTATTATTATCAAATGGAAAAACAAATAGGATATAAAGCTATGTCAAAAGATATGAAATGTAGAGATTTTCAATTCGAGTTAGGTAAAATCTATAAGATTGATGGTGGATTAAAACTGTGTAGTAATGGATTTCACTTTTGCAAACAAGGTGTGGATGTGTTAGTATATTATAGTAATTATCTAAACCAAAGATATTTTGAAGTAGAAGCATACGGAGAAATACTAACTGATGGTAATAAGAGCGTATGTTCTCAAATTAAAATAATTAAAGAAGTATCAATGCAAGAAATTATTAGAATGTTTCACATCTGTTCAAGTACTACAGGAGATTTATTCCATTCAAGCACTACGGGGGATAAGTCTCATTCAAGTACTACAGGGAATATGTCTCATTCAAGTACTACAGGAAATTCATCTCATTCAAGCACTACAGGGAATGGGTCTTATTCAAGCACTACGGGGGATAGGTCTCATTCAAGCACTACAGGGTATTTATCTCATTCAAGTACTACAGGATATTCATCTCATTCAAGCACTACAGGGAATGGGTCTTATTCAAACACTACAGGATATGAATCTCATTCAAGTACTACAGGATATGAATCTCATTCAAGCACTACGGGGGATATGTCTCATTCAAGTACTACAGGATATAATTCAATTTCAAGTGCCATAGGCGTGAAAAATAGGGCTATGGCAAAAAATGGATGGATTATTATTACTGATTGGAGACATGAAAATAAATGGGAAATACATAATATATTGTCAAAAAAGGTAGGGCAGACATATAAAGGTAAAAAAATTAAATCAAATACATGGTATTGGTTTGACAACGGAGAATTAAAATCAAAAAAAAATGAGTGAAAAATATTTAAGTATAACAGTAGAACCAGAGAGAGTGATAGGTCATCTTTTAAAAGCAATAGCCAAAGGTGAAAAATTTACGTTAAGCGTAAGTGCAAATAAAAATGATAATCCAAGTGCGCCAGAGTTTACCAATGCAACGTTAGGTGTTGGCGTTTGGGTTAAGGATAGTAAATTGTAAAATGGAAAAACAAAGATGTAAAAATTGTGGCACTTTGATAAGTGTCCATACAAATTTTATTAAAGGTGGCAGATGTTTTGCATGTTATGCCGCATGGGAGAAAGATATAGAATCATTTGTATTGTACTTTAATGATTATGTTGAAGCATATATTCATGAAGACGAGGATTGTATTAAGGATGCTTTCATGGATGAAACAAACTATAATAATGGGGATGTGTTATCAGGTCAATATATTATGGACGAGAGTGAACTTGAACTCAAGTTTGAGGAATGTGTAGAGTGGCTAAAGACCCACTCCGATAGATGTTCGGAATGTGCCAATCTTATAATGGATGAGGATGTAATTATAGGTTCACAATATCATCCGTACGGTGACGGGTACGCATCCGAAGACTATTCAACGGGTTATGTATGCAGTCAATGTGGAAACGAAGAAAGATGGTAGATAAAATAAAATTAACAGTCAATCTAGATTTGGCAAGAGAGAGAGGGTTAAGTAGGGATGATATAGTTTCTATTCAGAAGTTACAAGATAATAGAGTTAACATTATTAAAAATATGTTAAATACAAAAAGGGATAATGAAGTATTATTATTGGATTTATTAAGAAAATATAGAAGAAACGAAATACAATTAAAAAGATTATGGAGATTTGATATTAATGAAGATAAATTCAATAAAGAATATGAATTACCTCATTGTTCTTGTCCTATATTGGATAATGATGAGTTATATGGATATATGGAAGATAGATATACGAATACAGAATGTATTTATCACGGAGTTGAAAATGTGCATAAATAACCGTCAACATAAATGTGGAAGAGAAGGATGTGGTGCCATTTTACCTTATACATCAGTCTACTGTAAAGCTTGTCTTACTAAAAAATGGGAAATTAAAGGTAAATTATTAAAGCAAGGTCGTAAGATTATTGAAATTAATAAAGAGTTAGTAAAAAATGGATTTGGAAAAGAAAGTAATTCCAAGTATAGATGATACCATTGAAAAGTGGTAACTTAACTATATAAAAGATTACGTATTATATATATTACAAAGGAAATAGAATTGAAAAAGTTTTAAAAATGGAAGATATTAGAGAATTAAGTAATTATGAGTTTGGGGCTACTAGTGGTCAAGCAATTAATTTACTTATTAATACAAATAAGTTGACATTGAAAGGGTTGAGAGAAGACCCTCAACGAGCAGAAAAACAAGTGGATTTAGTTATGCAATTACTACTTAATTTAAGAGTAGAACTTAAAAAGAAATATACCGTAAGATAAAATGAATGATAGGAAGTATAAAGAATTGAAAAGTAAACAGAATAGATTTGTAAACTCCTACAATTTATTAGTAGATAAGAAGCGTAAAACTAAAAGAATTAGAGATACTATGAAAGGACTATACATTGAAATAGCCAAAATTGAAATAACATTACAAAATGAAATACATTAATAAAGAAATGAATTATAAAGAATTTAAAGATAAATATGCCCATCATTTATTGGGAGTGGATAAAGGACTTGACATGGAAGGTATTAAGTCAATGGCTTTTCAGTTTAAAAAATATATAGACGAAGATATAGCTTATACTAAAATAGCATATTTTTTGAATGTATATGTAGAACAAAAAAGCTATTATGATAATAGTAAATTAAAATTATTAGAAAACGCAAGTAAGTGTTATGTATAATATGGGTTGATATGGCTTTCAGATTGATTATTCCAATACTTTTTATGTTTTGGTATATAAATATATATAAAGTATAATTTTGATAGCCTTAAAATCGATTTAAATAAAAATGAGATATGATAATAACGAAGAATTAAAATACTGTCTATATAAGTGCGAAGGGAGTTATGGATGTGAGAAGTATATTGAAGGATTCAATGGTGTATGTGAATGGTATAATACTATGTGGTCAGACATAATGAAAATTAAAAATCGCCCTGATTACGCAAAATCCCCTGAACAACAAAAATCCCCTGATGTATCATTGGAAAAATCCCCTGATTACTGTCTTACTTTTCCTAATTTAGAGGAAATTATAAGGAATGATAGTAAATTATAAGAAACTATGTGTATTACTTAAATGTTTTAATCATTGCCAAAATGCTTAAATGTTTTAAGCAATGCTATCTACTTTGTATTAATTGCAATTCTTTTATAAGTGTTATTAAGTAGTGATTAACTACTCTTAAATTATAATAAAAATATAAATAAACTTTTAAATTACTTATTTCTACAATGGTTCAAAAGGACAAAAACAAAAAGGTTCAAGAGACAAAAGGAGCATATAATATATATGAAATAAAAATAGCGCACTGCTATAAAGATGAAACCACAAACGAAGAGAAATATTTTTATAAAAGTGTTATTAAAGCGTATGATTTTATAAACGGTTTTATTTTGGGTAATGATTATAAATTAAGTGATAAAGAAAGCACCATATACAATATGATGACTAGAAATTTAATAATTTTGGAGTGTAAAAAAGATAAAAATTACACTTGTGAAGTAAGGATTAATAAAGTAGAGGTTAGAAATTAAGATGACAACAAATATAACAATACAAAAGATAAAAGATAATTTAAAAGATTTTAGACATGAGGTTTTTTTTAATGGGAATAGTGCGGACGGGTGTGGCTTTCTAACTAGTGAAGAGAAACAAGGTCTAAGAGATAGTTTTAATAAATTTATTGATAATAATATATATGGGTCTTACAGTCAAGAGGTAGAATATATTTTAAATAAGAGTTATGAAGATAACGACACACCTTTTAATATTGATGATGTTGTAAATTCAACTATTATCAATGAAGAAAGCTTAATTAATGATATTATACAAGAATTTGAAGAATTAGACAAAAAAGATAAAGGGGAAATGTTAGAGCTAATTAATGAAGACAATAAAACAAATATGCGGGAATCATTGGAAGGATACGACCAAGAAGAGTTTGAAAGCTTTTTAAGGGATGTTGATTGTTATATTAATATTGAATTATATGACTATGAGGAACAGCAAGAAGTGTTTGAATGGTTTGGTGTTTCTTCATGGCTAAGTGATAAATTAGAAGCAAAAGAAGAGGTAATAATTAAAGGGTTTAATTATTGGGGCAGAACTTGCTATGGTCAAGGTATTGTTTTAGACTATGTGATGCATAAGATTTATTTAGATATATTATTAAACAGGTTAGAACAATGAGACTTGAAACAAAAGATAAAAAAAGTTATAGTTGTATTAAATGTGGAAATAAAGGATTTAATAAACACACTCTAAGACTAGGCAATATAGAATGTACATGTTTATCTTGTGGGTATCCCGTATTGGACTTTAGGGATATAGATTTAAAGGAGGTTGTAGAGTGAATATAAGATGACAACTAACAACACACTAATGAAACAAAACCTTTTACTTAGGGTTTATAAGGATTTAAAGGATTCTGGAGAGTGGACAAATAAAAGAAATATATTAAAAGACACAAATATGACTTATACCACAAAAGACAAATATTTAACATTGTTATTAAAGTTAAATGTAATTCAAAAAACAGTAATAAACGGAAATAGAATAGTATATAAAATAAAAGATGAATATTAAAAATGTATTATATTAATATGAAAAATAAAGAAAAAGTTGAAACAGTGGACGAGTTCAGCACATATAAAGAAAGTAGGGAAATATTAAGAGAATATAATTTAAGCGATTCTTATAATTATTATTATATATCGAAAAGGTGCACCAATAACTGGAGGAATAAATAAAAATGTTATCAGATAAAGAAATAATAAGCCAACTTATGGCGGGGAATCATTTAAATAATTTGGAATTAGAAAGAGCAGAGCAATTAAATAAAATGTGGCAAGTAAAAATAAAAAGGAGGTTAAATATAAAATGAATATAGAAGAATTAAAAGAAAGTTATATATGCGGTAATGTATCATATATAAGGAAAGAAATGCAAAAGATGACAGAACAAGAAAGAGAAGATTTTATTTTATCATTGCTTAATAGTGAATATTATAAAGGCGTGTATGATGTAGGATTATTAATTAAGAGGTTACTACTATAAAATGATAAAAGAAATTATAAAATCATTTCCTAATAATATCCAAAAAAGAATAATAACAACATCAAAAGAATTTTTATATGTGGATAATACTGCACACTATCAAAGTTTCTTCACATTTACAAACGATAATAATGGGAAATATATAAGAGAGTTGGATAAAGAGCCTTGTAATTATATGTTTTATATTGAAGAATTGAGAGAGGTTTTAAAATGAATAGGACAACAAGATTAAACTGGAAAGAAATTTATAAAAGAGACTATTCTCTTTTTTCATTACTGTTAAGTAGTAAAAATAGTACTGAATGTAGAAGTATATTGCAACAAGTTCAAGAAGATAGCACAAAGAATTTAAAGGTGGTTTTATAACATGTTTGAATTATTATATATTGATAATTTCACAAACGAAGAAATAACAAAAGAATTTAACTGCTTTAAAGATGTTTATGAATATTTAAGCATAAATAAAGGGAATTTATTTGATTGTTATAGTTTACACTTGAATAATATTTTTATAACTGATGATGATGAAAACGCACTATAATTAAAGGTGTGTTTGTAACTGTCACAATGTAACAAAGGTTTATAATGATTGTAACACCTATATAAATATGAAATTCAAAACAAAGAGAATCATAAAAAGACAAGTGAGAAAGGTAATATATTTTATATTACATCCTTTGACAAACAAAGAAATAAACAATATCAAAAGACTATATAACAAGAAATTTAAAAATAATAGGGCTATATATAAGAGTTTATATATACCGTCTTTTATGTTTAAGACAAATAAACAACAACAAAGAGGATTGATACTAAAATGAAAGAATATAAAGAAAGGCTTAAAGCCCACGGAATAAAATACAGTTTCAATAAACACACATATGATAATTATAACGATTATATGGTAGCTAAGGTTAAGTTTAAGAATGAGTTATACAACGATCTCAAGATAGCATACCCAAGTGAATCAGAAAAAAATATAATAGATTTATTTAATAAGATAGTATCAATAGTATTATAACATCTTTTTTCTTATAAGGAAACAACTCTTTGTTTCTTTCTTTTGTATATATATATTTATATATATATATTTTCTTTCTTATTTTCTTCTAGCAACACCATGTTTATACAACATAGGATATAACATATAAACATAAATATTGTTTATAAAACATATGTTACTAGAAACATATGGACTAGTACAACATGTTTATACAACCAGATGTTTATACAACCCCAAAGAAAATAAATAAAAGAAAGGGTAGCGCATCAAACAATTAGCTACTCAAGATAACGCATAGATAAACAGGGGGAGGAGGGGGAGAGTGAATAGGTATATATTAACTATTTGTATAAGTTAAGTGTTTGTAAATTATATGTTAAGTATTAGACATGTTCTTCTTTCAACATGTTCTTCTACGGCGACCTTATGTGACATCTATTATTCTCATCACTATCTTGTCGCTTGTAAAACTTGTGTAAGCTTTACCTAGTAAAACTTGTTAATACTAGGAACAACAATCCCATCATCTTCATCATCATAGTTAATAACTTCATAAACGCTATCTTCTTTAATCTTCATATAAGATACAGGCATCATAATTGTATCAAGTATATCATCCCCAATATCTTTAGACGTTGGTTTAAGCTTATCGGAGAAGTTCCTCATTTGTTCTCTTATCCTTTTATCGTACGGACATTTAAGATTACCATTGGCAATAGCTGTCTTCAATGAAAAGTAACCTGCTTCTTTCTGTGACCGAAAGTTAAACTCATCTACTTTATGGTCTCCTAACGCATCCCTCAACCTTTGCACTTCAAACCGACCACCCTTATTATCACATATAATTTTACGATAGTTAGGAAATGAGTTAACCAATCTTATGGCATCATCAACAATGGTATAATCTTCATTAATATCATATTCTTTATAGTACTTAACATAAGATGGGTCGTTACTACTTGGTAGGGACACAACACTCATAACTGTATGAGACGTAAGAGTACCTCCCCAATCAATTGATATGTAACAATCAGAGTTATCTTGCATGGTAAAAGTTATCTTATCATCAAACATCCTGTCAATATGTGTCTCATTAAAAAAGGCATCTTTACTCCTCACAAACTTAGCCTCATACTCCTGTTGAAATACGTGTGACTTACCTTTTCTGGCATAATCCTCTCTCATTTCATGCATTTGTTTAATATACTCAGGCTTAGTCTGATGAACCCAACAAGGAAACCAACTCTTTTTATAGTATGTTCCATTTTCTCCAGTTGGGTCAAACAATTCATTAAATACATTATCCACACTTCCATTAGGCGTAGAACATATAACACATTTAAGGTGAGGTTCACTTGTCACAATAGGTCTTATTTCTTCATCATAAACCTTAAACGTATCTTTAAGGTGAGGGTTCTTGTGCCAAAATGCTATCTCATCTGCAATAATATTACCCTCAATACCTCTCGGACTTGTAAGTACTTTTAAGGACGAAGGCACTATCCTAAACTTCTTCTTCTCTTTCTTATTTGCATTGTTATACGCAATAAAATTATTATAAGACATATCTTCAAGAGTATTATACGTAAATTTATAACCAGTAACTTGACCATACTTTTCCTCTCGGTTTACTAGATGACCACTAAAGAAGTTATCTCCTAGCTCTCCTTGGAAGTTCTCCATAACTGCCAAATCACCATCTCTAAGCTCAAGGTAAGCCTTTTCCATGTACACTTCTTTGCCATTATCCTTATTCTGCATCATCACACTCCACTTAGTACCATCATCTTCCACTGGATGTTTATTAAATCTGCAAGACCAATCTGCATACCATTTAAGTTCAAAGGATTTACCAAGACGTCTACTCCAACATAAAGCAAAGTATTTATTCTTATGTAAATCCAACATACCCTTTATCTGATGAGGAAAAGGAGTTCTATTCTTCATGAAGACTACGTACGCAATAATATTCTCTCTACACAATTCATATAAGTCTTCGGGAGTTATAATATCTTTACCAATCTTTTTAGACGCCCATTCCCATCTCCTGTCTTTATCTTTTAGAAACTGATATAATAAAAAGTATTTCTTCTCAAGTTTGGTGTACTTAGTTGCATTGGCAGGAACGTACTCCTCTCCATTCTGTAATTCTTTAACCTCAAGATTGTTTAACTTCTTTTTGGTAAGAGTTCTTTTACTTGCTAACTTACTCCTCTTTACTTTTCTTTTTGCCATAAAGATTTCACCTCTTTCTTATTATCTCCTGTAAAATTACTTGTCTTATCAATTTCATACTTCTTCAATAACATAAAGTCAAGGTGTTTAGCCTTATCTACTCTATCTCTTTCCAATTGTCTTAATTCTTTAAGAACTACAACCTTATCTTTATCTTCGAGTTCGTCACTATCCAGTAACAACTTTAGACTATTTTTAACATAATCAATTTCGTCAGTATCATTCGAAACAACACCTACCCAAGAACTATCTTTAACATCCTGTAAAACTTTATTTATTTTAACTATTTCCATATTCATACATACTCAACATACGAGTTTATAAAAGATTAATAATTAATATTAACTTATAAAGACATATGTCAAGATAAGATGGTTAACAATGAATTTGAGAAGTTTGAGAAAGAAGTACAATCAATGACTGAGAAAGGTTATAGTGCAGCAGGTTTGTACGGAATGTTTGAAAGTAGTTTTAAACAAGATAATAAAGGTATGAATTTGTACGAGACTATTATTAAGCATCCTTTAATTAGGGCTTGTAATAAGATTAAAGTAAGAACAATAATGAGGACAGACCAATTTATTGTTAAGAACAAGACAACTCCAAGAAATAGTGTGAATAATATAAAAGCATTTTGGGAGAGTAGACCTGACTTATTTATTCCTAAGATGTTATGGCAATTAGCCCAAACTAACTCTTATTACGGTGAGATTGTTAAGGACGGCAACGGCAAGATAACTGACTTAGCAACAAGAGACGCTAAGAATATGGAACATTTATTGGACGGTAAAGGCAATCTTAGAGGGTACGTACAAGTATTAGCTAATGAGTACGACGCAACCAAGAAGTATATTAGTAGAGATAGAGTAGGTATTATGTCCGATAATAAAATATTTACAGATAATAAAGCTATTTATTATAAGTTAGATGAAATATTATATGTAAGTACAGACCATCTAGATTCAAGTTCATTTGCTCACTCAGAATTACTTAGCCTTGAAGAAGCTCTTGACAGTATTGATATGATACATAATTTTATTAGATGGTTATTTAAAAGTAATCAATTCAGAACAGCAATACGTATTCCTACTGGAATGAGTGACTCAGAATATAAGAGGTATCTTAACGACTTGTTCCAATCTTTAAAGAATCCAGAAAGATTTTTATTATTGAGAGGAGACGCAATTCAACATGCTCCTTTAAGAAAAATTGAAGGGTTTGATGAATTACTTAATTTATTAGATTATTATAGAAGTCAAGTATTAGCTTTATTACAAATTACACCAATTCAAGTGAGTTTAACTAATGATAGCAATAGAAGTTCAAGTGATACTCAGTATAGGTATGTTAATTATGATGATATAAGAGCAACACAAAAACTTATAAGTAAATCATTTGAATTTGATTTGTTTCCTAGAATTGGTCTAGGCAATAGTAACTACATATGGTCTCCTCTTGATATGAAAGAGTATAAAGAGAACGTTGAATTAGCTCAGATGTTTTTAGGAATGAACGCAAACGTAAAGAAAGTTAATACATGGTTACAAGAAAGAGGAGTAGACATTCCAGATAACTTCCTTGAAAAACCAATTGTGAACGAAGTGGAAAAGGTTGAATTAGATAAAAATAGCACGTTACACCCATCACGTAAACCACAAGAGAAAGAGCTTGAAGATATGGGTAGAAAATAAAAATGGCAAGAGAAACAGCAGGATTAACATTAACAGGTAGCGCACAACAATTAGATTCCATTGGTGGAACATTTATTGGTATTACTATTAGAGCAGGAGCTAACGAAGTATATTTCGGTTTTAGAGACACAATAACAGCAGGTACAGTTGACGCAACAAGTGGTCATAGGATTCCAGCTAACGAGAAAGAGTTTATCAAGGTTGATAACGCTTCAAAGATTTATGTTATTGGAACTAACACAGATAAGATAACTTACATTATAGAATAAAATGAGTGATGAAGATAGAAAGAGACGATATGTTAAAAACACAGGTATTGCAGCAGTTGTTATTTCTCAAACACTAGAAAACGAGAGTGGAGTAGATATTCAAGACCAAGATGGTGTAGATATCCAAGCAGCTCAATTATAAAATGGTAAAAGAAAATACATTCACAGAAGTTGCATCAATAGATGATAACGATAATTTAAGAGGAGTTACAGAAGAGGGAGTTTCTGTCCAAGTTCCAGCATCAGTTATAAAGACATACGCAGGAGAAGGAACTGCAACACCATACATTGATGTTGTTAACGTAGGCGATGATAAAGGATTAATATTTACTGAACAAATAAGTGTAGGAAGTCCTGATAGTCCGAAAGAAAGTGTTTTTGGAGAAGGAGATTCTTATGGTGTTGGATTAGAAGACGCAACTCCTGATGGAACACCAAAGGTTGGCAGTGCATGGCATCTAGACCAAACTAATGTAAGTGGCATGACTATTACAGGTGCAACTGATATTACAGAGGAATTATCAAGTGATAGTGGTAGTACGACTGGATTATTTGGAGGTAGTGCAGTTGGTAAAACTATTTTAATTGGAAGTGATTATAAATATGGTGGAGCGAAAGCAAAAATGGATACTCTTGGTACAGTTGAACCAAACAATGTTACAGCAGAATACTTAGCTGCTACTAACACATGGGTTAATGCTCCCTATATGGCAACTGATTCAGGATTTCCTTATACTCAGAAAGGACACCATATAGCTTCATGTAGCAGTTGTTCTGAACAGTGGAGATTTGGATTTAATCCATTAGATTTGCCTACAACTTGGGCAAAGGTAGCTTTAACTATTAACGGTACAGTCTACACTAAATATTGGGCATGGTTTAGAATTACTACAGAAATTACATTAGACCCAATTATGGAGCAAATAAAACTTCATACTAATAGATATGAAATTAATGCAGAGGGGGTTACTGAATATTTTGGTAGAAGTAGATATCCTAAGACTTTACTATTTGGGCTACATAACACAGTTCCTAATGCAAACAATGACCCTGCCAATGAGAACGTAGATTATGGTACTAACTTTAGAGCTAAGTATCTTGATAACGAGTTTGCAAATGGAACTACTGATGGTTTTGGTATAGTCCAAAATATTGAAGAAGGATTAGATACTAGTATTCCATTACAATTGACAGTATCTTACTATGTTAAAGGAACTAATACAGGAGATGTGGAATTTAATGCAGAAGTATTCTCAGTAGAAGATGGATTTATTTATGATGGAAATGCAACGCCAGATGAATATAGTGTTATAGATACTATATCAACAGATTCAAATGAGGTTAGGAGAAGTGCGACTATGTTAATACCTATAAATAAATTAACTCCAAAAGATGCTATTGTTGTTAGTTTATATAGAGATGCAACTTCTGGTAATACAAACGATACATTGGCTTCTAATATAGTGATGACAAATGTGGTATTAACTGGGTATAGTTGGAGACCTTAATAATAAACATGAGATATGACGATTGTGAAATAGGTAGAAATGTAGAGATAGGTGTAGCCAAAATGCAAGGAGATATTAAATACATAAGAGATACTCAAATAAAAGTATTGGATAAGCTAGATACTCTTGATGACAAATACGCAAGAAAAGTTATCGAAAGTAGAATGACTTACGTAGTAGGAGCAACAATAACAACACTAATGGCAGTTATTGGTTTCCTTATAAAGGAAGCATTATTTTAACCACTATTTTTATAAATAGACGCTTATTCTAATATTTATGACAATGGACATAAATTTATATTTTTGTAAATGGGATTCTTATTATTCTAACGCAATTAGACTTGTTACAGGCGACGAATGGTCTCACGTAGGCATAGGATATAAGGATAAAAATGGAAATCATCAAGTCTGGCAAGCAATCAATAAAGGCTTTGTTTATGTTAAGGACGCAAATTATTTTGAAGATAAGAAATATGTTGAGATAGTGACTATTAACGTAAATAATTTGAACATAGAGGATTTTAAAAAAGTTGTTTCTAAGCAAGTAGGCAAAGGTTATGATTGGATAAGTATTTTTAATTTATTTACAATGTTAATATTTAATAAACCATTACTTAACATAAAAGGAAATAGATTGCTAATATGTAGCGAAGCAGTAGCAAGAGTTTTAAAACAATTACTTATAGTTGACTTAAGCAAGGAATTAAATAAAGATGAAGATTATATCACACCTCAAGAAATTTATGATTTCTTTTCTGAAGAAGAAAAATAATACTGTAATTATTGAGATTAAAGAGGAAAATCGTAAGAATTGTAATTTTAAACTATAGGTTTTATAAACAAAGACTACTTCTATATCTTTTATGAGAGTTTACGAAGATATTTATAGTAAGGCAAGAAGTATGTTTGGAGATGAGAAGGCTAAACAATATACAGTTAAAGCTTTATGTAAGTTGAGTAGTAATATCTCACTTAATCCGCAAGAAGCTAAAATAGGAAAATCATATTTACAGAGTCTTATGTCACACCAATCAGTTTATACAGGTTCGTGTTTAATAGACTTCGACAAAGATTTAGAAGGATTAACTATATCAGATAGATTGGTTAGACCTGAACTTGTTGAGAGATATGGTACGCTTGAGCATAGTGATAATACTTATGTTAATGGCGAAGAACCTATTGTTATCACTAACGTAAAAGTTTATGAAAACAAGCTAAATGTAAAATTTAGAGTTAACAACGATTCTCCTGAATACGAACAAACAATACAAGATATTGAAGAAGGTAAGCTTACACATATTTCTCCTGAATTTATTAATGGAATTAAATATAATAATCATATATTCGAAGTTGAAAGTATTAAAATGTCTTTGACAGGAAATCCAAAACAACCTAATAACGTTATCTCTTTTGATGAATGAAATGAAAATGGCTAGAGAAAAGCAAAAACTAACTAAACAAGAAAAGATAGATAAAAGCAAAGATTTTATTAAAATGCAAGAAGAACTTAAAGATAGAGTATTAAATCTAAAGAAAGTTCAATCAACTATTTTATTATTATCTGACGAAATGCTTTCAATTAAGAAAGACAAATCTACTATTGATGAAACAGGCAGACCATCTTACATGTACGAACAAAGATACTGGGATATTGCAACTGAACTTGACGAAATCAGATATAATGAATTCACAAGACCAGAATTAGATAAAGCTTTAATTCAGTATGAAAGTGATATTGTAGGTATTGATGCAGCAATCAATAGCGAGAAGAAAGAAATGGAGAAAAATCAATAATGGTAGAAGAAACACCTATCGTTAACGAAGAAGTAGTTGAACCTATTGTTGAAGAAACTCCAAAAGCTGAATCTATTAATATTGAAGAATTATTAAAAGAGATTAAAGACAGTGAAGTTAAACGTGACGAAGCAGTTAAACAAGAAGCTGTGTCCGAAGCCAATAAAGGTAACCAAGAGTTAATTCAGGCAGTTACTAATAAGTTAACAAATAATTTTAATCAGTTATTTGATAAACAACAAAAGGCTTATGAAGATAAGATTAACACAATAAACTCACAAATGGAAGAAGTGAAAGGAAATATTACAACTCAAAAAGGAGTTCCAAACATGGATAATCCTAACGAAACTAAAACTCAAACAGTTCAAGAAGTTTGGGATAGTTGGAGTGACCAACAGCGTATCGATTACGCTTTTGAGAACTTTCAAAGTAGGAAACATCCAATGCGATATGGAGCTTCTCCTTACAAAGGTAAAGGAAAATAAAAAAATAAAGAATGGCAGCAGGAAAACAATCAAACGCATTTTTAACAGACTCTACAGGAGCAGATTACGTGAACCCAATTAAGTGGGATGAAGATATTAGAAAACATATCTACGACCAAGAAACTATGAGATTTATCACTAACGTAGCAGGTAAAACATTGGTTAGAACAGACACTAGATACTTAGACGTACCGGGTAAACAAGGTAACATCCAAATTGAAGGTGGTTTTAGTGTTAGTGCTTTAACAGAAGGAACAGAAACACCAGTAAGTGCTTATTCTGTAACACAAGTTAACGTAACATTTAAAGGTTATGGAGACGCTAAACAATTTAGCGAAGAAGAATTAGTTTACGTATTAAGAGATGTTAAAGGTAACTTAATGTATAACGCAGCAGGCGCTTTAGGAGAGAATAGAGATGACCAAGTTATCACAGAAGCAATGACTTCAACTAACTCATATTACGCAAGTGGTAACGCCCACACATCAGCTAATGTTGTTGCAGGTGACGTATTACTGGCTAAAGATATTAAGAAATTAGCTTCATTAATGGCTGCAAGTGGTCAATCAACTGGTATGGGAGCTATTGTAGTACACCCTAAAGTTGCTTTCGACTTATTTGATGATGACGAATTAAACTTAGCAACTGGAAATATTATGACTTCCGAAAGAATTGCTATGGATGGTTACTTAACATCATACGCAGGAGTTAAAATCTATCAACATAGAGGAATCCAAACAGCAACTGAAAACAGTATTACTGTATATAAAAATGTTGTATTAGGTAACAACGAACCTTTAGTATTTGCACCTAAGAAAGCTCCTATTATGGAATTTGATAACGAATTTGCAAGAGCTAGAATCTTAACTTTCCATTATTGGGAAATGTTCGGTGTAGAGCAAGTTATTACAGATAGTGTATATGTACTTACATCAAGTGCATCATAAAGATAGAAATATCTTTTTTTTATAATGAATAAATGGTAGAAATGAATATAGAACAACAAAGAGATGCTATGAACAGCTCAAAACGATTTCAAGGAAATCAAGTAAAAGATTTTTATGACTTCTTCCCAAATGTTGGTGGAGAGAAAAGACAAGTAATTCTAAAAACAACTGATTTAGTTAAAGAAGACTATTATATTCACAACGTACATTTGCCTGCAAAAGGTTATGTTAGATGTGACGGTAGAATTGCTACAAGATTACTTAACGACTTCCCTCAATTTATTGAAGCAGAAGCAAGTACGTTAATATCACATGAAGGGAGATTAGACACTTATTATGTTGAGAAGTCTACAAGAACAGACCCAATTAGAAAGAAAAAAATACCTTGTTACATACCTAAACTTAAATACAATGAACCTATTAAGTTTGATATGGCAATACTAGGTCTTAAAACAGAAGACGAGATTGCAGAAGAAATCGAAGCTATGAAAGTTCAAAAAGAATTGGATAAAATGAGAAAAGAATTAGCACCTAAACTAAAAGCTAAGAAATTGCTTGAAGAAGAATTGAATGTTACAATATCAGATGGTGAAATGACAAAATTAGATGCTAAAACTAAATCTAAAAAGAAAGGTAAGAAATAATCTTTTCTTTTAAACTTATCACTTTATAAATTAAACCTTATTCTAAATATGTATAATAATGGCATATTACACAACAGACAAATTTGAAGAGCGTAACGATTTGACGCTTAACAGTACTGATTTCCCAACTACTTCTCTTGTTCAGGAGTGGATTGATGAAAGCACAGAAGATATTAATAGCGAATTAAATAGAGATTTTGACGTAGATGATTACGAAGACTTATTACCAATCACTCAAACAAGCGATGTTTTATTCGTTAATAATCCACCAATAAATACTTTAACTCAAGTATATTATAATTCATCCTATAATCCAATTGAAACTCCTGTATGGGAAGAAATAGATAGTGTTATTATGGATAGTAATGGAGGAGTCGTTAAAGTTAATGACACTCAACCATTCAGAGTAGGTAGTGTATTTAAGGTTTCTTATAATGGTGGTTATAGTGAAGTTCCAGTAAACGTTCAGAAACTATGCAGATTACTTGTTCAAAGAGAATATATTAATACTCAATTACAGCAAGAGATTGGAGATAGTACTTTGACTTCCATTGCAAGTATTAGAGTAAGTGAAAAAGGTGCTAACGGCATGAAGTTACAGCTTGAAAGATTAGATAAAGACATTGAAAACGCATGGGCTAAACTAAAGAATAACTCTTACGTTGGAACTTATCAAGGAATGTATTAAGATAAATGGTAGTAAAAGCAAGTAGCATACAAAAGAAAATTAATAAAATTATTGGTAAGAATAATTTAGGTTCTACTTTAGTAATTAAAGAGTATTCCACTGTAATGGATGATTTTGGTACAATAACTAAAACATTAACTAATACAATCGACACAAGTGGAGCAAGAATTGATATTGATTTAGGTAATAAAGCTAGGCAAGACGGTACTCCATTCAATACAAATACCATTGAACTTATCATTCCAGTATTTTCTATTAACGATTCGAGGTATTACGAGTTTACGTGGATGGGAGATAATTATAAAATTAATGATAGAACATGGACTACAATAGGTCAAATACAAGATACTGATATTGTATACCAGTTTAAATTAGAGAGGATTAAAGAATGAATACCAATACTTTAAAATATGATTTTTATTTACATATTAAAAGAAAATTAGAAGAAGTTGATGGGTTAAGTACGTCAAATGTTTCTAACCAATATTTAGACGAAATTCCTTTAAACACAATATCTTATCCGTGGTGCACTGTTAAAACTAGATTAAATATGGAGAATGTTGGTAATCAATTAGTTACGTTCCGAACAGGAATTGTAAGATTAATAATTTATGATAGCAACTTAACTAATTTATACGGATTATATGATAAAGTAATAAATAAGCTAGAAGAAAATGATGATGAACTTTATTTAGTATCTTGGAATGATGACGAAGATATGTTAAATCTAGACGGAACTAAACCACATTATATTTCTGTAGATATTGAGTTAAACATATATCCTAAGAATAATTAACCTATCTATTTATAAACAAGTATACCGTGTATACACTATGTTAACCATAACTAATCCTAAAGAATTTGAAAATCAAGTAGAAAATATACTTATCAAAAGATTTAAGAAGGTTATGGATAAGGCTAGAGATGTTGGTTATGTCGCTACAAAAGAAAAGTCTCCACAAGCAAAAGGTCACAATAGAGGAATACTTAGAAGTAGACTTGAAAAAACAACTAGAGCCAGTCGTAGAGATACAATGTACGTTAACGGAATTAGATTCGGGCATTTAGACGCAGGACGTAAAGATGCTTTGGGCAAAATGCAGAAAGGTTATAGAGGAGTTGTTTCAACTAACACTAAGCCTATGCGTGATTGGTTAGAATCAATTGGTAAGTCATGGATGACTAATCTAGGGCAGATAGAGGTAGGACGTTCGCCATCATCAAGATTTCATGGTGGAAATAAGAATCCTATACAATTTGGTATGAAAGAAATGAAAACTTCTCTAGAAAGAGATTTAGGAATAAAATTTAACAAATAAAAACAAATGGCAAGAAATATGAAAAAACCATTATCAGCAAAGAATGTATATTACAGTATTACTGATAGTGTTTCAGATACAAACGCAACAAAATTTACAGGCAACCCATTCATCAACTTTTGGAATTTCCATTATGGTGGAGATGTTGGAGCAATACAAGACTTAGGTTTTGACGAAGGCTCATTGACATCAGCAGATGTTCCATTCACAATATCATCTTACTCTTATAGGTTAGAGCATGTGGCAAGTGATTTTACACTTACATTCGCTTCAATCAGTACAGAAAAGAAATATTACATGGGAACTGCAAATGAAGGAGAAACACCTAACTCATACTTAGATGAAAGCGACCCAGAGAAAGCAACAGTTGCAATTACTATTACAGGTGCACCTGCTGCCCTTGAAGCAATCTTTATGAGTGCGGCATCATCTACACCTACAGGATGGGTAAGATACAATGGTGGAAGTAGACCAACTGCAAGATTTGGTTTAGTGGTTGGAGTTGTTGATAATAAAGCAGACCCAGACAATGCAGATAATATTGCTTTAATCTATTACTTAAATAACTGTGTGGTAACAGATGCAGGAGATATTAAAGCTAGTGGTAACGGTAACTTTGAAAGAACATTAAACATTGAATGTGACGCAACAGACCTATGGGAAGATACAGTAGCTGCACAAAACGCAAGTACAATTATAAATATATCATAAAAACAAGATGGCAAATTTAACAGATTGGGAAAGTCTAGTAAATGTTACTAGCATAGATAAAAGCGATACATTAGTTTTAAATGATGTATCTGACGTAAGCCCAGTACATACAAAAGAAATTACTTATTCAGATTTCATGATGGGTATGTTTGATATTGTGGTGGCAGATGAAGCAACTTATACAGTTGATGGTACAGTTACTATCATTAATTCGACATACGCAACTACAGGAACTCAAGCAATTACTATTAGCACAGACGCTTTAGTTAGTGGTAAGGTATTAATTATTAAAGATGGTAGTGGAGGTGCAGGCACTAACACAATCACAATATCCACAGAAGGTTCAGAAGATATTGATGGTGCAGATACTAAAACAATCGAAGCTGATTACGGTGTAGTCAGATTGTTTAATGACGGTACTAATTGGTACTCTTTCTAAAAATTTTTAATTCTTTTAAATAGGTTTTAACCTATTAATTTATAAATAACGAATTACTTTATTCTATTTATGGTTAATAAACATCCAACAATCAAACTATGGGTTGAGAAAATGAATGTACCATTACTGTTCAAAGAAACAGGTGACCTTAAAGAATGGAGATATTCAGTTGAAGATTCTTTTGGGGGTAATAGATGGAAGAAGGTATGGCACGACCATATCTTTGTACAGGAACATAAAGACCTTTTAACTAATATATTATTAGAAACAAAAGAGGTTAAATCAATGGTAAGAGATTTGTTGAGAAAAATGGACGAAAAGAATGGAATAAAAGTCGTGGAGAATAATGAACATGGCAATTAAGAATTTAGGCAGTTTTAAAAGGACTATTGGTAAGTATGAAATGAAACTTATCAAGGAAGGAGAAGAAGATGTTGTATTGGAATTTGATAATATATTGGCTCTTGACATAATCACATTACAAGAACTATGGGTTAATCATCTTAAAGACGATAACAGAAATAATAATGACCTTAGAGAGTTTATATTTAAACATATGAATGATAATAAGATGTTTGAAGGTAGTGGACTAGGAGATAATGATAAAGAGATATTTGTTATTACTTACTTTGGAGAATTACTTGAAGAGTATTTAATTATGTTTAGAATATTGACAAGACAACAACTTGATGATTTTAAAAAAGAAATTAAGAAGTTATCAAAAAAGGAATAAAGTCTGATGAATCACGTAAGGTTCTTACGGACGAAGACTTGGAGGTTATGAAAAAATACGATATTGAGATTGAGAAAGACCCAGATGACAAATTTAATCTCTGGTATTCTACAATGTCTTATCTCTGTTACATAGTTGAAAAAAACACCAACATTTTTATTAACGATAAAACTAACATGATACAAGTATTTGACAGATTCGATTCTTTTGTATACGAACAAGAAATGCTTAACAAACAATATGAGGACAATAAAAATAAAAAGTGACAAGTGAAATAGCAACAATAGATGTAGCATTAAGATTAGTTAAAGGAGATATGACTAAGCAGGTTAGTAGATTATTTCCTAACGGTTCTATATCTCAAGTTAAAGGTATGGCAAATGAATATAATCAGTTAGTTGATACGTTTGGCAAAGGTTCAGACATGGCTATACAACACAAGTTTAGAATGGAAAAGCTTGGTAGACAGATAGGTTTAACAAATAGAGAAATGAGAAAACTTGTTCTTACTCAAAAAGGGTTTAACTTCGATTTCCTTACATTTATATTTGGGGGTATGATGCTTAAAAATACTTTTGGAGGAGCATTAAAATCTATAATAACTGACTATAATAGATTGACTGATAAACAAACTGAGTTTGGACAGTCCACATTAGGATTACAGGCTAACTTTAACTTTCTTAAATTTGCAATTGGTAATGCCTTGAATCAACCATTTGTGATTGACGCAATAGAATCTATGTCAGATGCATTACAAGACTTAGGAGATTGGGCATCAAATAATCCAAATTTAGCAGGGGCATTGATAGGTATCATGGTAGCTCTTGCAGGAGTTGGTTACGTAAGTTTAATAGCAGGTAATACAATGCAGATTGGTATGATGGGTGAAGCTCTTGATAGACTATTTGCGAAGGATTTTGCAGGGAAAGGGAAAGGGTTAATTGGGTTCTTGACATCTTTAAAGGGTGTTGGAGCAATAACTACAACTATAGCAACTGTATTCACCATAGATAACTTTAATGATGTATTAGAACAATCAGAAACTTTATCAACTAAGTTCAATCAACTTAAAGACAATATGCTTGATTTGGTAAATACTGCAATTCAACCATTGGATGTTAAACTTATAAAATTAGGAGATAGTAAGGCATACATTGCAGGGTTAACACAGAAGTTTGCAGAAGGAGTTTTATTATTAGCTACAGGACTTATAGGATTGGCAGATGTTGTTGGAACATTTTTAATAGATGATTTAAGAGTATTAATTTCATTATTTATAGATGGTATTAACACTGCAAAACAATTTTATAATGCCATTAGTGGTGAAGAAGTTGATATGTCAAAAGTAGGACTTATTGAAACAGGAGACGCCGCAAATCAACTTAGGGATAATTTGAGAGATAATTTAGACCAGTACGGAGAACTTATTAACAAACAGAAAGAAGGATTAACTACATTTGAAGATGTTAATGTTATGGTTGAAGAATATCATAAAGCTACAGTAAAAACAAATGAAGAGTTAACAAAGCAAGGAGATAGTTTTATTAAAAACCAAACATCACATAAAGAAATGATGTCGTCAATGATAAGTGATTTGGATAATTATGAGAACAAACTTGATATAATACAGAAAAAAACTAGTTCAATCTTTTCAGATTCAACAGACTTTTATTCAATAATAAACTAAAATGGGATATATAGCATTAAAAATAATAAAAACAACAAAGATAATTCAGGGGGATTCTAATTATGCTTCCTATACTGAAAGTACAGAAGATACAGAAGATTACAACCCTTCATCTGGTTATATTAATCTTAAACCATTTGATTTTAGTATGAGTAACGGCATTGAAACAGTATTGAATAAGAACCTTAGTAGAAATTCCCCAAGATTAAGTACAGGCTCATCAAACACAATACCTCTTACATTCTCTTTAACTTATAGTAAATTGGATAAAAGTGATTATAGTCCAGTCGATTTAGTCAACTCTATGATATATCTTGATAAAGCAAGTAAGAAAAGTTATATAGGTTTACTATATTGGATTCCGTCAAATGATAATGATATATTCTCAGGACAATGTAATGATTATTATTCTTCACTTATTAGAGTATTAAATACAAATCAATGGGATGGACTTAAAATAACTGAGAGTGAAAGTGGTTATACATCTTACGAACCTCTAGTAATACCAATTAAGTTGACTGGCATTACATTTAAAGAGATGGCAGGTAAAAAAATGTATACTGCATCTTGTACGTCGCAACTAATAACTAAAGAGGAGGTATAAAATGTTTAAAGGACAAATTGATACGTTTGAGTATAAGATTATATTACTTAAAAATGGAGACCAAACCAATTCAATTAATTTAACTAATTCAATATCGACTCAATCAAGTAAGCAAGGAGTTAACCTTGAAAATGACAA
>Ga0208299_1000399_pt1 | contig 40739 bp, 57 predicted proteins | sample 15_taG_FD_184089 | JGI IMG/M metagenome (GOLD analysis project Ga0208299, IMG submission 184089) | Marine viral communities from the Subarctic Pacific Ocean - 15_ETSP_OMZ_AT15312 metaG (SPAdes) (version 2) | ecosystem: Environmental > Aquatic > Marine > Oceanic | place: Pacific Ocean | collected... | reverse complement strand
GCTGTCGTACGGTCCCATCCAGCGCACGTCGGGCAAGCCGGTGGGGAAAAGGACGTAGCCCAGTTTCCTCCCGCCGTTCACGGATCGGTGGCGGCGTCTCAGTTTGTGGATCTGGGGGGTCACGAGTTCAGTCACGAGTCGAGTCCTCATTCTAGGTCACGGATGTGATTCCGTCCATTAGGAAAACGGCCAATCGGTCCCAGCCCGCTGGGGCATACCTGGGGCATACCTGGGGGCTGGGTGCGGCTGGTCGTTAGCCGTGCAGCCGTGCAGCCTCCATAACCTCGGCGTGTCGGAATTTGAGCGGGCGCCCGGTCTGCCGACGCTCGACGGGCGACAGCCAGCCGCGTTCCATCCAGCGGGCAAACGTCCGCCGCGACACGTCCAGAATCTCGATGACATCGTCACTGCCTAGCAGTCGTTCCGGCGTGACACTCAGTGTCCAGACTTGTCCCGGCGAAGTGATTGACTGGGACAAGTCTGACCGCGACTTTAAGTCGACTTCCACCTTTTCAATCCAGTATTGCGAGCCCTTTGGGGCGTCGCCGTCGTGGCCAGCCCATACGCGCAGCCCCTCGTCGGCGATCAAGTCAGCGAATAGCCGTCGCAGTGATTCGGTGTCTTCCTCGTCGAACGCTCGGCGTATCTCGGAATAGTCCGCCGTCATTTCGGCCAACTCGGCGTCCACCTGGGATTCGATTTCGGCTTCGTCGATGCAGCCGCTTTCTAGCATCGCCGTTGCCTCGGCCAATTCTTGCTTCTTATTGCGCCATCGCTGGCGGGCACTGCGCACCTCGTCGCGGTCGTCTGATTCCTCGACTAAGTCTTCGTATTCTTCCCTTGCGCGCCGGACCTGAGTTTTGAGTCGGACGGCTCGCGCCTTCAATTCCTTGGGGTCGACGAACTCGGCTTGGAGGAATTCCAGCGCCCGTTCGCGGTACGCGTCCAGTCGATCAGGGCTCAAGAAGTGGGCTTCCAGCAGCGTAATCACGACATCTAGTAGGTCGCCCTGGCGAACAGAATTGCTGTGGTCGCAGCCGGGGCAACTCCCCTCACTGCCGTGGCGACGGCAAGCATACCGCAGCGACTTCAGCTGGTTGCGGAGTGAGGTTCCATGCATCGCGGCGCCGCAGTATCCACAGCGTGCAAGTCCCGTCATCGTGAATAGTTTGCGTGCGCCGCTGGGCGTCGTTTGGCGTTTGTTGCGGGTCAGTTTGCGTTGCACACGATCGAACTGCTTAGGCTCGATGACAGCCGGATGATTAGTCCGCTTCAAGATCGGCTCCCGCCGTTTGCGAAACTTGCGATTCTCGCGCTTGGGGTTCGCCTCGGCGCCCCAAACATAGACGCCCTTCAGCTTGGGGTTTTTCAATAGCCGCTCGACAGTGGCTCGCGACCATTTCGCGCCGTCACGGGTCCGCTTGCCTCGTCCGTTCAACTCAATCACGAGTTGGCGCAGCGAACCCAACCGCTCGTAAAGATCAAAGATCGTTCTGACTAAACGTCGTTCCTCGGTTGGACCCAGGATATATTGCCGATCATCATTGACGGCCAGTCCCAACGGCGGGCGCCCCGTGACGTGCAAGCCCTTCTCGGCAACGTCCCTATGGCCGTCATAGACTAGCGCGCTGAGGTCGTGGCAAAACTGGTGGTCCTGATGGCTTTTGACCATGACACCCACCAGCCCGCCAATATCGTCGAGTGATACCCAACCGTTGTCGATGGTGAAAAACTCGGCGCCGACCTCTTCGAGTCGGGCGAAGTCCGCCATTGCTTTGAGCGGCTTTTTGCGAGTGAATCGCGACTGTTGATAAACGGCGACCGCGTCAGCTTCGCCTCGCTCAATGGCTTTCAAGGCGAGTTCGTGCTGCCGGCGATCGTCCCAGCCCTTGCACCCCTCGTCGACATATTCGCCAACAATTTCAACATTCTCTTTCGCCAGCCGATCTTGCAATCGCTGGCGCTGAATGTCGATCGACGTGTCTTGTTGGTCGCTACTCATCCTCAAATAGAGAATGACGCGCTTGCGGCGGGCGTCCCGCCGTTTAGAATCAGTAATCATCGTGAAGGCTCCTAATTAGCGTTCATGGTGGAAGCCGCCGGGAGTGCATGCCCGGCGGCTTCGTCAGTTTAACCTTTTAGCTTGTCGATAGTCTGGATCATCTCGGCCAGACCCGCATAAACGTCCTCGAATCCCAGCTTGTCGGCTGCAATCGCCGCCGTGCGTAGGATCAGTATCAGCCCTTCCGGCGTCACGCGCTTGTCGCCGTCGCCGTCGCCGTTCCCGTTTTCGATCATTGAATCGCTCCACGCGAGAAATAAGCCGATTCGACGCCCTCCCGGTGAGGGCGCCGCGTTCGGTCTATCGCCCTGGGTTACAGTTCTTTGGCGATAATCTCCCGCAGTGTCTTGGCGTCCCAGTGGTTGTCGCGTTCGACGCTCTGGGTGCCTACCTGCTGGCCGCTCGTGAGCCAACGCGATCGTTTGCCGCTGCATAACTCAGACGCTGCGAAGTAGCCTAACTCTCCGTCGGGGCATTGGTCGGCCATTGCGGCGTTGTAGACCAGCCCGAAAAACAGCCCTTCTGAGGGGTCGTACTCGGTCGCGAACCAAGTAAAGCCCGCGCCGAAGAATTTGACGTGAGCGATCGCCTCCCGCCCTTTCCTGGCGAAGAGCATCAGCGGCGGGATGGCGTCCAGCTGTGCTTTGGTCAGCAGTGACTGCGCGTGGTTCAGCTTGGGGCTGCCGTCGGCGAAGTGGTTTTGGTGTTCGTCCTGTTCCTCTTCGGTTTCCCGTGTTTTGCGGGCTATTACCGCCCCAAACGTGAGCGCGGATGCGGGGAACAATTCGGGCTGTCGTCGTCTCATCGTTTCAGCTCCTGGTACGTGGGTAGGTTGTTCATCCGTGACTATAGTAGTTATTCGCTTCCCGTGCTACACAAAATGGCGCATTGTCCGTGCAATCCTTCTAGCAGGACGTTATACGCCTTGTCGTACGCCTCGCCGCCGTCCGCCGCCGTCCGCAGTGGTTTGACCTCGGTATCGTATCGGTCGAGCGTGTGTGCGATTTCGCCCATTGTCCCGCCGTCCACGATACTAAGCCCCTCGCTGGCCAGCCTCGCTAGAAACCGATCGGCGTACACTCCTGCTTCGTCCCTGTCGGTGACCTCGTCCATATGCCAGCACACAAGCGTCTCTCGCATCCGATCGCGGGCGGCTTGCATCGTCTCGCCCTTGCGAGGCTCGGGGTTGGCGTGCAGCTGGTCGTCGATCCAGGCAACGAGCCCGGTATCGACCATCACGCCGATCATGCCGCCGCCCGCCTGTTCCGACTCAGTCCGTGCGGCGGTCCAGCGTGCGCGGAGTTCGCCTAAGAATTGTCGCTCGTTCATCGTGTCGCTCCTTGGGTAGGGGTGAAAATAACGCCAGCGCCGCGCCCGTCCCGCCATTTGGGGAACGGGTGCGGGGTGGGGCTACTCCTTGATTGATAGTAGTGCTTCAAGTTCGGCCAACGTGGGCGGGGCGTCAAACTCGCCTTGGTTGAACGCGTGACGCGTCGCGGCGACGTGGAGCCGCCACGCGTCGCCTGGGATCGATCGCCGTAAGTAGACGTAGTTTCGCGTCTGGCGGTGCTTGTACTGCTGCTCAGTGTCGTTGCAAGCCATCAGCATAAACTCGCTAGGCTCAACGTCTCGCCGTGTGGCGCCCGTGCTGGTGGCGAACCCTTCGGCGGTGTTGCGGCTGACGATCAACTCAGCGAGGGCGGCAAAGCCTTCGCGGGCGTCGGTTGTGGTTGGTGTGCGCATCGTTACGCTCCTTGCTGTTGGGCGAGAGAATCCATAATCATTGCGTCAGCTGTCGCGTGGGCGTCTTCGCGGTCGTCGGTGAAATAGTCCGCGTCCGGCCAGCGTTTGCCGTGCTGGTCCCATGCCTGAACTTGGTATTGTCCGCTGTCGCGGTCCTTGCGTCCGATCGTCACGCCAACGATATACCTCGCGCCGTCGTGCTTCTCGGCGTGGTCGGGGTAGGTGAAGCCGCGCCAACCGTTCTTGAACGTGACCAGCGCCGACCATTTGCCGAACGTCGTCGACCATTGCCAACCGTGAACGGTTACGGGCTCGCGGTCGTAGGGCGGGCGTTGATTCTGGAACTCGGTGGCGTCTGGGATCGGCGGGTAGCTCATGTGGTCCCGCCGTGCGTTGTACGCTTCGCGTTGCTCTAGTCTCATCGTTTCAACCTTTCAAAGTGGTGCGAATAGGAACATCGACGGGCGCCGCCGATCGCGGCGCCCGTGGGGTTGCTACGCGTGGCGGTCAGCTGATCGCTTGCAGCTGCTCGTCAAGCTCGCCGCCGTCGATTCCTCCCGCCTTGGCGGCTGCAATCACCTTCGCGTGCGTGCGAGTAATACAGAACGCCTCCAGCGCCCGCCCGTCGCGCCTGGCGATGATCGCGGCCAATATCGGCGCGTCGATCGCCGCCCACAACTCCGCGCCGGTCAGCGCTCGCGCCTGGGGGATCGTCAGCAACGCGCCGCCGTAGTATTTCCCCTCGGACAATTCAGCGGCGTAGGCGTAGACGCCTCGCTCGCGCCCTTGCTCGTCGATCGTGTGCGTGTAGGGCTCGCCGCACAAGAACGCGCCGCCTTTCTGGATCGCTGGCGGAACGCAACCTAAGCCCCACCAATACGCCTCGTGGGTGATCGGGTAAAGCTCGAAGCGTCCGGCGCGGTAATTCTCGGCGGCCTTCTTGCAAGCCTCGAACCAGCTGAGCGGCGTGTGTTCGTTCGTCATCGTTTCAAACCTTTCAAAGTGGGTACGTGTGGCGCGTCCAGAGTGGAAGCGGCCAAGGGCAACGCGCCGCCGTGGCGCGTCGCGGCTTGGAAGCTCGCACGGGTGTTAGCCTTCCCAACGCCAAATCACCGACGTTGTGTTAACCTCTTCCCCTCTCGCTTCGATCGTCTCGCACCGCTGGATTAGCTCGCGCGCTCCGCTCTTGTTCTGGTCGGTGTCGTGCAAGGCTGACCCGTCGTAGTGTTCGATCTGTCGCCCTTTCCAGTAGACAAACCCGTCGTATTCGATCCGCAACCGCTCATCGATTCCGTAGAGCGGTTCGCCTCGATCCTCGCATAGCGGCGGGTTGTCGCGTTCGGCCTTCGTGATGAGGTAGTGAATCCCGGCGACGCCATACGTTGATGACTCTTCGCCAGCTGCGATTGGTCCGCAGCAACGCGGCGCGCAGTCGTCGCAGAGTCCATAGCCGGGCTCTTGATTCCACCAATCGCGCCCCTGTAGGCCGCCGCCGCAACAAGTACAGTCGAGCCACTTGATCGGCTTTGCGCGTTCGCTGGCGTAGTCGTCGACTCGCGCGGACTGCTCGCATTGCTCCAGGTGGGCTAGCATCGCGTCAGCTGCTGCGGGCGTCGTGATTACGATCGTTTTCGTGCCGTGTCTCATCGTTTCAACTCCTGGTAGGGGTACGTGTGGCAAAGTCGCCAAGGGCGGGGCGCTGCTGGATCGCAGCGCCCTGCGGCTTGGGGCCTCGGCTAGTTGCTGGGGCGAAGGCGTACGCGTTCGAGCCGTTTCGCCTCGCGGGCGTTTCGCTTCTGCTCGGGCGTGTTGACTGGTGCGCCGAATTGGCGTTCGACTCGTCCGCTGTTGACGACTGTCACCGTCAACAGCTTGGCGAGGCGATACCGTTGGTGCGTCCCCTCGAAGTCTGCGAACCGCTCGCGCTCGTCTTCGGTCAGCTGCTCGTATAGGGCGGCGGCGTCTAGTCCGATGTCCAGCCCGATCGCTTGGCCAACGTCGCGAATTGCAATCAAGGCGGGGTCTTCGTCAACTCGCTGGGGGGCGCCGTTCCTGATCGCCAGCGTTTGGGCGCGTCCGGCCAACTCTGTCAAGTCGTCGGCGCGTTGCTGGTCGTCGCCATTGGCCGCCAGTTTGCGGGCGTCTGCGATCAACTCGACGGCGGCGCTTAGCCGTTGGGCGATCATTTTTTCAAGTCTCGTCATCGTTTCAACTCCGTAGGGGTAGGGGTGTCTGGCCAGCGTTGGCCACTTGCTGCGCCTGGCGATCAAGCGCGGCAAGTGGGCGACGGTGCGCCCTGGTCGGTCAAAACAGCAACGTTTGCGCGTCCTCTCGCCGTTGCTTGAACCAACCCAGTTGCTGGCCGATCGCCAAGCCCGCCAGCGGGTACTCGTGGACTACTCGCGCGCCGCAGCTGCACGGTATCCAAGCGCGGCGCGTCTCGATGTCGTGGCAGCGCCGCCAACCGTGCAACGCGTCGCGGTAGTCGGCGCCCGCGAACCATATCACGCGATCGATCTGCTCCGTGCGGGCGAGCCAGCAAAGCGAAGGCTTCACCAGCGTGCGCCCCCAGGTGTCGGCCTTCGCGCCTTCGCGCCCCTTCTCTAGTCGCTGATCGTAGGGCAGCACGACGGCATCAGGCCGCAGCAAGCCGTGCTTGGCTGACAGAATCCGCCAGTGATAGCCTCGCGCCTCTGCGTGGCGTCTGGCTGCCTGGAATAGCGGGCCAGTGTAAAGCTCGCGAGCGGGGCCAGCGGCGCCCTTGGTGGCGCTGCAAGCGACTAGGCAAAGTGTGCGTTGGTGTGTCATCGTTTCGAGTCCTCTGGTACGGGTTAGAACAGCAAGCCCTGCGCGTCGGCAGCTGCCGCGAAGTCGGTATAGGTCGGCTCGGGTGTCGGCTCGGCCAACAAGCCCAGGCCCGGCTTGATGGTCCCGGTCTCCTGCCACTGGTCCCAAGTCTTGTCAATCGCTAGGCCCTTGGTGGCGCCCTGGTAGTTCTTGCCGTCCTGGTATCGCGTCTCTAATTCGCGAGCGGCGGCGCGGGCGTCGTCGCCCATCGTCGCGACTTCGCATAGTTTGCTGACAGGGCAGAAAAAGCAGGCGCTCTTGCCGGGCTGGGGCAAGCCGTGTTCGGCGATCAACGCCATGCAATCGGCGCGGCTCATTCCCCAATCGGCCAACGGGTACCACTGGCGATAATCGGTGCAATTGTCCACGCCATAGCGTAGGCTCGCGCGTTCGTTGACTTCGCCAACGTCAAACCCGATACCCTCGACCACTTGGCCAGCGCCCTTGCGGGTGTGTACTTCGTCGGCGTCAAAGCCGATCGCCTGGATTGCCTGAGCGTGGTCGTAGTCCCAAAGCCATCCTAGCGCGGCTTGGTAGGCTCGCTGCGGCTTTACCTTCCAACTGTCGCTGCAGCTGTGAAGCGCTCGCCCTGTGCCCTTGCGGGGGAACGCGGGGCTTGGCAGCTGCTCTGTTGACCATAGCTGCTCAAAATAGCTGCGGTGTCCCGCGATCGGGCAACGCCTGCGGACGATTACCAGCGGGGGCCAGTCGAGCCGTTCCAAGAGCGGCTGCAATATCTGGCTGACAAATCGATAGGTGGCGGGGCGTTCGCTCCCGGTGTCGGCCAGCGTCAACAGGTCGGGGCGTATGCCTCGATCGTGCGCCGCCAATATCATGGCGGTGCTGTCGGTCCCGCCGCCGATCGCAAACGTTAGCCGCTGGCGGTCGTGCGTTGGTCGCGGGTAGTCTCGCGGCTGGATCGTCGCAGCAAGCGAACGGACTCGGCCAAGCGGGACGGGCCGCAAGCCGCCGAACCTGATCAGTTCGTGCGGGCCAACGGTGTAACGCTCCAACGGTTGGGGCGCGTAGTGGTCGCTGTCTGCTTTCATCGTTTCATCCCCTGGTACGGGTTGCGGAAGTGGTCAAGGGCGAGGCGTTCGCGGGAACGCCTCGCGGCTTGACTGCTCGCGCTCTTAGCGGTTGATGTGCGAGGTGATCAGCTGCCGGAGGTCGCCCCATAGGCGGCGCTCGCTGGCAGGTAGTGCAAAGTCTTGCGAGTTGTCGTGCGCCTGGCTCTTGGCGGCTTTCAACTCGGCCAACGTCGCGCCGTCGATTGCTTCGACTAGGGCGCCGGTTGCTGCGTTTAGAAATTGCTGCGTCATCGTTTCGGTCCTCGGTTGGTGGGTGGTTGGCGGTACGTTGGCGGGCGGTTAGTAGCCGCAAGCCTCGGCGCTGTAGTCGCGTTGGCGGGAGCCTTCTTTGTCCCAAACTGGTACGCTGATTTGCTCGGCGCCGTCGATGTAGTCACCGATCAACTGGGTGCGGGTCTGCAGTCGCAGATCGCCGACGGGGCAAAGAAAGTCTGCGGCGCTGCTCAAGCGCCCGTCGCAGTCGCGCCCGTCGCTTGTGAGTTCACAATAGACCGTTCCGTCTTCAAGTCGGTACGTCTGCGTCTCGCTGCTCCAACCCTCGTCGGTCGGGGCGCTCTGGTGCATCGTCAAGGCTTGATTTGGCCGCAGCGTGATTTTCGTATGCTGGCCATTCCAAAGTACCCAGAATCTCGCGTTTCGTTCGTTCGTCATCGTTTCAAGTCCTCGGGGGTAGGGGTACGTGTGGCAAAGTCGCCAAGGGCGAGGCGCCGGGGTGCTACGCCTGGCGCCTCTCGGCTTGGGGGCTCGGCTAACCGCAATCGGGCACGATAGGATCGGCACAGTCACACTCGACATGCCCGCAATCGGGGCAAGCTAGACGCGATCCGTCGAGCCGTTCACGTAGCCACGCGTCGAGCGTCTTGACGCCTTCGGCGGTGTGGTCGAGGTCATAGTAGGCGTCTTCGTACTTCTCAGCCTCGATCAATTTCGCGATGTCGCCAAGTTCGCGTTGCAGACTGACAACTAGCCGCACCTTGGTGCGTCGGGCGTTGCGTGTGATTGCGTTGGTCATCGTTTCAACTCCTGGTAGGGGTACGTGTGGCAAAGTCGCCAAGGGCGAGGCGCTGCTGGATCGCAGCGCCGCGCGGCTGGGGGACTCGACTAACCGCGCCTGGCTCGCCTCGCCAATATCTTGTCAGCGTTGCGGGTGTAGTCGGCAAAGTAGCTGGCATCTGGTGGGCAAAAACTCGTCTCCCATAGGGCTAGCAGCTGCGCCCGTTTCTCGTCTGGCATCGCAGCCAGTCGCGCCCGTGCTTCTCGCCAGTGTCTCGCGGCGAGGTCGCGAAACCGCTGCTCTTGCTCTATTGCAGCGGTGGCGATCGCCAGAATACGCGCTTCGGGCGTCTCCTGCTCTTGGGCCAGCTGGGCGGCGAATAGCGGTCGCTTCTCCCGCTCGCGTCGCAACGCTCGCGTCGCATTGGCCAATCGCCTGCTGGTGACTCGTGTTGCGGCGCCTTCGCGGTAGGCTACCGTTTTGTAGCTGATAGCGTGTCTCATCGTTTCAACTCTCCTGGTACGGGTGGGTGGGTGGCTGACAATCGGCAACCGTTGCGCCGCCCTGGCAGTCAGGGCAGCGGGAACGGGCGCCGCGTGTCCTACCATTGCGCCCATGCTGGCAAGCGCTGGTAGAGGTGATCGCAGATTGCCTCATATTGCAAGGCGGTCTGAATCTTGCCTCGTTTGCGGCAGTCTCGCGCCGTTGCTGCGTTGTGGCAGTATGCGCGAATTTGCTGGGCAACGTGCAACCGGCCAACGGGCGCCGTCGGCTGGTAGCCGTCGATCTGCTCAACGTATTCGTTGGGCCACAATGCAGCTGCTTGCGAGGTCGGTCGGCAGCCGGTGCCGATGTATGCGGCAAGCGCTCGCAGGTCGGTTTCCTCGCAGCCGTCGGGGTTGCTGGCGATGTGTCGCGCGTCTTCTGTGCTGATCTTTGGGCGTGTCATCGTTTCAAGTCCTCGGGGGTGGGGGTACGTGTGGCAAAGTCGCCAAGGGAGGTGCGCCGGGGTGCTACGCCTGGCGCCTCTCGGCTTGGGGGCTCGGCTTAGTAGTGGCTAAGCTGGTTCGGGGCGTACGGTAATTCGTTAGCGGCGTCTTCTTCGGCATCGTGCGTAGCCTTGGCGTCAATGTAGACGCGTTCCATTGCGTCGATGATGACAAGCCAGCGGGGGTGCGTCATCGCCAGCGTTGGGCGATCGTATCCAAACTGCTGGTAGCCGTCGCCAGCTGTCATGCGTCGCCAAACCTCGGCGGCCAACCGCTCCAGCTGGCGGGGCGTGTACTCCTGCGATCGCAGCGACTGTTCCGGCATCTTTCCGGCGCGAGTGGTTCGTGGGTAATTCTCGGCGCCCTGCTCGCGGTGGAATTTGGCGTCGATGCTGGCGTGGGCAATTTCCCTGAGGTCAGCCTCTCGCTCACGGGGGGTCAAGTCGTCTTTCTCTTGGCGGTATCGTGCGGCCAGCTGGCACAATTCATCACTGGCGGGGTTGCGGTGGATACCGGCGAAGGCTTCACGGGGGTGCGTTGGTCGTGTCATCGTTTCAACTCCTGGTACGGGTACGTGTGGCTCCCTGTTGGCAGCCTACTGGACAGCGTCGGGCGACGCCAGCCAGTAGGGCGCCCGTAGGCGCCGGGGGCTAGAACAGTCGCAGCTGGGTAGCGGTCGCGACTCCTCGCCGACGTGGCGCCGACTTGGGGCGAGGTGCGCGGGGTCCAGCTGTTGGCAGGGCAACGCCTAGCGTTTGTTGGCGTTTGAACGGGTCGAACTTGGCGCCGTCGATCGGGACGATCCGGTAGAGCGCCTTCATGCGGTGCTGGCGTCCAGCTGTCCAATCCAAGACGGCGCCGTCTTTGATCGCCAGGACGTGCGATCGTACGTGCGCCGTGTAGACGCCTGGGACGCATCGCATCTCACGGGCCAAGGTCTTGACGGTCTTTGACGTGTACGGCGCCGCGACTCGCTGGAAGCCGAGTCGCTTCAGGGCTGCAATTTGCTGGGGCTGGGTGGTTCCTTTGCCTCGCTTGCGCCCTGCCGCGGCCAAGGCGGCGTGGGCAGTCGCATAGTCGGCGCCGGTGACGATCGCCAGCGCTTTGACGGCGCAATCGTTATTCTCGGCGTGGAGCGTGGACGCGGTTTCGAGTTCGCGGGGTAGTGTCATCGTTTCAACTCCTGGTACGGGTTGGAAAGTGGCAGGAATACAACCGCTGGCCAGCGCTTGGCGGGCGCTTGGCGAGCGGTTGGCGCCCTGCTGGCGCCTGGGTTCAAAGTAGGTAACCGGTCTCGATCTGCTGTAGCATCGCTCGCGCGTTGCTGCTGGTTTCCTTGGCGAGTCGCTCTAGTCGCTTGTTGGCGTCTGAGTCTGTTAGCGCCGGGTCGATCAAGTCGGCGCGTTTGGCGATCGCGAGCGCCATCGTGGCGAATGCTTTCCTGAGTCCCTGGCAAGTGAGCGCGAGTTCCACGCAACGCGAAAGCAGGGGCGATGCGTCGATCGTGGAGCCAAACAAGTCAGCCTCACCTTCGCGAGTGGTCGTAAAAATCAGGACGACGTGCGCTGGCAATCGTTCGATCCAAGTCAACAGCTGACGAATCGCGCTAGCTGACAGCCCGTGCGCTTCGTTGATGATCAGCGCCCATCCCTTGCCGCCCAACGGCGCGCCAGCTGTCCGCCGTTCCTCCGTTGCAATGCGAGTCGCTGTCAGTCGCTCTGCGTCCAATTCGTCGATAGCGAATTCGTCCGCAAACTCTCCCGCCAATAGTCGAGCGATCGTTGTTTTGCCCGTTCCGCTTTTGCCCGACAACCAGTAGGCGCGGCCGCCGAGTCCGCGCCGACGAATCGCGCCAACCTTGCGAAGGGCTGCGTCTTGGCCGATCACCGCTTCCCAGCTGGTGGGGCGGAATTCCTCGAATAGTGGTTGGCAGCTGCTAGTCGCTTGAATCATCGTTTCGACTCCGTTGGTCAGTAGTAAAACTCAACAACCTCATCGACGATCCTAGCGTCTCTATTGAGCCAAACAACCCGGCGACCGGTTGGCGAACGGTTGGCGAACGGTTGGCGGGCCATTTGAGCCCCTGGAATACTGGGCTCGGCGACGTGGAACTATTTTGGGAATAATTTGAGAATACCTCGAATAGTTCTGACACACCCCCCGACGATCGCCAAAATCGGCTGCGCAGCGTCTTGGATGGCCAGCGCTTGGCGGGCACTTGGCGGGCGCTTGGCGGGCACCTGCCGGGCACCTGCCGGGTGGCGCCGATCGCAGCTGGGCTGGCGCCTCCATCGCCCCCGGCGCCGGGTGGCAGGTCGATCGCCGGGTGGCGCCGATCGCCGGGTGAGTGGAACGCAGCCGGGCGGCGGGCACTTGGCCAGCGCTTGGCGGGCACTTGGCGGGCACTTGGCGAGGTGGGCCAGGGCGACCGGGAAGACGGCGGTTGGCGATGCAACGGGGAATGGATCACGCGCGAGGCGGGGAAAATCGGGACCGTCGGGCAGCGCCTAACCCGTTGCAGTCAAACGACTTACGGCGACCGAACCCAGGGGGCGGTGCCCACGCGCGGGCGTGCGTTTATTGTATTATCAACCCTGGAGATTTTTCCCCCGTTTCTGTCATCCACCCTTCGCCTGTCTATTCACCTCGCACGATTTGGCGGGTAGGGAGAGGCGGAACGCTAACCCTCGCCAGTGAGGCCGCTAGGGGGCTTCAGCGGGACATCCCTTCGAGTCCGTTTTTCCGGCTCAAGCGGAGATACGGTGCGGTTCGCGCTACGATCGTTTGTGTCAGCGCATAACGGGTCCCCATACCATTTTGGGGGCGTGGGACACTCGGAGGTCCACCACGTTGAAGCGTCTTGCGTGTTTCGGTTTTTGGCCGATCCTGACGACTTCGACTGTCTTCGATGGTTGTGTAGCGGGTCGTTTCAGACCCTTCCATGACGGCGACAGCTGCCGGTTTCGCCTTCCTACTCGGGCGAGTATTTGGGCTGCGTTTCGCTTGGTTTCCCCGGTGCGTTGGCAACCAGAGGAGCGTCGGTAGAGTAGGTACGCCTGGTTGTAGTGATTTTGGCCGGGGCGTCAATCAAAACCTTTTGTCGCTGATTGCATTGCGGTATTCGCCGCAAAAGTCTTCCACGTCGGCTGCCGTCAGCCTCAAGGACCTCGCGAATCTTCGCGCCGCGATCAACCCACTGGCGGACGAACTCGTGTTTATTGCGAGTTGATTTCAGCATTTAGAGTCGCCCAGTCACGAAAAAACCGCTGATGTATTGGGGGGACACTACATCAGCGGCTGGAGGCCATGTTGAGTAACATGGGGAGCCTGGATTGTACGACAAATGCGACGTAGGTCAAAATTGACCCATTTTTGACCCAAATGGTGGAAGCGTGGCCTACTGAAACCCAAATGGCGGCAAAGAAAACGAACCGCCAACCGCTTCCATGATCCGAACGGCGCCGGGCGGCCAACGTGGGCTGGACCTGACCCCGACGCCGCCCAGTCATACGGCGCATAAAAGCGACCGGCTCGCCTGGGGCAGGTAGACGGCCCGGTCAGTGTGTTGGACTGGGTCCAACGGGAGCCAATATAGCGGTAACTCCGCGCCTGAAAAGGGGTTCGATCGTTCGGCGAACAGTTACCGAACGATCGAACTTCCCCCCCCGGTGGTAGTTGGTCATCGGCAAACGCCGGCGGCACAGGCTCGGGCTCGACGCGAGCCAAACAGCCGGATTCGTCGGACGCGTCGAGCGCCTTTCTGGACGGCGCCTTTCTGCGACGCCTTCTGGGCTGCGACGGGGGCGGACTTCTGGGCCGCTACCTTCTGGGCTGACTTCTGGACTGGGACCAGTCGGCCAGCAAAGGCAGGGGTGGCGAATAGTAGGGCGATCAGGATTACGGCGGTTCGCATTCTCTTGCTCCGTGGAATTCTCGTGGACTGAAAAACACCCCGCCGAGGGATCACTACTCGGCGAGGCATTGAGTGTTGCGGATGACGCCCGCCCGCGCTGAGCCGCCAAGGAGCAGCTTGCGTATTTTATGCGCCGGTCATCCGCCCAGCGTACGGATTCTGCCGCTACCGTCAAGCGTCATCGCAGTTATGGCGCGGGCTGAATGCCGCGTTCAAGGACGCCAGCGACCATCTCGGCTTTCTTAGACGGGGGCGGTGTTTTCCGGTTGGCGATCATGGGCGAGTTTCCTAGAATGGCGGGCGAGGTTTCAGGAAAGTGACAGGCAAATGTCCAATGCTCCTGATGCGCCCAATGGCGCGAAACCTTGGTATCTCTCCAAAACTCTTTGGTTCAACGCGATCACTCTCGCGTTGCTTGCGATCGATCTAGCCATCGGCGCTAACGCAATCACCACCCCCAAAGCCCTGCCGTGGATTACGGTGTTCATTGGCGTTGGCAACGCAGTGTTGAGGCTCCTTACGGGTGCCCCTATTGAACGTCCTATCGGGGGCAAAGATGGCAAATGAAGAACGCAATGAATCGAGAAGGTTGGCGCCATGCCAATCTACTGATGCAAAACTCCTTAACGCCGCTCGTGGTTTACTGGTCTTGCTGGTGCCAATTGGCGGTATTATTGGCGCTTACTATTCGACGCGTGCCGCTCTTGAATTCGACATTCGTGAGAATCGCGGTCGGCTGGAACGCATTGAGGAAACACTCAAAGAGGAAACAGTCTCGCTCAAGCGAAGCATTGAGCGCGTTAGAACTGACCTTGATGCTCACTGTAATCTCGGTCCTGACGGGCTTCCTCATCCCCAAGGTGTTATTCGCGATGTGATCGATTTAGAAGAACGCGTCAAAAACCTGGAACAGAAAGTCAAATGAAATATCTACTCTCGCTGCTCGGCGTGCTGTTTCTCTTCGCCGCCGTCACGCCAGAAACCCAAGCGCGACGCCGATGGTTTCGCCAACGGTCCACAAGTTACGCTTACACGTACGTCAACGTCTGGGGCGTCGCCGCCAACGATCAAGAGCGATGCGTGGCCGAAGCGAACTACATGGCGGCCAACTACGCCTACTACCATGTTGGCGCGAACATCGGCAACTTTGAAGGCTGGGGCGTTGGCTCCACGCCGAGTTGTGGGACGTGCGTGCCTGGCTACGGGATGACGCTGACTGGCGACGCCGCGTGCCAAGCCAGCAACGGCCAATGGTTCAGGGTTCGGTCGTGGCGTTAGCTTGGTCCTCATCGGTTGGGCGCCACTCGGCGAGTCGCACAGACTGAACCCTCGTGAATCGCGTTTCGCCAGTCGTCAGCGTGAATTCACGCTCGCAGTGTTTACAAGCGATCGTCTGCCCAAGCTCGACTTCCGTATCGTCCGCCATGCCGTCGAAGCAGTGGGCGAGGCAACATCGAAGAACGCCAGCTGGGCTAATCATCGTTTCGCTGAGCTTCATGATTTCTCCCTCTTCTCCATCCGAACGGCGACGCTCTTGCCTAACGGATCGCGAGCGCCCAGGGTGTTAACGCCCCTGGCGACAACCCGCCGTCAGGGTCGGAGATGTATTTGCAGAAAGCCACGAGAGAAAAACGGGGGACGCCGGTAGAACATTTGTCCACAAGAGTGAAAAAAACCCGGCGTCCCCACATTCCTTAGTTGGCAGATGCAGCTGCGTGTTCCCGCTCCACGTCGTCGAGGAACAATTCGATTTCCTCTTCAGACGCCGATGCGATGTCGTCCCGCGCGTCGTTGAGCGCGCGTCGAAGTCGCTTGCCTCGGTAACCCTGCCCTCGCAACTGGCTGGCGAGTCGCATCCGAACAAGTGGTCCGTTTCGCTTGATGCGGTTGGCCCGCGATTTATTATTATCTTCCTGACAACGCTCGAAGAGTTTCAGAAAGATCGGCGCTAAGATGGTCACCCATTCCATGATTGTCGCTCCATAAAAGACGTTAGTTTCTCTCCCTGAAGGAGATACGGTGTCCCAACGCAGCTGCGACTTTGCATACGCTGAGAAAATTGACTGTTTTGGACGTGTAGGCGAGGACGCGGCGACAGGTCGATTCACTAACTCCCGATCGGCTGGAAAGCACCGCCCAGGACACTCGCTGGTCTACGCGGGATTCCTCCAATTCTGTGAGTACATTCTTGACGCCGTTCTTCAAACGCCGCTCGGCTGCATGATCCATAACGATCCCTCTTTTGTTTGGGACCAAACTAATCCTGTCTCTGTCTATCAATATCCGCTAACGTGCGCCGGGTGCCACCAAAGCAGCCGGTGTGAAACCGACTTGCATTGGCGGCAGGGTCGTTCCCGATCGCCGTCAACAGACCTCGTACGTCCGACCATCCTGGCCACGCACACGGATTAGTCTATCAGATTAGTCAGTAAAGATCGCTCCTTCTGGTCCGTCATGCCAGATGCCGTAGTGCTTATGCTCCACAGTCATCTGGCGGGCTTCCCGTTTGGTGTAGCGGCGCACGTCCGCTTCCTCAATTTCGCCAACCATGTAGTACAGTTTACGCGGCATCGGCTTCGCGTGGTCAGTGAAGCCGTACAACGGATCGATGACGCACGGCAATACCTCGGCCCCGAAGCCTTTGAGAGGAAGGTCGATTTCCAGCCAAGCGTGGCCAAAGGGCGTACCTTTAGCGTGCCCGCTGTCGATGTTGTCGGTCAGATGCGGGTAGCCGTGGACAAGCAGGCATTCGGCATCCAACTCGTCATACCAGCCGTTGTGATGAATGCAGAACGTGTCCTCGAAGCAGTGGCCAGGCCGCGCGAGTTTGTTCGCCCCGATCTTCATCAGTCGCCTCGCAGATCAGCGACGAAAGCGGTCGCTTCTTTAACTTCCTTGGAACCGTACTTGTTCTGCAACGACCGAATCTCTTTGAGCAGGGCGAACGTGTCGGTGGCTTCCTGCTGAGCGACCGAGACGACGGCGGCAGACGCTGCCCTGGCGGCTCGTGGCTTTCGGGAAGTCGGCGTTTTTTTCGGCTTCGCTAGGTGTTTTTTGCATTCCTCGGCCATTGTTTTGATGGTCGGGTTGCGTTTGTCGTTGCCCTCGTCGTCAAGCAACTCGATGTCGTCAGAGCGGCCAGCCTTTTTCAACTCTGACAGGAATCCACGCACTTCGCCCACTTCCTCTAACTCGCAGAGTTCAGCTAATCGGCGAGCCCGAGTCCATGAAAGCCTCGCCCCGTATTGGACAGCACTCGATTTTTTTGCCACAGCGTCCCCTTTTCGGGTATGAATCTAAACATGAGTGGAAGGATACGATTCTTCGGCGGCCCCTGGCACAACCAGATCCCTCACGTCGAAACCTGGACGGTCGCAGTGCGCACCCCGACAGACGAAGGTGAATGCCTTTATCGACTTTGTCGGTTGCGTCTACACGGGACCACTTTCTTTGAATACCTGCACGAAGGCTTGGTCGCAGACGATATGAAGCGAGCTTCAGACGAACTGGACTGGGCTGTCGACGGGTTCTTCATCGAACCGTGGTTTTCACCGATCGAGCGTCACGATTAGTCACGAGTCGAGCGATCGGATACCTTAGTAACTGGATCGCCACTATAGCGTATAAGTCGCGGGCATGCAAATTTTCACCCACCGACGGGTTTTGATGCGTTCGGATGCTCCTTGCGACCATGTTTTTTAATGTGCGCGATCAGCGTGGCGCCGGTGATGCAGGCGCCACGTCCGTAGTAGTAGATTTCGCCGCCTTCGCTCTTGATTCGGGCGAGTAGCGATTCGCCAAAACCCATCTCTTTGCGCAGGTGTTGGAAGCCATAAAGGGCGTCGGGGTGAATTACAGTTGGGTAGCGATATTCTTCGGCCATCGTTTCGGTCCTTAAGCGGGTTTACGTTTCCTGTCGGTGCGGGGGAGCCCGCCGACTTTCTCCGCAGCGATACGGCCAATCATCTGTCCTTGTGGGGTCGGATCGATTTCGACGGTCAATGGTTCGACCTTGGCGGTGTGTTTGCAGTAATTGCGGTACAGACACCGAATCCGTGCAACCTTGAAGTAGCGGTCGTTCTTACCGTTGCAGGTGATTCGGTGATACGGCTTGCGGTTTTGCTTGCGAGCCATCGCAACTTCGATCGCGTCGCTGATCTGCTCGAAGGGCATGCGGTAGGTGTGGCGGTAGCGGAAGATCAGACGCATGTACGCCGTGAGTTCGTATTTGATCCGCAGCCGCTTGCGTCCCTTCTCACCTTTGACTCGCACGGATTCGTAACCCGCTGGCGAGGGTCCGGCCCAATAGCCGTTCTGCCGGCCAGCTGCGACGCTTTCCTTGACTCGCTCACCAGTCTGGCGTGACTCCAACTGCGCAAATGCGACGAGAGTAGTCAGCATCATCTCACCCTGGGGAGTCGACGTGTCGATGCCCAAGTCTGCGAAATGCATCTTGACGCCTTTAGCGTTGAACAGTTCTTGCGTGAGGACGAAATCTTTCTGGTTGCGAAAGCAGCGATCGACTTTAGCGAAGACGACGTGGTCGCCGCGACGCAGCTTCGAGTTCAACTTCTTGCCGGCGGGGCGCTCGATAAGCGGTATCTTGGCGGCAGACACACCCTCCTCGGAAAACCGCTCGGTTGCTTTGGGGTCGATGTCGTTTGACTCTGCGATCATCGCCGAGAAGTGATGCAGCCGCCGGTCCTGGGCTTGAAGCCCCAAGCCGCTATCCACCTGCTTGTCGTCCGACACGCGGATGTACTCGAACATCTTGGGTTCGCGGTCGGCTTCAAACGCCTCGAAGAAGACGAGGTCTTCGCGTTCGCTATTGAGTTTCGCGATCTTGGCGTCAAGCGCCTTCTTCTCACGCCAGAGTGGCGTTTGACGAACTTTCTTGCGTGTGCCTCGCGTGTAGCAGGCTTTGCAGTCAGGCTTTTTGCCGTCTTCGTCAGCGATCGAGTTGTAGAAGTCGTCGCGAGGCTTCTCTTGCCCACACTTGCTGCAGCGTTTTAGAATGTCATCAGACATGACGTTCCCTCCTATTAGGGTTCGTTGTGAGGCTCGTTGCGGGCTCCACCCCGCAGCGGGCTGTTTCTACTTCTTGGACGTTTGGCCTTTGATAGCCGCACCTTTGACGGTGGTCATCTTCTTGCTCGGAAGTTTCGTCGGGCCGCGTCCGCCTTGTCCACTGTTGCTTCCGCCCTTTTGGGCGCCACTGGAATTTGCCATCTGTTTGCTCCTTATGTCAGACACCCGGTGATCCTACCAAAATTACTGCCGTGATGGAACGTAGTTTTCGATTCTAGCGCGGTCGCACTTCTCTGACGAGTCGTTGAGCGCCAGTAGGAATCGGCGGATTGCCGCCAGGCTGGTCGCTTTCCCTGTCGTCATGCGAACTGTTTCGAGCTTGACGATCGGCCCCTTTTTGTCGTCGCCAGCCCTGAGTCCTTCCCGCGACCACCGCTCTAGCTGGCGGTAACTGTAGACACACTTGTGTTTGGCGTCAGTGATGATAAACGGCGATTCATCCAAGATTGCGCAGGACATCGATTTTCTCTCCATGAATTACCGGGTCTGCTTTTATTCTACCGTGTCCCCCTGTCTACGGCCAACCGCTGCTGAGGTGTTTTAAGTTTGCGCGGTCCCTCGGTTACGAGTTGCATCCAGCAACGAGCAGCCGGGAGACGAGATGGCAAAGCAACACGACTTCACAGATGACATGAACGAAGGTGCCCCAGAGACGCTGGGCGCCCCCGTCAATGGTGGAACTCCGCTTGATGTCTTCACTGAAGCTGCTGCCAAGCTGCAGGGCGGCGACGACAAAACCGCCGACCCCTCAAGCGCTTTGCTACCGTCACCCGAGTCGATTGCGCCCACGACGCCGTCCGAGCCTGAGCCTGAGACAGCGGTCGAGCCAACTGAGACAGTTAGCACGCCAATCCTCGACGCGTACCGATCACGGGGGATCGACCTAGAAGGCTACGAGACAGACGCCGACTTCGTCGCCCAGCTTGAACGGCAAGCACTCGATGGAATGGACGCCGCTGAACGGCTTCGCGATCCGGCCTACCAAGAGTGGCAAGAGCAACGCCAAGCCCCGCCTGAGCCAGAGCCAGAACCAGAGGAAGAGACGCCTGGACCGTTCGCGGACTGGACGCCGCCGGAAGTTAGCGACGAGTGGGAAGCCCTCGTCGCGAGAGGCGACATCGAGTACGACGCCGAAGCGGGTCGTTTCGTCGCCGCGAGGGACTGGGTTGACCAATCCATCGCCGACAAGATTACGACGGCACGACGCTGGGAAGCCGACCACGCCCGCAAGCTGGTTCGCGAATTCCCAACCCTGGTCGAGCAAGCCACGCAACGCCTGGTTGAACAACAAGTAGGTGACTTCGATGAGCGAGTCCAATCGCAAATCAAAGACTACTTCGGACAGCAACAGCAACTCAGCGAATCCGACCAGCAGTACAACGGCTTTTTGCACCATTACCGTGAGCAGCTGTTCGCCTTGGATGCGGACGGCGGTTACCAGCTGCAGGGCGATGGCGCAGCAAAGGTGTCCGAAGAAGGCCAGCAATTCTTAGCCGTCCGTGAACAGGGACGCGCCTTCTTCGAGAAATACAACATTGAAGCCGACGACAACGCGCTCAACGACTACGCGATGGAGCATTGGCGCCCCGCCGCTCCATCGCCATCTGAAACAGCAACGAGCGGCGAGGAAACCCCTCAACCAACCGCGCCAACTTCGCCGGAGCTTCCGAAACATCGCAATGAGCGATTGAAAGAGGGCTTCGCGAAAGAGAAGAACCGCATCAACGGCCAGCCAGATACGCCGCCAACTAATCGGCGTGTCGCAGCTGCTGCTGAGCGTGCAGCGGAGGACATGGACTTCGCGGAAATGGTTGACGAGGAATCGAAGAAACAAGGCATCATCTAAACGGAGTCTAAGAGATGGCTGAAGCCCTCACGGTCGTTAACACGACTGCGCGAAAGTATTTCGCAGGCGCTGCCGACCTGACGGTACGGCGGCGACTCTTCCTACGACTGCTGTCCGAAGCTGGACGAATTTCGTTCAACGAAAACGGGGAGTCCTGTTATTGGAACGTCGAATTTTCGCAACCGCCCGTGCAATCGCATGGCGCCAGTGGCGAGTATTCGTTCGACGAACACGACCTCTATCGGCAGCTTAACGTCGATGTTCGCGGCTATGTCGCCACGGACAAGATGGACTTTAAGAACACGCTGATGAACAAGGGCAACGTGGCGATCATCAATCGCTACAAGCGGATTATGCCCAACCTGAAGAAGTCGTTGGACGACCACTTCCACGGTGAGCTTTACATCGACGGCTACGCCACTGGAAACGGCAACCGGCTTCACGGTCTGCAGTCGTTCCTTGGCTACGGAACCGTCGCCGCTGGCGATATTGTCGCTGTTCCTAGCGACACGTATGGCACTCGATCGACGGCGCTCGCGTCGGAGTCGGGCCAATGGTCGACCGACCTTGGCACGAAGCCCAACTCGACGATCAACACCGACTGGCCGGACGGCAAAGGCGACAGTGATTACGACTACCTGTCGCCGATCATCGTCAACAGTTCGTCCACCGCTTGGGGTGCGACGACCAACTGGGAAGACAATTGCGGCAAGATCCTTCGTCGAACCACGACCTGGCTCACGAAGAACGGCGGCAAAGATGGTCGGCCAACTTGTTACATGATGGGCAACAACAAGTTCAACGGCTTCCAAGACTATCACGAAGCGAAGTTTCGGAACATTATCCCTCACCCCGAAGCCCGCGACCTCGGCTTCCCCGACACGCTCAATCAAGACGGCGTGATGGTCAAGTACGAATTTGACGTGCCGGCGACGGAAGTCTACGCGATCAACGTCCATCAGATGGAACTCGCGTCCTGGGATGACGTTTTGTTCGGCACACGAGGACCGTACTACGACATCAAGTCGGATGCGTACCTCTTCAAAGCCGGCTTCTTCGGCAACGCACGGTATCAGCCGAAATACTTCGCGCTGATCAAAGACTTGGCCTAAGCCGAAGGAGCGATTTGATGGCTTTGAAATCAGGAACAGTGCCGGCCTTGACGACGGCGCTTGGGAGCAACGCCGCCGCTGCGGATGTCGTTGGCAAGTTTGGCGTGGATGGCGCAACCATCACGGTTGGCACTGAAGCGACAGATGTCATCAACGTGGCGGTGCAGCTGCTGGACGCCGGCGGCCTCGACATGACAGTTCGTTCGTGCGTGCGGGTTTATCTGTCCGACGACGCGAACGGCGATTCGATCGCTAGTACGGCGCCGGACTCTGGAATCTCGATCGGCACCGACGGCGTGCTGGAAGAAACGACGGCTGACAAAGCCGGGTTTGTCACGAGTGAATCTGACGGCGACTTCGACATCAATGTTGAAGAGTCGAGCATCGACACATGGTATCTGATCGTCGTTCTTCCCAATGGGAAGTTGGTCGCATCGGACGCCATCACCTTCGCGTAAAGCGGAACAAGCGGCTGCGTGTGAGTGAACAGGGTGAACCCCGACAGCACGCAGGCGGAACTTTTTGAGAGAGAGGTGATCTGATGGCTGGTGCTGGAATGGGTTCAATGCCCCGAGGTAAGTCTTGGACGAGTATTCCGTCGGATGCGGAAGGCTTGGTCAAGTGGTTCCCCGACGTTGACTGGTCGCAGCAAGGCGTGAAGCCTCGCAATAGCAACTCGCTCGTCAAATGTCGGTTGGTTCAAAACAACGATGCGACGACGCTTACCGCGTCTTTGCTCGTCACTTATGAGGCTGGTTCGTTCGGCAAAGTAGTCGACGACTATGCAGCTGCGACCGATCAGCCGGCTGGGCTAGTGGATGAATACATCGGCTCGGGCGGCGTGCCCGTCGGTAGCTGGTTCTGGATCGTTCAAGAGGGTCCGTGTACTGCGCACGCGCTCGGAACGGTTACGGCTGACACGATTGTCGCTTGCGCTGCCGGCGGCAAGATCGACAACGCCTCATCCCCTCCAACGGACAACGATGTTGGCCGCGCTATGGCGGGGATCGCCAGCACGACCGGGCGGGTGTGGCTGAACCTGTTGTATTCCTAACAAAAGCTGAATCACTGGAGCGTCAGTTCCAGAGTAGGGAGCCGCGATTCGGCGTAGTAAACCGAGTCGCGGCTTTTTTGGTAAGGCGATGACTGAAAAAAACGGCAACGATAAAAAACACAAGTGTCGCAATTCTGATTGCAAGCGCCCGATTCGTAAGAGCGTGGACGGTCAGCATTACAACCTGTGTCGACAATGCCGCCTCGACGCCCAGATGGCGAAAGAGGGAAAGCCGGAAGTAGACCCGACCATCAGCCGCGAGAAGCGCGAGTTGATGAAGCAGACCAGCAGCATCCTTTTGCAAGCTGGCGACAAATACGCCGAAGTCGTCCAGGTGTGCGATCGCATGATGTCGATGCATGGCGGGCTTGAGGGTTTCTGCCTTGAGTGGAAACACCAAGTCGACACCGCCATGTCAAGGAACCCTGGTTCGCGGCTGGTGCTTGACTACTTCCGTGACTTGGTCCGGCTGCACATGAAAGCAGCTGAACATCGCCCCGCCAATACAGACATCGACGCGATGGAGTTGGAAGACGTAAGCGCCGAAGTGGAGCGCATGGCGTCCCAAATGGGATTGCGTTTATTGGCGGACGAAAATGACGAAGACGCAGCGTAGCATTACGCCTAGCAATCAACAGCGACTCTTAAAACTCGCCGCGCATCGATCGCGGTTGGAGAAAGAGGCGTTGAATATATTTCGTCCCAAGCCCAACCAACTGAAGGTCTTCTATTCGGGCGCGTCGGAATTGCTGTTGCGAGGCGGCAACCGATCGGGCAAGTCGGTGTGCGCTGCGATGTTGTTCGCGTCGGCGTGTACTGGGATTCCGATCTATGACAGTGACGGCAATAGTCTTCCGATCTATGGGCCGCACGCTTTTGCGCACGAGCAGAACCGCCCGATGACGATGTGGACGATCGGGCTTGGCGAAAAGCACATCGGCCAGACGCTGCATCGATTGCTGTTTCAACGCGGCTTGTTCGACATGGTCAAAGACCTTGAGACGGACAAGTGGCGAGCGTATGACCCTGAAACGGATCAGGACCGTCAAGCCGATCGCCGCCCCTCGCCGCCGGCGATTCCCAAAAGGCTGATTAACCCCAAAGGCTGGGGTTGGAAAGACAAAGCCAACCGCCTGTTCACCAAATGCGAGTTAACGAACGGCACGACCATCTACGCGTTCACGTCGGTGGCTGACCCGAAGATGGGCGACCCGGTCGACTACATCTGGATCGATGAGAAAATCAAATTTCCTGGTCACTACGCGGAGTGGCAAGCGCGTATCTCTGACCATGAGGGACGCATCGTCTGGTCGGTTTGGCCTGGCCACGGCTCGCACGTCGTCGTCGATTTGAGCAAACGGGCGAAAGATCAACAGGACCGGAAGAAGCCGGACGTTGAAGAAGTCGTCTTGCGATTCAGCGACAACCCGTTCATCAAGGAAGACGAGAAACGGAAGCGGCGAGAGGGCTGGAGCGCAGAGGAAATCAAGTCGCGTGATGACGGCGAGTTCGTCTTCGGCGCGTCTCGTGTCTACCCGAACTTCAGCGAATTCGTTCACCGTACGCCGCCGGCCAGCGAAGGCGACTACGACGCGGCAGATAAGATCCTCGCGAAGAACGGCGGGATGCCGCCGACGAATTGGTGTCGCGGTTTGATCCTCGACCCTGGTCACTCGCACCCTGGCGTCCTGCTGACCGCGATCGCCCCGCCTGACGTTGCCGAGGTATGCGGTGGCGATGTTCACGTCATTTACGACGAAGTCTATATCCCCAGCTGCGACGCCCACACGCTGGCGAAGCACGTTTTGCACAAGGCGAAGAGTCAGTCGTTCCATTACTTCGTGATGGACTCGCACGCTGGCCGAACGACGCCGATGGGCTTCAGTAAAACGGTTCGCGAGCATTACGAAGACGCGTTCAATCTTCTAAGTCTGCGATGCGTCTCGACTGGCGGCACATTCCGCATGGGTAGCGATGACTTGATGGGCGGAATCGAAGCCGTCCGCGAAGCACTATACATCCGCCGGAACGGTCGCCCCAAGCTGCGCCTGGTTACCGGCAACTGCCCGGCGTTTATCAAACAGATGGCGATGTACCGCAAAGAGGAACATCCCTCGTCCGGCGTCACAGGCGAGAAGCCGGCAGGCCGGCAGATCGATCCTCTTTGTGACTGCATCCGCTACTGGTGTGCTGGCGACTTCCAGTACGCGCCGCCGCCAATCAACGCTATGCCGGCCAGTCCGGCGCTTGAGTATTTCCGTAGTCAGTGGTCCCCAGCGCCGAAGCAGGATCGCATGTCAGTGACGTGTGGACCCGGCGCAACAACAAACGAGGTTTCCCAACGATGAGTAGCAAACAGCGAGAAGGCTTCGACAGTGGCGAGACAACGGTCATCGGTTGTCAGGTCGTGTTTTACGAGAAGGGCGACACGCGAGCGACGCCGATCGCAGCGGTCGTCACCGACATCGATTATCTCAATCGCTGCCACTTGGCGACGCTTCCCAAGCACGCGATGCAGTTCGTTCTGCGACGCAACGTCAACCATGTGCTAACGGATGTCCAAGACCCAGTCGCCGCCCAGTACGGACTCTGGGAAACGCTCAGTGAATCGATTCAGCGCCAGCAACTCAAGGACGCGGAACGTATCGCGAAATCGCGTCAAGCGCAGGCCCACGTCGCTGAAGCGGAGACGGGCGAGCAAGAGCGTGTGCAGATTATGCGACTGAACGCAGCCGGCAAGTCCAATAAAGAGATTGCGAAAGAAGTCGGCGGCAAGTGGAACGCCATGACGGTTAGTAGCGTGATTAAGAGCCGAACGACCCAACGCGTAACCGCAGGATCGACTGAATGATTAGCGCCCTCGAATCCTCACGCGTGTCGCCCGATCCGACGAAGAAGACGGAAGTAATGCGACCGCTCGTTAGTGGCTGGCTCGGCAAGATCCAGCAGGCGATAGCTGTGCGCAAACCGTGGGACTCGATTGCGAACCAGTGCCACCATTTTTTCAGCGGCGAAATGGGCTTCATGTGGGACGACAAGTTCCAAGCGAAGTACCTCAACGGCAAGATGAAGCCGCGTTTTAAGATCACGCTGCAAAAGGGATTCGAGTTGGTGTCCATCTTTGGACCCACGATGTACCACCAGAATCCGGCTCGTGCCGTCCGCCCGCGTAAACAGTTCGAGCCTGACCCTCAGATGTTCGGCGGGGAAGAGTCGCCGATGTTTCAGCAGGTTGTGCAAGAGCAGTTGAAGCGCGACATGGATGACGACATCCGCACCCAGTTGATGGAACTCTATCTGAACTACACGCCGGACGAGCAGCCGTTCGGCGGCCTCGCCGAAAACTCTCATTCAGCAATCACCGAGGCGTTGGTGTCAGGGCGAGGGGTCGTCTGGCCGCGCCAGTATAAGATGCCGGGTTCGCAGCGAACGCTGACCGGATGTTTTTTCGACTCGCAAGAGAATCTGTTTTATGACCCCGATTGCACCTCGCTCGACGACGCTTGGTGGGTGGCGAAACGAGAGGTCTTGCCGTACTGGAAGGTCGAACGCGAATTCAATCTGCCGAAGGATTCGCTGAAGGACAAAGCGACTGCCGAAAGCCACAACGGTCGAGGTGAGCAGAGGGGCGACGACCTGGCGTCGTTTCATCGCAAGCAGGGCGTGACGAACGACCTAATCGTCTTCTACCGTATCTGGTCGAAGATGGGTTGCGGCGGACGACTGACCGGCGTTGACACGTCCTTGCGAGAGACGTTGGACGAGGTTTGCGGCGACTATTGCTACGTCGTTGTTTGCGAGGGCTGCGACTGGCCGCTCAACGCGCCAAGCGACGCGATTGAGAGGGAATCGGACGATCAGATCGAGAAGCGGTTTCGTTGGCCGATCCCGTTTTGGCGCGATGACAAATGGCCGTTTGCGATGTTGGACTTCTACCCGAACCCCAAATCGCCGTACCCAATCGCACCGATGGCGCCCGGCTTGGGCGAGTTGACTTACCTCAATATCTTCATCAGCCATCTTGCTGGGCGAACGTGGTCGAGCAGCCGTGACATCATCGCGGTCTTGGAGCGGGCGGCTGCGGAAGTCGAGGGACCGCTACGATCGGCGGAAGACTTGGCGATCATCAAGATCAGCGAAGTCAATAAAGACCTGAAGCAGTGCATTCAATGGATCGACCAGCCGAACGTGAATACCGACGCGTTCCAAATGATCGACCGAATCACACATCTGTTTGAGCAACGTACCGGCTTGAACGAGTTGGTGTACGGCTTGAATCCTGGCGGCGCGCAGAGTCGTTCGGCGACCGACAGCAAAATCAAGAACAAGAACAGCCAAGTCCGGCCAGACTATATGGCTAGGCGTGTCGAAGCGTGGATGGAACTAGCGGCGGACATGGAGAAGTTCGTCGCGCGGTGGTTTGTCGAGGGAAAAGACATCCAAGACCTCGTTGGCCCGGTGGGCGCTCGTCTCTGGGACGAGAAGGTCGTTGGCGTAGAACCGGAAGTCGTCGTGCGGGAAATGCGCGCTACAGTCACCGCCGGTTCGATGCGCAAGCCTAATAAAGAGCGAGACACCGAGAATATCAACGCGGTCGTTTCGACCCTCTTCCCGGTGCTGGACAAGCACGCCGACGCTACGTCGGACACGAACCCGCTCAACGCGTTTGTCGAGCAATGGGGCGATGCGATCGAGATGGACGTTGACGAGCTTCGGATGGGTCCTCGTACGCCGGCACCGCCGCCGCCGCCGACGCCAGAGCAGCAGCAAATGATGCAGCAGCAGGCGGAAGCCGAGCAAGCGAAGGCGCAGGCCGAGTTGCAGAAGGGGCAACTGGCGATCCAGAAGTCGCAAGTCGACATACAGGCGGCGCAGGCGCAGGCAGCCGTTGACCAACAGAAAGCGCAAATCGAGATGCAGAAAGCGCAGGTCCAAGCACAAACGGCGGCCCAGTCCGCCCAGCTGGAACTTGCCGTCAAGCAAGCCGACGCCCAAACCAAGCAGCAAGACGCCGCGCTGAAGCAAGCCGACGCGATGGCGAAGGTGGAAGAGACTCGCATCAAGACTGAGGAAGCTGGCGTCAATGCTCAGTCGGCTGCGATGCAGTCAGCGGCTGACGTGGCAATCGCTCAGTACGACGTGGAAGAAAAGAAGTTGGAAGTGGACCTGAAAGAACTCGACATCGAGTTGAAAAAGCAGGACATCAAGCTGAAGCAAAAACAACTGACGCTGATCGATAAGAAGCCAGCGTCGGAGGGAAACAATGACGATTCTAACTGACCCTAAGAAACTGGTGACCGTCCAGTTCGATGAAGCAACGGCGGCGACGCATGAGGTTGTTGCGTTGACGGCGGGGCAACGCATCACAGTCTACGAAGCCCATCTCCGTGCGGTCGCCGCGAACGACGTTTCGCTAACGAGTGCGGCGACGGTGAAGATCGGTCCTGTCGGCTTGATCGCAGGCGGGGCGATCGACAAACCGGCCAATCAATTGATTCCGGTTGTTCAATGCGTCGCCGGGGAAGCGTTCCAAGTCGTGCTTACCACGACCGGTCGCGTCACAGGCTGGTTCCGCTACATCAAGGAGTAATTACGTGGCTGGTTGGACTACGAAAATCAACGGTGTGTCTTATCGCGCAACCATCGTCGCCGGCAAAACGGTGTACGACCCGCCTCTGCCTGACGAACAGATCGCGAGGGACAAGCAGCGAATGCGCGAAATGGCCAAGGCAGGGAAAGCGCCGGGCTGTGTCACCGACTCAACATTCTTCGCGGGCGTTGGCACGTTGGATAAGCAGTTCGCCGACGATCCAGCAGGGCTTGCACGAATCGTTGCCAAGGCGAAAGCCAAAGGCTACACGCCGATGCCGGGCGACTTCTATCAACCTGGCCTGGCCGACGACGAAGGCGACCCACAAGCGTTTGTGAAATCGCGAGGCGAAGTCCAAGAGCGGTGCATCGAACGAGGCGTACCGTGCGAGGGCTCGTGCAAGGTCACGGATGCGGAAGCCCCGGCGCGACCGGAGCGAGCCCGCAAAAGACGCGTGACGTTAGGGAAGGATATTGTCGCTCGTCACCTGCGCGAACGGCAGGCGGCCAATCCTGAATTGAACGTCAAGACCGAGACGGCGGACATCATCGAAAAACACGGTGGAAACCATGTCGATTGAGCTTTACACGTATAAGGATGCTTACGACCACGTCGTTGATGTCTTCGATGTTGACACGACGGGGCGGGAAGGTCGCAATGTGCGCCGAGCGATCCTTGCTGCGTATCGAGCTTTGCCGAACGTCTATAAGTGGCGGTACTACGAGCGACGCTATTCGATCCGCAGTGAAGCGTCGGTGTCAGACGGAAGCGTCGCCTACACGCATTCCACGCGAACCGTCACGTTGACGGGCGACACGTTTCCGACGAACGCGGATCTGTACCGAATCTACTTCGCCAGCGATCAGGCGCATTACCCGATCGAGTCTTACGGTTCGTCAACGACCGTGACGCTTTCCGAACAGTTGAATCCCGGTGCAGATGTAGTTGCTGGAACTTCCTACATCTGCTACCGGGCTTCCTATCCATTCCCGTCGAACTTCCGCAAGATCGATAAGGCGTGGGATGTCATCGGCAACTACGCGATCGACTATCGCGACCCGCCCGAAGCGCTAGGCCACTCGATTTGGTATCAGACGCCCAGCACGCCGACCATCTTCACGATCAACGCTGGCGACTCGGACTACTACGGCGCGTTGACGATGACGCTAAGCCCGCCGCCATCGACGGCACGCACGTACGAATTCAACTACCAAGCCGGCCCGCGACCGCTGCGGGTATTCAGTGAGTCCACCGGCACGATCGATCATGGCGCGGCTTCGACGACCGTCACTGGCACGGGAACCGCGTTTAGCGCCGCCAACCACGAAGGCGCGGTGATTCGCTTTTCGTCGGATTCGTCCACGGTTCCTACCGATCGCGAGGGCGACAACCCGTACACCGCTTACCGAATCGTCGATGAGGTTGCGTCAACGACCAGCCTCACCATCGACGCTGTGCCTGGTATCGGCGCGTCTGGCGTGAAGTATTCGATTAGCGACCCGCTCGACTTTACGACAGACACGATGCACACGTATTTCCTTCGCGCGTGCGAAGCCCAGTTCGCGTTACTGACGAAGCGAGAGGATCGCGCGGAGTACGTGCAGCTGGCGATGTTGGCGCTGCAAGAGGCAGCCGGCGGCGACTCACGAAACCGAAACTCGTCGTCTGGGTCTGTTCAACACCCGTTCCATTGGCGCGGTTGGTCAACAGTACCGGACGAAGTTGTTAACGCGAGTCCCACTTAATGAGCGTCCTTGAAGACAGCATGGATCAGATTGTCACGCAAATTGATGCGTTGAGCCTAGACGGGCTTGGCGACAACGGCGTGAACAAGCGGATTGCGCCTTGGGATCAACACAAGATCCACTCGGGCGTAACAGTCCACCTGCCGGAAAAGGAATGGGAGTTAGAAGGCACGAACACCTGCGACGACATCGCCTACCCAATCATGGTGACGATCGTTCGCGGAACTAGCGGGAGCGAGTCGGACCACGTTGGCCGCATCGCGACCTGGCGACAAAAGATTCGACGTGAATTTATCCATCAGCGGCTGTCCGGCGTCACGAGCGTTCACACCGTACACGTTCGGTTTGGTCACGTCGTCATACCAGACAAGTGGCGTAAGAACCACATCGCGACGACGATGGCTATTATCTGCATCTCTCGTGAAGAGAGAGGAAATTAAACATGGCATGCAACGCTTCACAAGGCGCCCAAGCACGACTGGCAATCGAGCAAGCAGCGGCGATTACGTCATCGGCATACGAAGTCGAATTCACTAATGAGTCGATCGAGCAGATTATCTCGATCGTCAACAGCGATGGCGTTCGCGGCACGCGGTCGCTTCACTCGAATCGCACCCGCGATCGTGCGCAGTTTGTGCAAGGTGAGATTACAACTCATCCTTCGCCAGCCGACTTGGATGTCTGGTTGCCGATGATCTTAGGCGCGGCAGCGTCCGGCGACACCTTCGCGTTGGCTGAGACGATTCCAGCAGTGGCGATCGCCAAGTATCTAGACGGCGAATACTTCGACTTCACCGGCTGCCACGTCAACCGTGCGATCTTCCAGTCGCAGGCTGGCGGGTTGGTTGAACTGAAAGTGCAGTTCATGGGGACGACCGAAGACGCGACGCCATCGTCATGGGTTCCAGCCGGCGGCATGGGATCAACGGCGGCGGATCAGCCCTACGTGCATAGTGACTCGACGGGTGCGCTGGTTCTGGCTAGTGACGCGATCGCCATGATGAACTGGCGGCTTACGATCGACAACGGCATTGACATGCGGTTCACCAACTCGCTGACTCCGACCAGTCTTTGCCCGACGACGCGGTCCATTAGTCTCGAATTCACGTTGCCGTTCAATTCGGCTGACGAAGTCGACGTGTACACGGACGGGACGACGGCGAAGACGGGGACGCTAACATTCACCAATGGATCGGTCAGCACACTCTTTACATTCCCTGCGTTGCACCAAGAGCCGCGAACGCCAAAGGTGCAGGGGAAACGCGAGATTACCAATTACGTGAAACTCGTCGCCTACGAAACGGACGCGGCGAAAGAACTAGTCGTAACCAATGATGCAACGGTGTAACAGATGCCAGCAGCGTACATCTATGACGGGTACACACAGCCGGGCCGCATCAACGCGGTCGATGGGTTGCACCCTGAAGTCAACTTCCTGTTTCGCCCCAAGTTCGGCGGCGATCGAGCGGAAGTCTACTCGCGAATGAAATTGCATGCGGAGGGGCGGAACCGAGAAGACATCGTCGACGTGGCGATTGCGGGGTCAATGGTCGAATGGGATGTGCGGGATGGCAACGACGGTACAGTTCCGATCCATCCGCAGCACGTCGCGAGGCTGCATCCCAAAGTCAAGCTGAAGATGTTTGAACAGGTCATGGCAAACCAACCCGCCGAGGAAGCGGCAAAAAACTGAGTAGCGGGGTGAAGCTGGCGTTGGTGTATCCGCTCGTCTCATCTCGCGAATGTCAAACGTGCCTGAAATGGCAATATGACGAGGCGACAGGACAGCCTATGATTCGGCGCGGCGAACCGATGAAACGATACACCAAGCCGATGTGCGAAACGGACGTTGGATGCCCCAAAGGAACACCCGACCACAACCGGGCTTTGACAGAGCAAAACCGACTGGCCTGGCAGTTCCATCGGGAGTGCGAGGCGGTCGGTTCGTTTCCTCGCGACGCGATCGTGAGGCGCAACGCGGTGGTTATTCGGAACGCCAAGGAATGGGCGGCGAAAGCAAATGCCTAACGAATACGAAGAATACGAATACGGCGACGGCTACTTTCACGAGGGCGGCGAGTTCCAGATCGACTTGGAAACCCCGCCCGAGGTCAGTGATGCCGACTTCGCCGACGACGATCCGTTCGACATACCGTCACCCGAAGAGGGGTTGCCCGACACCGACCTTCCTGACGCTCCGTTGCGAGAAGAGGGGTTGCCCGACGCTGAACTACCCGCCGCTGAAGTAGGTGAATCACCAAAGCTACCGGACCAAGAACTGCCGGCGGGGTGGGAGCCTTATGAGGCCACTGACTTTCCGGCCACGTCAATTGATCCATCAATGTTCGGCGGCGAGGCTCGTCGAACCACGGCGGATGATCTACCGACCAACCCGTGGGAAATGGCCGAGGCGCACCGCAAACCGCTCGGCCAGGTGCAGCAGTCGGCGAGCATTCCGCCACTTCCAGAGTCGGCATGGCAAGATCCGCAGCCGGCATTCGCAGAAGACCTCGCGCCGGTAGCGGCGCCCGAAACTCCTAGCGCCTCTCCTCCTGCTACTGGGGCGCCTTGGGGTGGTAGTGGGTTACCTCAACCCGCATCGTTGCTGACACCTCCGGCGCCGGGAATTGAAACCTCACCGCGCGTCGGGGGTGCGTTTACGAGTCATCCTCCGCTTGATGACGTTCCACCGCCAGCGGTTCCGACTGAACAGGCGCCCAAGGCTTACGAACCTCAGTGGTCGAACCAAAACGCTGACGGATACTTTGGCGACAACATTACACAGAACGCCGGATCGCAGAGCGTCCAAGGCACGCAGACGCACGATCAGGGCGGCCAAGGCGACTTCGACACGGCGGGCATCGAGCAGGCCGGCGAGGAAGTCAATGAACAGATTGACCAACTGGAAGACGTAGTCATTCAGATGTTCGGCAGCATCGCTGATCATATTCGTGGCGTCACCTCGTCTGTTCGTCAACTCGAAGACGCGAGGTTCACCAGCGAATGACCATCTTCAAGTTCCGCGATTTCGAGCATCCCGTCTCAGAAGTCAACTTGCTGTCGCACGATATGCAGCAGACGTACAGCAATCGCGGACACCAATTCCGCCGCATCGAGGTGTTCACGACAGAAGTCGTCATCTGCACGACCGGCCAATCGAACTTCGATACCGAGCTTTCCGAGTTGCGGACGGGGTACGGATTCGACGGGCTTGCCGGGCCGCCGCTCGCTGGTGAGCAGGCCGGCTTGTTCTGGGATGACGGTACGCCAACGTCGCACGTCATCGACGCGACCGGATCGATCAACGGCATTCAAGTTTTACGGATGAACTTCACGGGCAACGATGGCGCGGAGTTGGCGACCCAACGGACGTTGCAAATCACATTGAAGGCAGAGTATCCGGTTGATAGCGGTCAGTTCGATCAAAACCTACTGGAATGGCACAACGAGATTCAAGTCATTGGGACAGGCGGACCTCGGTTCGAGGTTTACGAATACGAGATTGGGCCGCCAGTCGTCCAGACCACGCATGAATTCACTAAAGGGCGTGCCCGTCAGTGGGGTCACGCTGTGATGGCGTACGGACCTTACATGCTGCCAGCCGTGCCGCAGTGGGCCACGTTCCTTAAACATGACAAGACGCGAGTCGGTCACACCAGCGCGCACCACCAACGTAACGGTTTCGAGAATTTCAAGACAACGTGGTACTACGAATTCGAGGCACCCATTGGGTTTAACCCCGTGGACGAGCCTGAAAAGAGGTAGAAAATGGCAAATATCGCATGGATCGGCGGCGCGTCGAATGTCGCTAAAGAGGAGTCGGTCGGTTTGGGCGGGACGTGGTCCGCGTCCGAGACGATTACGATCGACCTAGACGGCGCGGTTTCGTTGACGTTGACGCTGGGCAGTGCGTCGCTCAATGACATCGGCAACGACGTGGTCTACATGATGACGGGCAACGGGTCACTGACGAGCGGGTCAAGCGTTACGGGGCTTGGATCGGCGTACGGTGAATTCCGGCAGTTGTCAGCGGTCACGTATACGACTGCGACGACAACCCTCAATTTCGTCGGCAAGGTAGACGGGCGTCCGTTCACTCTGAATTGGTCGGACACGTCAGGGTCCGGCACGACGCTGCAATCAGTGGACATCGCAGCGGGTAGCGGCGCCGCGTGGGGGACGGCGGCCAACTGGGAAGGTGGGACAGCGCCGAGTACCGGCGACACCGCGATCTTCGACTACCGAGCGACCTCGCCGCTTAAGTTTGGAATCAACCAAGCAGCCGTCAACCTCGCGGAAGTGGACTACCGGAAAGACTGCAAATATCCGGTTGGGCTGCCAGCAATCAACGTCGATGATCCTTCGTACCCATATCCTGAGATGCTACCAACGCATTTGGAAATTGGGACGGGGACGATCGCCGTCAATGTCGGTGTTAATGGCGAGCAAGCCGGCACTAATTCGATGAGTTGGGTCAAAGTCGATACCAGTACCGCGTCAACGGTTAACGGCTTGGTGTATCAGACCGCCGTACGCTCGACGCAAGCGCCGGTCAACATCATCACCGCTTCGACAATCACTTCAACGTGGACGGTCACCGGTGGCGATGTTGAATTTGGAGTCGGCGACGGGAACTCGGCGGAAGTCGACACGCTCAACCTCGGATCGAACGCAACAGTGACGCTGGGTAGCGGGACGTACGGGACGGTGAACATGAGCGGAGGCAAGGTCTACGCGCTAACATCGCCGACCACGGTCGACGGCAAGGGCGGCGGCGGAACGTACTATCAGCGGTCAGAATCGGGCTCGACCAACTTCACCCTCAAGTACACGACGCTATTGATCGAGGGGGCTGCCGGCACTGGCACAATCGCCGCCTACGATCGTGGAATCATTGACCTACGAAACGATCCGCGAGTCAAGAGCCTGGGCGCGGTGGACCTTTATAAGGGAGCCGGCTACGCCGATCCGCTAGGCATCGCGACACTGTCGGCGGGTCTTGATCTGAACGGAATCACGACGAAGGACCTACGTGTGTGGGACCCGCCGTGCGACGTGAAGGTCACATTCGCCGCAACGACGTGATATGCCACAAGGAACCGCAACACTCTCTACGCTTCGTTCTGTCGGCGGCTATTTGTCGCTTACGCCTGGTGCTGCGCCCGGCGAGGGGATCATCTACACCGAAGCGGCCAACACGACGCCAATCATCGATACGCTGACGCTCGCGTACGGCGGGACGACGATCAACTTCCCCGACATTCGGATCGTCCGCAGCGTGTTTCTGAGGCGTGGCGGAAGGTGCCTGATGCGCCATCGCATTAAGGACCAGCGGTGGAAGATCGAGCAAGGCAAGCTCGGCGGTCGGTTCAATCGGCGAGGCGGCGACAACGAGCCGGTTGACGACGCCAACAAGAAGTCTGCCCAAGAGTTGTTCGACGAGATTGCGGACCAACTGGACATCACGATCGACAGCGCGAGTGCGGACGGCGACAGCTACCCCGATGTTGATTGGGACGCCTCCGACTCAGTCGACGCGATCAATTCGCTTTGCCGGCAAGAGGGGTTGGCGTTCTGCCCAGTTGAAGATGGCAGCTATAAGGTCCATAAAGTTGGCGAGGGCGACGATTTGCCAACTTCCGGCAGCATGAACAACTCGCAGCGGACGATGCAGTCGGCTAAGCCGCGATACGTCCGCGTCGTGTGCGGGCCGACAGAGTTCCAAGCAATGTTTCGGTTGCGAGCAATCGGGCAAGAGTCTGACGGGACGTGGAAACAGCCAATCGACTTGAGCTACCGTCCCTTTTTTGGCTGGGGTTCGGAGTCTCCTGAATCGTTCGCCGGCGTCGGAGCGAATCGCTACTTGGCGCTGAAGACGGTTTGGCGGTATTACCAAATCAGTTGGTGGGAAGATGCGCCGCTCGATGTTCCAGAAATGGACCCTGACGACATCTTTGACCCCAAGCAGGCGCGGCCAATCCTCGACCACCTGTTGGAGTCAGCGGAAGACAAGTTGACCGCCGAGCAGCTGTCGCAAGGCGCTAAGATATTCGGTGAGTTTGCGAACGGTCACATGGTGATGGCGACGACCAGCGGAAACACTGAGTACCTGGGCGACTTTGAGGTCCAGGGCGATGAGGGGCGAGTCTTTTTCCCGCTTCCCGTCTACAAGTTCACGCTCGGCCAGACAGACGAAGCCCGGTTGTATCTCCGCTGCGCCTACAACGCTCGCCATGAGAATGGGCAACTGGACCGCTACGTCCGCGAACGGGAGATTGAACCGGCCAGCGATGGCGTCGCCGTCGTTTACCGCGAAGACCTCGTGCGCCGGTTTGTCCAGCAATACTCGTTTGTTGGGGATTGGCTGAAGAACAATAACGACGACAACCTGTCGGACATCCGTGACGCCTGCGACGCTTATATCGACTTGCTGGAAACTAAGTTCGACGAAGCGAAGGACATCGAATACGACGGCTTCCGCAACGACTGCTTTCCCAATGGCAAGATCGAGCGATGCGAATTCCGCTGGGGCAACGGCGAACTAGCGACAACGCGCGCCAGCACCAACATGGACTTCGACTTTCTTCATGGGGGAGGTTGATGTCAAATCGAACGGCGCCCTTTCGGCTCCAACGGTTTGTTCAAGCGATCAACGCTGGGACGACCGACATTCAGCCGTTTGACGTTTGCGAACACGTTGGCACGGAGTTTCGCGGCGGCCTTGAAGAGGTCGTCCGCGTCCGCCAGGTCGCCCAACCGACCCACGCCACCGCGATCAATGGCGCAATGCTGCTCGGGGCGAACCAATATGGCATGGTGACATTCACTGGTCCGGCGACGGCTAACTACAACGTCTCGGATGGGTTCCCGCAGGCTGGCGAACATTGGGGAACGAACCCTGGTTCGGGAGCCCTGCGCCGAGGCGTCAATCACTGGATCATCATTGGAAACGAAGACGGACGCGCGATCGTCGAGCGAGTCAAGGATCAAGATGTCGGCGCTGGCTGGTTTTATACGCTGCACGAGATGCCACTCTTTTCGTTTCCTCCTACCGATCAGTGGCATGAAATTCCTATTATCTGGGGCGAGGCAGGTGATGGGGGCGCAGGTATTCCTGAGAGTCCCGAAACGTGGACGGTTCAATCGCAGCGATTGATCATCCACATGGCGGCGACGTGGCATCTCGAAGTCGAGGAACGGATATTTGTTCCTTGGACGTGGAGCGAGGAGTCGAACGCTGGCTGTATTCTCGTTACGCCAGGGGGAAACACTGAAGTACGCCTAGAGGTTCAATGGGGAAATCTCGTGCAACACACATTTGGCGCCGAAGCGTTTCAGAAAGAGTACCGGTTGCGAGTTCGGAGCAACGGACAAGGTAGCTTTCTCACACTGTGGAACATGAAGATTAGGAACTCACTCCGCGACGAATTCGGTTGGCGCGCGAAGGGCAAGACGCGATTTCTGAGGATGTCATGAGTTGCACGTACGACCAGTATTCGCAGCAACGATGGGTTCCGTGCCGAAACGTGGGCTTGGGGGCTGTCGTTCCATTCGGCGTGGTCGAATACACTGGCGTCGACGTGGATGCGGAAGGAACAGAGGTTGTTCGCGTGCAAGCCCCTTCGGTCGCCGGCGTGGGGAATACGTGTTTCAACGGACCCAAGGGGATGGGTGCTGGCGACTACGGTTCCGTTACATTCGAGACGCCATGTATTGGAGCGTACGACCCGCCTTCGGTCGGGCCGTTTCACGGTCAAATCTTCGGGCCGGCTGTCACGTCGCGCTACAACTCCAACGTGACAGGTAACGGCTTTGGAGTCATCGGGGATATTGATTCGATCAATCGCCTCGCTCTGTTCGACTACGGAGCGTCGGGCTTGCCGTCGCTAACCGTCAGCCTGACAGGGACGACGGACGGGACAGGTGCTTACCAGTCGATGACGGTCGACTCGCAAGGGTACACCGTTGGCGTCGGTAATGGTGGCGTGTTGAGCGTCGGCGGTGCGGGAATCAACGTCCTCAAAATCGGCGTTTACCGCATTTCACTGTCATCATCCTTCACGATCAAAGATAAGGCCGATGACATCCCACCGACTCCGTGGGGCGTTGGGGGTGCTGGCTGGTTCATTAAGTACTGGGGTGTGACGTGTGGCCAAAAGAGCGGCGGGACAAACCCGGTCGAAACACTGAAGTGGTCAAAATTGACACGGCTAACACATCACTTAGTCGATGAATTCGAGGTAGCGTACGTGTCTGGGACCCTATCGTCGACGGAACTCCGCGCATTTTCAGCGACGGGCGCGATCAATCCGACAATCGCGAGCGATGAGGACGCGACCTTTGATGTAACTGCGACCCTTACAGTGTGGGGTCACTAATGGAACCGCGAACATCCTACAACCAACAACGATGGGCGCCTTGCCAGAATGTTGGCGACGTGGAGTTGAACGCGCATGCGGCGATGGAATACGTCGCCGTTGGCGCTGATGATGTCATTGCGGTTCAACAGGTCAGCGACGATGCCATTGAGACAACCTGTTTTAATAGTCCAAAGACCATGCAGCCGGGCGGCTACGGTCAATGCACGTTCGATGTGCCATTTCTGTCGCAGTATTCGGGGACGGCGACCACGGGGCGGTTATTCGGTCCAGTTAGCGGGGGAAGTAGCCTGTTCGATTCGCAACCCGTTCAGGGATACCCGTTGATCGGCGTCGTCGACGCTGGCGATCAAATTGGCTTGTTCGGTAAGCGGCGAAGCCAAAGTGACCCGAGCGGATCGAGCTTTTGCATGCGATTCGCCGGGACATCGATTATCACGAGGACGAATTTGACGTGGACGGGCTTTTTCGCCGGCACGAACTATCAAGGGGTTTTTGAGCCAGCGGCGGGGGATGACGGCTTGTCGATTCTGGCGAACGGGTTCTGGTACTGGGCGCTTTCTGTCACCTGGGAGCCGGTGTCATTTCTGATCGCCGATGGCCCGCACCTCCCACGGGGGTCGTGCGCGGCGGGGTGGGGTAAATGGTCTGGTCTACAGATGGATGACCACCTGTTGATTTATGGGGAGAGCCGAGCAGGCGTCCTCGGCAATATATACGCTAATGCGACCAGTGGTCAGATCCTGCGGACGACTGGCGACTGGTTCCAATTGCCGAGCGAGCCGCCGTTCCCTCCAATCCCGGTATGGGCGGAATCCCCATCAGCGGAAACGGACGTGACGGCGGTTTTGGCACTATGGAGTTGAGCGAGCGAAGTTGAGCTATAATCGAATTGCGGTACAATCTAAAGTCCTACTCTGAATGACGCTCCCTAACCACGGGAGCCCGTCGATGGCCGACGAAATCGCGATCGCCCTTCAATTCACAGTCGCCAAGAACTCTTTCTACTTCGACTACAATCCTGGTTCGCAGACGTTTGACCTGACCGGGTCGGGCGGCGGCAATCCTGGGTTGGTCAGTGTAGGAACGTCGGAAGAGGACATCAGCTTCGGCGATGTCTCGGGTGACGGCTGGATTCTGATCGTCAATCTTGACGCAGCCAGCACAGTTACATGGGGTGCAAGTGACACCACCATGAAGGACATCGGGACCATCGGTATCGGTGGGTTCGCGTTGTTCCAATTCGCGTCAGCTGCGACTTTGCGCATGCAATCCAATGGTGGCGGGGCAGTGCTTTGCGCCATCCACCGCTTTGAAGCATAAGGAATAGTTAGATGGGTAATAACCGATGGGCGCAACGACGGGCGCAACGACGGTCGCAAAAGTACGCTGCGACTAATGCGCCGCAACTGTCAACGATAAAAAAGCCGACGCCGACCAACCAGGTCCAGCAATATCCGGCGCAGATGGGAGCAGCGCCGCCGCTGACTCCGAACGGTCGTCCGCCCTCGGTCGGTCAACCGGTAGCTGCTGCTGCGCCACCTGCTCCTTCTATACCGGCTGCTGCGCCGTTTGATTTGCCGCCACCGCCCCAAAGTGACCCGCGTGCTGTCGGAGAGAATACGCCCCAAATACTGGCGCAATCGGCAGCGCAGTACGGCGGCGTCCCCTCTGTTCAGGCTGGATATGTCGATCCGCGTGATGCGTTTGCATCACCGCCACCGGCCCAACCGCCTCAAAGTCCAGGTCAACCGCCTGTCGATCCGCGTGTTTTGGGACTACTTACTCCAGAGCGTGGTGAAGCCGCTGAGTGGCCACAGCGAGCGCCGGCTAGTGGCGGCAGGTCGAACTTAGAGATCCTCAACGCCTACCGCAGCCCCAGCCTGGAGAAGAAGCCAATCGACTTCTCCGGCCAAGCGCCGACGCCAGCGATCCAGGCCAAGCGAGACCTTATTGCGGGTCGCCGCGCCCATATTGCGGCTCAACGGAACCTGCCAGCTGAGATTGAGGAGCAGGGGACGTGGGAGTCGTCAGCGGGTCGAAACCGTGGCATGAATCGCTACCGATCTGGGTGGGAGGCTCCGGTTGGGAGTGTCCCGATGCCGCAGGGTGGACCGCCAGTGCCTGGAACGCAACGCCAGCAAGACCCGCAGGCAGCGGCTTTCGCTCGTGAAGACCGAGCGCTCTTGCACGAGAAGGGCAGCCCGTGGGATACGACAGGGCTGGACGAGAGGGCACGGGAAGTTGCTCTTAAGATTCCGTCCATGTACCAACATTACGCACCGGG
>Ga0208299_1000398_pt1 | contig 40766 bp, 57 predicted proteins | sample 15_taG_FD_184089 | JGI IMG/M metagenome (GOLD analysis project Ga0208299, IMG submission 184089) | Marine viral communities from the Subarctic Pacific Ocean - 15_ETSP_OMZ_AT15312 metaG (SPAdes) (version 2) | ecosystem: Environmental > Aquatic > Marine > Oceanic | place: Pacific Ocean | collected... | reverse complement strand
TCTTACCTTCGGCTAAAATAATGAACACCTTGAACAAGTCCTTGGGGGCAGAGACGTTCTTAAACGCAACATCTCAAGAGTTCTCTGCTCTTGTTCCATCTATTAAGTTATACATGCCAATGTCTGATGGTTCGCCAAATGGCAAGTTGAAAGATGAGCTTCTATATTTCGGGAACTATATTAAGGCAGACGGAAAAGTAAAATATTCCAGAGGCGACAAGAAAGGAATAACCCCAGAAAGCTTTTTAGAATCAGCAAAGGGGAGGTCAGTAGGGCTAAAGTCATTTGTCTATGAGCAACATACCAACCACCCTGGTGAGAAAAGCATGACCGCTTCGGTAGAGATATTCTTTCAATCAATCTCTGACCTCACCTCTGGTCCTTATGTTGAAATGTTGGTCCCTATCCTAAATCCCGATAGCCCCAAGCCCTCGCTAGCGAAGAATGCCTCTGGTAATGACAAAGCTCAAAGAATAAACGAACTCAAAGTAGAAGAAGCGGCAATCAAAGCCTCTATTAATAAAGGGGTCCCCGAAGGCAGGGTTTCTACACCAGCTACTAGAATGAAAGCAATCATCGGCTGGTCAACTTCCATATCCCCGGCACAAGCAGCAGGTAAATCAGCAAAGAGGCTAGAGGCTCTTCATGGCTTTCTTAAAAGCTCCCAAGAGGTAATTGTTTTAGAAATGACGAAATACAACCTAACTTTCGGTGCCGAAGGACAGGCAACTCTAAAAATAGACTATGTTGCCCGCTCCGATAATGCCTTTTCTGGACCAGGCTATAACATACTGACAGCGGGCAAGACTTACAGGGCCCGCCTACGGTATGACCAATTACTTGGCAAAGATCCAAAGATGGTTGCCAATCTCCATCGCGATAGTTATATTAGAGGAATAATAGAAGCCGCCTTTAAAGCCGATGACGACAATCCAATCGGAGGACCGGCGTTTTGGTCGGCTTTAGTAAAAGCCAATGCAATCACTTTTGACCCTTACAGATCAATGTTGGATATTGACCTCCATCGTGTTGCATTAGAAATAGCTCAACTTGGCGACGACGACGACGCCATTAAGAAGGCTTCAGCCGCTTTAGAGACTTCAAAACTTATAGCAGGAAACGTAGCTGCTGCATCAAAGGGCAACCTGTATGGGGCTTTTTTAAGGGAACTGAACGAGTCAAATAAGATATTCGCACAGCAGATACCTGCTTCCTATTTGGGCTTGTATAAAGACGCCGACGAAAAAAAAGATATCCTCGGTCAGCGCAAAGTTACATCGGCTCAAGGGAGAACCTGGGTTAATGCTGCGACTGCTCACGGCAGAAAGAAGCGCAACAAAGGAGCCATCGCGAGCGGTATGATAGACGCGTCTAAAGAAGGCGATAGGGATACACGGGAAGAGTTGATTTCGGGTGTCAGATCTGGTCTCTTAGGTGCCACAGCAGGGATGGAAGGAAATGACACATCTAGCCTTCAGGTCGCTTATATTTTCTTGGGGGACCTTTTGGATGTGGCGTATGATCTGACGACCAACGGTGGAGATGCTAGTAAAAAGAGCAAAGGCACCGCAGAGAAGAATATAATGTTCGGCAACTTTACGCTCCCTCCGCTACTTTCCGGCATAGGCTCAAGAGAATATAATATTGCTGACATACCTATATCTCTAAAAAGCTTCCAATCTTTCTTTCTGGATAAAGTCGTCAAACCTCAACGACTCACTTACCCGTTTAAAGAGTTCGCCAAAGATGTTCTCAAGCTGATAGTGGAGCCTGCGCTGAATACAGAAGGGCTCCTCGTTCCAAGAGAACCAGTAAATCAAACAGGATATACCTTCTTCCTTTCTAATTTTACGTCGCTAGCTAAGTTTGCCAAAGGAGAGAGTTATTATGAAAACTCTCCTGCCGTTGCCAACCTGGCAAAATCTAGGAACATGCCCGAGATTAGGGATCAGGCTGATTACAGCGACAACCTTATTATCTTATCTCGCGAGGGCTTCAACGGAACCGGCAACTACGATGAAGACTTAGGAAAGGGGATTTACCACCTAGTGCTGGGTGCAGATAGAGGACCTGTGAAATCGTTCTCTTTCACCCAACAGGAAAATAAATATATGCACGCCATTAACATGGCTGGTGCTTCTACGGGAAATAAAATATCAGTAATGGCTATCCCTCAAGATGCGACGATAACTCTTGTAGGAACAACCCTGTTCAAGCAAGGTTCGCTTATTTTTATCAACGCAGAGTTCTCTATGGGTAAAGAAGTAGCTAAGAAGCTCAAGATAGGTGGGTATTATTTAGTGGCGAAGGTCACTCATGAACTAAGTGCAGACAAATACAACACAAAGCTTAAGTGCATTTGGCAAAATGATTACCAGCCCAAACCAAAGTCTAAGACTGGTGGCGTTAAGTCAACCAAGGGGTAACACATGGCACAGCGAAAAGACCCATTTAGAATAAACACTAACGGCACCAACGAGTTAGGTGCCCGCCGGTCGTTTGTCGCAAAAAAGGATTATCAAGAACTCGTATTTCACGAAGGGATGATCCCCAACCAGATTAATTTCCGAGGGCAGAATCAAAAATATGGAAGAACTAGCCCAAACGGTGTTCCACTTGTATTGAGAGAATCTAATCTCGCTCAAATGAGGTTCGCCAAAGACCAAAGAGTTATCTATGCTCAAGACTTCGTAAACAGAGCATGGGATGATATGACGGTTAGGATGAGAAACCTTGCTAGCGACGGCAGAATACATTCCGACAGCCCGTTCTTCAACCTACAAGCCACCCGCTGTTGGGAGAGCACCGATGAGCTATATAACGAGCATATGAACTCGCTCGTCTATCCTTTGTTCACAAACGAGTACCTATCCAGCCCGCAGAAACAACGGGGTATTAAATCCTTCAGCGACTTCCTTCGTGAATTCGCTTACTTCGTCAGAGACACATCAAACTTCCTTCCAGTCACCCGCTCAGGCTTCATTGATAGCAGCTTTTGCCCACCTTACGTTTCGGGTCTAATAATAGATACCTCGGAAGACGCTACCCATGACCTAGACTTCCCAAAGGGGGAACGCTACGTCCACGACGGGAGTTTTGAGTTCTTTGCCGATGTAGCCAACCAGCATGGCTTCCTTATAGACCAGAACGCACCTTGGCGACTTATATTTGATATTTCCTCAACCAAGGGTCAAGAATACATGGCACAAAGCCTTGAAAGCCTTGAAATAACCAACCCAACCTCTGACGAAATATTAGAGGCATATTATGAGAATAATTTCTACCCTTCGCTCGTCTTAGACATAGGAATACTTCAGGTTTACCTACTCACCATGTATAACGCCTTCGTAGAGAAGCAGCCGCACGCTTTTGAGCCCGTTCTATCCGACGACGGCTGTTCCACTTCTTCAGGCACCACCTTAAGACAAATGGTCGCAGGCAGCATCTTTGATGTAAACGACGGAGAGTATGGTTGGCTATGGATGCTGAAAACCCTTTACTACTGCCGCCTTTACGAGACCCGTTCAGCGGGGCATCATAAAAGAAATAAAAAAGGCTTGCGCGAACTGTATGATGTGTATTATAATGGAGTTAGTAAAGAGGGAGTAAGTGAAGAGGCAGCGTTCATCCTCGCCGCCCAACATTTACAAAAGAACATCCTCTAACCGAAAGGGTAGTGTGTTTTTCCAAACACTTGACGAAAAATTAGATTGCGTTGGCGTATATCACGACGGCGACCTTATCTTTGACGACGCCGAAATTCGGCAAACAATCAAAAAAAGCAAAGCAACATGGAAGTATTCCCCTCATCTTGAGAAATACGGAAACAAAGAGTATGCGTCCCTATACACAAACGGAGAAACAATCCAGAACATCTGTCCAGACTTTCTAAGGGAAGAATGGGAAGACGCATCTAATAAAATGAAAGCACACCTCCGAGCCCTTAAAATCGCAAAAGTGGATATGAGAAATAACTGCATTTGGGATATGGTTCCAGAGCGAGACATTAAGGAGTTGTGTGAGGTTAAGAACAGGGTTACAGAATACGTCTTGGAAAATTACGAAAGACCAACAAATTACGACCACCTGCTAGAAGTCGCAAAACTGCTAGACAGCATTAAGACACAACGGGTCAACATGGAGATTGCCCCTCAGTGGCTAGTCTCGTCAGATAAGACAATCAGGAACATGTCAAACTTGATGAGAACATCTGCCCCGTTCGTCAACTACAACCAGTTCGGCACAAGAACAGGTCGTTTAACTACGAATAAGGGATGCTTCCCGATACTGACCCTCAAGAAAGAGTTAAGAACAGCCGTTAAACCAAAAAATGATTTTTTTATAGAACTTGATTACAATGGAGCAGAACTTCGTGTATTATTAGGTATGCTAGGTCACGAGCAGCCAACTGTGGATGTTCATCAATGGAACGTGGACAACGTATTTGACGGAAACATCACGAGAGACGAAGCAAAGACGAACTTCTTCGCCTGGCTCTACGGTTCTCGGCACCCTAAAATTATCAAATACGGAAAAGTGCTTGAAACCTTCTATGATAAAGAAACTTTACTTGACCGCTATTGGGACCGCAAGACAGTGAGAACAGATTTCCACAGAACCATCCCAGCAGACGAGTATCACGCCTTAAACTTCCTCGTTCAGTCAACCTCCGCAGACATGACATTGAACGCAGCAGTTAGGCTCAACGACCTACTAGACAAATATGCTACCAAGACCCATATTGCCTTTTTAATACACGACAGCGTTGTGCTAGACTTTTCCGTAGAGGACAAACCCCTTCTAAAAGAGTTTATCCAAACTATTCAGGCAACAAAATGGGGAGATTTCAAGATTAACGTCTCCGCCGGGCACAACCTTGGTAATCTTAAAAAAATGAACATTTAGAGGATTTTCTATGCGAGTTGTAATCGGGGTAGGCGAATCAGTCACCCAAACATTAAATCAGTTTAAAAAAGACGACAACTATACCGTCATTCATCTTGATATTCCTAAAAAAGGGGATACTATGGAAGAATACGAAGCAGGCTTTCCTGAATCAACCATCAAGAGCGCGTTCCGCGGCAAAGCACCCAAGGGCTGCGACGCTCTTTTTGTGGTATACGGCGGCGTGCCTGAAAACGGTATCTTGCTTAGAGCGATTGAGATGCTCAAGAAGAAAGATGCTACCATTTCAGTATTTTATATGGTCCCTTCTCTTCTTACTCTATCAACACGAGAAACTGCCCAACACAACCTCGCATTCGGCGCACTCCAAGAGTTGACCCGCTCAGGACTAATGGAAAGGTTCTTCGTAGCAGATATTGAAAAAGTGGAAGAGATGTTGGAGAACATTCCCGTAGCAAAGTATGAAGAATACCTTCACAGTTACATTGTTGCGAACTTTTCCATGATTAACTACTTTAACCATGTCAAATCTGCTGTCCACATCCCAACCGAGATTCCAACGGGCGCAAGGATTTGCTCACTTGCTGCATTTGACTTTGAAAGCGCACCAAGCGACTTTTTCACCCTAGCTCATCCAACTACTCGCCACTATTATTTCGGCGTCCCAAAAAAACAGTTGGAAGAAGACGGGAGCCTTTTCAGAAAGATAAAAGAGTTCATGAAAACCCAGGAACAAAAAGGGGTTAATAATGCGTTCAGCATCCATGAGGCAGACCTAGATAACACACGCATATGGAGGGTGTCTTATACAAGCGAAATACAGGCGACCTAGACCTCTTTAAACACTTTGCCTACTACTTACTCTACGACTTATGACGGAGGAAGTATGACGAATGTCAAACGCAGACAACAGGAGAAAAGGAGTTCTATTAGCAGCGTTTGTTAGCGGAGGCGATGAAGAGCTACAGAAAGCAATCAACACGATTTTAGACGCCTATGTTTTAACGAACAAACACGTCTTTGTTCTTCGGGATACCGAAGATGATTCAAAGAGAGTAATAACATTTAACACTGAGCCCGATGGCGGCAAGTTTACCAAAACGCCATATTTTACACTACGCCTTCACAGAAAGAAGAGCACAAACACCCTTTACACGATCAACGGTCTTAATGCGGCGATTGAGGAAGAGCATGGGAAGCGAGGCAAGGATTTGAGACTTGATTGGGAAAAATACCAGAATACCGTCCTTCTCACCCTCCGCGGAAAGCTTCGCGCAGTAAAGGTTGACTTGGACTCTATTCTTGAGGTAGAATATACTACGGAAGAAGGACCAGACGATGTGGTTGATTTGGTCGGCGAAAATAAAAAAGAAGAATAAATCACTTTTTTACTTGACAGCCCCAATGACCTCCTGTATATTAGGATTATAGAGAAAAACAAAGTCGGGATTTCCTCGGCGATAGAACAACAAAGCTGCGTGAAATGCAGCAGGAAAGGATATGCCGATGGCTATCGATATTGAAAAGATGCGAGCGAAGTATAACAAGCTCACTACCAAGAACTCGGGAACTAACGATTCCTTCTGGAAGCCACAGGACGGCACTCAAACTGTTCGCCTTGTAGCCCCAGCAGATGGAGACCCCTTCCGTGACCTCCATTTTCACTATGGCTTAGGCGCAAACGAGCGCACTAATCTTTTGTGCCCTCAGCGGAATTATGACGACGACTGCCCTGTGTGCTCGTTTGCTAATCAACTTTGGAACGGGACTGACGAGGAAAAGAACCTCGCCCGTAACTATTTCGCCAAGATGCGGGTGTTTGCTCCTGTCGTGGTTCGCGGAGAAGAAGACAAGGGCGTTCGTCTTTGGGGCTTTTCCAAGACCACTTACGAGAAGCTTCTCGGTATCGTTCTTGACCCAGAGTATGGCGACATCAGCGATCTTCATGAAGGCACCGACCTTCGCATTGACTACGGCAAAGCTGCTGGTCAAAGCTGGCCCACTACTGATGTGCGCCCTGCTCGCAAGACCAGCGCATTGGCGGCGACTGATGACGAGATTAATAAGCTTGTAGAGTCAATGCCTAATTTTGACGACCTCTTTGAACGCAAGACCACGGCTGAAGTTGCCGCAGTCCTTGAAGAGACTCTTGGCGGAGAAGCTACTGCCGAAGAAGGCAGCAACGAAGTTTCTAAGTTCGGGAACAGCGATGCCAGTGCTACCACTACTACTGAAGCGGTAACTGATATTGACGACGCTTTTAATGAACTTCTTAGCTAAGTAAAAAGCAACAAGGGCACGGGGAGGCACAGCCCATCCATAAGTAATAAACATGGATAAACTGGGTGTCTCACTTTCCTATTAACCACTGGAAGTTGAATGGCTACAAGAACAAAAAAGGCGCATAGTAACCTTCAAGCATTGAAGGATATGCTGAACAAAAAAGCAGAGATATCATATAATCTTGGCGAGAATGATCCTTCAACTGTTACTGAATGGATTCCAACTGGCTCACGCTGGCTGGACAACATCATCAAGCAGGGGACCCGAGCAGGGATTCCGGTAGGAAAGATTTCAGAGATAGCCGGGCTTGAAGCCACGGGCAAGAGCTACATGGCGGTGCAGGCTGCTGTTAATGCTCAAAAGATGGGAATGGATGTTGTCTATTTTGATTCAGAGTCAGCCATTGATGCAGTCTTCCTAGAGAAGTCGGGAGTTGATCTAGAGAAACTTCTTTACATCCCAGCAACTTCGGTAGAATTTGTTTTTAACACTATTGATACCGTCATTGCACAGACTGAAAACCAAGTGCTGTTTGTATGGGATAGTCTAGCGTTTACTCCGTGCGATGCAGATAATGAATCAGAGGCATTGAATCCAAATGCCGGGGGTATGCTCCGCAAGCCAAAGATTTGCGGTTCAGGTCTTCAACGACTATTAAACCCGCTCAACGCAGGTCAACACTCCCTTTTGGTGATTAATCAACTTCGGGTCAACATCCCAAAGACACCAGCCGAGGCATTAACTACCCCTTATTTCACCCCTGGCGGAAAAGCCCTTTTGTATGCTTATACCTTGCGTATCTGGCTTACTGGTCGCAAAGCCCGAGCATCTTTTATTGAGAACTCACTTGGCGAACGCATCGGCTCATCTGTCATGGCAAAGATTGAGAAATCTCGTGGAGGAACCCAGGGTCGCAAGTGCAACTTTCAAATCCTATGGGGCGGCAACAAAGTCGGCATCCAAGATGAAGAGAGTTGGCTAGACGCCATCAAAACCTCTGACTATGTTCAGGGTGCGGGTGCGTGGAAGACGCTAGAGTTTGAAGACGGCACTTTATCCAAGAAGTTCCAAGGTGGGTCTTGGTTAAAAATGCTTGAGGATGAGAAGTTCAAGGCACGGGTGCTTCAAATCCTAGATCAAGAAACTGTTTTAAAAGTTGCAGAAGAAAATGTTGACTCCTAGCCCAAACTGGTGTATTATTAGTTTAGTTAGGGGAGTAGCCAATGGATGCCGCTGACCCGATTCAGCCGCTGACCGAGCGGCAAGATGACATTAGAAACAAGTTCCTTAGACTAGCACTTAGGCAAATTGATGGCAATGAATATAGCGAAGAACTACTGCACCGACATGTTGCAGTGGTAGTAAAAGGCGGAAATGTGCTTGCGATAGGCAGGAACAGATATAAGACACACCCAGCAACCGTTTCCACAGGAATAAACGGCAATAAGTTCTGCCGCTCCATCCACGCTGAAATGGACGCCATCAATCGGGTAAAAGACAAACACAAACTCCAGGGTGCAGTAATCTATGTGGCTCGCAAGGGTCGCAACGAGCAGCCAGGAATGTCTTGTCCTTGTAAAATGTGTCAAAAGGCAATCAGCGAAGCAGGCATCAAGAAGGCTGTTTTCACTGCTGAATACGGCACAGGGACATTAGATTTTAGAGGCATCAACGATGGTTAATAACACCGGCAAAAAACGAGTTCTAATTATAGACGGCGCAAACACTTTCACGAGGTCATGGGTTCTTGTCCCACAGGTTGACCGTGAAGGCAACCCCATCGGCGGGCTCACAGGCTTTTTAAAGTCACTCCAAAAAAACATTCGGGAAACAAAACCAGACAAAGTAGTAATCTGCTGGGAGGGGTCATCTAACTCCTCCAAACGCAAAGAGATGAACGAGAACTACAAGAAGGGCAGGAAGGCACCTCGTCTAAACCGAGAATTCCAAATGTCCAATCCAGATGACGAGCGAAAGAATCGTCTCTACCAGCAGTTCCGCCTCATTGAATATCTGGAGCAAATGCCCGTAATCCAACTCGCACTAGACAACCAAGAAGCAGATGATGTAATCGCATGGGTCTGCCGAGAGAGCGCAGACTTCCAAGACTACCAGAAGGTCATCGTCTCCTCTGATAAGGATTTTATCCAACTATGCGACCAAGATACAATCCTCTATCGCCCGATAGCCAAGGAAGTCTTGACTGTGCCTAGGGTGCTGGAAAAACACAAAATCCACCCCAATAACTTCGCACTAGCAAGAGCCATGATTGGCGACAAGTCAGACAACATTGACGGCATCAAGGGCATCGGTCCAAAGACTGTAATCTCAAAGTTTCCCTTCCTAGCCGAAGAACAAAGCTATGCCCCTGAAGACCTCGTTTCCTTCGCCGAACAAACTTCGGGAAAAGTATATCAAAAAATATTAGAAAATAAAGAGACAGTCGCAGCGAACTATGATATAATGCAATTATACAATACGAACATTTCACTAGAAGGAATGAGCGACCTAGACTGGGCAGTAAAAAATACTGGTTCAGAGTTAAACAGGACAACGATTAGGTCTATGATGATTAAAGATGGTATTTTAAACGTGAACATTGAAAAGATGATTGATACGATGAACGGATGGACTCAATGACCGCAACTCCTCTAATCAATAGAGAGCAAGAGACTTTTAGCAAGTTTGGCAAATCCTTTCAGGAAAAGCTTGTAAAGGCAATCCTGTATGACCGCCCCTTCGCCAACCAGATGACCGAGGTTCTAGATGTTAGTTATTTAGAACTTAAGTATCTTCAAGCATTTACGCAGCTAGTGTTTGACTACAAGTCTAAGTATGAAGTTCATCCGACATTGAGCATTATGGCTTCAGTGGTGCGAACTGAAATGGAAGACTATTCGGAAGTTGTCCAGAAGCAAGTAAGAGATCTACTGGTTCGTATTAAGACCGAAGATATAGACAGCGAAGATATTGGTTATGTCAAGGAAAAGGCGCTTGACTTCTGCCGCAAACAGAAGTTAAAAGAGGCTATTCTCAAGAGCGTGAACCTGCTTCAAAGTTCTTCTTTTGAACAAATCTCCAAAGTAATCAATGACGCGATGTTATTGGGCGAAAGCAACGACTTCGGACACGAGTTCGTTGAAGACTTTGAAGAGCGTTATGAAAAAGTAGTTCGCGGACCCATTACTACCGGCTGGGACGAGATTGACGAGATTACCAAGGGAGGTCTCGGTAAACGAGAACTTGGCGTAGTCATCGCAAGCACTGGGTCGGGCAAGAGTATGGCTCTAGTTCATTTTGGAACGAGAGCGCTCGCCAAGGGCAATACGGTGATCCATTATACTTTGGAACTCGCCGACCGAGTAGTCGGACAGCGTTATGATTCCTGTGTTACGGGCTTTCAACTTAACAGGCTGCACACGCAGAAGGACCTTGTTAAGCAGACCATCCTCCATATCCCAGGGCAATTGATAATCAAGGAATATCCTACGAAGTCGGCATCTGTTCGCACAATTGAAAATCACCTAGAGCGCCTACGGCAAAGAGGCATCAACCCAGACATGATTATCGTAGACTATGCAGATCTGCTGCGTCCAGAGAAAAACGGCTTCAACAATCAAGAGTTGCGACACGGCTTGGAAGGCATCTACGAAGACCTGCGAGGACTAGCCCAGAAGTATGACGTTCCAGTGGTCACAGCCAGCCAGACTAACAGAAGTGGCGTCAATGCTGAAGTCATTACTATGGAGTCAATCTCTGAGGCGTTTAACAAGTGTTTTGTGGCTGACTTCATCTGTTCCATCGCCCGAACCAAAGAAGATAAGATGGAAAATACCGGCAAAATGTTCATCGCTAAAAACCGCAACGGTCTTGATGGAATTGTCTATCCAATGAACATTGATTTGTCAAGGGTTGACATGCAGGTTTTACCACAAGATGAAGAAACAACAAACTTCGGCAAAGCAAAACTGACAACAAAAAAAGAACAAGAAGACCATCTGAAGAATAAATATAAAAAGTTCCTCTCAGAGAAGAGGAACCAGAAAGGTCAAGCAGAAGATAAAACAGAAACCTCCCCCGAGCCTGAACAGGGTCTTGAAAAAAACAGACCTTTGGACATAAAGGAAGTGGGGACTCATAATTTCAGACAATCTTTGAGAGACCTTAAAACAAGGCTGCTTGAAGAAGACGCAAACAAGAAAAAGCCTATCGCTGGCGAAACAGATTAAAAAGGAAAAACATAATGACAACTTCTTCAATCGTTGACAAATCAATCAGCACTTTGTCCAGCATCACAAGTTATATGAAATATGCGAAATACCTACCAGAACAGGAACGTCGCGAAACATATGAAGAGATGATGCTTCGCAATAAAAAGATGCACACAAAACGTTTCCCGGAACTGAAAGAAGAGATTGACGAAGCGTATGAGGCAGTGTTCAATAAAGAACTCCTACCCAGTATGAGGTCTAGCCAATTCGCTGGAAAGCCTATTGAAGTAAATCCCGCTCGTATTAATAACTGTGCCTACATGCCTGTTAACGATTATCGCTCCTTCAGCGAGGCAATGTTTCTTTTGCTTTCAGGCTGCGGTGTCGGCTATAGTGTTCAGCGGCACCATGTAGACCAGTTGCCAGAGGTTAATAAACCAAACAACGCCCGCACTCGGCGATTTCTCATCGGAGACAGCATTGAGGGCTGGTCTGATGCGATTAAGGCGCTTGTCAGAAGTTATTACTTCGGCGGTTCAAAAATCCGTTTTGACTACAGCGACATCCGCCCCAAGGGCGCTCGCCTTATTACTTCAGGGGGCAAGGCACCCGGACCCCAGCCCCTGCGAGAATGTCTAGTCAAGCTGGAAGGCATCCTGCAAGACAAAGAACAGGGCGACAAATTAACCACCACTGAATGTCATGACATTATGTGTCATATTGCTGATGCTGTTTTAGCCGGCGGCATCCGCCGAGCCGCTATGATTGCTCTCTTTTCTGCGGATGATGACGAAATGTTATCCTGCAAGGCAGGCAACTGGTGGGAGACCTCCCCGCATCGCGGGCGAGCTAACAACTCGGTGGTGCTTCTTCGTCACCGGATTACCAAAGAGGTGTTTATGGACTTGTGGGCTCGTGTTAAAGCCTCTGGGTCAGGCGAACCCGGCTTCGTATTCAGCAACGATAAAGAAATAGGCGTCAACCCGTGCTGCGAAATCAGCCTAAAAAACAATACCTTCTGCAATCTCGTAGAGATTAACGCCAGCAATGTTGAAGACCAGGCTGACCTAAACAAGCGAGCAAAATCAGCGGCTTTTATTGCAACCCTGCAAGCGTCATACACCGACTTCCACTATCTCCGAGGAGTGTGGCAACGCAATACGGAACGAGACGCCTTAATCGGAGTTTCTATGACGGGCATCGCCTCTGGTGCGGTATTGGGCGACGACATTTCCATTACAGAAGCTGCCGGCGTTGTCAAAGAAGAGAATGCACGAGTAGCCGAACTCATCGGCATCCGTCCGTCAGCCCGCTGCACCGCAGTAAAACCAGCAGGCACAACCTCTCTGGTTCTCGGCACCTCTAGCGGCATTCACGCTTGGCACGACGACTATTACATCCGCCGCATTCGCGTCGGTAAAAATGAAGCGATATACACTCATCTACTAGTAAACCACTCAGAACTGATTGAGGATGAGTATTTCCGCCCTCACGACACAGCGGTTATTTCCGTTCCTCAGAAAGCCCCAGAAGGGGCGATAACCCGCAATGAATCTGCTTATCGCTTCCTTGAACGAGTTAAAAAGGTCAGCCAGGAGTGGGTAGCTCCCGGCCATCGCAGAGGGGCAAACAAGAACAACGTCTCCGCCACGGTTCCAGTTCGCGAAAACGAATGGGAAGATGTCGGCGAGTGGATGTGGAAAAACAGAGAGCACTATACTGGCTTAAGCATCCTTCCTCATAATGACGCAGATCATACCTACCAACAGGCTCCCTTTGAGACATGCTCTAAAGAGACCTATGAGGCTTTAGTGGAGACTCTAGCAGATGTTGATTTAACGAAGATCGTAGAGCTAGAAGACAATACAACTCAGACCGCTAGCGTGGCATGCGGCGGCGGCAGTTGCGAGATCACTTAATAGCTCTTGACTTCTCTAACACAATACGATATACTATTGAAAAGGAATAGAATGAAAAATCTCCAACCTATTAATCGTCGCCTTCTTGTTGAGGTGTCCAACAATGTATTAGAGGATAAAGCCGAGGCTGCATTTTTAGTGCCTGACGGGTTTAATAAAGAGCCACAGGTCTATACTCAGTATGTTGTTCTAGGTTCGTCAACTGATACTCAATATGACTACCCTAGCGGCACTTTTGTCGTTGCCATGACCCATCTCGCAGAAGTGGTAGAGGTGGCTGGCGAAACCGTGACCTTTATCCCTGAATCTTCCGTAGTGTGCTCCTTTGAGTAACAAGCCAGCAAAACGAACTATTTACAATCGCACAAAACCTTCTTTCGGGAGATTAAAGTGAAAAAGATTTCTGAAAAATGGAATAGATTCCTTCTACGAGAAGGCAAACTAGACCGAGAATCTACTGATATCTCAAGAGAGATTATCCTTAGTTTTAAAGAGTTGGTCTCCACGGGGGAACTACACAACTCTGGTATGCCTTTCCACTGGATTGAGCCACAAGTTCCAGAAACACTAACTGATGTAGCCGATGTTAAATCAATCATGGTTAAGGTTCTTGTTAAAAACACGGCTGAAGCCACGGAAGACCAAGAGGCTGTAAGTGTTCCTCAAGCCCACTTCGCTGAGCGCAAGAAGGAACTCTTGATATTCATCAGCGCAGACAAAGGCGTAGCGAACACACCAGAGGCAATGATAGCCACCACCAGCGAATGGCTACCTGACCTTAAGAACCTCATCCGCCACGAACTAGAACATGCTCGTCAAACAGTAAAGAAGTCTACGGGCACCGACAGCGGGGAATACAAGGGTTCCCACTTCGGGCAATCTCTTAGGACCCGCAAGTCTGCACTTGAATACTTTACCAGCCCAGAAGAAATGGAAGCATATGTTTCTGGGATGTATAAGAAAGCCAAGACCAAGAAAGTTCCTTTCATGAACATCTTTGACACTTGGTTCTCGGGAATACAAAAAATAGTAATGGACCTAGAAGATACAGATGTCACAGACGAAGCTGCCCAGACCGCCTTCGCTGATTTAAAGAAGAAGTATCTCACATATGCCAACAAAAGATTTCCAGCGGCACAATAGCTCCCACCGAGCAAAGAAAGAAACGACATGATTAGAACAGCAGAGTGTGTTAGCCCACACCACCCAGACAAAATCTGTGATAGGATTTCAGATGCAGTGTTGGACGCCTGTCTGGCTCAAGACCCTCATTCAAGGGTTGCGATTGAGACTATGGGCGGTCATCGTAAAATTGTATTGATGGGGGAAGTCACCACATCCGCCGAGGTTGATTTTGAACAAGTCGTCCGCAATGTCTACTCTGATGTAGATGTAGTTGATGTCAATATTATTAAACAAAGTGGCTTCATCTCTCAAGGAGTTGACACAGGCGGTGCAGGCGACCAAGGTATTATGGTCGGCTATGCCTGTAACGAAAACCCCTCACTCATCCCGCAGGAACTTTTCTTAGCAAGGCAGCTATGTCAAATATTATATGCCGAGTTCCCCTATGATGGAAAAACACAGATTACCTTAGACGCAGGCGAAATCACCGCTGTCGTTGCAAGTTTTCAAAATGCCCCAACTGCGGTCCTTCAAGAAAGAATAGAATACTGGCTTGAGTCTCTTGGCGAAGATGCCTACACGGCAGATATAGAGATACATGCTAATCCTGCTGGCGATTGGGAAGTTGGCGGCTTTGATGCCGATACAGGTCTTACGGGTCGCAAGCTCGTAGTAGACAACTATGGACCAAGAGTTCCAATCGGCGGAGGGGCATTCAGCGGGAAAGACCCTTCCAAGGTTGATAGGTCCGCTGCTTATATGGCACGCCGCATCGCAGTAGATTATCTTAAAACACACAACGCGAATGAAGTGAGGGTGTATCTCGCATATGCAATCGGACACCCAGAGCCAGTTCAAGCCACGGCTATTGTTGATGGAGTTTCTTACAATATCACCGAGTATGATTTAACGCCTGACGGCATCGCAAACTTGCTTGAGTTAAAAACCCCTACTTATAGCCGCACGGCGGGATGGGGTCATTTTGGAAATGGCTTCGCCTGGGGGTAAGGAGAAATATATGAACGAAGAGAATAAAGAAGAAGTAGTTGAAGAAATTGTTGCAGAAGAGCAAGCAATGACATCTGAAGCTTTAAAACCAAAGTCACCTGCCCATCTTGCACCACAAGGCATCCGCACTTTTACAGTCTGCCGTCGTTCAGACGAGACAGGCATCAGCGGCGACGGCGTGGTTATTGAAGGCATTGAGCTTGCGACTGGTCAAGCTGTCCTCCATTGGTTATGGCCTCGCCCACGAGGCTCCATCGCAGTTTTTGATTCATTTTCTGACTTTATTAAAGTTCATATTGCCCCTCATCCAAAGAACGGCACCATTATTACATTTGAAGACGGCGAACAACAATTCTTCGGTATGCCAAATCCAGCCGAGGAGAAGAAAGAAGAAGACGATGAGTAGTAATGATGATGACTTCAGAAAGAAGTGGCGAAACATAAGAGACAACGCTCTTAAGGGAAAAGAGGAGCTTCATGAGACTTATGAGTTTGAAGCAGTGAATTCTAACACTAAAACTATTAAGCCAAACTATCTGTCTGCTATTGCATGGACAGCCATCACAACTTTCATTGTGTGCGTTTTATTTGTATCAGCGGTGCTTTTAGGGCTTGACTATTTCGGGGTATATGATAAAATAGCTACACAGAACACAGAGGCAGTGAAAGTATTGACCCTAGAAGTGAAGAAGAATGCCCAAGAGTTCAGAGCCGTCAAGGAACAGTCAGAAGAAATGAGAAAGAAGCTAGACTTGTGGACCCCTATTGAGTGTCTTCCAAAAAAACGATGGAAGATTAAAGGTTACGGGCTACCCGAACTAGAAAACCACTCATTCCCAGCACTAGATATCCAAATGTCCCTCCCCGAGTAAGAAATACGACCAAAGAAAGGTCACTTGAATGAGCAACGCCCAGCGTAAGACCCCCAGCCTCCCCTTTGTAAATCTACACACCCACGACGGCATCGGGAGCCCATTTGATGGCTTCGGTCAGCCGTCTCAACATTTAGAGTTTGCGTATGAAAACGGGATGGATATGTTCGCCACGACCAACCACGGCAACATGAACTCTCTTGTATATTATATTGAGCACGCCAAAAAGATGAAGAAAGAGGGCAGAGACATCCGCCCCATCTTCGGTTGTGAAATGTATTTCCTCCCTTCCCACAAGAAGTGGCGGAAAATGTATGCCGATTGGAAAGAGACCCAGAAGAAGGTCAAGAAGGAAGAAATCGGTCTTGTTGTAGAAGATGAAGATCGCCAAAAGAAGCAGCGTAATCCATTAAACCTCCGCCACCACTTGGTAGTGATAGCCCAGAACCAAGTTGGGCTAAATAATCTGTTTAAGTTGATTTCAGATAGTTACCACCCAGACAACTTCTACCGCTACCCTCGTGTTGACTTTGATATGCTTGCGAAGCATAACGAAGGCTTAATCGTAAGTTCTGCCTGCATGAGCGGTCCTCTGGCTGGCGACTACTACGCAAACAGAGAAAAGGGAGACGACCATGTTCTTGACGCCATGCGCCACACCGTCGCTCAATTTGTAGACATCTTCGGCGACCGCTTTTATGGCGAACTGCAATGGAACAACATCCCAGAGCAACATGACATCAACAGTTATGTCATCCAAGTATGCACCGAGATGGGCGTTGAACTTATCTCAACCGCAGACAGCCACTACCCTCGCCCCGAGATGTGGAAAGACCGAGAGATGTATAAACGCATCGGATGGGCAGGCAAGGCTCCTGCTTGGGCAAAAGACGCAAACACCCTCCCAGCGAACACAGATGAAATCGGCTACGAACTCTATCCCAAGAACGGGGATGAGATGTGGGACTCATATAAATACTATTCAGCCAAGCGTAAGGTAGAGTATGACGACCATATCGTCCGTGCGTCTATTGAGCGGACCCATTACATCGCTTCGGAACTTATTGAGGATTTTCAGCCTGATACTACGGTTCGCCTTCCCGACTTCGTAGTTCCAGAAGGCAAGACAGCAATCCAAGCCCTGACCGAAGATTGTATTCGGGGGCTAAAAGAAAAGAACCTCCATCGCAATAAGGAATATGTTGATCGCCTAAAGTATGAACTTGATGTAATCAAGGAGCGAGATTTCGCCAAATACTTCTTAACGATGAAAGCTATCAGCGACAAGGCATGGGAAACTCAACTCTGCGGAACTGCTCGTGGCTCGGCAGCGGGTGCTCTAATGTCGTATGTATTAGGTATCACACAGGTTGACCCATTAAAATATGGGTTACAGTTTGAGAGATTCCTTAGCAAGTATTCTTCGGGTATGCCAGATATTGACTTTGATGTTTCCGAGCGAGCAGTTCTGGTTCGGGAGCTAACAGAGATGTGGGGTGAAGACTCCGTTGTATCCATCTCCAACGTCAACACTCTACAACTTCGCTCTTTGATTAAAGACATCAGCAAGTTCTATGATGTGCCCTTCACCGAGGTCAATAACGTAACAGGCAAAATGCTAGTTGAAGCAACTCCAAAAGCGAAGAAAGCCCAAGGCATTACCGCAGGCGTCTATGCTCCAACCTACGAAGAGGTTAAAGAGTATTCGGAGACGCTCCAAGACTATTTTGATAAGTATCCACACATCGCCACTCACGTTGAGAACATCCTAGGCAACCCTCGGGGTCTCTCTACTCATGCTGGCGGAGCAATCGTCTCGGAGAACATTAGCCATCATATGCCCTTGATTAGTTTTCAGGGTAAACGGCAGACGCCTTGGGCAGAAGGAATGAACGTCCGTCATCTGGAACCCATGGGGTTCATTAAGTTTGACCTTCTTGGGTTAAGCACCCTTCGGATGATCCAAGGAGCGATTGAGCACATTCTTCGGCGACACAAGAATATTGAGAACCCAACGTTTGAAGATGTCAAGAATTATTACAACGAACATCTCAATCCAGACAATATGGACTTTGATGACCAAAACGTATGGGAGCACGTCTTTCATCAGGGGAACTTTGTAGGAACGTTCCAGTTCACCCAAAAAGGTGTCCAGCAGTTCTGCACCTCGGCACAGCCTCGTTCTATTGAAGAACTATCAAACGTCACGGCGATCTACCGCCCTGGTCCTCTTGCTGCGAAGGTTCACGACCAGTATCTTAACTGGCGGGAGAACCCAGACGTAGTAGATTACTGCCATCCGCTAGAAAAGGAAGTGTTGAAGAATACGGGTTTCTTGATTTTCCAAGAACAACTAGCGATGCTGGCTCACAAACTTGGTAAAGACATTTCTCTTGACGAGGGCAACCTCCTCCGCAAAGTTCTAACCAAGCGGGGCACAGGCAAAGACGGCAAGTCGGCAGAAATCCAAAAGAAGTTCGTAGAAGGTTGTTTGGAAAAGGGCATCTCTCAACGAGAGGCTGATGATATGTGGCAGAAGTTCATTTACTTCAACGCCTATGCTTTTAATGCCTCGCATAGTTATAGTTACGCCATTATCTCCTACCAGTGTGCTTGGCTCTCAACTTACTTTGAGGTAGAGTGGGCTGCTGCGTTCCTAGACAAGGAGCCCGAGAAGCGTAAAGCAGCAGCAATCAACATCGCCAAGAAACTCGGCTTCTCCATCGCCCCGCCCAGCATTAATAAATCAGGTCGGGTATGGGAAATCAGCGAAGACAGCAAAACGCTCATCCAGCCTCTCGGCGGGATTAAGGGTCTCGGCGATGCAGCGATTGACCAGATACTAAACCACCGACCTTTTGAGACTGTTGAAGACTTTCTCTTTCATGATGAAATCGTCTACTCTAAACTCAACAAGAAGGCGGTAGATGTTCTCGTTCGCTCACAGGCTCTCAACGACCTGATGGATATACGGTTCACAGGTCTCAACCACTACTGGTCAGCCGTAGCCGTTGACCGACCAAAGTCAAAGAAGAAGTTGCTAGAGAACATAGAAACCTATGCTCCCGAAGGCGACTTCTCCAACGAAGAGAAGATTGAGCACTTCGCATCATTAACAGGCATCTTCCCTGTAGACGCAGTTATGTCTGAACAACTACAAGCGAAACTACACAACAGCGCCTGCCCTCCAATCTCCGAGTTTGACCCTGAACTCAAAGTCTGCTGGTTCATTCCTCGGGAAGTAATCAAAAGAAAGACAAAAAAAGGGAAAGACTATTGGATATTAAAAGTGATTGATATTAATGGAGCAGATGAGGACATTAAATGTTGGGGAGTAAGGGACACAGATAGGATATATCTCAACAAAGTTTATATGGGTAAGTTGAATCATGAAGAGAAATGGGGATTCAGCACATTTAGTATCTCTAAAATGTTGAAGAGATTGACTTAAAAGCAACTACTTATAGAGCGCGCAACCCTCGGGAGACAAAATGAAAATCACAAAAGAAGCACTCCTCCAATTAATCAGAGAAAGCATTAGAGAGAACGACATCCTCCTAGAGTCTCCACTAGACCTAGAAGAGGGGGTTAATGACCCAGGTATCTTTAAGGCTGTATTCCTCGCAGGTGGACCAGGCTCAGGAAAGAGTTTTGTTACTGACGTTCTATTCGGTCTACGCTCGGAAGACGGAAATAAAGTCTTTGATAAAGTATCGTTCTCTCCATCTGGTTTGAAGGTTGTGAACTCCGATACGCTGTTTGAAATAGGGCTAGAAAAAGCGGGCATAGATAAAGGCGACCTCGCCAGGATATCAAAAGAAAACCCAGAACTTTGGGACAAGATTCAGAAACATGACGACCCAGAATCAATCCGAAACATCGCCAAAAATTTATCCAACAAGAGATTCCACAACTTCCTAGATGGTCGCCTCGGTGTAATCATTGACGGCACAGGCGGCAAATATAACAAGATTTCAGGCAATAAAGAAATGCTTGAAAACCTTGGCTACGATACGATGATGGTATTTATTGATGTGGACCTAGACGTTGCCCAAGAGCGCAACGCTAAACGGGAGCGCAAACTCGGCAAAGACCTAGTAGACGACCTTTGGCACAAGGTTCAAGAGAACAAACAAAAGTATGAAGCCCTCTTCGGAGAAGACTTTATCTATATTGACAATAACGAATACAAGCCCGTCGCTGACGAAGTGATGAAAGCATCAGCCAGTTTTGTAAACTCTCCAGTTACCAATCCCGCCGCCCAAGAGTGGATTAATTCTCAAACAAATACTTGACAAAACCCTAAACTCCTTGTAATATATTAATAGATGGGAGACTTCGTGTCTAGACGACGACGATGGGCAGACCTACAGCTAGGCGACCTTATCAGATACAGAAAAACCAGAGACCTGTCGCAGGTGCATCCATACTTGCGAGATGGCGAAAGAGTGACCCAACAAGAGTGTATGGGTTTACTAGTCCACAAGCACCCGCGCCTTCGCAAGGGTCAACAACAATCAGCAACAGTAATCAACAATTCAGGGAATAGAGAAAGAATATTCCTTGACCAATTTATAAAGAAAGTAGAGAAAGATGACTAACAGACAATCAGCGAGCGACGACGAGTGTTACAACTGCGGCTGCAATTTAAAAAAGGCATGTCCCGGTTATGAAACTGAAGCGCAACCTTCGGCAAACAATAGCAATAATAAAGTAAGAGTTCACCGTCTAAGGGAGAATGCCATCCTGCCGGAAAGAGCCCATCCAACTGACGCAGGGGCAGATTTACGCTTCGCCCCGGAGAACATCAATTCAACGATGCCGGTAAGCATCGCTCCTTCAGAGCGAGCACTTCTCCCAACGGGGCTACGCATTGAAGTTCCTGCCGGGCACATGCTTGAAATCAAAAACAAGTCAGGGTTGAGTTTGAAGAAGGGCATCCATGTTGGCGGCGGTGTCGTAGACCAGGGATATACAGGAGAGGTAAAGGTGATTCTTCACAATGTGGGTCACAGTTGCATCCTGATCCAGCCGGGTCAAAAAATTGCCCAAGCCGTTTTTGTTCAGATTACGACTGACCTAGAGTTTGAAGAGCAAGAACAGATTTACGACAGTGAAGCTAGTTTAGAACGCCAAGCCGGTGGCTTCGGCTCAACGGGAATGTAAAAATGGAGAACTTCGCACAATACTTGGTATACGGTTTTGCTATTCTTCTTGCGACCTTCGCCTCGGCTTTGTTCATCGCTTCCGCCTTCTTTGGCGGAAAGATTGACGAGGAATAAAATGTCGGGAACAAAAAAGCACGCTAAACAGGTTAAGCGCAACAAGAAAAAGAAGAACAAACCCAGCCGTAAAAATTTATCAGATGACACAGCCCAAAAGGCAGCAGAAAAACAGATAGGAATGTTCAACAAACTTCCAAGCGCCTGTTCCGCCTGCTCCGCAGACCTCCCAAAGACACGGGAAGCCCATATGACTTGGACTGTCGTTGCAAAATCAGAACAGGAAACGATTTCACTCTTCTGCCCGGACTGCACACAGAAAGCTCGGGAAATAATCAATACTATTAACCCTGAAGGGGAACAAAGTGAATAATAATGACTTAGACATTCCACTAGCATTGGCTTATGACGACGTTTTGCTTAAACCGCAATACAGCGACATCACAAGCCGAAAACAGGTAGATGTAAGCTCTAACTTGGGTGCCGGTACCAGACTAACCTCCCCTATCTTCGCCTCGCCGATGGATACAGTGAGCGAGACAGACATGGCAGTCGCTATGGCGAAAGCAGGCGGGGCAGCCATCATCCACCGCTACAACACGATTGAGCAGCAAGCCTTAATGGTTTTGGAGGCGCACAACCAACTATTAACGGACTCCGTTTTCCTACCCAACATCGGCGCAGCAGTCGGCGTAGCGGGAGATTTTTTAGAAAGAGCGGAAGAAGTAGTGAAGGCTGGGGCAAACATTCTATGCGTAGATGTAGCTCACGGTCATCACCTCCTGATGAAGAATGCCCTAGAAAGCCTAAGACAACACTTCCCCAAGGGCGCTCTCCACATCATGGCAGGCAATGTAGCCACTTTAGAAGGGGTGAACGACCTAGCCGATTGGGGAGCCGACAGTGTTCGCTGTAATATTGGAGGAGGATCAATCTGTAGCACACGGGTTCAAACGGGGCACGGCATGCCAGGGCTCCAGACCATCTTTGAATGCGCTCGCACTGACCGAGATGTCAAGATAATCGCCGACGGCGGCATCAAGAACAGCGGCGACATAACCAAAGCCATCGCCGCAGGTGCCGACTTTGTAATGTGCGGCTCTCTTCTTGGAGGCACTTTGGAGTCGCCAGGCAAGCGCAAGAAACTTGCCGATGGCACCTGTGTAAAACTATACAGAGGCATGGCTTCCAAGGACGCCCAACTTGATTGGCGAGGAACTCATTCCGCAGCAGAAGGAGTGACCTCCTATGTTCCCTGCCGGAGCACCGTAATTGACACCATCGCTAATCTCATCGGCGGGCTCAAGAGCGGATGCAGCTATAGCAATGCAAGAAACCTAACTGAGCTACGAGCCAACGCTCAATGGATTCAGCAAACCTCCGCGGGATTTGTAGAAAGCAAGCCCCATATCGTCAACGTCTCGGGAGCAATAAAAAAGAATAACTCGGGGTTTTAAAATGAAGATTAAAAAAGAACCCTGCCATGCGTTTCACGAACGTAGATGCCTAGCCTGCACCAAGTCAGACTGTAGGCATTGGATTAAACATCCAGAAGACAACAACTGTTCAATTGTATGCGCCAACAAGAATGACGACGGGCTTACACTAGAAGAGACAGCCAAGCGCCTAGGTGTTAGCCATGTTAGAGTATATCAGATAGAGCAGCAGATCAAGAAAAAGCTTGCTAGAATGTTTGCGGCTGAGGCTTATGACGATTTTTAACAATAGTGGTCGTTTAACAAAAGGCTTAACTATTTATAATGTTGAAAATATCAACACTTTACTATTACTTGGTTTTCAAGACAACAAGGAGATGAAAAACAATGTCTAAGAAGCGTATCATTGCGGAGACTCAAATTCGCCGCTGGGGCAAGCTAGCTGCTATCACCCCATTAACTGAAAACTTCCTTAACGAGGAAGGTGAAGAAGAGTTGGAAATGGACGATGCTCCTGCCGACGACCTAGCCATGGACGCTGAAGCACCTGCTTTAGACATGGAGATGGACGCCGAAGCACCTGCTGCCGACGCCTCCCCCGAGATTGAAGCAAAGGTAGAAGACATTGTTGCTACCGTCGTTGCTGCCCTTACTGCTGAGACAGGCGTGCCTATCTCAATGGAAGGTGGCGAAGAAGCACCAGCGTTAGACGCTGAGCCTGCTCTTGACGACGCACCAGCACTAGACGCTGAGCCTGCGATGGACGCCGAGCTTGCGATGGGTGATGAAGAAGAAGAGTTGGCTCCCGCCAACCGTGCCGTCACCGAAACCGAAGACAAAGCCGAAACCGAAACTGAAACTGAAACCGTCACCGAAACTGAAGACAAAGCCGAAGACACTCTAGATGAGGTCGTGGTCGTTGAAGATGACGAGGTGGTAGAGGCTGTTCTAGCCCGCGTCGTAGAGCGCCTCCTACGCAAAGCCAAGTAAAGTAGAGAACAACATCTCTGTGCAACTCAGGAGGGCTTTGGCTCTCCTTTGTTGTTTTAGGAGGGGAAATGAAACTTATAGAACTGCTAATAAGATGGATGACCAATACAATGATCCCACCTGCCAAGCCAACCGTTCCGCCGCAGAAGCCAGAGAGCAACTACCTTTGGATTTTAGACAACGGACACGCCAGCACCACACCCGGTAAACGATCCCCCTTTTTTTCTGATGGCACCCAGCTTTTAGAATATAAGTTTAATCGCGAGGTCTCACAAAAGCTCTGCGCCATGCTTCACGATGAGGGCATAGACTACCATCTTCTTGTCCCAGAAGAACACCGAGACATTTCCCTGTCGGAAAGGTGTAAGCGAGCAGATGATCTGGTAACTCCAAAAAAGAAGATATTGATTTCAATTCACGGCAACGCATTTGGCAACGGCGTGGATTGGACTAATGTTACGGGTGCGGAGACTTATTACTGCACCGGCAGCGAAGTCGGTCGCAAGCTCGCAATCATATTCCAGCAGCACATTAAAAGTGTTACGGGCTTGAAAAACCGCGGCTCAAAATCAGCGGGATTTTATATACTTAGGCGAACTTCTATGCCTGCTATCTTAACTGAAAACGGATTTTTCACAAACGAGAAAGAGTGCTTATATATGCTTTCAGACGAAGGAACGACAGCCATCGCGAGGGCTCATCTTTCGGCAATAAAAGAGACAGAGAGATTAAAACTCGTTTGTTAATACAGTATCCTATATAGACTATAAAGAGAACCCACAAGGAGGGTAACATACCATGGCTAATAATATTCTAAAAATCACGAAATCAAGATTGTCTCAAATCATATTAGAAGAGCAGGCAAGACTGGAAGAGGAAGGGCTAGTAGGCGAGTGCGGAGAGATGATTGCTATCGCACCTGAAGTTGAAGAGCCAGCCAGATTAATTATCAGAGTCGGCGAGAAAGAAGTTGACATCGAACACGAAAGTCTGATACAATTAGTTACTAAGGAAATTAAAGATGTCCTTCAAGGTAACTAAGGAACAAGCTGTAGAACTGGCGTCCAAGCCAGACATTACTGGTGAGTTCAAGGAAAAGGTCGGGGAACTAACCCGCCGGCTAAACATTAATGGCTTCAACTATGAGCGTGACTGGGGAACCATGGCGTTCACAGAACAACAGGCTTTTATTGAGGGTCTTTTCCTAGATGGTCTATCGGCTAATAATGTTGATGAGTATGTCGCATCAGCCGCAGAGTCATGCGGTTGCCCTGATGTGGCGGAAGAACTCCAATGGCACAGCCCAAAGTTAATAGGGGCGATTGAGAAACAACAAGTGGACGCTGCGAAGATACACGAAGGTTTCTCTGTGCTAGAGGGGATGATAGATAGCTTCTCCCGCAACCTGCTTGTTGAAGCAGGGGAGGCTGAAGTTGTAGAGGAGGCACGCTTGGATTTTCCCATGTTTGTGCGTCAACCCTCTCGTCTAGCAGTTTTGATTAAAAAAATAGAGAACGAAGAACCCTTCCAGATAGAAGGGAGCGAGGAGGAGGTCCTTCTTAAAAAAGATCCCAAGCTGATAGCCCTTCTAGGGAAGCTCCGCGACAAGGGCGGCTTTTCTTTGGAAGACGTACAGAAGATTCTTGGTCCTTATTCTAGAATGTTTCCCACCGCCGACGGCAAAGGCATCTCTCTTCGGAAACTGCACAAGACTGCCGAATTCGGGGGCAAATCGTCAGAATCTGGCACTGAGAAAGAAGACTTCGCCAAAGGCGAGTTGCAAAAACTCATTCAGGCGGCTATAAGTAACAACGATAAGCAACCTATAACTGTAAGGCTTTTGTCTCAGAAGGGTGAACTGCTAGAAACATTTGATGGGATAGTTGGCGTTCGCTCTATGGGAAAAGTCAACGGAATGGACCCTAAGACAGATTTTATTCTTTACGGCGAAGATGGAGACAAAATTTACATCTCTCATAAAGATGGCAGTGCTCCAAAGTCGTTCGGTCAGTGGGGCGGAGTAACTAAGAAAGCAGGGCAAGATATCTTTTTGCACCCTGAGGTTGTAGATTTTATAAAAACACTACGCAGTAAGCTGGAAGTTGTTAATCGTGACGAAGAAGGAAATCCTATTCGTTGGGAGTATCCAAGAGGTCTAAGTTATGGCAGAGTAATCAAAGATGCTCGCCTAAAGATGCTAGCGATGTTCGGAAACGAATATGACCCCGCCGGAGAAGGGGGGGTGGAGAATGTGGATGTAGTCGCACAAGGACCCTTTGAAATTCAAAAAACGGATACCCAAGGGGTATATAACTTAAGCGCCTATCACCTTATGGTAAGAAAAGATCTTGACGGCGATTTTGACGAAGGCTATGCTCCAACCCTGGTGACTCGCTTCGCCTCTGGTCGCGCCAACTACGGGATTAATAATATGCGGGTGGGGATGTACCCCAGAGATAACAGAAAAATTCATGAATGGGTATAGAGAAAGTGAGGGCTAGTGAAAGCCGACCCCTTTGAACGATTCAAAGACCTTCAAGAAAATCACTGCTGGCAATACGAAGTAAGACTTCGGAATACCACAGACGACTTACAGGAACTAGGAAAAACTATTGAGTGGGCTGAAGCCCTCCGCACCTCGGACTTTGACTTTGCCTATGTGGATAAGTCAGACAAAGACCAGTGTAGAGAAATCAAAGAGTTTATCATCAAACACGAGTTCTTGGGATGTCTACCCAACCGACCCACTCATCGCTTCACAGCACGCCTAAAGCCCTCGGGCACTTTGGCTGGCGTCATTGTAATGGCTACTCCTAATGCGTTCAGTCATCTTCTCGGCAAAGAGAATAAAAACATCATCAAACTCGTCTCAAGGGGTGCATCAATTAGTTGGGCTCCAAAGAACATGGGCTCTTGGTTAGTATCACGAGCGTGCAAGTGGATGGTTAAGAATACAGAGTTCAGATGTTTTGAAGCATACAGCGACCCACTAGCCAAAGAACTGGGAACAATCTATCAAGCACTCAACTGGACCTATCTAGGTCAAACCTCGGGAACAAACAAGGTATACAAAGACCCTCAACACCCAGAAAAAGGTTGGTTCAGCGACAGAGAGTTCAGAAAGAAATCAAAATACAGACGCTACGCCGAAGCCCTTGGAATGCCTTATGAAGAGTGGAAGACCTACCTAGGCAAATACACTCCCAAATGGGATACGATGCCTGCTGGTTTAAAAGACAAGATAAAAGCGGAGGAGAAGCGATTTAGAGACTCTTGCGATTCCCGTGTTGTCCCACCAAAACACAAATATTGCTATATTCTCGGGAAAACTAAAAAAGAGACTAAAAATCTTAAAGAAATGTTTGTACAATATAATCCAAAGAAGGTAAACCTACCTTATCCTAAAGAAAGAGGAAACTAGTATGACTAACAACAGCAACCAAATACAAGACGGAAACATTGTGACCATCCACTACACAGGAAGATTCAGAGATGGGACGCAGTTTGACAACTCCCATGAGCGAGGGCAGCCACTGACTACGACTGTGGGCTCTGGCGAACTAATCGCAGGGTTTAACAACGCATTAGTCGGCATGAACGAGGGTGAGAACAAGACCGTTACTATCCTTGCGGAAGACGCCTACGGCACTCGCCATCCCGAAGCGGTCACTACTCTAGAGCGTGCAGCCTTTCCAGAAGGCACAGAACTCGCAGCGGGCATGCCTATCCCGCTAATGAATGAAGACGGCGATCATTTAATGGCAACGATCACGGAAGTAACTGACGAATCAGTAACGGCTGATTTGAACCATCCACTTGCAGGCGAAGACCTTATTTTTGAGATTGAAGTGTTAAACGTAGAGGGTAGCTAAAAAATGAGCAACAATATCTTATTCGGCGAAGACATTCGTCAAAAACTATTAAGCGGCGCAAACAAACTTGCGGATGCCGTCGCTTCAACGTTAGGACCAGGCGGTCAGAATGTTATTTTATATCAGCGGGGTAAGCCACCAGTCATTACCAAGGACGGCGTATCTGTTGCTCGCGTCGTAGAACTGGAAGATGATTTTGAAAACGCTGGGGCAGATGTAATCCGTCAAGCAGCGTTAGCAACTAATGATTCCGCAGGCGACGGCACAACCACCTCAACTGTTCTTGCTCGTGCGGTATTAAATGAATCACACAAGCACATCGCCGCAGGGTGCAATTCGGTGGAGCTAAAACGAGGCATGGACAAAGCCGTCACAGCGGTATTAGAAGCACTAGACGAACTATCCCAGCCCATATCAAGCGAAGAGGACATTGCCCACATCGCTACGGTTTCTGCTAATGGCGACGCTGCTATTGGCGAACTCATCGCATCAGCCGTAGCGGCTGCTGGTAAAGACGGCGCTGTAACTATTGAGGAAAGTCGCTCATTAGAAACCAGTCTAGATGTGATTGAAGGTTTTCAGTTGCCCGCAGGCTACGCCTCCCCGCAATTTATTACTGACGAGCGACGGGGAGCAGTGGCTTATAAGAGCGCCCTAGTTTTAGTTACTGATGAAACGCTAGATAACTTACAAGAACTACTTCCTCTCCTAGAGGTAGCAGCGAGAGACGGGCGACCACTCGTCGTCTTCGCTGAAAGTATTGAGGGAGAAGTCCTAGCCGCTTTGATCATGAACCGTATGCGAGGCGGGATGAAAGTAGCAGCAGTCAAAGCCCCTCGTTACGGCGAAGAGCGACGCAACCTACTCTCTGATCTAGCCGTCACAGTCGGAGCAACCTTCATCAGCAAGGATCAGCCTCTACGCATAAAGGATGTGAAACTAGAGCATCTCGGCGAAGTAAACTCGGTAGAGATATTAAAGAGTCATACCACCCTCGCAGGAGGTTCGGGAACTCCAGAAGATATTGATAACAGAGTGGAAGCACTCCGAACAGAGGTAGCAAATACTGAAAACCTACACGAAGCAGAGAGAACGCAGGAGCGTATTACTCGCCTAGCATCTGGCGTATCAGTTATTCGGGTAGGTGGAGCAACAGAGATTGAGGTGACTGAAAAGACACACCGTATAGAGGATGCCTTGGAGGCTGTTCGTTCAGCCCAAGAAGAAGGCGTAGTTCCAGGCGGCGGAACAGCACTCGTCACAACCACCCACAAGCTTAACCTAGAACTTGAGAATCGTGACCAAGTTATGGGAGCACAGGTGGTAATCAGCGCAGCAAGAGCACCTGTCAAGCAGATACTAGCCAACGCAGGGGTCTCCTCTGATATTGTTTTAGCCACGCTAGACGACCCCAACGCCGAGTTGGAAGATAACTTCGGTTTTAATGTGAAGACTTCACGCTTTGAGGATCTCATAGAGGCAGGCGTCTTAGACCCCGTGAAGGTCACTAAGTCTGCTCTACGCAACGCTGTTTCAGCAGCAGGGACGCTCCTCACGACCAACTGCGCCGTTTTGCGGGAAGCCAAGGAATAACACTCCTTATCGGCTACTTATAAGGTAAGTGAATAGTAGCTCGCTTCTAAGGAGACTTGTAATTATGGATGATGAACAACTAGCCAAGGCGCTGTATGAAAAGCTAGACGGGATAGAACAACGGCTATCCTCGGCTAAGGCTCTTAACGGCGGCTTTGACAAATTGACTGAACAAGTCTCCACCGTTGGAGAAGATGTTCGCTCAATCAAAAAAGCACTGTATGATCCTGACCTAGGTTTGTTCAGCCGAATCAAAGATCTAGAAATGGAATCAAATCGCCGACAGGAATTTATTCAGACCACACGCCCCATAATTGAGGAGCACAAAGAAACTCAAATCTGGCGCAAGTCTATTGATAAAGAGCTTGAAGGCTATGACGAACTGCGTACCGAAGTAAGAGAACTCCGCACTTGGAAAGAGGGAGCCTCAAAATTTATATGGGCTTTAGTCTTGACTTCTGCGGCTGCCTGGGTTAAGATGTTTATGGACATGATGATCACTCGGTAAAACTCGGCAGGGCAAAAAAATGGCTAACAAAAAAAAGGCTAAATCCCGAAAGAAAAAGAAGTATACTGTAAAGACGCCCTTATTCTTAGAGAATACTTTTAAGACGGGTGGTGGAGTTCACCATACAAGAGAGAACGACGTACAAAAGGGTAAGAGCCGCAAGGCAAAGCACAAAATTAAATGGAAGAGAGGCTGGGAATAACCCAGCGAAAGGAAAGAAAAATGGAAGCACAGATTACATTAAACGTGAGAGTAGAAGATGTCCCGGCACATGTAGGGGCTCTTTTAAGATTACAAGCCCGAGAGTTGAGATATCTTGCGACTGATTTATCTAGCGTTATTTGGGATGACGACACCGGAGAGTCAATCCAGACAACCGAAGATGTTCAGGCAGCGGTAGAGAACCTGCAAGATATCCGCGCAGACATCGCAGAAGTATCCCGCCACCTAGTTCAACTAACGAACATACTTTCTGGTTGCGTAACCACTGCGAATACTTCGGAGAACTTGGATAACGTGCTAAGTGACGAAGACGCAGCCCGCCTTACGACAGCAGTTAAAGTCTTGCGAGAGCAAGCTGAAGAGGCTACGGGCTTTAACAGCTTTTTGCGTAGACTGAACTTAGAACAACAGACAGCCGAAAGCGACAGTGACGTTTCAGAAGGCGAGGAGTGATGCTGATAGGGAGTTTAGTATTTATCCCTTCCAATGTAACGCTGGTTAAGCTAGACGAAGACCATGGCGTCGCTTCTGATTTCATTAACTTAATTGAACCTCTTACAACTGTTTTTCTTGGGGAATACCCAACAGTGCCTCATATTTACAACAGGGTGATGTTTGACGGATCAGAGTGGTTGGCTCTTCTTGAAGACTGCCTTCCAGTAGGCAAGAAAGAAAAGGAGATGGGATGAGAAGGTTTCTACTATACACTCGTTCAGCCTGTCCTTATTGCCATGCGGCAACGCGCCTCATAGCAGAAAACGGGCATGGCTACGAAGTCTCCGCCACAGACAACCAGCCCGAACTGTTAGTAGAAGCCATTGGAAGACACCAGCCCGGCTGGAAGACTGTTCCCTTGATACTAGAGATAATGAAAGATGGCACACAGCATTTCGTCGGAGGATATGATGACTTGAGAGAATATCTAAAATCCGGCAAACAACTCCTGAAAGGATAAGAATTTTGAACTTCAACCGAACAATTGATCCCAGTATCAAGGAAATTAAACTGCATAGTGTTCCTAAAATTGTTAGAGTGAATAAGTTTACAGAGGACTCGGCGTCAAAGTTCGCCGAAGATATGGATTTGGCTCGCAACTCGGGTCAACCAATCATCCCTATTGTGATTGATAGTTATGGCGGTCAGGTATATTCTCTCATGTCTATGATTGCAGAGATTAAAAATACCGAGCAGCGGATTGCCACCATCGTTGAAAGTAAAGCGATGTCTTGTGGCGCTGTTCTTTGCACCTTTGGTTCTGAGGGCTACCGCTTCATGGCACCCGATGCCACAGTAATGATACACGATGTATCCAGCGGCGGCAGAGGAAAGGTTGAAGAGGTAAAGGCAAATGCTGCCGAATCCGAGCGCCTTGACCAGTTGATCTTTTCAATGATGGCTAAGAATTGCGGGAAGCGAGCAGACTTTTTTAAAAAGATAGTTCACAAAAAAGGTCACGCTGACTGGTTTCTAGACGCAGAAGAGTGTTTGAAATATAATATTGCCAACCACATTCGCGTCCCTTCTTTAAGCCTTGAGGTCAGGGTAGACGTTGATTTGGATTAGCCTTGTTCTACATTATGTTTCTTTTCAGCAGGCATACTATCCTAGCATGCCCGACCAGTGGTCCGCAAGTCAGAAGAAACATGCTAGTATGATAGTGCGCCTAGCAAAGAAAAAACGCCTTGACCCTCACACTTACGTCGCTATCGCTTGGCACGAGAGTTCCTTCAATCCTTCTGCTGTGAGTAATACGGGTGACGTAGGAATATTCCAGATAAATTATAGGTGGCACCACGCAGCACTAGGCTTTCGCTCATATAAAGAGTTTAAGCGAGAAATGGTGAAGCCCAGGGTCAACACGCTCTACGCCTTTGCCGTGGCTGCGAAACTATCTTGGAGACCATCTTGCAGGAAAAACAATCTCTTTGCCTGCTATAATGGCGGTTCTGGCTGGACCCGTTCTAAAAACATAAGCAAGATTATAAAATATAGAAACGCAGTGGTCCGCAAACGAAACTATCTACAAAGAAGGTTTCCCCAATGGAGCAGGCAACATGATGACTGACTCTACATCATACTTGTTGCCCCTTGGCACGCTCCGCCAAGGGCTCGCTGAATTGAACGGGGATATAGATTATCTACAGAAGTGCCTGCTGGATATTGAAGAAGAACACATGACCACTGATAGCGTCTTGGCTATCTGCCTCGCCATCGCCGCCCATGCCGCCCAACGAGAATATCTCAACGTAGGGTTGGCAGAATGCCCCATGGCTGAAGACAGCGAAAGTCTGTTGTTGTCCAGAGAGCAGACAGAGACCTTCGCCATTCTCAACGAAGACGTCAACTATACTCGTGACGTATTAAGTTCCATAGGCTTTTCACTGGAGGTTAATTAAATGTTTTTATTCTTTTATGATTTCTTTATACTGGTTTTCGCAGCACTTTTTGTGTATGACTTGACTTACGGCACTTTTAATATAGTAAGTTTCGCCTACCCTTTCTGCATCATTTATTATATGTCGCGAAAGCGCGAGGTAGCTCGGCTATTGAAAGAATCAGAAGAGAGTGACGATTGGCACGATGAATAAAAAATAACCTATGATTTGGTCTTTTCACACTATAATCAAAATCCATACGAAGGGGGGTGATTCCCGCTGACCTGAAACTCATAGGTGGCAAGGGCGAGCAATTATAGCTCGCTTTTGTTTTGGCGGGAACCAGAATAATTTATGAAAGATTTACTAACGACAACTACGGGTGCTGCCATTTCTGCTGTCATCGGCGGATTGTTTTTGATTGCCATAGCTGGTGTTCTCTTGGCAGACACTGTGAAAGAAACTAGGAGAGGTGCCTGATGACTACCCGCGACCCTGTGTGGGAAGGGCTAGCCGAGGGGTTCTCCAAAGATCTCAACGGTCACTTAGCCTCGGTTCTCCCGCTTAAGGAATACCAGTCTCTTCATGTCGGTTGTGATAGCAAGAACTACACAGGCTACAGCCTCATGGTGACAACAGTTTGCGTTCGGGAAAAGGGCAGCGGCGTGATCGTAGCATATCGCAGAGACAAGCAGGGAGCATTTGATACAGTCAGAGACAGGCTCTTTGCTGAATGTTATACTCTGCTTGATTTGGCGCAAGACATTCACAGCCGAACAGGTATCGCCCCGACGGTTCACGTTGATATAAATCCCCTCAAGGAATACAAGAGTAACAACTCTTATGATGAGATAACAGGCATCTTAAAAGGCTGCGGCTACAACGTCGTAACCAAGCCACACGCCTGGGCTGCGGACATCGCAGATATGTTCACTCGCTAAGCTTTTTCCTTTACACCGCGACCACCCCATGGTATAATATTAGTATGAAAAGCAAAGGAGCGCGAATGCGGCAGCGGCTGATTATCTATGAGTGTGTGAAGAACAAGATGAACCTTCCAGAGGTTAATCGGCAGTTGGCTCAGCGCGGATATCCAGAGATATCAGCCATGGCTTACACTGTCTGGCACGACTACCTCGTTCCCGTCGGCGAACATAATCCACGCATCAAGGAGGCAGTCGTCACCGCAGGCGCTGACCTGTCGCAGGTAGCTCGGCAATTAAAAGAAGAACACAGAACAAGAGGGGGAATTTCCTAATGATGACCGAAAAAGAAGATAGAAAGTCGCGACGAGAGTTTCGCAAGTGGGCTCGGGAGAACAACCTACGACTAAAGAGATCAGAAGACTGTCTCCCTGTCGTAACGGCTCGGGGAACATACAAAGGCAAAGACCAACTGCTTGAGGGCTGGGGTGATCAATGGGTAGGGGTGAGCGTAGAACGTGAAACCCAGAAGAAGTTTACCTTCCTGACCAAGAAGCTCATCAAGCTAGGCTGCGAGCCCGTTGCCCTCGGCGACCAAGAGGGGCTGTTCAAGATTAAACAGTGGAACGCCCTCCCTGTAGCTCGGCTACTGAAGATGGTCAAGATGACCAGAAAATATAAGAACCCTACTTGGCTACACGAAAATAAAACTTGACACCTCCTCTAACCGTGCTATTATACTGTTGGAGGGAGAGACAAAATGAGTTCCTACCAAGTTCAACCCGGCGACCTTGTGCAGTTGGCGCTGCACCCCAATCTGCGACACGAGGATGACCTTCCTACCTACGGCATCGTCACGGGTCGCAATCCCAAGAGTAACCGACCGATTGTTTTATTCTCAGCAACCACGGGACCATACCCCAGTACGCCGACCTGCGTGATTGAAAGCAATCTCCGCTTGTTAAGCAAGGCAGGCAAAAATGTTTGAGGTTGGGTCCATCGCGAGAACTGCTTATACACACCAACTTGCTGTGGTGCTCCAACAAGACAATGTGGCGAGTCCTGCTCAAACACAAGTCTTTGTTGGCGGCGAGAAGAGGTGGATTCTTACCCGCAAACTTCGCCGGATTCCGGGCAACAAATAAAACTTGACACATACTCTAACCGTGCTAATGTATAGTTGAGGAAAGGGATAAACCCTTCCAGGGAGAAAAAAAGATGGACAACATCAACTCAGCCTTCGCCATGGCTCGCAGTCACCTGCGTAGTCTTCAATCAGCAACCATCAACAACACCGCAGGCGGACAAGCCAACGAAGCCCTCCAAGGCATGGTTGACGCTCTAGACTCCCTTCAAAACGAAGGTTCCTCGGCGTTCAAGCCGCGTGTTCCTGCTTTTAATCGGTAATCTTGGAAAAGGAGAACTAAGTTGGAAGACGTTTTGAGTCACTTGATGCGGATCATTGGCGGAGGCGAGGTTACAGAAGAAGAACCCGCCTCCACTGTTGATGAACAGACCGCCCAATATCGCGAGGCGTGTGAGATTTTAGAGAGCCTCGGTGCTCCAATCCACCCCGTTGATTTTCTGAACCACCTTGACGGCATGGGGCTGACAGAGGCTGCCCACCGGCAACGTCTGCTCTTCGCAGCGATTAAGATAGAGAGTCAGCTTGAAAGTTTAGAAACTACGAACGCAACCGTTCATTAAGGAACAGTAGAATGATTTATTCAACATCGGCATCCCACTTTATCAACAAGACGGTAGAGTGGAACTCTTTGGAAGAGACTATCAACAAGCGAGGCTCAAAGGAGTTTTCCCGTGAAAGGCTCAACGGCAAAGTGCTCGCGGCACTTGATGACTTTACGATGCTTATTTCGGAAAGCAAGACCGGAAGGCAATATAAGGTAGAGATTTATGAACTTCTATGACAACGACGACGACAAAGAGGAGCTTATGGTTGAGATGCCGACAGAACATCAAATGTTCCGTGCCCTCTTCGCCACTGACGACCAGATAACTAAAGACGAACTAAGGACGGTTATCAAGGGCTTCATTGCTGCTACGGCGTATTGGCACACCCGAGCGACGCTATACAAAGCACTAAACCCAGTGTTTCTTTTAGTAGGCTTTCTGCTCGGATACTGGCTTGTGTGAATACGAAAATTAGGGAGAATAGCTGTGCAAACTGAACAACATAATAACCGTCAGAAGCTTCCAGAGAAAGCCTTGATGGCTATGCAAACCTGGCAATCGTTTCCGGCGGATAAAGTCGCAGCATACGACAGACTGATGGCGAACGAAGACTTCTGGGATCTTTCCGCACATAGTCATTTTAGCAAAGTAACTTACTGGCACGAACTCGGTGCCGCATAATAAACAATTTAGTTTAGAAAAGGAAAAACAATGAGTAGTAGCAATTTCAAAGACACGGTAACTGAGCTTCTTGAGCGCTTGTCAAATTTAGACAACGAGATCGCGACTCTTCGCGACGACCGTAAAGAACTTTTCGCAGAGTTCAAGACTCGTCTAGACACAACCGCCTTCAAATCGGCAATGCAAATTTATAAAATTCGGAACAAAACAAACGACCAGCACACTTTAGAAGAAGTTTTGAATATTTTAGATACTGCTGTATAGATACTTACACACTGTTTATGCTGCAAGGAGAGATAAAATGCCGTTGGGGTAACAACCCATACTTTAAGAATTGCATTTTACAAAGGTCTTGTCGGCTTGCAGCACAAGATTATTCAGTGGTATACCGAAAGCATCTACACTCACGCAGAGTTAATATTGCCCAACGGGAGGGTTGTTGGGATATCACCCTTTAAGACTGCCGTTGTAGAAGAAAGACAAGGTGAGTCGTTTGCAGCAGAAGAGTGGGATATTATTTCAATCTCCATTACTGATGACGAACTGGCGGATTTAGAGTTTTTCTTTTCGTCAACGGCTGGCGACAGGTATGACTGGGCAGGGATGCTATTTACTTACTTAACTTCCTTTGGAGTTAGAAGAGAAAACCGATGGTATTGCAGTCAGTGGATAGCACATGCCCTGAGTCATGCCGGAATCCTTAGAAACATTTACCGGCATAAGAACCTTTCACCCGGCAAGCTACACAATTTACTAGAGACCATAGAGGAAATAAACGATGGGAAAGATTGACTACTTTTATAGTGCCGAGGTGCTTAAGATTGTTGACGCCGACACGATTGATATAAGAATTGACCTAGGTCTTTCAGTTCAAGTGAATATCCGCACTCGCCTCCACAGGATTGACGCCTGGGAAGTTCGGGGCGAAGAAAGAGAAAAGGGATTACTAGCGAAGGCGAGAGTAGAAGAACTAATCCCAGTAGGAACCGAAGTTACTGTCAACACCCATAAAGATAAAAAGGGCAAGTATGGCAGATACCTAGTAGAGATATTTACCGCCAACAACAAAAACGTAAACAACATTCTGTTAACCGAGGGGCACGCTGTAGTATACGGCACCAAGCCCAAGGAAAACACAAAAAAGAAAGAGGAGAATAAATAATGTGCATCCACCGATCTAATGCGCGAGCCGCGTATGAACTGGTACCTTCTTATGTCAAGGACGAGCTATCAATGCCTCAGTCGTTTGAGGATCTAAAGAACCAACAACAGCAGTTTCTTCTGGATTTCCAAGACAGTGTAAGGAGCCTCATCACTTCGTCTGACCAGAAGAAGGAGATGCTGGAAGAACTGGCAGAGACCGAACGTGACCTTCAAGTTGCGCTACATTCTGTGCGTAATGTAATGCACACTGCTCAGAGCCTCCAAGATAAAACTTGACACCTGCCCTAGGCATGATATTATAGTGTTGAAGGGAGGTGCTCCTATGAAGTACCAAGTCTTTAGCGATATGGATGGCGTCCTTGTCAATTTTGAGGGTGGCGTCCTAGAACACATGAACAAGCGTTTTCAGGAACTAAAAGATCAGCCTGATCATCCTGATCACAAACTTGCCCGCTCGGCAGCCAAAGAACTCGGCGGCTGGGATGTTGAGATCAGCAGGTGGCACATTGCTCGTTCTGACCAAGAAGGCAGCCTAAAAAGAAACTACCGGACGAGAGACTTCATGTACCGGCTCGTTGAAGACGACGCTGAACTCTGGGCTAATCTCGGCTGGGAACGAGGCGGCAAAGAATTGTGGGATTATATCAAAGACATTCCAGGGCTAGAGATTTTATCAGCCCCGATGGAAGAAGGTTCCAAGATCGGCAAGCGGATCTGGGTTGAACGAGAACTGGGCGTCCCAGTTGAAAAAGTCAATTTGGCTGACAGCAAGAAGCCCTACGGAGTTCACAACGGAAAACAAGGACTTCTGATTGACGACCGTGACAAATATGTCAACGAGTTCCGTGAGGGTGGCGGCATCGCCATCAAGCACGACCCAGATGATGTTGAGAGCACGATTAAACAACTTAAACAATATGGTTTTTAAACCAGTCTTTAGAAAGGACAACTAATATGAACGAACGCTATCGTAAAATGGTGAAAAAGAAGCGAGAGGCTATGCCTCGCTATGAAAGACTAGAGGACATCCCCAAGGTAGTCCTGCCTACGATGAGTTACGACGAAGCAACCTACTTGAGGGCTGAAAAGAAGCTTCCCTCCACAAGCGAGCTTGAAGCGACCCCTGTTGAGTTTTTCAGAACGGAAGAAGATAAAACCGATTGATTTATGTATATACTTTATGTTTAAGCGAATAAGAAGAGCAATAGAGCATAGAGTAGGCTTCTGGAACTCAAAAAATCTCAAGAGCGTCATCCTGAAGCACGGGAAGGCGCTCTTGATTATTTTTATCGTGTGGGAAATAATAGAAGACATAATCTTCCCAGCGATAGCGTATCTCCTAGGAAACTACATCAATCCAGCATTCTACGCAGCCATGCCAGTCGCTTGGCTTCTCTGCCTCCATCCAATAGCTGTCCCTTTGATATGGGCAGTTTACTGCAAGATGTCAGGGAGCGACCTAGAGGCAGACAAGGTAAAAGAGACAGCCAGAGATATGTGCGGCGACACCTGCGGGCTAGACCACGACCATCACATCAACGATTAATAACGTATCTTCTTATTAGATATCTCGTCAAGTAAATCATCTAAAGCCTCGTCACCTAGGCTCTTCGCATTATCAATTAAATCATAAATGGAAATATCGCCCTTGGCTTTCGCTGACGGCTTCTCTTCTTTCACTGCATCAGGGTTGTGACATTGACCGTTCCACATCTTCCAAACCATCTGGTGACTGATGCGGTGTATATTGTGATACTTCTTTTTGTATTCCTTGGCGACTTGTCTAGTAGATTTGCCCGTTCCTTTTTGAGAGAATATCCAATCAATCTGTTTCTGGCTCAACTTGTTACGAGACTTCTTCGCACGCTGCCTATCTGCTCTATCCATGGAGCGAGTTTTAGGTTTCGTTTCGTCTTTCTTTTTCGGTCTACCAACTTTGCGTTTTCTTTTAGACCTATCGCCACCTTGCGTCATCATTCCGTAACCTTTCCAACTATATGTAAATAGGGGAGAAAATGAATAAGAAGTTTTTTGAACTAGGGAATATGTATTACTCTTTAAGAGGGAATAAAATGTTCTTCAGAAAAAAATCAGTAGATCCTTTAACCATGGCTGCGAAGAAGGAAGGGTTTGAGATAGGCACCGTCGTTGAGATGACCCAAGACCCAGGCAGCCTCGGCGTCATTGCCGACTTCAACGGAGATGCTAACCTCTTATCGGCTGACGTGGACTGGGTAAAAGGCTCGCTGGTGGTCCCAGGGCTAGAGGCTCAAAGATTTCGTTCACCCGTCAGTTGTTTAAAATCTCGGCAAGACAAATAAAATACTATATACTGATAGCTTTAACCGAGGACCAAAGATGTCAGATAGTGTGTTTAGAAAAGTTCCAAGAACAGGTGTTGTTTATGTAGTTCAAGAGGCAAGCAAGCTGGGTTTCTATAGAGGTAATCCTGACTGGTGCAACTTGGGGCAGGGTCAGCCACAGACTGATCTCATTCCAGGGGGAGTGGAGAGAATAGAAAACATTAAAGTAGTTGACGCTGATAACGAATACGCTCCCGTCTCTGGCTTGCCTGAGCTAAGAGAGGCTATCGCCAACTATTATAATGAAACTTTCCGACAAGGCAAAGCCTCAAAGTATACGGCAAAGAATGTTTCTGTCGTCTCAGGCGGCAGGCTTGCGCTGGCTAGACTGGCTGCATCACTTGGGAACATTAACCTAGGTCACTTCGTGCCAGATTATACTGCGTATGAAGAATTGCTTTCTACATTTAATCGCTTCAACCCTATTCCAATCTTGCTTGATCCTGAAAAGGGATATGCGTTTACGACAAACAATCTTCGCAGGGAAGTCCACGGTCGCGGTCTCGGCGCTGTGCTGGTTTCCAACCCTTGTAATCCCACGGGCAAGACCATCAAAGGCAAAGCCTTAGAAGATTGGGTCGGCATCGGAAGAGAGTTTGATTGCTATATGCTAATGGACGAGTTCTATAGCTCTTATGTATATTCAGGTCTAGCCCTTGATGAAACTTTAAGTGCTGCTCGGTATGTTGAAGATGTTAACGCTGACCCTGTAGTTATTCTTGACGGTGCGACAAAGAACTGGCGATATCCAGGCTGGCGCATCTCTTGGATAGTTGGACCAGAGCATGTTATTGAATCTGTTACCTCCGCGGGCAGCTTCCTTGACGGCGGTGCCTGTCGCCCGGCTCAACGAGCAATAGTTCCTTTGCTAGATCCTTCGGCTATGAAGCAGGAGACTGCGGCTCTTAAACTATGCTTCCGCGAAAAGCGCCGACTCATGCTTGACGGCTTGCAGGAGATGGGAGTTATTTTTGAGCGAGAGCCCGATGGTGCGTTTTATGCCTGGGGCAATGTTTCAGCCCTGCCCGACGGGATCAACGATGGGATGAGCTTCTTCAGAGCGGCTATGGAAGAGCAGGTCATCGTTGTGCCTGGTGAGTTCTTTGACGTAAACCCAGGCAAGCGACGCCCAGGGACATCTCGGTTCTCCAATCACGTCAGGTTCTCTTACGGACCAGACATAGCGGTGATTAAAGAAGGCGTCCGTCGTTTAAAAAAGATTGTAAAAAGCGGCAAATAAAGTAAGATAAAACTTGACACCTCCTCTATCCGTGCTATTGTAAGGTTGAGGAGAGAGCAATGTCTAACTACTGGCACCAGATGTATCGCCGCCCTGCCGCTGCTGTTCGCGTAGAAGTGGAAAACGGAGAGCAACGGTTTGAAGCTTTGCTTGGCAAAGAGC
>Ga0208299_1000397_pt1 | contig 40788 bp, 39 predicted proteins | sample 15_taG_FD_184089 | JGI IMG/M metagenome (GOLD analysis project Ga0208299, IMG submission 184089) | Marine viral communities from the Subarctic Pacific Ocean - 15_ETSP_OMZ_AT15312 metaG (SPAdes) (version 2) | ecosystem: Environmental > Aquatic > Marine > Oceanic | place: Pacific Ocean | collected... | reverse complement strand
TAGTGTTTATGGCTATACTGCCAACAGCGGTTCCGCTGTATCTAAACTGATGAGATGTAAATCCATTTCCATAATCTTGATTAAATACAGCAAGCGTGCCATTTGAGCCTGAAGGTGCAAAAGTAGTACCTATTCCATAAGTAGAATCAGTACCCACCAACAGGGTGCCACCCATCGTGGCATCGCCTGATAGGTGGAGGTCTTTGAAGCGTGTAGTGGTAGTTCCTAAATTTAAAGCAGCATCATTGCTCGCCCCTGCTGGCGTTGACGGGTAAATTTCAGTTGAACCGAAAGCTATACCTGAGTGACTACTATTGCCTGATATAAATAAATTATCGTTAAAGGCAACACCAATACTACCTACGGTTGCGCTGTCTTTGCGGAACTGTAAAATCTCACCATCAGAAGAAAGCCTGTTAAGTCTTAGGCAAGAAGCCCCAGACTGCGTAGCCGATGCCTGTCCAGTTTGTGCAACCTCAAAACCTGCATTAGTTAAACCTTGCGCGGTTTTACCCACCAACACGTTGCCTGATGAGTCTATGACAAATCTGTGGCTACCTGCTGTTCCATCGTAAATAGTAAATACATCACCAAGCGGACCATGCGCAGTAAGTTGGTATTCTCTTGCGTCATTTTTGAGAGAAAGGGTTGGGTAACTGTTAGTTGCTGTAGATTCTATTCGTGCAAAAGCAGTGTTATTTGCTGAAGTCTTCAAATGAAATGCTTTCTCTGGACTGCTAGTACCAATACCCAAAGACTCCGCACTCGCATCCCAGAAGAACTTAGCCGTTGTGCCTGTGTTCTCGTAGAAGCTGATGTCTCCTGATATGCCATCAATAGTTTGCCTAAGAGTTCCGCCTGTTTTGAAGTGGATACTTCGTGTGCCGTCTGTATCTAAAGTCAGTTTCCCTGCCGAATTACTTAATGACCCAATTGCCGTAGTGCCTGAAGCTGTGCCGCCTACCTCATAAGACCCGCTAGAAGGAACGTGCGCGTTATCCATCGTGGCTGTGCCAGTAACGTCTATGCCTGACGAGTCGATGCGCATGCGTTCTGTGCCGCCTGTACCCAAACGAACTAAATCTGCCGCAGATGGAGTCCCTGCGTTAGTTCCAATAAATGTACCATTAGAAAAATGACCTATTTGCAAAGAACCATTTACTGTTGTTCCAACTCGCATTTCGGTATTTGCACCTGCATTTACTTCAAGAGTTTTAGCAGGCGAACTAGTACCAATACCCACGTTGCCGCCAGTTCTAGCCAGAATACATTGCCCAGTAGTAGTAAAGGTATCTGTTTCAACTGTCCCAAAACCAGAAGCACCTTCTAGCCCTATAAGAAGCCGTCCCGACGAGTCGATGCGCATGGCTTCTGAGCCGCCAGTAAAGAACGCCATAGGCTGTGAGTTGCCTCCACTATTAACATAGGCAGAGTTAATAAACGTATATCCACCAGACTCATCTACGCCCATCTGAATAGCGCGCCCACCATCAGTATTATGCACAGTCAGTCCGTTGGTCATGTTGCCTGACGTAGCCGGCGCACCTGACAAAACATTCACACTGAGCTTGCCAAAGTTTGAACTCGTGCCAATACCCAAAGACTCCGCAGACGCATCCCAGAACAACTTAGCCGTTGTGCCTGTGTCCTCGTAGAAGGAGATGTCTCCGTTGTTGGCTATGCGGAAGCGTTCTAATGTTGAAGAACCGTCAGAACTTGTTGCGATGCTTACGCTTCTAGCCGCACTTGTTCTTGGCTGAATGACTAAATTTCCCGCAGCCGTAAATACTCCTGAACCACCTGAACCTGTCCTGTAGACTGAAGGGTCTGTGGTTGTGGCAAACGCATTAATACCTTGACCTGAGATACCTAGTTTGCCACCAGACGCTCCGCCAATAGTCGCATCACCATCAACAGTAAGCCCATCCATCGTGGCTGTGCCAGTAACGTCTAAATTGCCATCTTCATCTATTGTAGCTTTTGTACCTCCATCAACTCGGAATTGAATAGCAGAGTTAGAAACAGCGTTATCATCATCAACACTGACTCGGAGATAAGCTCCAGAAGCCTCCACCTTCGCGCTACCTGTTGAGTCAGTGAGTAGAATCCCTGCTCCTGCATCAGTGGAAGTAAAGGTAGCAACTGTGTTTGTAGTTCCTGAGTTGACGGAAAAACCATCGGCTGTCACTGTGCCAGTAACGTCTATGCCTGTGTTGGTGGTGGCTAATTTGGAGCTTCCTGCATAGTACAAAGAAGTTTGCGTATCGCCGTTGAAATTAGCAGCTAGATTTGTAGCGTCGGCATTCCAGATTTGCACATTTGTTCCGGCCAGAAGGCGCAACTGTCCTGTCCCTGCGTCTTTGATGTAGCTGTGCGACCCATCATGATATAGCTGTAGGTCGTTACTAGCACCGAACGTAGCCTTAGCGTTATCAGCAAAGTTAAGAGCTTCAGCACTAGCATCCCACGTTAACTTAGCCGTTGTGCCTGTGTCCTCGTAGAAGCTGATGTCTCCGTTGTTGGCTATGTTTAACGCTTTTGTATAAGTGCCATTAACTTCTTCTGTATTGCTTGATGTGACATTAACAGAAAGACCTACACCGCCTGATGAATTTCTTTCTGTTTGTATCTTTGCACCGCCAGTTGTTGAATCACGCATAAACTCTAATTTAGCGTTGTAGAATGACCCACTTAATGGATTTTGTATTACAAGACCATCTGTGGATGCGTCACCATTAATCTGAGCGTCACCATCTACAGTCAACCCATCCATCGTGGCTGTGCCAGTAACGTCTATGCCTGTGGAGGTTGTGGCTAGTTTGGCTGCGTTGTTGTAATAAAGAGTTACTGCGCCATCGGCAGTAAAGTCAGCTAAAGCCTCACCTGAAGATGTGCTTTTTCTTAGGTGTATATTAGTGCCGTCTATGTACAGACTACCACCAGCATTCTCGGAAATAATGCTATTACCAGAACCAGTATGATATATCTGTAAATCATCATCAGCACCTAGTAATAATTTACCGCCATCAGATAGGTCTACATTACCAGTAAAAGTAGCATCCTGACTTGAATCAATACGCAACCCAATATTTCCAGCACCATCACTAATAACTATTTGATTAGATAATGCAGCATGGCTTGAGCCAGTATAACCCCCTATATACACATTATAGTTACCACTTGTTAACGCATTCCCTGCATTAACACCTAAGCCTATATTATAACCCCCTGCTGTAGTGCTTATTGCATTAAGCCCTACAGCAGTGTTATTGTCTCCTGTCTGTAATGTTGTTAAAGAACTCTTACCAATAGCTGTATTACCTTTACCAGAAGTAATAGAATCCCCTGCATAAGACCCAACAATTGTGTTATCTGCCCCTGTACAAACATTGAGTGCGTTATATCCTACGGCTGTATTGTCATCGCCTGTTATTGTTAATAATACCCCGCTACCTAAAGCAGCATAACCTAAAGCTGTATTCCTATTAGCTGTGGTTGCTGATGCTAAAGCAGCAGAACCAAGAGACACACTATTTATTCCAGATGTTAATGCTGCAGAAGCCGTATAACCAATCGCTGTGTTATTTGCGCCCGTAGAATTATTTAAAGAAGATGCGCCAACTGCTGTATTATTAGATGTTGTATTAGCTAATAATGCATTTAATCCAACAGCAACATTGTTAGCCCCACTAACATTAGCTCCAAGAGCATCTTGTCCGACAGCTGTGCAATTAATTGCTGTCGTCATAGCATCTCCTGCACTTTTACCTACAGCAGTATTCCCTGCACCAGTGGACAAAGCTAAAGCAGCGCTTCCCACAGCAGTTATTTCATTGCTTACTTGTGCCCCACCAGCGTTATAACCGAGAAATGTTCCTGATGAGCCTGTATATACTAAACCTGCTTGATACCCTACCCCAACATTATTTGAACCGGTTACAACATCTGTTAAAGCATTCACACCTACACCAGTATTACCTGAACCAGAAGTAACGCTATCTAATGCTGCTGTACTTAATGGTGTATTGTTACTGGATATTGTGCCTATCATTGCTGCTGCTAAGGCTATTGTAGGGGAATTACTATTTTGCGTAGTTGTGGCATCTCTTAATGCCTGAGTAGCTGCTACAAAATCACCTGCTGTAGGGAATACATATGCAGGTTGTATAGTTTGAGAAGCATTAGGCCATGGATCTACTAGATGTATAGTGGTTACTGGGCCAGCAGATTGTTCTGCATAATTTATCTCTACTGGGGGAAATGATCCAACAATTAGAGCATCACCTGCTGATATGTTGACTGGATCTTCATCGGACACAACATCTACTAGTAATGAACCATTAGCTATTGTTACAGACGCTGCGGTATACCAAGTCATATTTACACCTTCTCTAGTTGTTTTATGAAATTATACATTAAAAACCAATTAAAGCTATACTAATAGGTAATGTTAAGCATATCACTCTGAGCTCACTAATGCTAACCGCTGAGAATCAGTATAATATGAAGACGGCCCAGTCGGATTATGAACATCAGTATATCCAAATAATATGCTACGGGCAGTTAAACGTAACCTATATGTTCTATCATCAGTATCTTGTTGGTTATCTGTATAGGTGAATGATCCAGCCAAACTTTGTGTAGTTATATAAGACCAACCATCTATCGCAGAATCACCTTCATCAATATACTCTTCGTTTGTTAAAGTACCTGTACCTGTAAAACTTTCTGTTTGTCGGGTAGTCCAAGTACTTGGTGCAGTTTCTTCTTCTAATAGTATTGAACAAGTAGGTGCTGCTGGAGCACTTCCAGTAGATAACATTCTCAATGAGCGTCTTGTTCTAGACATAGTTACAGATGCCGCAATTGCTATACTTCCACCATTACTACCAAAGGGGCCAATTATTACTTCAGCATCTGAAGCTAAATCACTAGTAGACCTAGAAGTACCTAATTCACCTGAAACTATAGTACCACCAAAAAAAGCCGAACCATCTGTCTTTAAGTAACTAATAGCATTAGCTTCAGTTAAATTACTGAAATTAATAACACCATTTGTTAAATCATTAACGCCAAACCACTCAATGAATTGATTTGTTGACCCAAAACCTTGGGCTGCTGAAACCCTCATGTGAGTGCTTCCTACTAATTCAATAACGGGTGATCTCATTGATGTATGAGCAATAATAGAAGCAGCATCTAGTGTGCCATCAACTAACGCAGATCCATGCACATGTAACGCGAATGTTGCCCATGTAGAGTTTGCGCCGTCTGCAACAGAGCAATATTTAGTAACTTGTGTAGCCTCATCAGGAGATGCTTTATATATGGTAACTACATCATTCAGTACAGGAATACCGCCTGTACAAGCTCCCTCTGCTAACGCATCTTCTGTAGAACCATCCCATAAACCATCCCATGAGCCATTGGTATGTTCTACTTGGAATCGTCCTGCCCCTCTAGCCCCATCACCACCAGTGGCTCCTGTTTGTCCAGTATCTCCTGTTGCCCCGTCTTCTCCATCATCACCTCTAAATACAGCCCATTCATAATCACCATTGGTAGAAGACACCGCTGGTTCGGAATCTCCTTGAGTCCATGTAATAACATTTGTGCCCATATAATAATTAGTAGTTGCAGGAGTTGCTGGTGTATAAGTAGTAGATAATAATCCTGTAGGAAGTTGTCTGTTACCTACACCATTATCTGAGTCTGAATATGCAAAATCTACTCTAGAAGAAGTTCCATCATTTCCATCTGCTCCATCATTTCCATCTGCTCCATCATTTCCATCTGCTCCATCATTTCCATCTGCTCCATCATTTCCATCTGCTCCAGTTAACAATGTCCACTCATAGTCACCAGCAGTAGTAGATACAGCAGTTTCGCTTCCTCCACTATTCCAAGTTATAAGATTTGTGCCTATATATGTTTTATTTGTAGAACTGGCAGGAGTATATGTAGTAGATAATAAGCCAGAAGGATAATTAACACTGCCACCTACACTAGTAGTACCATAAGCTACATCAAAACGACTGCTAGTACCATCTGCTCCGCTAGTACCTGTATCTCCCGTAGCTCCGTTAGCTCCAGTAGGACCAGTAGGGCCAGTAGGACCAGTAGGGCCAGTAGGACCAGTAGGACCAGTATCTCCAGTATCTCCAGTAGCACCAGTATCTCCAGTATCTCCAGTATCTCCAGTATCTCCAGTAGCACCAGTATCTCCAGTAGCACCTTTTGTTGCTTTACTTATAGTATAAACTTTAGTAATGACAGTACCGCTATCTGTATGTGTAGCAGTAAATGTAGCTGAGCCGCTATCATTTGCATCAGGAAAAGAATTTATAGTATATATACCAGATGACGTATTTATAGATGTTGAAATACCTGAATCTGCTGTTTTAGCATAAGTAATACCAGTAGTAAGCCCAACAACACCTTGATATGTTAAAAACTCACCACCTGCTGCTGCTAAATCAGAAACTGTAACTGAACCATCTAATGCTGCTGGTATTGTATGGCTTTCATTAGTTAATAATCCTACCAATCCTCCTGCACCATCTGAAAGTTTCTGTATAGTAATTGAATCAGAGTAAGAAACAGTGTTGTGCGTGACTGTAGCTGTAATAGTTACAGGATTGCCTAAGAAAACAACAGCCAAGAGGTTTTTAGGATTAGTTCCTGTTAGATTACTTGCTGTAACATTACTATCAGAGGATGTCCATGTAATAGAGCCTGATATATTCTGTAAATTTGCAATAAAATTTATACTACTTGGGCCAATTATTGCATCATCTGTGTCATAGGCAAATGTATATGAACTAGCAGTTAATCGTAATGCTTTACTGTTCTCTCCTGCGCGTCCTACTTCATAAGCTGCTGCACCATCCCAAGTAACTGTTGTAGTGAGTGTGGTTTCATTATTCTGAATCCGCATACTAACAGCCCAGAGTATTTCACCCGAATTGCTTCCCCCGGGAGTAATGCTCCAATCGTTATTAGGGGCTGTAAATGCACCAGTAGCCCATGTATATACTAGATTTCCGCTGGGTAACGTTCCTGCTGTTGTACCCCATTTGTATACTTCTACATAACCCTGTCTATGACCATCCTTACCTTCAAATACTTTACTAAAACTTTGTGTAACTGTGTCAGTGAAACCATTACCATTAGTTCTTTGCCCTGCAATAGTGTAAGTAATAGAGGCTGTGGCAGTAGTTCCTGATGTGAACGCGCTATGATCACCAACAGTAGCATAGGTATTAACTGTGCTAGAGTAGTCTCCTACTGTTATATCTACATCTGCTACAGAGCTAATACGCCATGTACCCGGAGTAAGGCCAACAGCATTATAATTCAGTGCTATTTCACCCTCATATACAGCAATAGTAGTACCTGAGCCAGTATATGAACTAGGAGCACCGTCACTATCAGCAGGTATTGAATGATTATTGTTAGGCATTAAATAAGTTAATGCACCCGCACCTTGTCTGGTTCTGGTGAATGATTGACTTTTTGATGAAGTAAAACTAGAACCATTTAGTCGTTTTCCTGCAATACTTATAACAATTGATGCAATATCTTGAGTGATAGTATCAGCTACACCTAATGTGGCATAATCACCTGAATCAGTTAAAGAACCTTCATTTATTCCACCAGCCACTGTTCCAGAAACTCTCCATGTACCTGCAGTAGAACCAATACCATCATAGACTAGGGGAACGCGCCCCTCATACACCTTAATATCTGTACCAGAACCATTGTAATTATTTACTATGTCGGTGTTGTCATAGTTAACAGGTATACTGTGGCTCTCATTAGTTAGTACAACAGCAATAGCTCCTGCACCATCAACTAGTCTAACTACTGTCACTGTATCTGAATATCCACCTAATGATGCTGTGACTTTTACTGAACTGTTGGTATTGAACGCATCATCAGTTAACACCGCTGTTTCATTTGAGTCACCTGACTCTGTAAGAGACACTGGTGAACCACCAACAGGTGTTGTTGTCCATATAACAGTACCAGTGATGTTTTCTAAATTGGCTGTGAAAGTAATTGATGTAGGACTAGCAGGTGTTGTGTCATCTACTCCATAATTAAATATAAGAGACGTAGCTGATATAGTTAATATCTTACCGTCTAACGCGCGGATATCATCCTCAGATTCAACAGTATAACCACCAAACACACCTATACCATTGAATGTCATTACATCATTGGTTACTTCTAAATGGGGGACAAATGTCCCTGAAGCTGATGTACCTACAGTAAATACGTCCGCGTCTATTTCAAAATCAGTAACTGTACCGTCATTTGTATTAGTAAACCCTGTAATGCGGTCGTCATTATTAATGACCATACCGCCTCTAGCCACAAGACTACCCGCCGTGCCTTCAAATACTTGGCGCATATCCTCTACTGAAGCGTACACACCACCCTTATTTATCTGAACTCTTCTTACAGCTTCAGCTAATGGAGCCTCTACCCATGAATTGCCTTCTACAGCTGTACAAAGAACGGCTGTTTCGTGTGTAGTAACATTTCCAGCTGAATCCACACAATAACCTATGCTGGCTTTTGTATAATCTTCTGCAGCTACTATTACAGCAGCGTCACCCTCATCTATAGCTACCTGTAAGTTGGTTCTAGCAATAGCTGTAGTTTGTTGTTCATTAATGAAAGCAGCGTTATATATGTCCATACTTACTGCATTTGCATCTACTTGTGCATATAAAGTAGTTATTTCTTGTGCTTTAGCTGCTAAATCAAAGGCATGAGCTGATAATGTTTGCTCTGTTACGGCTATACTTGCACCTGCATCACGAGCCATATTTCTTAAATCAAATAAGTCATATTCTCTTAATACATTGGCTAAACCTTCGTCTATATTAGAGAACTTCAACCCAGCTATATCTGTAACCTGATTAGTTATAGCTCCATCTATAGCATCTATACGACTGCTTGCTGTTGTTATCTGTGGTTGTAGCTCACCATCTAATACGTCAGTAATAGCTTGCGCTCTAGCATCTATAGTTGCATTTGCACCATCTACCCAAGTCTGCGCCGTATTTGCTTTATTTACAGTGCCTTGTGCATCCAACACATCTAATGTAGCTGTCACACTGTAAGTTGTATTCCATGAGTCTATTAGAGTACTAACATCGCTTTCTACCTGATAACCTAGTCCTTGAGTCCAAGTGGTAGTTGCATACTGCAACATTGTACCTGTGCCAGCATCAATATCAGTCTCTACAGTGGTTAGTCTTGATGTTAAATCTTCTAATGCTTGGTCATTTGCACCGCGCTTACCTATCTCTATGTAATCAACGTCACAATCGCCTAAGTCAAAGGTGAGCGAAGTAATTACCCCAGAGAAACCAGAAGCGCCTGAAGCATCTATCTGAACTACTTCCCAAACATTCTCTGCTGCTGGTTCTGGTACTACAACTGAACCTCCTGAATAACTTATTACTCCATCCCATGTACCGGATGTATGGAGTCTTACTCTTATTCTGAATACAAAGTCAGACGTAGTGTCTAATGCAATGGTAGGGGTCGTTGAGGGTGATGTAGTAGCTAATACTATCCAACCACCTGCATTGTATGAAGAATGCCCTGTAAAGCTTTCTGAATCAGCGTTAAATTGCCATGAGTAAGCCGGAGTTAATGCAGCTATTGCACCAGCTATTTCTGAAGTTACTTCATCATGTGTAGCTCTTAGCTGTATATTCCCTGCGTTTACAGAGATATTACCCTCAGCAGCTGTTATAGAGTCTTCTGCAGCTGTTATTCTGGCTGCTTCTATTTCTACATTAGCTTGTACGCCATCTATTAGTACGCCTGCTGCTGTGTAACTATTATCTGTGTAGTTATACGCTTTATTGACTATTTGCCCAGTTGCAGGGTCTATAACAGCTACTGCATCTATTAATCTTTCTGAATTCTGTGTTCTAAGGTTATATTCATTTTGCCAAGCAGCATAATCAGCAAATATATCAAACACCGTGCCAGCCAGTTCTTGTTGGTTAGATATTAGAGTATTTACTAAATCAGTATTTGCCTCAGCTAATGCTTGGTCAGCAGTTGCTTGCGCCGCAGCTGCATCTATCACCGCTTGGCTCGCTGTACCTGTTGTATTGTATATCTGAGTAGAGCCTTGCTGCAGTTTCTGCTCAAAATTAACAAATACAGTGTCCAAGTCACGGAAAGTAACCCCGTGATCGTTACGCGTACCACGCGCCCCTTGAACAATTTCAAGTGACCTTTGGATAGAATCAAGTGTTCTATTCAGACTGTCATCTTTTCCGCGATACCTGACCTGTGCTTCAGGTTTAGTATCAGCAAAAGGCACGCCTCGCTTGGCTTTAGTCACAATGCGTTGTTTTTTAGCCCTTATACCCCGGGAAAACTCATCAACCATTATATAATCTCAGTCGGATGTACAGTTACTTGTGCAGTATGTACTTCAGGCGCGCCTGCTGCCGTAGATAGCTGTAAAATAAACTTACTACCACGTACTGCTGGAAGTCTAAAAGTATACTCACCATCACAAACACCAGCCGGTTGTGTAGCTGTAGGGTCAATCATAAATGCTGCTTGATCAACACCATCAAGGTTTAGTATAACTTTTACCGTATTAGTAGCATCAAGTACCCCCGTTAATTTACAAGCGCCATAGCTCCTATCTGGAATATAAAACTCTTTACTGTGCCATACCCATTCAATTGGAGCAGCGACAGCACTAGGTGCGAGCCACGCGTTATATAAATCAGCATGCTCTTGAGCAGTAAGTATTTTGTTGTAATACTGCCACTCGTCCAGCACACCTTGCCACTGGTTATCTAGGATACCGAAATCCCAATAGCTATCATAACTACCGCAACCGCGGGACATACAGCGCCATTCGCCTTCTGAGGTCCAATTAGTCCACAAAGACATATCAACTGTATCCGCTAATACCTCGTTTACATACACCCGCATTATATCTGCAGATACATCAGCCTCCATTCTAAGCCATACAGCCGTATCGCCTGAAAAACCCATAGCGCTGCAATCAGAAACGACAGTTTCTACTGGCGACCAGTTACCTGCTTCATAACAACGAAAACGAAGCTCGTCAGAAGCTTCATCATACCAATAACCAAACCGCACACCTTCACTCCAAATACCAAACAGCTCAGGGGTATCGCCCTCGCCGGGAGTGCCTAAAGACGCGGCTCCAACAAAGGTAAAATCGCCATTTTGGAGTGTAGCTGTAGAACTACTAGGCACATGCCCGGTGGATTGAAACCCGGCATACCCTAAAGCTGCTGCAGAAAGATCTACCGCAGTACCAACTCCATCGCCACGTGTACTAGCTACCGAAACTCCGGCTTCATTAAAGTTCCCACTGACAAAAGTCATGTCGCCATTATCCATAGCATCATCAGCTACTGTCCCAGTAGTCTCGTCAAACTTCCAATAGTTAATGGGGTCTAAAGCCATGATGGTATCAGTTAAACTAAGTGCATCACTCGAAGAACCACCCGGCTCCCACTCATAAAGTATACCGCCAGCAGTATCTGACATATAAAAACTATCCGAAAGTCCGTCATATTTAAGCCCTACAGCACGCGTCATGCCGCTGCCGCTAGAACCCCACAAATCTGTATCGAGCGGTTGAAATGCTCTACTTTGTATATGAAAAGCAAAGCCGTTTCCGCTGCTTTTTTCCCAAGCATAATAAGTACCGTCATATACTTCTGAAATTAAGTCCGATAAGTCATAAGCCTCACGCCATGGTTGTTCTTCAAAAACACCTTCTGTTAGATTAACCACTTTGCCTGCAGCAGTTACACCCATCAAACCGTCTTGTGCTGGATAAATAACCAAATCAAGGTAGACTGATACTGCTCTTACAGATAGGCACGCTTGATAAAACGGCAGTTTAACGACCTCCATCACATCGGGAGAGCCGCCTGCTATCAAGTACGGGCCACCATCAGTAAGTGCTACAGCAGCAGTTCCCACCGCTTCTATATGCAAAAGCTTGTCTTTTACAACCTGAGTATAAAGAACCGGGAATGCATAAATAACCCCCGGTATAGACATATAGACCGTGTACTCATGTACTAAAAGGTAAGTACCATTAGCCATCTTACAACCAGCTGTAACATAAGGGGGCGGTACATCCCACCCTTCAGTAACTAAAAGCTCGCCAAGGTCTTGGTTCTCTACATCCTCAACCAAAAAGGTATAGTTGCTAAGCCCTACTTCCGTAATAAACTGATAGCCTGTTTCAGTCGTACCTGTGTTTGTTCGGTACAGTCGCGCCGAAAGAATAGGCACATAATCTTGTATAATGTTTTTTTCGTATACTGCTGGATGGTACCCTACATCTGAAGATTGAGGGCTAAAAATGTACACTGAAGTGTCTGGCCCGACATGTACAGCAGTAGGGTTAACAGGGCCAGGAGCGCTTTCATAACCGTTTGCATTAACATAAGTCATTACATAGAAACGAGTATCAGCATCAATATCGTCAGCAGCAACCTCATCCACAGGTTTAACTACAGGGAACACCACTGGTGCAGGAACACCGACTGCATAATCCCCCAAGACACCTGTAAACGCCCCGTCTGCCGTTCTAAAATTCATACGGCACTGTGGGGCACCTCTGTAGGATGTAGCTGAAGCCGGTAACTCAAAATCTGTTTGGCAATCTATTGTAGAAAAACTAGCCGTTCCTGCAGTTACTGTATCAAGCGCTAATTCTGCGTTGTCTTCTGTTTGGATACGCGCAACACCAGTTGGTTCTATATCATCACCCGCTACATATAACTCCCCTGTAGAGGAGTAAATACCTAATATAGTGATAGTCCCTGCAGTAGTAAACGTAGCGTCAATAGGGAATGCAGGCGCAGTTCCAGTACCTGTATCAAAGCTCACCCACTGTAACGTAGCGCCACCAACGGGTTCTACCGGCTCTGGTGATTTACCAACATAAAAAACTCGTTGTATATAGCTCATTTAGTCCTCATAATAGTAAGGTTGATCAGCACCAAAATTCCAGCCATCACCGCCACCTATATCAATTAGTGGCGGTCTAGCCCAGTGGTAAGAGAATGAAACCTTAACAAACTGCACGCCTGTAGCAGCAACTGTATCAGTAACTGTCACTCGGTACGTAGCCTCTGCCGTTTCTGTTTCAGTTATAGCAGCGGGTGCACTTAATGTAGAACATGTAAATGTAGGGTTAGCAATACTTGTACTGTCGATAGAAATATCTGCGTGCCCCTCGACTACTTCCCACAAATAAGTGTCTGCGGCGCTAACTATAGGCTCTGCTATCGTTGCAATAACCTGCCGCGTCATATTAGTTTGTGGGTCTACTGCACCTGCAGGAGCTGTATTAGAGGTATGTGTGTATGTATACGCAGCAGAGTATAAGTTGTCATCAATAAGCGCTGTTACTGTTGGGTCTACCCCTGCCAAAAGAATAATCAGTGAGTGCCCATCCACAACTACCGGCTCAGGAGCAACAGGATAGTCATACTTGTCTATATCATTGTAACGAGTTTCAAGCACTGTTACTGCAGCATCAACCGTCCATGCCATCCACGAAATGGTATCGTTAGTACTAGCTTTAAAAAAATTAGTATAACCATCGAAATTAGCAGATAAATCAGAATTGACATCAACACTATCAACAGGCTCATAAAAAGGACGAATAGTCTTATCAGTGAGGCGAGCGTTAACAGCATGTGACGCAGCCTGCTCAGGCAACGCGTAATTAGGAACACGTGGGGTTACTCCAGTAAACTGTTCAATTGCGATTTTTTTAGCCATTAGTCATTGTACCTTTTTTTACGCCTTTCAGCACGCGCTTCTTTTTTCCACTCTCTCCAAAGACCCGGTGAAGTAATACCAAGTATTGGGGTAGTTCTTTGCACAAACTCAGGGCTAAAAGGCCCATATTTAACTAAAGTATCTAAATGCCCCATTGTCGGGCCAAGCGCGCGTATCACACCAGACTGCCCAAATTGCTCAGCACCATAGAAAGACATCATTAAATCTACCGGGCCGAGCACGCCGGAAGCGCGTACTAAATCAACTAAACGTTCACCAGCGCCCATCTTCTCTAAATACTTATCTCGACGTTCTTCGTAGTCATCATCAGCTAACTCTCGAATACTAGCTTTAAGTTCTTGCGATAAGTAAGCTAAAGGAACGGCCATTGTACCGATAACAACTAAAGGTAAAGCAGCATTCATTCCAGCAAGCACGTGAGCCTTATCTGCACGTCGTGCACCACTATAGCGATCAGCCATAGTCTTCCCTAGTTCCGGGATGATGTCTGCGCCATACGCGTAAAAGAAACTTTTCAGCTGGCTAATCAGCATAAAATGCGGGTCATTACCAGACACCGATTTTGACATAGAAGTAGGTCGAGCTACATGGTGGTCTGCAAAATTCAACAAAGCATTTGCCATAGGGGACAGCGTACTGGTGCCTTCTATAAAACTCTTTCTACCTTCTTTATCCCATTGTAATACTTGTTCTGGAGTAACCCCAAAACGTTTCATCGCTTTAGCATCACCAGCTTTTGCTTTTTTAATGAAGTATTCCGCCCCAATATTACTAGCTATAGACCGCAAGGAATTATTAAATAGTATGTTTAAATTATAGGTAAATAATTTCTCCATAGCCGCGCGAGGTTTATTACCCTGCACTTCGAAATCAGAAGAATCTATAAACCCGGTAGCTGTTAGTGCGTCAGGAATAGCTCCCATTAAGCGGGCGAGCTCCATAGAATTATTCCGCGCTTGTTTTATAGCCTCTTTTACCGACATGCCTTTTTCTACATTCTGCGAGATTTGTTTTGTATAATCACCAGTATCCCGAACAAATTGTTTTAGCCCTTTCCACGCGGCTTCTGGGTCTTTACCAATAGCACCAGCCATTAAAACACCAAACTCCGGGATAGAACTTAAAGTAGAAAAAGCCAATACAGTATACGCTTGCACCACAGTTAGCCACTGCATAGATTTTCTAATTTTTGGGTTTAACTCTCGGCCAAGCAAACCATCCATCGCGTTCATACTCTTCCTTGCTTCGTGCACCGCGTCAAGACCTTTAGTTTCATTAACCGTCTCAAGTAATTTTAGTTTTTTAGCTCCAGCAACCCATACATCAAACATAGCTTTTTCTTTCTTATTACGACGAACCAGCCCGCGTTTGTTAGCATCTACCATAGCCTTTTTTAGAGCCTCTGGGTCTTTATCACGCACTGTATACCCATAATTTCTGAGTACAGAAGGCATATCCTCAAGACTTTTAGTTTCATAACCACCGAAAGTCTCTTCATAATTCTTTTGCTTCATCATAGAAGAAACATAAACCTCCATAACCGCACGAGGGTCTTTATTCAACCACCCAGCGTCAAACGCTGCTGCTTGGTAGTCAGGGTCAACAAGAATACGTTTCTTTGCAGATGCTGCTTCAGGGCCAAGACTTTCACCATCAGATTGTTCAAGGATACTATCGGCTATAGCGGTAGCGCTCTTTTTATTATCTAAAAGATGCATAGTTCCGTCATACCCACGATAAGAAAAAGGTTTCCCATTTTTACCCCTCATCAAAAACTTAATGAATCCTTCTTTATCTGCACGTATAACGTCCTGCATATGTATTTGTGGGAAGTATGGACGCCCGTTAATAGTTAATTCTAAAGACCCAAAATGCTTTACAGAACTTTCTTGCATATTCTTTATAACCTGCTTAAAAAACCCTTGCATCTTGTCTGTAACTGGCGTCCCAGTTTTTCCGTGAATATAATCAGAAAACCCCTGCTCCATCTCCACTTCACTAAACTCACGGTATATATTATTTAACATAGCCTTGAACTGTGACTCATCCGCATGAAACTGTCGTTGGTACTTTTCGTACAAACGACCGAGCATAGGGCTGACTCTTTTTACTCGCCGCATACTTGTTAAAAAAGGAGTAACCACATCCAGAGAGAGTTCTTTAACTCGAATAGCTGTGTTCTTTGTAAATACTTCTCTAAGCCCTTTAGTGATTTTATTTAAGGGGATACGTTCACGAGGAGTGAATTTTATCTCATCGACAACACCGCCAACTTCATATCCTTCTGCTTGGAGCTGCTCGTTTCTTTTTTGAGTAGCCTCTTCCATTGACAAAGTGATAATTCTTTGCGACTTTGTCTTTTTGTGTTTAAGCTCCCTAATCAGCCCTTTAACATGTGGGTTATTAATATCGCTGGAAGGAACTAAATACTCTTGCGCTACTGCTGTAGAAGTAGCACCTACTACCTGTACTACCCCCGGAGTATTTGTTTTTTTATATATTTCTGTAGGACTCAACGCAGCTTTTGGGCGAAGAACTCTATTTGCCCTTTCTACTCCAGTACGTTTAACACGGGTTATGTAATTAAAGGCTCTTTTTTTATTATTGAAATAGACATCGCCTTTTAGCATACCATCATTAACTCTAGTTTTATAAAGTGTCGCTTGGTTCTGTGTTTTTACAGTTTCTAACTTACTAACTAGTGGCGTGTTTGCAGGGATTTCCGTTTCTATAAATACTCCAACCGCTCTTCCTTTTCTTACTTCTACTAAACGCGTCTGAATACTTTTTTCTGAAAGTTTCTTTGTACGTGTTTTAGACTTAATAATATTAATCGCGCGTCCAGCACTATCTTGCTCTACCTTACCCATTAACTTTGAGTTATCAGCTGCTATGGCCTCAGTAACACGAATAAGCCTCGCATTTAAAGAAGTACCCATAACCCCAAAAAATTCACGTACTGCCTCAAACAGCCGGTGTAAAAAACCTTTGCCTTTTAAGTATTCCACTAATAATGGATTAGAGCGACCAGAAGCCATAAACTCAGAAACTGAGTTTATATTATTAGGGTTAGTCTCAAAAGCCGCAATAATATCTTCGTTTGTTATGATATTGTCTTTAGCTAGTTGCTTTTTAAAATCTTTGTATGTTTTTAGTATTTCTTCAGAAAAATTAATTAGCCGCCCTAGAGACTCTGCATCTGTATCTGTCAACTGCTTCAAAACCGCTACATGTTTTGTGTCTGTGATATTTTGTAAAGTATTATTTTGTACCCTTGTAATAAGTTCTTTGACTGAACCTTTTTTATCCCCAAACTCAGCAAATACAGAATCAGCCACTGCGCCATGAAACATTGAAACCGAATGCATTAGTTCATGCAACAATACCTCGCCACCAAAACCTTCGGGTACTTGATATGCTACTTTAGCGTTATCCGGTAAGTAAAGCGTGGCAAACGCAGTTTTTTTCTTTGTTTCTGGACTGTATGTGCCCTTACCTTCAGATTCTTTTGAAAGAACAAAAATATTAACGTTATCAGGCAAATTCTTTAGCGTATTTTTAAATTGTTTTTGCAGTGTACGCGGCAAAGCCCGTTCAAATATTTTTTGGACTTCTTCACGAGTAAACATTGTATAATTATTATTACCGCTAGCTTCATCCTCAATATACTTATGGATTTTATTTTGCGCCTGAGATAGTGCTGATTTTCTTCTTTTCTTGTTAACTTTAAAAAAGCTAGCTATAGACTCAAGATCCAAATCGCTTTTTTGTTGCGCTTTTTTTAATAGTTTGTCGGCCTCTTTTTTTAGTTTAACTCTCTTCTTAGCCTGTTTAATAGCCGCCATAATACTTGCTGTTTCTTTCCCTGCACTTCTTGCTTTATCATACTGCTTTTGTAAATCTTGAAGCTCTACTGCTTCCTGATCCATCAAGATTTTTTCATCGGGGGCTTTATCCCGTTTTTCCTGCTGTGTAATTTGGTCTTCAATACCAGTATCAGTTTCAATTTTCTCTGTAATAGTCAGTTGCTCATCCATAGCCTGACCTTCAGAAATAGTCTCTACTTCTGAGGCTTGTTCTTCAGATAGCACAGGATTATCAACTTCTGCAGTTTGTGCAAGCTCCTCTTCTGTAGGAGCACGACCTGTTTTTTCAGCTTCAGCACGTGCTATACGTTCTTTGTCTTTAATTTTTTCTACTTTTTGTGGTTCAAGTTGAACTCCGCCAGAAGGGGCACCTGTGCCTCTTCCAGCTTCACGAGCTGTTTCTTTCTTTTTGGCTATTTCTTCGTTAATTTTTCTGTCTGCTACGCGCTTCTCATCGTGCGCATCAAGCTCGGCTTCTTCCTGCCTAATAATAGACTCTCGGATCTCCAAACTCGCCTCGGGCGACATACGTTCTATAGATTGTTTTGGGAAGTCCTTCTGCATTTTTGCCATAGAAACTTCTACATCAGCCTCAGTAACTATTGTATCTTGCACTACAGAATGTACACTACCGTCTTCCATAATATTCGCTGCAACTATAACAACGGGTTCAGTACCTGCAATTTCAGATTCTGCCAATACCTGTGTTTTAGGCTTAGCCCATTTTGGTTGCGTAACAATATTCGCTTCTTCTGCCGACTGCTCGTTAACTTTAGCTTCGTATTCTTTTGCTAACTTTCTACTCTTAAAATAAGTGCGTCCCTTTTGGGTACTATCAAGCTCAACTACAAAGTAACCGTTTTCATCCCGTTTACCAATAAAACGAGCCTTTTGGCCTTCAGGAAGCGAAACGCTATCATCTGCATCAAAAACCGCTCTTTTCTGCCCACTGTTGAGCATCTCAAGTTGACTTTCAATACTACGGCGGGCCTCTGGATCAGTCTGTGGCACATCTTCAGCAGTTACTACTCCTTCGTCATCTCTTTCAGCGCGTTTCTTCTTAATATCTTCGAGCCGCGCCGCGCGGCTCATTTTTTGTCCTGCAGTTTGTACAACAGCTCCGGGGAGGCCGATAGCCTTACCAGCAGCAAAGCCGACTACGAAAGACTCGAGCACCGCATCAGTATCTTTATCGCTCCACTCGCGATCTAAACTAGTATTAACCGCCACTGCATCTGCAACGGCTTGGAACGCTTCAGTCGTGCCCTCAGCCGCAGCTGCTTGCATAACTTTAAAAGGTACCCGCTTAAACATTTGGGCACGAGTTAGTTTAGCTTTTTTGGCTGTCTTACTAGCACGTAAGCCCATACCCACAAGACGGTTTAATCCGGGGATAGCTGCAAGGCCGACCATATCAGCCGCACCTTTTACAAGACCTGTGAACCAAACCTTTGAATCATTAGATATACCTTCGCGGTCAAACGTAATTTTAGTCTCACCGGTATTCATACCTATTGAAGCTACACCTGCACCAACAGCTGCTCCACGCTTATAGCCAGTAGCCATAGCTGCTTTTTTCAAATCCGCACGATCTTTAACGAACTTTTTCGCCATCGCTTTTGTAACTAAAGAAGTTCCAGCTATTTCACCGCTTGCAAGACGTGCAGTAGCGGCTCGCATTGCAGCACCGCCTATACCGCCAGTAGCAAGAGCTGAAGCAATGGTTGTTCCTATATTTGGAACTTGCTCAATAAGTGTTTCGTATACAGAGCCAAGTGATTCTGCAAAACCTTCAGCTTCTGTCCATGACCTAGTCTCGCGAGGATTAAGCATCATGGTAAGAGTATTTTCGTCAATGCCTGCCTGTGCTAATTTAGATAGTCCTTCAGAACCAACAGAGTCACCAACCAGTTTCATAAGCCCATAACCCATTTGTTGGACTTGGTCTACGCCACGTGCTAGTGCATCCGTGTGGAAGTTTTTATCTGTTTCTAAGGAAGGTCTTTGTAGGCGGTTATTTATATAATTAACGCCTGCTTCCCGGTTATAACGGCGCCGCGCGATATTCATACGATCTTCGTCAGTTATATTGCCGATACCATATTCTTTAAGGCCGAATTGAGTTTCTTTCGCGCGTGCTTGAGCGTTAGAGCTAACATTAGAATGCGCTAACCCTTTACTTAGTAATTCGTTAGATAGTAGTTGTTCAGAAGGGCTGACCATCTCGCCAAGTTGTCTACCAAAATACCCCCTAGTACCATCAGAAGAGGGTCTGGCGTTTTGGACAAAATCTTCAGAAAACCTGTGGGCATCAGCAGAACCGGGAAAGCCCGCTTCATTTTTCCATGGTTTTTCTATTTCTGGCGTACTGGCCTGCTTAAGTCTAAGACCCTCTCGCCGACCACTAGGGTACTTTAGCTCAAAAGAGTCTCCATCTTTGGCGCGAGCTTCTGCTTCATCCAATTCATCAAATATACTCACCTTTCAATTTTCACTCCAAATTGATGGAAAAAGCTATTAATATCTCCGCCACTATCTAAATGCTCTTTAATCTTTTGCCCTTGGACTTCATAGAATCCTGAAATACCTAACGCGCTACCGGGTCTTTTATCATTCCAAACACCATAAGAATCGAAAAGCGCCTTGTTGAGACGAACAACTTCATTATATTCTGGGTCATCTCCTATAACACCACTTGCTTGCAAAGCGTTATATCCCATAGCTTCATGAAGTACGGGCTCTTTATACCCGCCATTATTTCTTGATAGCCAGTATAGGTCCTTGTATGGTTTTTCTAACTTAGCCACAACCGCGGAGTTATACCCAGCAGTATCGCGTAAACCAGAACCATGAAAAGCTTTGTAGTATGCTTGACTACCCATATCAGGCTTGCCATTTGGCCCTTTAGCACTTTTATAATAATCTAAATGTTTATCTGCAGCTTTTACAATATCTCTATCTAACTTTGCATACGTGGTATTTTGTCTCTGATTAGCTGCAAGTTGTCTAGTATAGCGATATAAACTATCCTGCATATGCACCTGCTCGTCGGCTGTGCCTGTATGTAAAATAGACGCAGCCTCGTTAGGGGACACTTTGCCGTGTATAATAAGCGATTGCTTTAGATTATTTTGGTTACGTTTGAACTCTGCTTTTGACAAACCGATGTCTTTATCCAAAGAGGCCATAACTTTCGCCAACTCGCCATACGCTTGCTCCTGTTCGCTAATCGGTAACTCTTTGAACTTCTCAGGAGTCATATCTTGATAGCGTTGCTTGCCGTTTAATCCTGTCTTTTTAGGGGTGGTGTAGTCTTTAACTTCTTCTCCACTCTTACCATGAGGTACTGTGGCGGGGACTTTCTCTACTTTTTGTCCGTCCAAACGCGCCTTACGTTCTTTTATTTCCTGCTCCATAGGTTCTCTACGTCTACGGATTTGATATTTAGCATTTTGGTTTGTAGCCTGTGACTCATCCCACTTTAAAGTAACTATTTTTTTCTCTAGCTCTTCTATACGCCCCGCATCAGAGCCTTCTGGTGTAGGAGGCCATACGTCTCCGTTTGGAACTTCTTCCGCAGTAGGTGTAGTTTTTTCTGTAGTAGTTGTTTCTTTTGGAGGAGTCTCTTCAGCAGGTTTATAAGCACTCATAGTAGAGGCTAAAGACTCTCGCCGCCTCATTAAATCTTGCGTTTTAGTATCTTCTAACTTATCAACCGCATTATGTTTATCGCGCATTTCAAGAAACGCTGTAACTTCTTCATCAGGTACTATAGCGTTAAGTTGTCGCAACATAGCTACAGTTGCTTCCATTCGTCCCATACTAGCGGGTACGCCGCTATTAGTTTTTGCTGCAGGGTCATCAGCGCTTTGCACAGGCGTTTGTAAAGACACCTTACCATCAGCCCCTGTTCCGCCTATCACTATACGATTATCCTTAGTGGCAGCCGCATTATTATGCTTAGTACCGGTACCGTTTATATCGGCCGCTTCGTCTCTAGGCGTATTAGGGTCATCTTTAACAATACCATCCGCAACAAGAGTTCTAAGCTCTTCGGGCTGACTATTTACTGCGGACGCAATATCACCCGCTGAAACCGACTCTGGGTTATCAGTTAGATTTTGTATAGTAGCCATCAACTGACGCGCCGTGCGCTGGTGTTTAAGCAAGGCTTGTTTATCGTTATACACTCTATCTATATATTTAGCTTGATTATTAAAATGTCGATCAGCTTGCGTTCTACCGGCTTTTTGCTCGGTCATTCTAGCTTGGTGGTGGATATCTGCTTGGTCTAACGCATCTTCTCTATAATCCATCATAGTATTAAATTGGCGTTTATTCTCGCCAAGTTTACGATTGAATTGATCCGCACCGACATTAAACTCATATCGACGTTGACGGGCATTAGCGCTTCGTTGAGCTAGACCAGCACCTGCCATTATACCTTCTAAAATAGGATTACTCATAGTTACACACTCATTGCCATTGTAGCCATTGACATGGCTGATCCAAGATTAGCACCACGTGCTTGCGATGCAGACTGCGCGTTACCTACCATCCGGCCGCTCTCTTGCGAAACCGCTGATACCATTTCATTTAAGGCTTGGCCTCTATAAGAACTACCCTGCCCAGCTAAAGACATCGCCACATTTGCGTTTCTATCTGATTGCGCTAATCGCGCGTTATTTATACTACCGGCGTTTGTTGCACTACTATGCATCTTCTGTCGTTTTGACATAGAGTTACGTTGGGCAGTAGTCATACCCATACCATACCGAGCAACATTTCTTTTTGTCGCCCCTGTTTGCAATTCTCCACGTTTAGCATTATCTGCAACGGCTTGTTTTACCATAGTATTATCATTAAGGCTAGCTATCTGCTCTTGAGCTAAAGGTAAGGTATCACGCATAAAAGCTTCAAAATCTTCACGATACGTCTGTCCAACCTCTCGGTCCGCAGCCGCTGCATCACCTTTTAACCTTACTGTTTTAGTACCGCCACCCATTATCCACCGCCTGAGAATCTATTCATCATGTTATAACCCCACGAATCGTGTTGGTCTTTATACCCTCCCGCCTTACCAAGCGTAGATTGAGCCCAGTCGCTGAAGGCAAGTTTTTTTTCCCCGACATTTTCGCGCCGTTGATTCATTCTATAAAACTTATCTCTATTATCTTGATCGAGCGCATCATTCTTGCCTTCCATAAATTTGCCTGCACCCAGAGACGCCATACCCCATGCAGCTCCGCGCATATTATTCGCTTCGTTCGCTGCAATTTCAGCGCTGGCTTTTGCTCGTTGGAACTCTGCTTGAGATAGGGCAGTCATGGCTCTGCTACTTTGCGCTTGCGCGCCAATACCAAGATTAATCATATTGGCTATATTAGTATCTCGAGAAAGTACGCCACGTTTTGTGCCTTCAGAAAGCGCTGAAGCTGTACCTTTATCCATAGCACTACCGACTTTCAATACAGAGCCTAGGCCTTTACCTGTACTACTTGCCTTGGCGTGCACTTGGCTTACAGGCTTTGCAAACATTTGTGCAGCATCTGCAGAAGCTCTACCTCTATATAAGCCAGAATCATCACGCTTAGCACTTACAAGTGCTGCTTGACGCCCGCCTTGATATATCTGGTCTCCGATTCGTTTCTTTTCGCCACTAGTCCTAAGAATCTCTTTATTAGATTCTGTTTGCTTAGTCACTGTCTTTTTAGCGCCCATTATAAATACTTCCTATATGTAGTCATTGGAAGCACTTCAACGTCAAAGCGCTCCATCTTACGTGTCCACCCGCATCTATGAGAAGCCGCTTCTATGTATTCGCAGCCTGTTTGACCTGCTGCCCATTTAAGCGACTCGAACACTTTATCCATATCGTACTTGATTGTAGCATACGAACCCCAGATAAAGAGATACTTCTTACCAAAATCATTTACCATCACTTCGCAGATAATAGCTAGTTCTTTTGTATCCCCAGACATAATTATTAAGTCTGTAACCGCTCGACCTATTAATCTATGTATAGAAAAACCAGAATCTGGATTACGTTTTATAACTCGTTGCATACCAACTAAAAGACTATCCAAAACTTCTTCTGTATATTCTTCTATTACTGGGTACATTTTACCAACTAAACGCGGCTATGCGCGTGCCCGGAGTACGTGTCTCCTCAGCTCGAAGTTTCGCATCCGCAGTACGGCTTAAAAACTTATTCAAATGATACTGAGATAATTTAATATCGGACCAGCTCTCTTGAGGCATTTCATATAATCTATACAAAGCGCCATCCAAAATAGCATCTTCAAACTCGTCTACAATAGCGTCATCTATTTCAGTTGCTGTGCGAGTAATAGATAAAACTATTTTCATAGTCACTATATCATCAGCAGTAGGTGTAGGTAATAGCTCGAAAGTATCGTTATCCACAAGGGTAACGTATTTAGAGTCTGTTGAACCTGATTCAAAATCAGGAGTTACATATGCTTTTCCTGCGTCACGTAAATAAGCTAAATTAGTATTACTTGTTTGTAATTTGGCATAAACAATATCATGCACCAAAGTTCCCGTAGGTTGAGTAAACGAATACGCATTAGATCCTGCAGTAATAGCGCCACTAAAGTCTACACGCCATGCGCGAGATTTACGGAAAAATTCTCGAGCACTTTCACGAACCAAACGTTCAAGCATAAACGCGGGAGCTTCCCGTGCCTTTATCCGCAATAATTGTGCTAAATCAGAAATAAGCATTAATCAACCGCCTGTACTATTGCTGGTGGTACGTTTCTATCAGGGGCTTCTGTATTTTCTGCGACTAACTTACCAGTAAGCCCTTGAACAAAAGCACCATAATAACCGGAAGCAAGATTCATATTACCAGAAAAATCTGAATCCTTACTAAACGCACGCCAAGCGACGTAGTTCGTTAAAGAAGGCCCATATATATCTTGCAGCGGTATTGAATCTCCCACCACTGTAACTGCAGTAGGAACAGCGGCGTAGACTAATTCAATAGTGGCGCCGGCTGTAGCAGGAGGGTAAGTATAGAAAAAATCACGCTGACGCGTATTATACATATAATGTTGAAGAGTCAGACTCGAGGTTACGCTACGCCATGTAGGCATCTCAGTATCTAAAACATTACGTTTTACATAAGTAACTGGTAGCTCTGTACCACCGCCTGTAGTTGTATTTGCTACAACATCGAGCAATAAAACCAGCTCAAGCGCTAACGTACTAAGCCCTTGCTTATACCCAGCAACGCATGTGAACTCTTCAGTAATAGGGTTACAGTCTGGTTTAATAAGCACAGCTTGACGGATAGCCTCATTAATCCAGTCGATTAACTCTGCATCAGTCCAGCGAACTGCAACTGGGTCTATCAGTATAGCTCGAGCGTCGTCGATAATATCTCGGACAGTTAGCGCCATTTCGATCTCCTAAAAAAGACCGGAAGCCAAAGTACCACGAAGTACGGACAACCACCGCCACCGGCCAAGGTTGACGAGCAAGAGCACATACGAGGGAGGTATGCTCCTGCTCAGCCTACGCGCCTTTAGATATGTGCTACGTCAAGCGTCAAACAACCAAAATCTTGGGCGTTAGACGGATCATCGTAAGACCCTTTATAAACGGTCTTAGCCATACCATAAAGCTTACCAACTGACATACCGGGTTGGTTGCCATAGTCATTATCACTTGATTCATCCCAGTACGGAGTACCAAGATCACAAAGTGCTAATGCCTGTGCTCCTAAGAACAAGCAACGAGAACCAGTTACAGCGTTAGTAGTACCGGGAGTAGGACCAAACTTAGCAAGTCCAACACCAGCTGCAGAAGTAGAAGCGGTAGTAATAGCAGTGTCGTCAGCCACACCAGTGTTACTTGGAACGTAACGGTGAGACATTACAACTACACCATCAACCATTACAGCGTCAGTACCAACAAACAGGTCGTGAGACTTGCTACGTGGCATAGCGTGGCGTACGTTATCCAAGAAGTCTTGGTCTAACTTTAAGTTAGCCATAACTCGTGGAGATACCCAGAAGTAATACACTTCGCCGTATTGGCTATGTACTACAGGCTTTATATAACGCTCATGCGCTTCAGCCTTCAGGTTAACGATATGCCCATAGCTAATAGCTGTAGGAGTAGCTCCGTAACCATCACCAAGAACGATAGCATCAGATGCTTCTGTATGGAACTGACGATTAGAGGAAGGCGCTGCTTCTGTACCGAAAGCTAATTCGTATAAATTAGCACCTGTTGTAGCTGACCACTGCGGCTCAACACCATCAGGATTAGTATCAACAGCGATACCAGCCAGAAGGTTAAAACCAATTTTGTCGATTACTGTACCAAAACGATAACCTAACAGGTCACGTGCGGTTTTACGGAATTTAACGATAGTAGCCTGCTCAGCCATACGACCTGAAGACTTCATACCCATTCTATGTTGATCAATAGGCACCTTGAAGTCATAAGCGCTAGCGCCTTCTTCGTTTCCTTCCAGAGTGTTGTCCCCTGCGATACCGTGACCGGTAAGCTCAGGAACTAAGGTTACAACTGCCGCGTCGCCTTTTTCAGACTTAGTCAATGCAGTTACTTTTTGAATACATGAAGTTGGAGATGTACTCGCGTGCTTAAGCACGAATGATGCGTTTCTTGCCTGTCTCCACAGGTCACGGGCCCACGCGATCTTCTGATCCGTTAATAGGGCACCAAAATCAGTAGTAGCCATTATAGCTCTCCTAAATAGGTTAATAAAAAGTGTTTGTCTAACTAATGCCTATTTAGTTTTACGCCCGTGGCACTGCGGCGGCCAGCTTGTTGTAAGTATATAACAGCTAGCGCTGCTATACAATTACTTATTCTTCGGGTATCGCTTAGCTTTCTTTTTAGCGGACATCATTTCTTGGTCGCCTTCTTAGCTGCAGGTTTTTTAGCTGCAGGTTTTTTCTTAGCCAAAGGCTGCTTAATCTTTGTTTCTGGCTCTTTAGAGAGCTTAACTGCATAAGTACGCCCTTTACCGCGTTTCAAATGCCCGTGTTCATCATAATAATAACCTTGAGCTTTTCTCATAGAATTAAGCTTTCTCACAGTATTCTCCTATCCAATAGTACCAGTTAGTATTTCATCTCTTACAGATTCAGGCAACGCGTCCCATTGGTCTTGCGACATTTCAGATGCATTGTGCTTTGGTGTTGCTGTTTTATCTGCTCCACCACGTCCAGTCGGTGCAGGTTGCGCTATATCTTTCGCTGCTGCTTTCTTACGCGCTACAGGTTTTGCTTTAGGCGTTTTCAAAGTAGCTACTTTTTGCGTAGTCCGCAAATCATAATTAGCAGCAACACTACGTACTGCGCGTTCCATAGCAGCTGCGGGCCTATAACCACGCTGTTCATACATGCCTGCTATATCAATAGCTTCTTCTAGCGCATCCTGATTAACATCAGCGCTTTCGTGGTCAAGCTCAGGATAAACCGCAACCCATTCGTCTGCAGCGTCCTGTCTCTCCATATCTCGCGTATTCTGCTCAATTACTTGTACTGCGTTCTTTGTAGCTTGCTCAAGTATATCTGCTTCAGATTTACTGGTAGCTTGCCTCATATTATTAAACTGCTCGGCCAAAACCTGACTGAACGCATCAGTATCGCCATCAAGTACTTTTTCCGCTGCTTCTTTCAATACAGCGGGGTCAATAGCCTCCATACCTGCGTCTTCTGTAGCTGCAGTCATTTGGCTCTCAAGCTCTGCTACTTTTGCTAAAGCCGCTTCAGCACGATCTGCCTCTTGCTGTCTCTTACGATTAGCAGCATTTAAGCGCTCTCGTGGAATCATGGGATTTTCTTCTGGAACGGCTAAGTCATCAGCGTCCTCTACTTCTTCAGGTTCGTCTTCCGCAGTTGCCTCTGTCTCTCCGTCAGACTCTTCCTCAACTTCCGCCTCTGTATCTTCAACTTCAGCTGTGGGTTCGTCATCGTCACTTTCAGATGCGCCATCTTCTGTTGACTCCTCTTCGGCCGCTGCTTCTGCTTCGAGTTTATCTACTTCAAACTCATAATCACCTAAATCTTCCATTCCGTCATCTTCGACTTCCATGGACTCAGGGTCAAATACATGTTCTTCGGTTGTCTTATTCATTTAGCTTTCTCCGTGGGTTTGTTTTGCTGAGATAACGCGGTCGTAGCCATGTTACCCATTATTTTCGTTTTTTCTGCTTCAAGCTTAGCTTTATTATTGTTCATATTATTCATCTGGGCGCTAAGTTCTTTAAGCCGTGAAACTCGTTCTCTTGTAGCTTGTTCTATTGCTGTAATTGTGGCCTCAAGCTGTAATTTCTCACGCTCAAGTCCCGGCACATCTGCTGCTTTCATAGCATTTGCTTGCGCAAGGTCAGCTTGTGCTTTCTTGAGCTCAACATCTGCAATCTTGTCTTCCAGTCCTAACTGAATCATTTGAATCTGGATTTCTTCCTGCAACTGCTGCATCTGCTGTTCTTGTTCCGTCGGAGGAGCAAGACCCTGCATTTGTTTAGACTCTTCGACGATCTCTTCCTTATTATCAAGGTTACTATAAGAAAGGATTCTGTAATCAGGAATACCAATACCTGCTTCACGTAGCGTGAGCGCTTCAGCGAACTGAACCTCGCTATATACGTCTTTAGCAGGCATATTACCGATAGTTACGCCGTACTTACCAAGAGTAAGGTCATTAACAACGGTTATAGGTGGACCTTGCTGAGCAAACTGCTGCTCTAACATAGCTATCGCTTCCTGCTGCTGTTCGGGAGGCATCTGGTCTATTTCTGCCTGCATCTGCATAAGCTGCTGCTCATCAGGCTGCATCTGGTTAACTGCCATCTCTTGAGGCTCAGCGTCTGGCTGCTTGTAATCAGAAATCATAAAGACTCGCTCGTCTGTATAGAACTTCTGTATCAACTCAAGGAACTTACGGCCTATTAAGCGCCTAGAACGGGCTAAGTTATCAAATACTGGTTGTAATTGGAGTAATCCGCGCGCTTGGCGGTTCTCGAGGGCTATTCCAGATACGTGGGCCTGCTCGGTCCCCTGCATAGCTCTATTAACCCCGGAAATCTCGAATATAGACTCCATCGCTCTAACACCAACCGCATCTATCCCAGTAGGGACTGTATTCGGTTGTATCTTCTCGGGAGACTCTCTACCGGGTGCTTTTTCTATTACAATTCCTGTTTTGGACCCTTTTGCAGCTAAGTCATCAGCTGTCATATTAGCAAGGGCGCCTGATTCAACAATCCAGCCGCTATTAGCAGTAGTATTAACTACATGCAGCATTTGGGAAGTTGTTTTATTCAAAATTTCTTGTGAAGAGAGTAAATTCTTAACTACACCGACTGGATGGCCTCTTCGGAAGTAAGGAAAGAAAGGAACAATAGTAAATGAGTCATAAGGAGACCATTCATCAAAAAGAAGTGTTTTATCTGCGCTAACAGTCCATCTGACTCGTTTTTGTCTCTTTTCTACTACCTCAAGGCCAAAAGACTGCGCATGATTAACAATACGTTCTTCGCTCCAATTAAGAGGAACCGGTGTAGTATCGCCTGCTGTCGGATTCAAAAAGTGTTTAAACGTACCAACCTGCCAATACTGGCGGTCGATGATGCGGACAGACTTAACGATGTTTTTCTCTGTCCCGTCTGTATTTGCATAAAACGTACCTTCTTGCACGCCGTAATCAAGACCTAAGTCATCACCGAACGTGGTCTCTTCATGAAACTCCACCGAATCTGTAGCAAAATTGCCTATACTGTCTATGTTAATTCTGACCATACGCGCTTTGTCATCTCCAAAACGCATAGCCAACTCTTCCATAGACAAGAACTCAGTAGTAATTACATCAGCCCAAGTTTTAGGGTCATAGTCATGTGCATCAGGGTCAGGAATAACAGAACGAGGATCACGAAGAGTAGCCTGCAACTCACCGTGCTCATTGTCAGTAGTATCAATACGAATGTCGATATAGCCACGATCAGTAATTAAACCATCCTCGAACATGTCCGACTCAACGTCGTCATATGCCATATCATCACACTCGTGCATAAGCACTTTGTTGATAATAGACGCCAGCTCAGTTGTGGCCCCGCCACGTTTAGGTTTAAACCGAAAGTCGGCTCTTTTGTTGGAATACTCACCTTTAACAGAATTTACTGCTGTAAGTATCATATTAACAGTCATAGCAGGACGACCCTGCTTTTCTAATTCTTTCTTATCTTCTTCCTTCCACTGGTCACCACGATAAAACTTATCGCATTCATTGGCTTCACGTATATAATCAGTGTGGCCTCTGCCCCTTACATAAAAATATCTATTATAAGTACGTCTCGCTAAGTCACGGTGTTGAGGTGACTGTTCGTAAACAGACGCATTGGGGTTGTCTAATATTTCTTTATTAGGATCGGGCGCTATAGATGCTTGCTTCATTCAATGACTCTCCAGAAGGAATGCCTAAGTATAGCCTAAGTAAACGCTACTTGTCACTTATGCTCTTCGTTATGTTTCTTAATAATCGCTTGGTTAGCTTTATCGTTTACATAACAGTTGTTTTGGTTGCTATCTATTTTAACACCAACTGCTTCTGACATCGAGTCTTTCTCAGCCTCAGTAAATTTTGCAAACTCACAAGGACTATCTAATTCAAGAGGAACGTGAATAACACGGTATCTATCAATACAGCCGCTAGATACGATCGCGCCAATCAGCACTATCATGATTCTTTTTATCATTCTCTGCCTCCTTTTTAATCACTTCAGTCGCTTCTTTCATCTGCTCGCTAATATCATCTTTAATAACATGACCTGCGTTTTCTTCTTCCAAGTCATCTATCTTACGATTCTTGTAACCAATAACAGCCAATAAGATAGCAACGGCTGCGCCTAACAAAGCTACTAGTTTTGCCCAAATACCTGCAAACATCTTATACACTCCCCCAGCTATTAGCGTAAGTTATCCGTTTAAGTAGGTTATGCCTAGATTCCGCCACATACCCGTACTTCTGGTTAGGACTCCATTCACCTAATATGCGCCCGTCTATCTTATTAGATTGTACATAAGTTTTAGGCCCATCTTTAAACATAAACGCGTTGTGCATCTTTTCGCTTATATACTCCCGCCATTTTGTATAACTAGTAAAGGCTATTATCTTCTCTTCATGAAATTCATGCTTACAGTTAGGACATACACGCACTACTTTTCCCTTAAAGGCGCAGTAGTAAGCGCCCGAAGCACACCAACTATAATGGAAAGAGACATCAACGCTATTCCATAATTATCTGCCAGCACGTTTTTTAACGCTGGTAAATTCTCCAGCGCAGGTACAAGTGCAGCCAAGGCATAAGCCAAGTACATAGTCTTTGATTTAGTGGCGCCTTTTAAAGTACCAGTTACGGGTTTTGTATTCATTTTATTCTCCAGTTGTTCGTGCCCATGCGCCAAGAGTACTATCACCAACCTCGCGTTCTATTGCCATAGAACCAGAATCAACAAAAGCTCCTAACGGGTTAGCCCTAGTACTTCCACCCCAAATCGCGCAATCATCATTATACCCATCAAGATTTAGCATCCGCTTCATAACACCTAACATTTTCTCAGCGTCATCTGCTTTTAAAGTTACTTTCTTACCTTTAATTTTCAAGACTACACCAACTACCTCTATATCGCTACTCATAATTTTTGCCCTCTTCTGCATATACATTTAAGAAGTGAGCCTCATCAATCCAAGTGACAAACCCATCACTAAACGCTATCTGATACCCCTTCTCTTTCTTGTCCATACCAAAAGGCACGGGCCAAGAGCGTTTTTTACTGTACTTGCCGATAGTCATGCTTTTCGCATCCACCATCTTATCAGCCGTATACTCATGTATTTTTTCTGCTATTGTTTTACCCAACGCCTTAATCCTCCATACCGCAATGAGCTTTATCCCATGGTTCAACTAAATAGCGGCAGATAAACCGAGCCAAATAATACTGATAACGTCGCATAAATATAGTGCCGCGCCCCCCGCGCAAAATATCCCGCAGCCTCTCAGTCAGTGTCGGGAACCCAATACCTTTCCACTTAAAATGTGCCCCAGCAAAATCCGGTTTCTGGAGGAACATAATACTGCCAAATATAATATTAAACACTACATCCCAAAGTATGCCAACGAACGCAAAAGCGTACGCCGGATATTTCAAATACTTAGGAATCTTCTCCTCGTTTTCTTTTAGCCACATAACATTAACAAAGAAAATCCAAAGAATAAGAAATGAAACTGCCCAATAGATAAAAAACATATAACCTCCGTTAACTAGCCATTGAACTAGTCGCACGTGACCCACTCATAATACTTGGGAGTTTATCACGCCATGATAATTTTTTAGGCTCAACCGGAACTGTACCGGGTGCTGCCTCTTCCAAGAATAAACCTATATAGGCCATGGCGTCAACAAAGTCGTCGTGTTTAGCTGATGGAAACTGCAACATTTCTGTGTGAACGGCAGAACCCTCAAAATTCTTAGGGAAGTAAACACGACCCTGCATCATCCGCGCCTGAATAGAACGGGCACGCAACATTTTATCCTGACCGCGTGTCCCCATTGGATGTATAACAAACGAGTACGCTTTTCTATCCTGAATAGATTTATTTAACGCTGGCCCAAGAGACATAAGAATTTGTCCCTTCTCAATAGTTACTACCTGACACTTGTGCTCCAACGCAGAAGTAATTACCCGCTCGATAATCTCATCAGCTGGAAAGTGCCCTCTGTGATAGTTCACTATATATACATTCTCGTTAGGGTCAACTGCCCAGATTACTCCGACCGTATAGTCATTCACTTCCTTCACACCAATTGCCAAATCCCATGAGGAATAAAACCTGAGAGTAGAAGCATCTGGTAAAGAGTCATACCAATGGAATGTGGGTTTCTTGAAATATACACCGTCGTCTGGAACGGGATTCTGCTGATATAAACTTGCCCATGTCCTCGGGCCAACGGCCTGTTTTATTCTTTCAAGTGCTGTAAGGTCGTATCTATCAGGGTGTAAAGCTTCCCCTTCTTTCCTGAACTGCTCGTCTTCGGTTGCGACTGCAGGAAAGCGAATAACTTTGAACTTATCTCCTGATCCGTTATCACTTTTATCTTCAAGCCATCCTGATAAATCGTCCAAGTGCCATCTTGTTTGAATAATAAGTACTCCGCCTCCGGGGGCCAATCGAGTATAAGCTGTGGACTCGTACCACCCTTTCTGCATTTCGCGGACTGTATAAGAATCGGCATCCTCTTGGTTCCTCACGGGGTCATCAATTATTAGACAGTGCGCACCTTTCCCCGTGATACCGCCACCGACACCGGCGGCAACATACCCACCTTTCTTAGTCGTAAGCCACTGGCCTACCGCTTGTGTTGATTCATCGAGGCGCGTCTTGAATACCGCGTGGTAAGATGGATCTTTGAGTAATCCTCTAGCTTTTCTGGAAAAAGTCTCTGCCAGTTGAGAGGAATAAGAAGTAGAAATAAACTCGAAATCGGGCCTATGCCCCAGAGCCCATGCAGGAAAGTAGTGAGAAGCGATAAGAGACTTACCACCACGAGGAGGCATAAACAACATAAGACGAGGACTTTTACCTGCTTTGCAGTCATCAAAAAAATTCTCCAATTCTTCGCAAATTAATTTGTGCACCCACCCCGCTTGGTAGAGTGGTTCGAAACGCAAGATAAACGCAAGAAGTGACCTACGGGCCAAGACCCGTCGTGCAAACTCCTGTTCCTCAAGAGAAAAATTCTGCTTCTGGAGTTCTGCATACGACTTAACCTTGGCGATGTTCTGGTTAAGCTGCTCTTCTGCTTGCTGGTTTTCTTTATTAATTTTCTCATGAACCGCGCCTTCGTTGTCATCAAGAGCAGCGCGAAGCGCTTTCTTGCGGGCTTCTATTTTTTCCGCTCGGGTGGGGCCTTTGTCAAAATCACTCAATTTCAGTAAATTCCGCTTCTTCTGAATTCTTTAACGCTACATTTATATTAGCACGTCGTAACAATTCTTCATCAGATAAGGCTTCGAGATGCTCGATTTTTGTCACGGTCGTCTTGTCTATCTGCAATTTATCCGGTTCATATAACCCGTTCATCTTGCCTATTTCCCTGATACTCGCAATCTTTGCGTTGCTACAATCAGCGGTGGCATGGGCTTCGAACAACATGGAATTTAACAAATCCCGTGTGACTTCCACTCCCATGAACTGGTCTACCTGATTCTTGAGGATAGCCAAAGTTTCAACTATGTCTTGTCTCTCCATCCATTCTATCCAGAGCTTAACTGGAGTCAAACCGATACTCTTGGCAACCGTGGCAGGAGGCAAACCTTGCGCGACACCTTTGCAGAAAGCTTTCTCCTGTGTAGTTAAGAAGAGCCCTGCTTGTGTTTCGGCAAGTGGTAATGAACCTGTGAAATTTGTCATGGAAAAATTATAGCATAAAAAATTTTAGAAAAATATATTAGGATTTATTGGCAAGAGTTGCTTGTAAAGAGGCAGTCCCTATATATAACATCCACTTGATTATTCAACTTTATTTCTATCCAAACACAAACTCAAGTTCTCTGAAAACGTTCAGGGGCCCCCTCCAGCTTTTGTGAGTGAGCAAGCTCACGACACTCACAAAAGCCTAAGGAGGCACCAAATGTCAATCATCCGTCCTAACAAAGCACAAGCATCCGTCATATATACACGTCTTAAGCGTAATAAGCCTTATGGTTTCTTACAGCATTTAGAGCAGGTGAATGACCTGATATACGTGACTATATATAACCACCGCAAATTCAGTATCAGTCCTACAGGTGCTGTTACTGAACTACGCATTAGCGCCCAACAATAAGGAGATACATCATGTTAGGTATGAACTTAAGTGATAAACAAATAGTAACAATGGTTACTGTACTGTTCCATAACGACCTTATTAGGTCCCACCAAATAGGCAAATGCTTTGTTTTGCACTTACGTAGCAAAGCATTAGACCTACGCTACACCGCCCTTCTTCAAGAAGACGGTTTACTTCACAAGAAATTCTTTCCTCATCATTCACAGCGCAAGGCTGTTGCATAATTTAACTATTTTACTTAATTAGGAGATTTACCATGAAAACAATAGACTTACAAATTACTAACAGATTCGATTTAGAAATGGCTGATTTAGAATTAGTACCTGCGTGCAGGAAGATGGCTGTAGAGTGGCTAGGGCAAATGGCAATATCTTTTGCAGTTAGCTCCTTTGTAGACGACTTCATGTTCAAATCAAAAGGGCAAGAGATGCGTGATACTAAGCGGCATTCTCTTACGCAAGTATTAGCCTTCTGTATGGAAAATGGGTATACCGCCCAAAACGCGCAGGATGAGATGACCGCGACTATCGAGAAAACTGCACACTCAGATTTTAAATCGAAGTCGATCAGTCAAGAGCAACTGGAGATTCTGGTCGCTTGCGGTGAAGACGAGGAATCAATGAAAAGCACCATCGCCGAAGAAAATGCCGCAGGTGCCCGTATACACAACGCCCGCAAGAACCGCCTAAAAGACTTCATGGGAGATATTCGAGGTCAGATGGATCATATACTAGCAACCGCCCGTGGTATAGCAGAACCAGATTTATCATCAGCGCCAGCGTGGTTAATTAAACTAATCGCCACCAAGATATTAGGTGCAGAAGAACAGCACCGTAAGTACCTGATACGGGGTATCACTCAAGGGCATCTTGGTAACGCGGGGCAACTCACCCTTCTCAACGCCACAATGAAAGTAGAGCGTATGGAGTGGGTGCACCTCAAACTAGCAGAAATGGAGCGTGAGTCACAGTTTAATGATTCAGGCGTTATTGAGCGAGGTCATGCAGGTGACAACGAAAACAAAGACATTACTTACTAACCATTTAACGGGGGGCTTCGGCTCCCCAACAAGGAGATTATCATGAATCGTATATATAAAACACGAGAGGGCGCCATCACAGCAGTAGAGATGGCGGCCGAAAGACTCGAACGTCACATTTTATCTGTACCCACAAGCATGGCGTTGAAAACAGCGCACGTGGAGCTAATAATGGCTATTCGTTATTTTAAAGAAGGCAAATAATGCCGCGACAAGTCGCGAGTGTTTCTTGTTTCGAGACGCTCGCTCGCTGGCGCTCGCTCGCCGAAACAAGGAAAAAGAAACAAGAAAAAAGAAAAAGGAAAAAGGAAAAAGGAAAAAGGAAAAAGGAAAAAGGAAAAAGGAAAAAGGAAAAAGGAAAAAGGAAAAAGAAAGAAAATGAAAGGTAAGTTAAATAAAAAAAGGAAAAAGAAAATGTTAGATTTTAGCAATGAAAACGCATTAGATGCATTAGTAGCAGAAGGCTCAGATCCGCTTGAAATACTAATAATGCTAGAAGAAGAATGCATAGAGATGGGTATTGATTTTTGTGAGTGTCCATCTGAAATGTGATATGTAACATCCCTCCGTTTCAACTCGCTCTTCGGCACGTGGCACACGACGCGGGTCACGTGTCGTAGAGCACTTAATAAAGTAAATTAAAAAGGAAACTAAAATGAAAAAGCTAATTGAACAATTAACAGCAGTATCTACAACTATGGCAGATACTATATACTCATGCTTAGCATGGTCTGGCGCTACACGTATCGTGGGAAATTTCGGTATAAACGAAACACATGACGCGGAACACGCATACCTAGCAAGTTTGACAACCCTGATTACTAACAAGGACATTGCTCCAACAGTTAATAGTGTTATATCACTATTAACAACACCTCCTGTCCTAGAATCCCCCAGTACTCAATCATTAGAAGCGTTAAAAGCGGCTGGTGAAGACACTGATGGAATAACACAAACTCTTAAAGAAGAACACAACTTGGCAATGGCTCGTTTCACGAAACAAGTGACACATATCGTTAACAACGAGCAAGAAATACGTGCAAAGATACAAGCGGCATTTGACGCAGATAAAGTAACATTTATCAAGCTACCAGAAACCCTTGAAGCACAACTAACTGCCAAATTATGGACAAAAGTTGACAACAGACGTCGCAGACTCATCGCTGACATTAGTCAAGGAAGATTTGTCGAACAAAATGCAGCTGAGTTAGGAGCAATAAACCACCTATTAACTCAAAAAGCAGCTTAGGAAAAACGACATTTGCAAAAAAACTCGTAAAAAGTGGCTCGAAACGGGTCACTTTTTACACTTTTCAAGCAAAAAATGCCTAAAACAAGCAAAAAGAAGAAAATTTGCGTAGGAACATTTTGCATTTGTGTAGGAATATTCAACACAAACTTTTTTGCCGTATGACCGAAATACGTAACAATACCAAGCAACACAGAGATTTTTCCTACGGAACTACGCTAATTAGCATCACCTTCCCCCCTGTATATAGTATGTGTATCAAAAATAACAGAACATGTATTACGGGGCCTAATGCACATTAATTTCTGTAGAACTGTAAGAAAAGTTGCTGAAAGCCAGCAATAACAAGGCTTTGCTCCTTCTCCGCAAATATTGTACAAAAAACGTACTGTAGGAACATTTTCAAGATATCCTTGTAAATCAATAACTTACAAAAATAAATGTTCCTACGCAAATTTTCAAATGTCTACACTTATCTGTAGACGTTAGTAACCACTAACATAAAACTGTACATTTTTTAACCAACAACACGCACAAAAAAACGCCAACATCTATAAGGAAACGACAACATGATCAAATACACAGTCGTGGATAAACACACGAAAAAAACAATTGCCGAAGGTTTCAAAACCAAAGCAGAAGCCAAACATCACCGCGACGCATTTCAAGCAGGAACAAAAAAAGGGCTCCCCTCACAACCTACACAAGATGACCCCAAGGATCACAGAAGTAATTCTAGTAATTGGCAATTTAAAGTATGTAAAATAAAAGAATAAACCGTTTCCTATGGGACATAACCCTCCCATACCAACCCTGTAAAATAGGTCTTGGCTAGATGTGGATAGCAAGTTTCAGGGGGATCGTGACCACTTCAATTTGGGACTGACCTCCCACCCAAAACTAACAACCTGAGGAATGACTCATGAACCAGACTCAACGCAAGTACGCAATAAATCGCATCTATAAAGCAATAGTAGAAAAAGTACACGCACTAAAAGACATAGATAATAGCATACACATGCAGTATGAAAAACTCACCCAAAATAAAGACACAATAACCCTAAAACAACTCTTTGATGGCCTAGGTAACAACTCATTACAGTACAGCCTAAAAGCAAAACATTTAATCCTTAAAGCGCACAACAAGGAAAAGGAATCCTATGCACGCAACCAGCAAGACTTTGTACCCTTCACAGAAGACACCCTAAACGTATTACATTTCCCACTGTCCCACCTCTTTAAGTGTAACAAACTTATTAGTGCAAACGCCTCTTCCAGCAATCTAGCACGCGTAAAATTTTTAAAAGAGCACGGTAAACTGGTAGAACCATCACGCTATGGCACAGTAGTAGTAGAATTAATCAACCCATTGCCATCAGGCAAATATCATGAAGACGCTAGTATCCGTTTCCGCTTTTTATTCGAAAAGAACCGCATCAGAGCGCAAACTGCAGCTACTAAATTGCAAGACATATTCGACAAAATAATGCTTGGAAGTGAGCAAGAAGTATTAAAAGCAATTAAACAGGCAGAAGCACTGGAGATATAAATGAAAGATATACCTCATAAAGAACGTGCAAACGCCAAATGCTATTACTGCGTAGACACAGGCTACAGAGTATTTTTCGGTAATACGATAAACGCATGGTTTTTTATGTACTGCAATGAATGTACCAAAGGGCAAGCACTAATAAAACTAGACCCTTTTAAACTCCCACAAACTAATGACGACTTCAGATGCATAACTTCACCCAACAGGGGAAAAATAAAACAGTACATGCAACAAGCAGGAATATATGACTTTAGGAGATTAACAAAATGAATCTACACACTAGAATATTGCGAGTAAGAAAAAACGCAGGCATAAGGCAGGAGGAAATGTCCAGAATAGTAGGCGTATCAAATGCCAGTATCTCAGTATGGGAAACAGGAATAAATGTACCCCTGCTTAAAAACCTCAAAAAATTCGCTACGGCTACCTTCCAAGACTTGAACTGGTTACAAACCGGAAAAGGGACATGTAACGTTGGCTGGTATGCGATTAACTATAACAATACAGGATGGGGAGGAAAACCCAGCCTTGGTAAATCCGCTACAATCCCCGATACATACACCTTTTTTGAAGACGATGAACCCGAAACTCAACCCGCCATCCACGTGAAACGTAAACCCTACATACATATCCCCGAATATGTATTTACTCAACTAGAATCTCTCGCAACATCTTGCTGTAGTCAACGTGAATCTGGCATAGCCGATGAACATGATGCACGCGACACTTTAGAAGCATTTTTTCACGCACAAATCAAACGAGCGTTTACATTAGGTATGCAAGAAGGACGCGAAGATGGACGATAAAGATAAATTAATAGCCAAGCAAGCGGCAGTAATTTACCATTTCAAAGCTATATTTAAAGTATTAAATATACCTATTTCAACTAACTATAAATATAAAACACTTATGAGGGAACCCCTAAGACATTTCCTCAATGAATATGATAAACTAGCAAATTGCCCCGAATGTAATAATCTTGGATATAAAACAATTGATATCCTTGATGCCACAGGCGAGCACGACAGAGATATCGCTGACTGTGACCATTGCCAAAGTAATAAAAGGTACAAGTCATACTACAAGGAGTTATACTAATGACCGTCGCCCAACGAAAAATAATTAATGACATACAAAATCGCACCAAAAATATCGTAGATGACACACTCAAACTATATAAAATAATACAAAAACAGAAAAAGGAAATGACCGAACTTAAAGTTTCACTACAGCTCGAAGAACAGTTACGTATAGCGCATCAAAAGAGACACGCCGAAGAAAAACATAGACGTAACATCCTACAAATGAAATATGACAAATTGGTATCTTTCTCATGCAACACAAAAACCAGTACACAGCCATGTATCAAAAACAAACAACCGTAGTTGATGCACACGACATAACCGCCGGCCGGCGCCTCGCAGGTAAACTATTAGGAGTCCCCACCGACCACGAATGGCGAATACATATGTGTAAAATCAACCACAGAGTACGCGTTAATTTTAGGCTAAGGAAAGACGATGAAAATAGACCCAGATAATACCTTCTCTTTTATATTTAACTTTGCAACCCTCTTATTAATTATTGCTATCTTTATTGGGCAAAAGCCGATAGAAATCGAGCCATGCGAAAAGTATGGCAAAACCAGTGATAAAGTAACGCTCATCGAAAAAAACAGAATCATTTATATGTGCAAAGAGGCAAAGAAATGAATAGTACAAAAGAAGAATTAAACAATACAAAACGTATGAACCCTCAACTAGCAAAACAAGTACATGACCTGAGAGGTAAGCACAAATCTTACTCAGCAATACACAAGATACTCAACATCTCTACAAAAAGGAGCACAATGCAAGGTTACTATTATAGTTGGTTGAAAAGCAAAGGTATAAAACCTTGGGGCATTGAACAATGAATAAAAGTAAATGGTTAATATTCCTTGCTGGAATAATAACAGGAGCTTTTGCGGGGGCTTACTGGACTCTAATAATACTAATATAAAGGGGAAGAAAAATGAAAACTAAATATCAACCCGAACATATAGTAGCTAAAGATATAAAACGTATTAAAGCCAATGCTATTCGGGAGATGGTAGAAGTAATGAAGCACGAAACAATTAATATAGGGCATTTCAATATCCTTGAATACGCAGACAAACTGGAGAAGGGTGATGGATAGATACTGCTTAACAACCACTAAGCACCCCGCTAATAACGGGGGTTGGGTTAGATATGAAGATGCACAGGCTGAAATAGCAGATTTGAAATCAGAAATAGCAGAGTTAAGGGTGATGGATAACACGCACGAGACAACTTTAAAGTTGTTGAGGGTAA
>Ga0208299_1000396_pt1 | contig 40855 bp, 24 predicted proteins | sample 15_taG_FD_184089 | JGI IMG/M metagenome (GOLD analysis project Ga0208299, IMG submission 184089) | Marine viral communities from the Subarctic Pacific Ocean - 15_ETSP_OMZ_AT15312 metaG (SPAdes) (version 2) | ecosystem: Environmental > Aquatic > Marine > Oceanic | place: Pacific Ocean | collected... | reverse complement strand
TTTCAGATTTATCTTTATCCTTTTCGGAAACACACCACGGATAGGGAAAGTAACTTTTACCAACAGACAGATATTTAAAACATCTTCTTAAAAATTCAGAATCAATAAGCATATCTGCATCTAGAAACAATAAATTACTATATCTTGCATTTCTGGCAGAAATGTTCCGCCCCTCTCCTAATGAAAATTTATCTTTATGTATCGGTATTAATTTGGTATTTTTAGGAATCCAACTATAATTGGTATCTGTGGACTGCCAATCACTAATTACAATTTCAAAATTAATACCCATACTTGCTTTGACAACAGAATTTATAGAATTTTTTAATAACCTTAAAGGTCCATATTTGCTTTGTAAGTTGGTTCTGTTTCTAACGGTATAACAAACAGAAATTGATTTATTTATTTTCTGTTTGTTTTCTTGTCTTCTACGACTTCTTCTGTTGTGGTTCTTGATGGCGTCTGTTATCTTCATTTGGATTTTCCTGTTCTCCGATAGTAACATCTAAGTTTTTAATTGATTCATAATCAATATTCTCAATGTAATATTTACGAGTCACAGGTTCATCTGCCTCATCAGGTGTACTGACAATGTAGTCTGTAAATCCTGGCATCTGTAGAGGACATGCAAGTTTTGGATAATCTAATTTTCCATATTCGTCTGCTTTTGGCACTAAGAATGTTTGTTCTCGGTCTCCACACCCACAACCACCACAAATATGTTTTGTATCATCAATCTTACTTTGTTCTAAATATTCACAAGGAGGAAGTTCTCCACCAACACTTTCATTGCCAAAGCAACTCAAGACTCTAAGTTGTTTGATTGGTTTGTTGACTTTTTTGTTGTTTACACCCCTTGATGCTAATGCAACGGCAAAACTCTGCACCATACTAAAGGTTTTTTTAAGTCCTCTTTTGTTTTGATCTACTGGTACTTTTCTAAATTTTGATGTATTGTTTTCTTCCATAATAACTCCATAATAAAGGCTCACTAACTAATTATACACTATAATATGTATATGTCAAACCTCCGGGCTTATTTTTACAAAACGTACCGGTCTAGTCCAGTGGCGCCTACGAGTAATAGGACACACACTAACGAATTTTGTGTCAAAGTCTTGAATGTATGCCATAATAAGTTGGTGGTTATTTACTCCCAGCAAAGTAGAACTCCAATATGATCTTATCATATCCTCCCATTTATATGCTTTATTATTTTTTGTATTTTCAATAAATTCGGGTTTTTGAATCTGCTTGGCTATCCACGCAAGTGCGTAGTGTGAAGGTATTGCCCATCCACCTATACCGTTGTATATGTAGGAATTAACATCATTAAACCTATCCAAAGGTGTGAGCATATTGCGAACGCTGTCAAATTTTGATACCGATTGGTTTATTATATTTCGATTGTTTGAGTGAAGTTTAATAGGCTTCACCGTGCTGCCACCCATATCCTCCAAATCCTTAGGCAAAATAAGAACCGCATATTGTGACTTAGTGAAAGATTTAAATTCTTTGACATCGTTTGATACACCCTCAAGTTTATAGTCAATCCACCGCCCAGTTTTTGGATTGCCAAGACCTTCAAGACTCTCATGATGGCCATCTTCCCCCCCATAATTGAAAACGCCTGCATAGTATCCTGCAATTTGATATTGACCAATTTTCCACCCATCGACAACTTCTCTTGATACTGTTCCATTTTTAAGAAAATCTTTTATTGTAGTGACTTCAGAATCATTGCACTTAAAAGGAAATCCTGCATCATTTAATCCCATCCAAATTCCACTACATAAATTTTCGGTTTTTATTTTACAATCATAATTAACTCTGTCTTTTGTTGTAATACAAACAGAAGATACACCCTTTATTCCTTTTCCTGCTATAGTATTCTTATATCTTTCCTCGATATTTTTTTCTCTGGACTGTTTAGGAATGACTAAAATGTTATCAAATTCATCATCAAGAAAAGCAGTCCCTCCGGCGGCATATGCTGCCGCGGTTTCCTCACCACACATAATCTGGTCTTGTTCGGGTATTGTTGGGTCATTCCCACAAGCAACGGTGGCATAATGACTTGCACAACACTCAGGGCAATCAATGCATAAAGATTCGTTTGGTACATTTGGACAACACTGCTCTCTCGGCCATGCGGCCTCTTGCAAATCAGAGCATTCACCCGAAGAGCAAACATGCACACATTCTTTATATGGACCACCATCTACGTCACTACCATCTTGATGACTTACACAACAACCTTCTGGAAATCTTCTGTCATGTTCAACTGGATCTGGTGTGCCGTGTGAATATGCTCCACCAGTACATAGATTAAAAATATCTTCCCACTCATTATAAGTGTCACAAGAATCAATACTCCAAACTCCACCAATACGATTACACTCACAAAGAGAAACATCTTTCAATCCACTAGTATATTGTGGTATAAGACTACCATCCTCAACACTTTGTAAATATGCATCATAATCATCAACATATTCACACGCACAACAACATCCCGTATCGCTCAAATCGGGACAAACAACTTCACTTGGTATTTCTCCCTGTAGAACCTGTACATATTGGAAATAACCTCCAGCATTCATACATGTAATGTATGCAATTTCTACTTCGGATTGACTTCCATCTGGATAGCAACAGACCCCAGTATCCGAAAGAAGGCTGGTGTAATCTCCTGCCGATTTAATTCTTGCTCTGAATTGAATACTCATATACTATATATCATTCCCCGCATGGTGGATATGGACAACCGTTCATCATATTACAATCCATCCATTGACACTCTCCATTAGGCAGTCGAACCTTGCTGTAATTATTAATGCCTTTTATTTCATCTATATGATTTTTTTTATAATCGGTTTCAATTTTGTTTGGATGTGATTTTATTTGATTTCTTGGGGAACTTCCTCGACCCGCACAATATACACAGTCATCATAACACACCTCAGTCATACAAGTTGTGCCATCACCTTTATATGTTCCTAGACTTCCGCATTCCAATTGTGAAATGTCAAGACAGCCACCATTTGTAACACAACATGCGCCTATTACATCACATATTCCATCATAGCACGATACGGCATCTCCTTTATATGTTCCCACTGCATCCCAGCATTGCTGGGGTGTCTGCCAATCAACACATGTCTCCCATGGCCAAACAATGCAACAAGCACCAGTGGCACTTTCACTACAATCAACATCCGCGCAGTCCTCGTCAGCAAACAATATACCGTTCTTAGAAGTACAAGCAACTTCATCTAACCATTCACACGATATACCATCGGGCATACAACAAGCACCCTCAGCCAGGGCACACAATTCACAATCGGTAAAATTTCCCTGATATGATCCGAGTGATTCACACTCCCATTGCGTTACAGGGCTTACAGATTCACAACTGTCAACACCTCCAAGACCAACACAACATGCACCTTCGGGTTCATCACCAACACACGGCCATGAGTGTGAATCACTCGGATCACTTGTGCCGCATATTGTGTTATCACCCATATATGTACCACCAACGGCCGAGCAATCGGATTGTGAACGATGATGGCACTCTGTACCAGCACCGACATTTTCACAACAAGCACCAACTTCATCTATGCCCATTGACTGCCTTGTTAGTATTCTCCCCCACACAGCATCTGCGTAATCTGTACCGTGTTCATTATCATATGGTTCTATGACACCCGGTATGATATAGTCTTGTAATACATTTGTAAAATTAGGTGCATACATCTGGGCCACAAAAATAGGAGAATTATTCGTGTATGTGCCCATATCGGGTATGAGTGTAAAATATAAACTACCAGAATCCCCTTGCCAAGCGGACACTGCGCCCATATCTTCTTTTCTTGCAAGTTGGTCATCTATAAATCCCTGATGAGGTTGCGTCAGGTCCGCGGTATCAATGTCACCATGAGGTTCGGTTGAACTGGGCCCCCGATAATCAATCCACAAATTTTCTTTCGGTGTATTGAAACCATCGGCCGATGATGCACTAACTACGAGGCTCACTATATGACCTCTTATGTCTTGGCCAAATACAATTCCAGGAAAGCTTTCAATTTTTTCCACCAATGGATCATACTGAGATAATATCTCAGGCAGATAATATGGATATTTTATTTCTACATCTGGCGCGTAGATAGGGTCACCTAACGAAGTATTGTAATCCCCGTCTTCTGGATTTTCGATATTCTGCCCGGCAGCCTTAAATTCTAATATAGCCAATTCTCCGGGAAGATCAAACATAGACTCATCCCATCCGTTGAACTTCCCCAACTTATACAATTTGGTCCATTTAATTTTTTGATAATTCTGGCCCTTTCCACCAACAGTTCCATAAAATTTACGTGTGAGACCAATGGTGGCATCTACAGCCCAATAATGTGCAATTGCCAGCACATGATTTGGGGTGATTGCTATATATCGGGGCGGACTAGGTTCGCCAGATGCACATGTGTACGAAGCGGGCGGCGATCCATTCGGAATTTGATTCGTTTTCCTCCTTGATGCAGCCACACAAGAGAAAGATGGCATATCATAATCAAATCCATTTGCAGATTCTGGATTATAAAAATTAGGATTAATACCTATAACGTCCAGGGACGCATTTACATCTTCATAGAGAAAAAGGTCATGTCTATCTGGGTCATACCACCTATCGCATTCTGGTGGGGATTCAGGATTATTCTGATAATTAAATAGCATTAGTTATCTCCATGCCCTTCCACCAACGCGCGCACATGGTACACATAGTCCATTTTCACAACACAAACCAATAGGACATTGTATATCAGAAGCGCAGTCGGTATAATCGTTTTCACATTGTGGATAATCCTCACATAATGTTTCATCACCATAATACACCCCACCACTATTTCGGCAGAAAACTTTAGTATATCCATCATTACATATGCCATCGATACAACACGCTCCACCCCGCGGTGGGTCCATACTCCTAGCAGTTTTCTTTTCAACCTGAATAATTGGTCCGTCATCACACTCACAATCCATACAGGCCGCACATTCTGAACTTTCACTACACAAAAATCCACAAGTTCTTCTTATATGCCTATCCATCGTTCCAGTTCCACCAGGACCTGCATGACACCATTCACTACCACCATTATGCATTCTTATTAAATCTTCACAGGAATAGCAAGTATTTGGACAGTCTGTGTTAGGTCCGTCTTCGCATGGACAATTCCCTTCACACTGACAAGACCCGTTTCTTGTGTATTTTCTCCAATAACACATCATTGCAAGTTTACTTAATCGTTTTTGTTCTTCGCAAGAAACTCCACCGTTGCAGAATGTTTGTTCCCAATCATAATTTTGCAATTCACAACATGGACTAGAAGAATTAAATCCACAATGCCACTGTGCATCCTCCCAATAACCTTCTTTAATTTGAAGTGGACCACAAGACCAACATTCTCTTGGACATGGTGGTTCGCAATCATCACCATCACATCTGGTGAAAACAGGATTTCCGTGTGGACCACCACAATCGTCTGGACAACCAGATTCAGTATGACACGCACCATCAATTATACAATCTATACAAGCATCATCGCAACAAGTGTTAATAGAAAGTTCATCAAGAACTTCTTTTGTTGATTTTTCATCTGAGTGGGTTGGAGGATTAGCCATGTGGATTTATCTCCGTACACAACGGATATGGGCAAAATGGAGCCATACATTCCACCCAAACACACTCTCCGTTATCAAGTTGGACATTTGTATATCTGTCCATCGTGGTCGGTACGTTGGGAACTTGCACGGGGATACCTGGGGGGTCAATTGGGATGATGTCACCCATGTTACAACAAAATTCATAACACTCCGCTTCAGTTGCAAACTCAGGTGTACACCAGTCAGTAACAGGGCCGATGGGTGGCAATTCTTTATAGCAACAAAAATCAGGAATTATACCCCCATCTTCTGGGCAAGGGGAACAATTATCTTCTCCACCACTACAACACCAGCCTCCAAGTTCGGTACTATCACTACTATCACCACTATCATTACTATCACCAGTATCACCAGTATCACTACTATCACCACTATCACTACTATCATTACTATCACTACTATCACTACTATCACTACTATCACTACTATCACTACTATCACTACTATCACCACCATCACCACCGGGACAGGTTATACATCCACAAATGCTAGAACTGCATAGCGTACCATCACCTTTGTATGTACCACCCGCGGCCTCGCAATCTGCTGATGTATAGACACCCGTGCATTCGTCATTCTCGCAACATGCGCCAGTTGGGTCTGGTGTTTCACAATCCACAGTAGCGCAGGTTGTGCCATCACCTTTGTATGTACCACCCGCGGCCTCGCAATCTGCTGATGTATAGACACCCGTGCATTCGTCATTCTCGCAACATGCGCCGGTTACTGGTGTTTCACAATCCACAGTAGCGCAGGTTGTGCCATCACCTTGGTATGTGCCTTCCACGGCCTCGCAATCTGCTGATGTATAGACACCCGGAAGACAATTTAAATCAACGCAACATGCACCCGTTTGAAGGACTGGACAAATCACAGTAGCGCAAATTGTGTCATCACCTTGGTATGTGCCACCCACGGCCTCGCAATCTACTGATGTATAGTCCTCACCAAGACATAAACCACGACAACAAGCACCAGTACCAGGGCCACAATTAAACCCAATACAAGTTGCTACACCCCCAGTCCAAACACCACCGTCACTATTACAAGCTAAATGAGATGTATATGTCTCATGGCAAACCGTCCCTATACAACAAACACCTTCTGACCCCACGCAATCAAGTTGATCAAAGCAAACCGAACCATCACCTCTGTAGTCGCCACCCTCACCGTTGCAAATTGTCTCATTATAATTTTCATGACATCCAGTGTCAACAAAACAACAAGCACCAGTACCAGTGCCACAATCAGCACCTTCAACTGCACAAGTAGAACCGTCACCATAATACACATAATCGACCAATAATTCACAATCGGCCTCTGTTTTTTGTTGACAAGTTTCTGTACCGCCTTTTATGTAACAACATGCACCCTCTGGGTCTACAATTACACATGGGTCACCATCGCATGTCGTGTCATCACCAAGATAAGTTCCCTCCCCTGCCAAGCAATTCTTCGATGTTGTTGTTGAACAAATTTCATCTATACAACACGCGCCCTCTGGGTCTTCACTGCCACAAGTATCCACCTCGCAATGAATATTCTTTCCTTGCCATGTACCACTACCGTTATTAGTACAACTATAGTCTGTTTCTTGTGTGCAAGTAAAATCTCTACAACATGCACCAACTGCGCCGCATGCGCCGGTATCTATTAAATTCTGACAATCTTGCATAGAGCCACCACAAAGACTATTGCCCGGTGACCAATTAATACAAGAAGAATCCCCGCATCTGCCGTGTACATTCACACATTGCCAATTAGACACAGGTGAAATACAATCATCCCCCGTGGGATCTGGACACCAACAACAACGACCAGTATCATCACTACAATCATTATCGGCACAATGGCCATTTGCAATAAAGATTTCGTCACCGACACAATCATGTTCAGTAAGAGTTCCATCTGGGTCGCCACAGTGACCATTTCCAGTATCATTTTGGTTCGGATCACAACAAATACCATTTATGGTTACACATGGATTAGGATTGCAACTAGTTTTATCACTATGCCATGTTCCATAGATTTCACCACACTCACTTGATGTTAAAAGTGTACAACTGTCTCCAACACAACACGCACGAATATCACACAAACCAAGTGTGCTACAGTCCGTTTCGTTATTAAACCAAACACCACCAGCGGTTGTACAGACTTCATATGATTCTTCAACATTACATATTCCATTTTTACAACACGCGCGACAATCGTCACAATTGCAAAGATGCCCAACATCAATACATCTAGTACCAGGTCCTTGCCAAGAATGATTATCCATTGCTTTGCAAGTCGCTGCATCAGGCACCGTGTCGTCATCCATGCAAGTACCATCATCGTTATTGCAACACGCGCCGCCACAAGGGTCTGAAGAGCATGTTGAATTCTCACCTTTCCAATGACCTGTACATTTATCTTCTAGAACGTCATTAGAACACTGCCACGATAACGATGGTACGTTCCATTCACAACAAGCACCCCAGACGCAATCAGACGAATCACAGTCGTCACAATTCCATATTCCTAGCAACGCATCGCATGTCGTCTTCTTTACATGCAGGCACCCACCCCCTGCAGAAGGCATGCAACACGCCCCATATCGGTTATCACAGTCGTCACAATTCCAGAAGCCGTTGCAGTCTACTTGAAGAACATCGTCTGTGCATTCATTTGCAACACAGCACGAACCACTCTGCGGGCTGCATGGCCACGATGAATCATCACATTCTTCATTACCGTGCCACTCTGTGGACGGACAGTCCGCTTCAGTTGTTTGGATACAACTTGTACAGTCTCTATCTTCAGCCGATGAGGCAAAACAACATGCGCCGATTGGTGTACAATCCACATCAGCGCAAGTTGTGCCATCACCTTTGTATGTGCCACCGAAAGTATTACAATCAACACCATTCAAATTTTCAAGGCAACTTAAATCCTCAAAACAACATGCACCTGTTGCGTCTGATGTTCCACAATTCGCAGTAGCGCAAGTTGTGCCATCACCTTTGTATGTGCCACCGAAAGCAACACAATCAACATCAAAATATTCAAGGCAACTTAAATCTGCAAAACAGCAAGCACCAGTAACACATGGAATATAAACATACGCGCTACCAGTGTAGTCATCGTCACGGTATGCCCCAACAACAACTCTGTCGCCATCTACTGCGACGCTGTTGCCGAAGCGGTCTTCACCTGCCCCATCACTTGCAAGGAGTTGGGTTTCAATCCAACTGCTTCCATCAAATTGGTACACATACGCGCTACCAGAACTCATGCCGATGTCATCGTCACCGTATGCCCCAACAACAACTCTGTCGCCATCTACTGCGACGCTGCTGCCGAAGTAGTCATTACTTGCCCCATCGCTTGCAAGGAGTTTTGTTTCATACCAATAATCAGCTCCATCAAATTGGTACACATACGCGCTACCAGCATTGGGGCCGTATTCGTTATCGTCCCAGAGTGCCCCAACAACAACTGTATCGCCATCTACTGCGACGCTGTTGCCGAAGTAGTCACTATTTGCCCTATCGCTTGCAGTGAGTTTGGTTTCATTCCAAGCAATCTCATCAAATCGGTATATGTACGCGCTACCAGAATAGTTATCGGCACCGTGTGCCCCAACAACAACTGTGTTGCCATCAACTGCGACGCTTAAGCCGAATTCGTCATAACTTGCCCCATCTTCTGCAAGTAGTTTGGTTTCAAAATTCCAATCAGCTCCATCAAAGCGGTACACATACGCGCTACCAGAAGAGGTGCCGTTGTCATCGTCACGGTATGCCCCAACAACAACTCTGTTGCCATCAACTGCGACGCTGCTGCCGAAGCGGTCACCAACCGCCCCATCGTCTGCTCTAAGTTTGGTTTTTTCTTCCCAGATTCCACCGACGCGTTCGTAGATGTACGCGCTACCAGACCAGGTGCCGTTGTCATCGTCACTGGGCGCCCCAACAACAACTGTGTCGCCGCTTACTGCGACGCTTGTGCCGAAGTAGTCATTACCTGCCCCATCGAGTGCTGTAAGTTTGGTTTCATCCCAACCAGTTCCATTAAAGCGGTACACATACGCGCTACCAGATTCGGAGCCGTTGTCATTGTCGTTAAGGTATGCCCCAACAACAACTGTGTTGCCATCAACTGCGACGCTGCTGCCGAAGCGGTCACCAACCGCCCCATCGTCTGCTCTAAGTTTGGTTTCATCCCAACATGCAACGATTGGGCCTGGTGGTGTACAATCCACATCAGCGCAAGTTGTGCTATCACCTTTGTATGTGCCACCGAAAGCATCACACTCACCACCATTCAAATTTTCAAGGCAACTTCCATCACTCAAACAACATGCGCCGACAACATCACTATCACCACTATCACTATCACCACTATCACTATCACCACTATCACCACTATCACCACTATCACCACTATCACTACTATCACCACTATCACCACCATCACCACCATCACCACCGTCACCACCACCGTCACATTCGATATCACCACACGCCAAACCCTCAAAGAATTCATGTGGTTCAAACGTATCACAATAATCTTCGGTTACCCACGCGTGACATACTGCACCAGCACAGCAAGCACCAGTTAGGTCACCATCTTCACACGGCGGGTCGTAATCCGGGCCGCCGCAGATGTCTGCACCTTCAGTAATAATTTCAGCTTCCCAATCATCCGCGGAACTATCACACGCAGTGCCGTTGCCACACTGGCATGCGCCAGATTGACAAAACATCCCCGGGCACTCTCCACCGAAGGTGTGTTCTACTGTTACCTCTTGCTCCCCCTCACAAAAGCTGCCAGACATATCATCACAATTTTGTAGATTTTGATAATCGACTGGTAGACGACCTATATCTCCTTGGCAAAGTTCAGGTGGAGGGCATAACGCGAAAAGACAACCTGCTGGAATATATGCATCACCCTCTTCCGCCCAATGAGACGAAAGACATTTCTGACAGATGCCTTCGGTGCATTTGCATTTAAATATAAAGGTTTCTGTTGGTGCAGGCATTATTTATATTCTTCCATCATTAATCTGAACATTGAGCTGCCACCACCAGACGCCCGTTGTCCCTATGTTTCTGTTTTCATTACTCATTTATATTAAAACCATAATAACAATTTCCCTACTCCGGCGGACAACAGGTACTGCCATCGCCCCAATAAGTACATCCAGCACAAACACAATTTGTTGCCGGTACATCATCTTCACATCCGGCCGCAGGATAACAACATGCACCACGACCCGTGCAAGTCACGGTTGCACACTCTGTTCCACGGCCTTGCCATTCTCCCCCCATATCGTCACAAGCTTGTTCATCTGCTACATCCTGACAATCACTGAGGCCATCTAAACCAATAATACAACACGCACCACCGGGTTCACAACAATCAACAGTATCACATATGGAGTTCGGGCCCATAAAGACTCCATTAGAGTCTTTGCATGTTTGTGCAGTCATAACTTCGCAAGCTTCTTCAACATTTTCTATACAACACGCACCAACATAGATGGTTGCGTTACAACAATCCACTTCACCACACACACCTGGCACTGCAATACCACCATAAACATATTCACATGAAACTCTTGTTAGTGGTGGTAGTTGTGTTTCTGGATGCATGTCATCATAATTGCCATAGGTATCACCTATACAACTTCCATCTTTGCAACATGCAATTGGGTCACAACACGGATTTATACAAAGTTCACCACCATGATTTGTACACTCATCACCCACATTATCACACTCACCAGCACATTCTCCGAATTCATTCCACACTCCACCAGCAGCGGTACAATCTCCTAGACTCATATTTAAAACACATTCATATCCATCGCCGAAATCCCTTTTCCTGCTTTTGTGGCCAAATGGATCTTGACAACAAGCTTCTTCGCAATCTGCCATCGAACCATGAAGTGTGCCCTGCTCGCCAGCTTCGGAGTCCCAACAATCCTCCGCATCAAAAGGACACCATATCGGCTTGCAACAGAAGTTGGTCGGCATGTTTTCACAATCGCAATCGGACAAACTCCAAGCACAACAAAACATTTCCACTTCTGTACCATCATCAGGGCACTCGTCATGCGTCTCACCACCACCACTATCACTATCACTATCACTACTATCACTACTATCACTATCACTACTATCACTATCACCACTATCACTATCACTACTATCACTACTATCACTATCACCACCATCACCACCATCACCACCGGGCTCAAAAGGAATACAACAAGAACCCATATCACCACCACCACCACCACAAAGTGTTGAACCGCAGTCTGTCTCATCTCCTTGATAAATGCCGCCTTCATTATAACAATAATCACTGGACACAGGCGACATACAATTTGGGCCAACGCAACATGCACCATGTATATCAGTGCCAAAACATGAGTTACAATCTGTACCGAGAGGCATATGATCGGCATCACCCTCTATTATTTTCTGTTCACACTCCCACTGCCACATTACTCCAAGGCATTCTGTCGGTTCTACATCATCCCAGAAATATCGACAACATGGCAATGGTTGTTGACACCAACCATTGCCAGAACCAGAAACTTGTTCGTCAAGGGGGCATGAACATATATCTGCCTTGTACCAACCACCAAAATCTTCTACTAATGGACTGTATTTTCCACTATAACCATTAACCACACTCGCTTCGCATGTTGATGCATCCTTGCACTCATCTGGTATTATCCATGCCGAATCACCCGGACCGATGGATGCATCCATCGGTGGAGGATATGGACTTCCGACTTCTCCATATAGACACGTTTCATATAAACAAGTACCATCAAGAAGCTTACAGACATCATCGCAACCTCCTTCACCGTCATCACAAGTATCAAAATTCCAATCGACAGCACAGTATGGTTTCTTACAATCACTGCACTCAACATCGTCATACCAAGTATTGCCTAGATGGTCATCGTCAGTGGTCTCGCAACCATAACAACAAATACCCCATCCATCATTCGATGACACATCCCCACAAGTTTCCCCAACATAAAACTTGCCACCACCAGATATACAGGAAGCTTCTTGATAATCGCATTTGCACGTTGTGCCTTGAACTGTGTCCACTGTATTACAATCGTCATCGCCCACGGCCCAACAGCAACAGCCTTCATCCCCAATTGGTGGAGTTGTACAATTCTCTTCTCTACTCCGAGAACCACCCCCTCCTTTTATCCTATCCCCAACACATTCAATTACAACTGGAGGGTCTAAAGGAACTGCTCTCCCCCAGTCATCTTTTGTATAATAATAATGTGTCCAGAAAGTACCACCAAAATAATCACATTCTGTTGCTCCAACATTTTCAAGACAAATTCGGGTAGTGCCACCAAAGTTGCCCCATTCACCACCTTCACTACAACAAACACCCTGTGCCGTCATTCCACAATTTTCTGCACAAGTAGAAAATGGCCCCCAATATCCATGTTCCCCATCAGGAAAAGGACTATCCAATTCGTGACATTCAGATTCTGTCATATAATCACGACAATTCAATTCATTTTCATCATCTGTATAACAACAAGAACCTACACCATGAACACTTTGACATTCACTAGTTCCATATCCACGAACTGCAACATTTGCTTTCCAAGATACACCCCCATCAGAAGTTAAAAAGTTAATGATGTCATAACCACAAGAGAAATACAAATCATTCTTATCAAAATAAATATTTTCCGGCCAGTCCCAAAGGTCATTTCCTTTAAGATGCATAGTAAAACTAAAAACCTCATCAGAAGAAAATTCACCAGTAAATCCACGAATCCCGATAGGAGTTTCTACATCATATACACTTCCTCTTGTTACAGGAAGTTGAATACCAACACCGTCTGCTAGAGGAGTACCCCACGGATTTTCAGAATAATCACTACCAGTGAGTCCATAAGTTCCACTTATATCCATAGGACCAATTGGAATCACAATTTCTTCTGGGTCGTATGAATATAAATTCCCAGCTGCGGCCTTGCCAAATGGTATTGACCCAGTTTCACTTGAAGTTAATTCAGAACCTGTTGCACCCGCATATGTAAACCCTGCAAAAGCAGTTGCTCCACCAATCATTCTTTCTAGATAAGCATATCTACCACCCTGAACAGACGGAGCAGTTGCACCTCTTTGGTATTGTACATCACCACTGATTCCTACTATATCACTTGTTTCATATACATCAAGTGTTCCTTCAGCAGATAATCCTTTGAACCAGAAAGTCACACCATCTGTTACTTCTTTGAATATATCATAAGTCTTACCGCCACCTGTGCCGGTGTTGAGGCCATACGCTGTCCCACTCGCACCTGTTGGACCAGCAATATCTTTAATTGTAAATTCTCTACCATCTGATAAAACGAGTATTAAATCTCTAGTAGAGGGTGAAGGATAACCAGAAAGAACAAAAATTCCTGTTGCACCTGTTGGACCAGAAGCACCTGGTACACCAGAAGCGCCTGCGAGTCCCGTAATTCCAGCAAGGCCTGTATTTCCTCTAGGCCCCTCAACGAATTGTGGTGGTGTTATTAGACTGCTTCCGATTACTGGCATTTATAAAATCATCCTTATAGTTTATGCTATACTATTTATATTAATTAAAACACTTATCACACCCATTAATACATTTACAGTCGTTATCTATTCCTAACGCTTCACATTCTGAACAAGGAATAGGTTCTTCAAATTGTAAACATCTTCCGTTTTTACAACAACAAGAACATACCATCCAAACTGGTTTTTCGGGTTTAGAAACATCCACATATGGAGTGCATCCAAGTTCATTAGTTTCCCATTGTGAATTTGTACATATTGGTTTAACATCTGTGGGCAAAGATGGTATTTCATAAGACTTGGTAGAAGAATTGGGTTTGCAATTACCACTAAAACAATCTGTTACTGGACTAGCGGTATCTCCAAATACAGAACAATCTTCAGCAATACCACCATCTCCTAACGCACCGCTCCAACAAACCCCAGGGGAACAACAAGAACATTCACCACTTCCTACTTCTATAGTCCAATGATTTTTATTTGAGGGAGCAACCACAATATCAGGTTCAATGCAGGAAGAAATGTTAGTCGATTCTGGACATTGATTTTTTGGAACTGATTCTTTTACCTCTTTAGGTTTAAAAACCACATTACCCTGTTCCATTTCTAATCTGCGAACCCTCTTGTCTTTTCTATCTTTGGGTGATATACCAATTAAGGCCTCTGGTTCTGCTACCGATTCTGGTACATCATAATCTTTAAATCGGGATCCCGAACAATCAGTGTCGTTGCAACTATATCCTTGCCACTCTCCAAAGATATCAGCACACTCTTCGGCATTTTCCATTGAACAATTAAAATCTCTGCAACACGAACCCGATTCACAATTCACAGCATCACAAGAACCTATACTAAAGTATCCGCCAGCAATAAAACAAGTTTCTCTTGAAGAAGTAATACACTGCCATCCGAAGTCAATATCTTTCATACAGCATGAACCCAAAGCCACATAGTTGTCTGGTTGATTTTTGCAACACTCCCAACATGTACCATTTGCCAACCGTAGTGTTCCACATGAGTCGGTATCAACGCAACGGTATGGGAACTCTCCTTGAGGCTCACATATGCAGTCTATAGTATCGCATGTGCAATACGATGCTTCATAACCATCAATACACTCAGTTGCCTCTGGCATTAACTGAGTCCACCCATTACACCCAGTACAAGGTGGATTCGTTCCATCTGAACACTTACCATTTGAACCCAATTCGCCAGTCACATTACCATCGCTGTCAAGACAGTTGAAGGCATAATATGATTCATAAGAATAGGTGTCTTGGGGATTTCCATCGACCTTAGCTAAGTGCAGGCCTGCACACTCTGAACCCAATCCCCAGAATATGCCAGTAGATGGACCATCCCCACCATCGGTTCTTAATTTACCGCACATGTCCGCGGTGGTGTGATAACACACTTCATCAACGCAACACGCTCCGTAATTTGCTTCTAAACAACAGTTAGTAGACGCACAAGATTTATCAAACCACATGCCGTTTGGAAAGAAAGAACATTCGTGTTCAGTAAATTCAAAGCATTCAGTATCTATACAACAAGCTCCTCGTTCGGCACAAGGATGTGGACAACCACCCAATTCAGTACGAATGAATTCACAATCCAAATCTTCAACAAAGAAACCACCAAACAATTGACATTTTTCTTCACTGGTTGCAACACACGTTCCATTTACACAACAAGAACCTTCTGAGAAACAATTTGGTCCCTCCGATCTATTCATACAAACATCAAAGGAGAAATTACCACCGATTCCATCGCAATAAGTTTGAGTCACATAATCAACACAATCTCTATGGTCTGGTCTATCCATACCATCAGAACAATAGCAACAAGAACCTACTACAACATCTTCTAAAGAAAATTTAGTATCAAATGTTACTCCAGCAAATTTATAAACTTCACCTGGTGAACCACCACCCATATGAATACCGCTTGCAATTGCTGTTCCACCTTCTCCATTATATTGGTCTGTAAATATACTACTAAAAGTAACAGCAGTTCCATCAATGTTTGATGTACTTACAACTGCTGATGTGTTTATTGGGTTATCTGCTAGGTTATTTACTGGTTGTGTTAAGTTATTATTGGTTGTGGTTTGGTTGTATGATTCTTTGTGTGATAAAATTCTTGCAGTTAATTGGTCGCCACTCCAAAAAGTATTAGGTGCGCCCTGTGCAGACAATCCACCAAGTTCTGGATTGATGAATAAAAGTTCTCCTGTTATTCCCATTCTGCCGAAACCATAAGTTATACCGCCAAGCATAATCATATAATCGGTAGGTTCTCGGACTGCAATATCTCTACCAGAAATAGTTAAATTTCTAAAATACGCTGTTAGGCCTAATTTTTCACTAAACAGTTCACCATAATTGCCGCTAAAATCTTCTGTAATACCTCCTGCCCCTATAGTGTTCCAAATTACGAAATCGTCGCTCGGTCTATCACCAGTGGAGCCACGAACACCAGTAACTCCTAGTGTTGTTCCATCAGTAGTTTTCCAACCATAAGTGCTACCTTCAAAACCGGCCAAGTCAAATATAATTTGATGTGTATATAAACCACCAGTGTTTGTTCCCGTAGCACCTGTAATACCATGACCAGTAAATCCAGTAGTTCCTCGTGGACCAGTTCTTCCGTAAGTTCCCCCAGGACCAATAGCACCAGTAGGACCAGTAGGACCAGTTATTGAACTGATTCCTGTTAAATCTTCTATTCTACTGCTTCCGTGTATCATCTAGTACCTTTGATTTATTCCTTTGTCTTCATCCCGAAGAACATTCGGGAGTTTCCATAGTTTATAGTATTCATCTTCGCCGTCTGCAAATTTTCCATCACAACGAATTAAACGAATAGGTCTTACTTTATATTTATTGTGAGTTCTATTTTTCTTGCCAACTTTAAAGTTGCCTTCATGTCCATTTGCATCGAATTTCATTGCCCATGCAAGTGTTCCTGGGTCTGCGGTAATTCCTGCTGGTCCAGTTGCACCAACTGGATTAATAATACCTTCTCCAACTCCCAAAGTCGTTCCTTTAACTTCGTTGAACGCACCAGTAGAAGTCCAGTGCCACCCATTTAACGGAACACCATCTTCTTGAAGTAGTTCAGCATTTAAATTAAATCCTTGATACTCCCCAACACAATTAGATGCAATAAATGCCATTTCATCATGACTTGGAATATACCAACTAGAAACTCTATTATTAATAGGACCAGTTGCACCAGTGGCAGATATTAAATTATCACTAAATAATCGCGACGCTCGGAATGCAGAAACATAAGAACCAGTGAGTCCAGGACCAAAATCAGAACCAGAATAAGTACCATCATTATCGTTGTAGTTTCTGTATAGTGCATTATCAGCACTAATTACTCTAATATTATTATACATTCCCCAGTTTCTGTGCCACAATCCATGTGCAGATTGTATTGATTTCGTTTGTATTTTTTGTATTGCACCGTTACCAAGTCTTCTTGCCTTTCTACAAGAACTGAATGTATTTGTTGCAAGAGTACCTAATGCCGCGCCGGTAATTCCTTGGTTATACCAATAACCTTCAGATATTCTGAAAATCTTTTCTTTATACTCTTTGCTTATGTCATCGTATTTTCCAGTTCTTTGGTCATATATTGGACCCCATGCACTTCCACGGTTTCCCCAGAAGAAATCACTAGTTGCACCATAAACCACACTTGGATTTACTATTTCTCTGTCACCAGTAATTCCCAAATGGTGCATCGATACTACGATATAATATGCATCCGGTCTTGCAATTTCGTCTAATGTGGACATTTTATTATAGTCTGGACATCCGACAGAATCAAAACCATACCCATGATAATCATATTTAGATTTATATTTCTCTGAAGGATATCCTAGATTACCAGTAGAACCCGTTGAACCCTTCATCAATTCTTGCCAAGGTGTTTCTTTATTGCCACCAAACGACTTGTTGCCTCTTATTGAAGAACCATGTGGTCTATAAAGTCCGACCACCATTCCTCCAGCATAAAGGTCACCAGGTTTTAAATTTAATCCAGACACTTCTGGAATGCATCCAGATGTGCTTGAGGATTTTCTTATATCTTTAACATCGTTGCATTTAGTATTATTCCCCGCATAAAGATAACCACCACCTATACATGCACCACCCGACCAGCCATCCTCACATATAGTATTACTTAAAATGCATGCACCCGTTCCACCTTGACAAACATTAACAACACCTTTACTGTTTAAATTACAAGAAATTCCAACACCAGCAAAATAATATTTTCTTTTATTGCATTCTTTTTCCGTCAATGTAAAACATTGTCCTAAACCATCACAACATGCACCTTTCTTGTCTTTAATATTTCCACAACGCATATCCACACATTCACTTCCTGTTCCACCAAACGAAGAAACATAATTTAATTTATCGCCCAATTCTACACAATAATTAGAAGAAATATCTTCATAACAAGTGGTTTTATTTATCTGTGTATTTGTTACACAACACGCACCAGGTTCATAGCAAATACTTCCACTTCCACCCGCACCGCAAGTTGTTCCTGCACCAAAATAATGACCATAACACAAACTTGGTGTTGTATAAACACAAATTCCATCACCCACACAACACGCACCAGTTGCTCCAGTCATTCCAGAATTATAATTTCTGAATTCCGTAGTATAATCACTAGTTTCTGAATGGCAGAAGAATGGGTCATCATCAGTTCCCGAAATGATATCTGTTGCTTGAGATTTCCACTGCACAATATTTCCATGCCATGCCGCACCACCCACACAATGACTTCCATCTGGGTGGCCTAAATCTCTTTCTTCACAAGGCAACCAGAAGAAATTGATAATATCTGTTTTCCCACTCCAACATGGTTCTAAATCTAATGGCCAAAGTATATTCCTTCCATCGAATCTAGATGATTCATATCCAACAGTTGCACCATGAGTAACGAGTGTAAATGCTTTTCCTAAATTGTTATTTGAGTTAGATTTATTTCCAGTATATCCAAAGTGTGCATCACGAAAACGTAGTTGAACTCCACCAGTATATCCATCAGAATCAACATTTTCAAGTTGCCTCATATCTAACACAAAGTTTTTTGCCACATTTGGATCAATTGGTGTATTTGTTGGCGGAGCATATATCGGGTCATGATCAGGATATTCGTTTAAGTTTTCTAAATCTGAACCAGAACCCGCGGCACCAACTGTGAGGTATTTTATCTTTTCTTTATAATCTTCAACTTTTGTATTAATTGCATATGCACCATCTTCTAATCCACGACTAGTTCCTATATCATATGTTGCACCAGTAACACCAACGAACCAATGAACATTCAATGCGTTAGAATCAGTTCCTACTAATTGATTTTGACTACTACCAGGACCAATATCAAGATAACCAAATCGACCTCTGTCAAAATGAATATTAATCGTGTTTAAATCGTGTCGTTGAGTTAGAGAGATTGCAGAACCATCATTATCACCAGTAACTTCGATACTCTTTATTATAATAGTATTTAAATCTTCTGCACTATTTCTGCCTTTTGCAAATGTTGCACCACCTGTGCCAATTCCACCAAAAGTAATACCAACATCAATTAGGTTATAAGTATCTCCCGTTTGTCCTTTTATTTTTGTTGTTGTGGTGTAACCGGCAGTTTGTCCCCGAAAGACTCCATCACGGTCGTGTATTGCAAATATGGTATGAAGTTTATCACCAATAAGGTACATATCGGTGATGTTGCCCCCACTCCATCCTGTCTGTCCTAATGGTGATCCGCCGGTAGGTCCTGTAGGCCCAGTTGGACCAGTAAATCCAACCGGTCCAGTGACTGCTGTCTGTCCGATTGGTTTGAAGTGACTGCTACCATGAATAATTGTTACCATTATTATATTCTACTTTGTTATTTTTCTGAACCATAGGCAGAAGAGAAGGTATCAGAAACCCCACCAGTCCGTTGAGTTAATGTATTTACTTGGTCGTTTAGTTCCTTTATATTTTTTACTAAATTAGTAACTTGATATGAGTCATCAGATACCGCAAGTGTATCACTTACCGTGATTTTTTTAACCGTTAAGTCTTGAGGAAGGGATACTACCGAATTTCTTGAGGCAGTCCACTTACCTGGAATTAAATCTTCTGGAGCAAAGCACATATATTTTAATTTCTTTTTGACATCCTTGTTGTTTATTATCAGGGTAATATCTTTATTTGATGTGTTTTGAGAAACTTTAGGCAAAGTAAAACTAAGATATGTTGCAGGTGTATTGGATAATTGAAGTGATGCACCACTTGATGAGGTAAAATAATTATCAGGCACAATATTTCCAAGATTAGGATATTCACTTGCTTGGAACTCAAGGTCGATATATTTATTTGCCGTACTTACATTGAATACTCTGCCTGTTATTGTTAGTTTTCCATCACCATCACGCATTTTCACTGTTTGTTTTACCAGAGAAGTAGGAGGAGCAGATTTAACATAACATCTAACTTTGGTTTTACTTATTGATCCCAATGCACCCCTTTGGTATGCATACCCATAAGTATTTTTTGTACCATCTGCATCATCCAAATTCAATTCACTTCCCATCGGCACCCAACCCTTTCTAGTCTCATCTCCAGTTTGAAGAGCAATCATTTCTCTAATTGCACCAACTGGATTATCACGAAGGTCTTCTGCAACTAATTGCCCACCCGCTTGATATCCAATATAGTTTACAACTTGACCGGTCCATGGAGAATCTGGAGCAACTTGATATATCGGTTTAATAACATTAGTAGGTTCTGTTGGTGCTAAATTTTGAAGCACACCAGCAGTTGCCGCACTCAAGAAATATATATCATTTCCACCGGCAGCGCCAGATAATCCTTGAATTGGATCTTGCCAAATTGCATCCATCAACCTAACAGATGGGAGATTGATTTGTCCGGCCACCACAACAGTTACATATCCGTCATCACCGACAAGAGGGTCACCTGCCACATTAACACTTTCAACAATACCCACCACTTCAGAGTTTTCAGGTTTATTCGCCCTTGCTTTTATATATTTACCACCACTGGGATTATTTGTTTCATGATATGCTATAGGATTATAACGAATAGCATCTCCATAGGTAATTCCATCATCCCCTTGATATTCAGATAATCTTCCACCAGAAAATCCACTCAAAGGAACTGTCATTAAAAGTCTTGCACCACTACTTGTGATGTTGTGAATGTTCAAGTTTCCTGAAAGATTTGAACTATTATTAGTATTACAACTTGGCATTGATTATCTCCATCATGCGTTTGGCATATCCTCGGTTAAGTCTGCATCTGCAACATAGTGTGTGGATACTTGGTCCCACAATACTGTACCTTCTGGGATGACAATATATAAACCATCTCTTGTTTTGTGTTCTGCAATAATAGTGGTTGCACCTGTTGAAGATATTCTAGTTCCGTGTGGAGACTTCGTTCCAGCAGTTTTTCTCAAATCTGCTTCTGCTGTTCTATTATATGCATCTCCTGTTTGACCCGATTTTGGTGAGAAGAATGTAACACTTGGTATTGAATTCATTCGTACTGGGAATCTGTGGTAATAATCTTTCATTGGTGTAGTTGTAATGTCTAGTACAGTTATTGAAGGATTATTATCATCTAACATAGTTACACTATGAGTATTTTCATCTACATTATAAGTTCGTTGATAGAACTCACTACATTTTTCCAATTCCCTCGCTTCGTCTGTCGGTCCATTCACGGTTGCAACCAAACCCCTTTCAAGTTTAACTTTTGCAAGGTCGAAAGTTGTATTTAATTTTGTAACATCAAACCCAACACCAACATAATGTTTTCCAGTAGGTGAAACTCTTAGATTTGGCATTGTAAACGAAACCTCATGTTTACCCCAAATACTTCCTAAACTTGCCAGTGCAACATCTTTTGTGTGTGAATTTGTTCCGTCATATTGATTTACCACGATGCCTAATGTAGCACCAGTTATACCACACTTCGCACTAAAGGATAAAGTTACATCTTGTCCTCTTGCGGTTCTTGCATCATTTATTCGGTTTTGAATAACAATTCTATCACCATTATGGCCTCCTGTGCCTGCAATTGTGTGACTAGATGAAAGATAATATTTTGGATTACCAAATACATCTATTTGATTTTTTGCAAATTCTTGTCTTTGTATGCTATATGTTCCTAGTATACCACCCGCACCAGAAACACCATCAATTCTTACCCAACGGTCTGCAAAATATGCTGTTCCTGTTGCACCAAAGGCAGAATCTTTACCTACACCTCTTTGCCAAATATCAAATCCACCATTGACCATTAGGTTTTCGTTGACAGCGGAGCCGTATGTTGCCCCTCCAGAAGTAGAAGAACGGAAGGCCCAATTCTGACTTACTCCTCCCCCCGGCCAAGTACTTTCAGCAGTACTAGCACCACCTCCACCTCCACCTCCACCACCATGAGTTTGATTTATAATTACACCTCTGCGCTGGTCTGAACCATCTGGCCAGACAACCGCAAATGGTTTAGCAGAACCCGCGGGCGCTTCAGAAGTTAATTTTCCGTTAGAATCAATATATACCAATCCTGTTGGTGCTGAACCTTTGCCCTCACCAAGAACAGGAATATTATTTAAGTGACCACAAGTAACAATTTCAATATAATCTGTTCCATCTAGAGTAACTCTATCGATAACTAATCCAAGTGCCGCGCTTAATTCGTCTGGTGCTTTTTGAACTTGCCAATTAGAACCATCATACCCCGCAACAACACCACGAACCAAGGCCGCATTTGATGTCGCAATCCAGAATCTGTTGTCGTTAATGCCACCCGTTCCACCTGTACCACTGCCTTGCAAGAATTGTCCTCGATAATTAAGAACAATCCCCTCATCTCCAGCGAGGCCCATAATTATGGGTTTGGATACTTGACCTCCAATTGTAGGTTCTAGTGGAGTTATACCACCGCTAGTTCCAGGACTTAGGAAGTAAACTTCACCGGCAGTTAAACCAACTCCATCGTTATGTCCCCAAACATCACCAAAGTTTCCTTTAATTCTACCAGAAAGACACACATCAATATATGTGTTATTATTTGTATATGGTCCTTGTGGATATGTTGAACCGTCACCCGCACCACCAACTACCGGCCAAGTAGTACCCCTAACCACACCCATTACTTCTGCAAAATCTAAAGTGTCTGCTCTGCCTAAAAAATAGTTTGGAGAACCAGTACACCCCTCTTCTCCAGGAGAGTTTGATGTTTTTACACGAATAGGATTACCAAAAGTAAAACCTTTTGTTCCCGTATATCCTTGGGATGAATTAACTCTTACATTAATTGTTGGGTTTTCTAATTTACTTAAATCATAATTTAATACACCAAGAATGGAAACATCTTCATTGAATGTGATTCCTTTTGGAATTCTATCTGCAAGACTACATCTAAATGTCCCCGCGGCAAGGTCACCTTCATTTATAGAAGTCAAATCTCCGCCTACTGGGTCATTGGCGGCAGTAGTACCAAGAGTAAACACAATACCTTCACCAGATATACCATTGTATATTTTACCGAGATTGAGTTTGTTTATAACTGTGGTGTTATAATGACTTGCCCAATCAGCAAATGTGTGATTACCCGTTAAATAAGGGATGATATATCTATTGTCGTCTACATTGTTTGCCATGTTTAGTTTCTCTTTTTATATATTTATATTACCATGTGTATAGAATAATATTGTTCATATATCTTACAGTCTTGTTGTATGGGTTAATTTTACACACCAGTGATAGTTTATCGTATTCCTCTTTTCCTCCAGGAAGAAACGCGCCACCGTCACTATTTGGCCAATTAGCATTGCTAACCGTAGATGCACCAATAGCATTTATTGAATACCTAGAAGCACCACATCCCATAGGGTTGTAACCCCCCGCGGAATTGTCTGCTAATTCTGGGTCACACGGATGTGTTATATCATCATCATTATCACAACAATGATAATATTCTGCTTGCATCACAAGGCCTACTGGAATTTCTGAATTATACAAATTTTGACCTTGTGGTAGGGGAATAGGTCCAACTACAAAAGATTCATCAATATAAATCCAATGCTTTAATCCACTGATATATTTCGTACTATCGGAAGAACCTGCCCACGGATTTCTTCTTGGAAGTTCCACACACCACCACCCAGGATTAAATGTTATTTTCAATCTATTCTGGGCATTAAGATACTCTACTTCTACTTGTGAAGTATGTATGTTATCGCCGACGGCATCTAAATAAGGACACTCAAAAGGATGAAGGGGTGTAGCACCTCTCCAACCAGGCCCAGAAATTGCATATTCTTCAACATGGCCACCATTGGCTGAGTTTTGACCACCCACGCCTATCCCTGTATTTCTTGTCCAAGGAGAAGTTCCAGTTACAGAACCATCGCCGGGAACAAATGCACCACTCGGCTCTCTCCACATAGGACCCACACCAGATGTAATCCAGTTATTCATCATAGCAATAGTGAGAGTCATTTGTAATTGAAAATTTTCTTGTATTTCATTTAACTCAGACGCCTGTAGTGGAAATCCTGGTGTAAATGCAACAGATTGATAATTTTTTGGTTTAGATGTAAATTCATCATTCGTTGCAATATTTCCTTCTACCCTACTTGAATGTGGTCCGGGAGATAGGGGAAAGGAGGGGTCTCCTCCAGTTCTAATTGGTACTGTGCTATTTGGCATTGTTATTAACTCCTAAAATCATAATGTTAAAGTTACTTTACATTGCAGGTTTATAAATCCTGGTTTATCGGCGCCTTTTGGAACATTCAAAGAAAATTTATTCACATGAAGAATGTCTGTTGCTTGTGCATCGAGTTCTTTGCCCGACTGCGAAGATGTTGGTTTTAACCATGCAGTGTTGGGTGCTTCCCAAGTGTCTCCCGAAACATCAACATATTTAAAATCTGTTGTAAAATCTGTATTATTGCCTGCAAACATCTCCAAATCTACACTAGACACACTGGTTGCAGTTGCATTTGCAAATATCGCAGGGCCTGCCTTTGTGGTGGAAATTTGTGTATTTCTTTTTACTTTTTCTCGCGATTCTTGTTCTTCAATATTGGTAGCCAAATCCATCGTTACCGATTTTTCAACTTCTGTATTTCTGTATGTTAATCTAGAAGAGTTTGGGGTATTGTTTTTTGAGTTAAAGTAAGGCCTGTTACCCGCATACGGCACACCGAGGGCATAAGTATTAAAACTATCAACATTCGTTTTGTTTTGGATGTCTGAATAGGACACAGTTGTGTTCACTTGAACCCGTGTTCCACCCACCAACTCAGCAATTGCTGATAATTCAGAAAAATCTGGAAGCATAACCATACGGAAATATGTTGCATCTATTCCAGGCACCATCTTAGTAAGTTCTGCTTCTGGAAATAGCGGCATCGATGTATATGTGCCAGTACTTATAAGCGTCAATCCTGTGATAATTTCTTTATTGCCGTCTTTAACTTCTGTTGCTAATCTATAAACTGTTTTGGTATTTTTACCGGGTGCTTGTGGTCCAATAAACTCTAATAATTTATCTTCTTTCCAATAAGCAGTATTAATTTCTCTTTTTGTAGAATCTAATCCATCAAGATTAACATGACACAGAACAGTACCTGCCAATTCACCCTTCCAATTCTGTGCAATTTTTGCGTTTGTTTTTGCCATACCTTTTTCTGGTAAAAATTTATCGTTCAACAACACATCAAATTTATCATAAGTTCCTATTGTACAAGGACAAGGTCCACAATTGTTTGGATAATTATCTAAATCACAATCTTGACACCTTTCACCTGTTCCTCCAGTAGGACCACTCCCAACAAACTTAGTAAATAAATAATCCATATCCAAAGACCTTGCCATTTCTAGACAATGATAACATTTTGCACATGTACATTTATAATAATCCCCTGCACCCCATGTCACACCCGCAACATCATCATAATAATCTTCTTTATAATACAAACAACAAGTTCCTGTAGTTTGTTCGCCAGCAGAACCACATATTCTTGTTGCTTGAGCTTTTACATCTTTAGAATTTAATTCCTTGTGTTCCCCCCAATGGTCCTTCCAATGTGTAATAGGAAACCAATTCGGACCTGCTGGATCAACCCCATCAAACATTTTCCCCACAGTAGCATAAACCCACCCCGATGATGTTGTGTGTAATCCGTTTCCTTTATATGATGGAAGACCTTTTGCAAAACTTTCTGAATCACATAAATCTTCACGCCAATTTAAATTACTATTCCCCAATATGCAGTGCAAGTATCCAGCACCGTCAAGTGTATATGACTTGCCACTCTGTTGTTCTACTATTGATGTTCCATCTGGTCTGTATGCAGTGGGGCGGTCAACGGACGAAGCGAACTTTCTTTCTCCTGGCTGTACTGGCGCAACTCTAATAATATCATTCCATATCAAACTCTTTGCGTATACCATAGAATTCTTAAAGTTATTAATTGATTCGGAACTATTCTGTATCGTATCCGAAGCCGCAACTCTTCCCAATATTAAAGATAAACCTTGCATGTTTCGCAACTGCATCAAGGGCTCAGCCTGAGCTAGTATCGGCGGTTTGTTTTCTAATATATTAGCCATAAAAATTCCTTAACATGAGTTTGCAGTACATCCAGTTAGACCGAGATTTGGACTATTTTCAAAAGGACATAACTCTATGAACTCTCCTATATATATCTCTTTAAATGGTGTGCGATTAGTTAAATCACCAGATATTCCATATGCCCAATCAGGATAGAAATGTGTGGGTGCGCCATAAGTATTTCCTTTTCCTTGACCTGAAAGAGTAATACCACCCCATGCATCAAAAGTAGAACCCTTCGTGCCTTCTATACAAATTGCACCTTCACCTATGCCTGCCCACCCACTTCCATGTGTCCATCCAGTTAATCCACCCAAACTGGACTCACCAATACCATAAAACATTGCAGTAGGTCCATCATATGTGTGGCCACTGCCAGAGCAGCCCATACATTTTCCAGGACTTGTTATATCGTTCATTCTATATCCAAAATAATTTTCTAATTTTGGAGCTTCGCATAAATTAAAACCACCATCAAAATCATCAGGTGGAATATAATCTTCTTCAGTCTTTTCCCAAAAACCCTTCATCCCAGCAGGATGAAGCATTTCATACAAAGCATCAAAGTAAATTGGCATTCCTGTTTCTTCGTTAATTTGTGATATGTGCCCTTTAATAACATATGAATATTCTTGAAGCCAATCACTATCTTGGAATCTCCATCTTCCGTTTAGAGTGCTACTAGGCAACACATCATATACATGACTATGCGGAGTCTGTTTGGGATCAGAAGGTGGTGTTGGCAAATCAACCTCAAGTGGCGCGATGTCGTCCGGCATACCTGTGATATAACCGTAAACATATTGTCCGTCAAATCTACCACCATTTAATCGAAAAATATCTGTCTTTGGATAATAGAATTCAGTAGATTGGTCTGCACCATATAAAGATTGAAAGAAATATCGATAAGCGTCTTCTGTGCTTTTTCTTTGATAAAATGCTTGTCGAATATTTTTTATAAATGTTCTAACTCCACTGTTCGCGAGGTGCGATTCTGAGGTAACACCATGAGGTGCATCAGTAGTAATTCCTGACAGATACCAATCAGGAAATCCAGGAGCATATGTGTATATAAAATGCTTTAAAAAATCATCAGGTGTGTGGTCAATATCTAATAATTCACTTATTGCTATGGAGTGTAGAGGTAAAGAAAATAATCTATAACCACCAAAATTATATAACCAATCATAATATGCTTGAGTAAATTTTACCAAGTAATTTGTTGGACTAGATGATTCACTTCTTTTTAAGATGTATCTTGGGAATAAATGCCGAATATCGATGTGTTGGTTTGATGCTTGATCTTCCAGTCTATCAATTTTTTCCCCCACCAAAATCATTTGATAAAATTCATTATGGTCTGGTGGATTGAATGGAATACCGTTAATAAACATTTATATCAAATTCCTATACTCTTATACTCTTACAAGTTCAAGATTAGAGACATTTACTTTTGAAATAATATTTTTATCTGCTACAACCACAGAACCTGATGGTGTCACTGTAACATAAAAAGGTTCAGAAGCAGTACCTTCATATAAATCTAGAATCCCCTTTTCTGGAATCAATACACCAACATTTGGAACACGACTTATTGTATTATTTTCGTTTTGATAAAATGCTTCTATTTTTTGTTTTCCAAATTTATCCACCGCACCATAAGTTCTAATTTTAATCAGCTGGCCAGCAGGAATATCATAATCTCCTGTAATCTTTGTTCCTGCAACAAATTCAGAAGAACTAACACTGCTTTGTTTTAATTTATTTCCAAAATTAACCCGTACCGAACCATGTTGTGGTCCTAACACCACACCCTTAATAGAAAAAGAAAAGGTGCTTGAATCGGTAGAAACAGCAGAATCTCCAACAGAATTAATAGCACCAGAAATCTCAGATGCGCTAAATGTGTTGTTAAATTTTAGAGGATATTTTTCTACTATTACATTTATTATTTTGTTCATTATTTGTCCCCTTGAAAGATCGGTTTGCATGGGATCCCAAGCAAGCATTCCAGAAACAACAACTTCAATTTGTTGAGGATTCACAAATTCTGGTAAAATAGTAACACAGGTTTTCTCCTTTAACAGATTTACTACACGTTCTGCAACAGCTGCCAAATCTAGTGCGTTGTCTTCATTAACAGAAACAAAAACTCTACCATACATTGGAGGGTCCATTTCTTCTCCACCCCACACATTAAACACAGATAATGGATTATCAACATTACCTCCAATTCCATACCTGGCTAGCATTGCTCTGCAATCTTCTACCGTTACTGCTCTATCTTGTGCCGCAAACCACCTTGGCGCAAAGAATCTAATAGACTCTAAATTTGGTTCGTCTGCACCACCAGAAGACATTGACACCGTATCAGTTTCTGCACCCGCAAGGCCTTGAACTCTAAAACTTCCTACTCCGTTTCCTGCATTGCCGTTGGTTTTTAAATAGGATACTCGTACTAAATCATTTGGCCCTATTTGCTTTCCTACTTGTACAGTAGTATTAATTCCAACATTTCCACCAAACACAATAAAGAAACCTAATTCACTTCTTTCTAACCAATATACACTACTATCGTCATCTAAACCAGATTGTATATTATCCGCTTTTGCCCAAGGGTCCCATTCGTTATTTCCATGTAGTTTTACTTCTATGTTAATCGTGGAAATATCGATATCTAATCCGTGCAAAAATCCTTTTTGTGTATCTCTATCAACCAATAGTGGAATATCTTTTGATAAACTTTTCCCTTCATATATCTCTACAATTGCTTCTCCGTCAAGATTTAATGGCCATTCATCAACTGTATAGAAGGAGTATGCTGTTCCTGCTTCATTCCTTCCAGAAAATCTGGTGTATTTTTCAAGTATTGGATTACCACTGCCGCCGTGACGAACTTTTGCTCTCGCTTTTGCTGATATCTTGCCGGGTATTACATACCCCAACGGTTTAACGAGTGATATTAATGATGATAATCTTTGTGCTGAATCTAAGAACATTTCACTCGCAACCATATTTGAATAGTGAGCATAATACATTGTGTTGTATGCTAGAACATCAATAAGCACTTGAACTGCTGAACCCGAATAATCGAAATCCTTTAATGTGTCTTGAGTTCTAAGAAAATCTATAATACTCCCTTTAACAGAGTTAAAATCTAAACTTCCAAGATTTGTGTTTGGTTGTGCCATGTTTTATCTTACCTTTTTTACCCCGATTTGAATTGCATCTTGAACCGCGACGTTTGATGTTCCCTTTACCAAAAAATATGAAATATAAACATATAGTTGATTAGAATCTGATACTGTTGCTCTTGCATTTGATTCCATTCCGCCTAATACACTGCCCTCGTAAAAGGGAACATCTGAAATGTATACATCTTCAATTTCAATTCTTGGTTCATATGCTTCTACAGTTTTTCTTATCTCCATTTGAGTGTTTATGCTGTCTGAATAGACGAAATTATCAAATAAAGAGTCTTCAATCCTTGTTCCAAATCCTCTATTGAATGGTTTTTCTCCAGGAATTGTAAGTATTATGTTGATAAGAGATTGTCGTACAGAATTAACATCCCTCACTACTCCTACATCATTAGTAAATTTATTTTTATTTAAATCTATATTAATGTCTGTGTTTGTACTTGCAATGGCCATTTATTTTTCTCCGGGTGAATTTATACTATTCTAATATTGTATGTATAAACACTAATGATAATTTTATCGTGATATATTGAGTTAATCTGCGTTAGATCCGCCTTGTTCAGCAAGACGAGCAACCTGCGTTAGATCCGCCTTGTTCGTTTGGGTCTTGGACTTGAGTATCCCTTACTGCAATCACCACCATCGCACCCGCGACAGGAAATCCGCCAAGATGATTAATTATTCCTTGGACTAACCACCTCCCTCCAAACTTTTTTTCTTTTACAGACGCCGTCTCTTGGTCTACAATGTAAATAAACATACCTGGCCTCAAAGTATAATCAGGCATAAGGTGGAGTTTGACGGTTTGTGAACCAAGAAGTGTCATTTGTGCGTTTCTTATCAACGGTTGGTTGGGTTCTGTGTCCCAATACGTTGCATAGGTTCTTGTTAATCCGAGATATTCGCCGAACTTTTCCCCAACACAAGGACAGTTGCAACTACTTGGATGCTTTATATCTTTCCATAGACATCCCAAATACTCTTCTCCCAAAACACTTTCAATCAATTCACACTCTTTAATGGATTCTTCTGCTTCTTCAACTTCTTTTTGGGTGGGTTCTTTCATGTCGTCAGCAGAAACAGTGGGGGGAGGTGAACTCCCCCCACCATCATCACAGTCACCAGTGGAACAGTCTCTTTCCACGAAGAGCAAAAGTTCTTCACCATTTATTATTTCTAATTGTTCTTCTGAATCTGGTTTTAATTCTTGACAAGGACAATTACACAAATCATCATCCTCTGGGCAATCACAATTGTCTACTGGACCGTCTGGGTTTGCACACGGATACTCATCCCACACACCGCCATGTGCATGAGTTATTTTTCTGCTATGAACATATGCGGTGTTTGCAAATTCTGTTAGTTTTGATATTAATTGTACTTTCTTCATATAGACCTCTTTTTATTATTTATACTAATCATAACCACGGACATTCATAGTGGCCGCAGACTGCTTCATTACAACAACAATACCAATACCAACACAAACCGTCACTATCGGGCGTATCTCCTGGTTCGCACGGCACATTGCCTCCTGCTGTCACTTCGCAATAGCACATAGGACCGTCAGGAATATCATCTCCAACACAGGTGTCTCCAATGTCGCAAAACATACACGCTTTGCTTTCAAGGCTTGGAACATAAATACAGCACAGTCCCTCAGGGCAATCTGAACTGGTGTTACATTGATCATCACCATCTGGTGGTTCTGGATCACAATCAACACATTCACCGCCTTCACAACACTGTGCTGGCGGACAATCATCATCCTCTTCACACTCTGGTTCTGGTGGACAATCAACACATTCACCGCCTTCACAACACTGTGCTGGCGGACAATCACTATTCTCTGCACATTCGGGTTCTGGTGGACAGTCATATGTACATGAACCGTTCTTACAACATTGACTGCCAGGACAATCATCATCCTCTTCACACTCTGGTTCGCAAGTAGAACAACACCCGTCATAGCAACATTTATTATATGGACAATCACTATTCTCTGCACATTCGGGTACACATTCGCCGTCTTCACAAGACCAACATGGTGGACAGGGGTTACTGGGACCACATTCATCTTCAACTGGGCAATCTTCTTCGCAATCATAACTTTCACAGGTTTCACCCGAATGCCATAATCCGTCCCCATTTGTTTCTTCACAGCATTCCCATTCTTCAACATTATCAATACATTGACAATCACAAGATGCACACGGTACACAATTACCAAAATCAGAGCAACAATAATCAGATTGACAGTCTGCATCGACTTCACATTCATAACCAATATCGCAGATGTCATCATCATCACAAGTACTACCAGCTCCCTTCCAAAGACAACCACCATCCATCCAACCTCTACGATCATCGCACCATTCAAAATCAGTAAGAATACACTGCCAGTAAGGAGGCACCGGTTTCCGACAGCAACATGCCCCCAACTCCTCTCCATCTCCACAATCACGTTCACAGTCACCTTCAACACACCTGGTTAAGTCTTGGACTTCGTTGCAACATTCTCCCTCTGCACAGTCGCAATGCTCTTCACATTCCCGAAATAAACATTCCTGACACGGTCCAGAACCTGGACAACCGTAGTCGGCCGGGCAATCCCACCACGGGTCGCACCAAGCCCACGGGCTGTCCCATCCTTGTTCGGGTTCAGCCATACAACAATCGGCATCACAACAAGCTTGCTCAACGTAGTTATCAGGACAGGATGGTTCACGCGGGTGTTGACATTCTGGTGAAAAAAGGACAAAAGTTTGGTATTCTCCATCGCAGTAGTCACTACTAGTAGTGTAACAATGACCGCAGCCTGATGCATGATATTCTGGGTTTTTGTCACAACACATGCCTCCATATTCATCGGGTAAATCACGGCCCCGTGGTTCGCCGTCACGGTCCTCATCAGGATTTCTTGGAGGGGGTAATTCTGGTGGTGTGGGAATCTCCGGGGGAGGCAAAGCACGATAACCTCCACCATCACCGTCACCTTGTGGTGTATATTGACAAGTACAACATGATCCGAATAAATCTTCAACTTCGCAAGGTTCAATATATACCATCTCTATTCTCCTCCACCCATATCAGAGCATGTAGGACAACACCAATTTCCTATGGCACTGCTATTGTTGTTATCACACCCCAAACATCTTCCTCGCCACTTTCCAACCAGTTTGGAACATTGCCAAGCATTCATATCCTCACAAGTACCATCTGAAAAACAACACGCGGCAATTGCAAGGCATTCATTATCTTCATAATCTGGGCCCATATTATCCCAAAATATTGGACCTTCACATTCATCTGGTTCATATGGTTCATCTTCATCGACAAGAAACTCTTCACATAAAAATTTCCAAAAGTCGTTATTACAACTTTTCAATTGAAGTTCTTCTGGTGTAATTGAGCCTATTGTGGCCGCGGCTATTGAGTATGTGCTTAATGGTTTTTGTGTGGCAGTCATCCCCCACACATCACTATCATAAACTACTATAACTCCACCTTTACCGTTTTCTTTATATACAATGGTGCAATCTTTACTGTCGCAACTTCCAACTAATGACTTTCCTTTATTGATGGGAATCAAACCAAACGCATTATTAGTATAAACTGAAAATGGTAATTTTCCATCTGTTGAGCCTTCTGGTTTTTTCTTAAATGGTCGTAGGGTTTTTTGACAACATGGTTTGATGCCAACTATAGCACCATCCTCATATATTGCTTCATTCTCATTTATCCGTTCACTATTCTCGGCATCACCAAATTCAAAAAATTCTTCTGGTCCTGCAATTCCTCCTGGACCGAATTCCCCCGTAGAACCATCTGCACAAAACTCAGCAAATAATTTTAATCTATCTGATATTGTCACACCATCCCAATTTTCCGATTCATATTCATCGAATACATTTTCAACATCACAAGGAATATTACAACCAGTAGATGTATAGTGTGGCTCTATTTTATTAAACTTTAAAGATTTAGAAAGACACCATGCATCTTCACCCATAACAACTAACTTACCACCAGACTGTACCCACTCTCTTGTCCATTGCCAATTTCCAAAGTCTTCATCGTTTTCGGGAGGCACGGTTGAAATTTTCTTACCACAATCAAGCCCCTCTCTCCAATAATTTCCAACATTACCAACAAAAGCAATACTATGACATCCAATGTTTTCTTCTGTGCAATGCATAGTACAATCGCCCTTTGGGACAAGTGGGCCTTCCCAATTTTCTATCCAATCTGCAAATACTTGAGGCGACCAAGGAAGAAATCCCATAGGAGATGCAAACTGATAATAGTGTGGTGGAATCATCGGGGGTTTACAGACACCGTAGAAACATGTGTTATCCGGCACTTGATTAGACCAGCAATATTCTCCCACATACAAATCATCTGGGCTCCATGGCAATGGTGCAAGTGGTTCATGGCCAGCATAAGTATGTGTTGATTCCCCTATTGCACAAACAGGGCAATTTCCACTTGTATTTTCGTATAAAAATTCATTACCATTACAAGGTTTATCACCACATCCACAACAACATATTCTATGTGTACTCATTATTATTCAATACAGCCGCATAATCCGTCATGTGCATTTGGAACATCAAAGAAGAAAATTTCTTCTGGCCCAAGATTTTCTGGTTCACCTTCACCACCATTATCATCGCTTGAACTTTCGTCCGATTCACTCCCGTCTGGACCAATACATTCTAACATATAAGCAGGAAGTCTGTACATTTGCACGACATGTTTATGAAAATGTATAGTTTCTTCGTGATCGTTTGCACATGGGTCATCACCAACTTTAAAGTAACCACCAACTGGCATCATTTGATATGCTTCTGGATAATCGTTGAAGTCATCGTCTGCAACATTTACTCCTGGTCCTACATATACATCATCTCCAATTTTTGTGTTTAACAATTCATTGATGTTATATGCTCCATTTGTCCATTGACTAGGGATTGATGGCTCTTCCCCATTATCACCTGTGTCCATAAAATGTTTTCCCTGTAATCCACAAGGAACTACAACAACCGAAAGAGGCGCGTCATCGCTTGATAATATTTCAGGTTCTTCATCCCCTTCTGTGCAATAACCGTTGATAGCGCCTGTTGGCCAAATTTCAACTTCTCTCCAAGAGTATTCGTATATGCCTCCTCTGTTTGGAGTTCCACCATCATCAGATATTAAAGCCGCATCATCAATTACTGCAAGGAATTGTTTTTTAATATCTTGCTTATCACAACAGATTGAATGCCTATATACATTCCATTTTTCTTTTAAGTTTTTAATTCGTAGAAATTCTTTGTAATTTTCTTCCGATGGTTTTATAATTTTTTTATATACTTTTTCTAAGTCTGCTATTGAATAATTGCAAAAGTCGCCCTGCGATTGCCAATATATACTATTACTTTTACCACGGTTTCCCTGTTCTAATCTACTTGTAATGAAATCGTATGATTTGGGATTTGGGTCGTTTAGATATGGAGAGAAATATCCATAGATGTCATTATCGTGTCTATACAATCTATTTTTTTGTGGATTTTCTTTATCAAGACTTGTATCAATTTCATCTGAAATAATTTTATACTCTTCTATTGTGTTCCATTCTTCCCAATCTCTATGATAATCATAATCAATAATTTTAGAGGGATGTTGAGAACTAGAATCGAGATAATCCACATAGGGGTCTGAATAATTTGGTTCAGTGTGTTCATAATAAGAAGAATATACCCCATCTTGCCAATTTCCAAGATGATCATATCCTCGACTTTCCTTCTGATATAAAATTTTCGGGTCGCCTTTTCCTTCCAAATACTTTAACTGAGTTGTACCATCACTCCTTTGATAGACATGCGGTGTAGTAAGGTCTGGAGCGCCTTCAGACGATTTTGGAATTTTTGTATCTTCAATCATTTTATTAACTGATTTGAAATGATACCCATCCCAATCTGCCCAAAACAAAAAATTGCTATGCTTCATGTCTTCGGTTATAGAATTTTCTGCTAGATTTGTCATCGTTTGCATTAATGACATCGTGTTTGTTGATTTTCCCCACGGATATAGATTTGGGTGGGCTTTTAACCAAATTGAATTGTGTGTGCCTTCAATATCCATTTCGTTTTGTGCTTTACTGTATTTTGTTGCTTCGGGATTGAAATATTTGTCTGCTAATTCACCGACTAAATCTTTTAGGTCTTCTTCCCCTCTAGAATGACTCGCTCCAGACTTTGTTTGTGATCGTCCTTTTGCAATTTTAAGAAAACGGTCTTCATCCACATATCCAGCCTTTTCTTGCCAATCTGGAATGTCAAGATACATGGGTTCACAGGAAACGAAATGAATTTTCCATTGAACCCTCTTTGATGCACCACCATAAGCGGCATCACTTGTAGCGGCATTGGCTATTTTATGAATATCATTGACACAAAATTCTAATTTATGATCTGAATTTGGAATAGTAAGATTTTCTATTTCTATATAAACAGTTTCATTATGGCCAGTGACTATAAACTTATCCATAAAATCGCCTAATTCTTTTACTGTCATGTTTCCAACCACAGAAGAGGAAAATATACTTTCTTGTATTGTTAAATCTAATAAATACCCTCCAATATTATCATCACAACCAATAAGACAAAATTCTTCACCCCCCTTAATCTTTTTAATGATAAGTTTGGTTATGGCCGCTTCAAATCCCCTTGCATGTGTCATTGGCATAATAAAATTCTCCTAACCGTTGAGGGTTATATATTTTGTTGTTCCTGGAGGAACAGCTCCACCAATAAGGACATTAAATTCTTTTACAATTTGTCTTACTACACTAGGCTTAACAAGTTTAATTACTCTTCTATCATCATTAATACGAATAAGGTCTGCACCACTACTAACCACATTAATATATGATGGAACATTATCATCGGGAGAAATGTATTGATATAGAAGGCAACCAGTATATCCACAGAGATTTTGGCCCACACTCAAATAAAAGTCCCCGCTTGCTCCCGATCCATTGGCAGTAGAATAAGGATTCAATCTATCACCCTTATATTCAAAATATTCTAGTCCATTTTTAATAGAATCTTTCTTACGAACAATTCCAAAAGTAGAACCAGCAGTGTTACAAAAAGGTCCGTTAGGAACAGGTATTTTGCCAGCGACGTTGTATCCAGCAGTAGGACCTAAAATTTGCGCGCAAGCTGTAGAACCAATACTCTGTCTTGCACAAGCAGTATATCCAAACCCATCAACCTTTACATATTCATCTCCGTTTCTTCTATAAATATAGAATTCATCATTCTCATCAAGTTTTGTATCACTTGCTTTTTGGTTCTTTACATCAAACTTATGCAAAAAGGAATCATGACTATCAATCACACCATATATGTTTATGTCTATTGAACCATCAGCAGTTACATCTCTCTTTACTATGATATCGTCCTTTTGAATATCAAGTGTTTCCGTTGTGTAGTAACTATTCCCATCTAGAAAATCATCAAACTGTCTGGTAATATCGGTGACACTTTTTGGCCATTCGTTTTGGACATCTAAAATGTTGTTTACTAATAAAACGACCCACCAAAGATTTTCATCACCATATGCTTCAAATGCAATTCTCTCTGGAGTATCTCCATCATTGATGGTGTATATTTTATAATTCTCTCCATTTTTCATGGTTTCTTCTGTGAGTGAAACTCTACGAAAGATATCCTGCATCTCTCTAGTAAAGGTGCCGTTTTCGTTTATAAAGTCATATTCTATTTTTGGATAATTTTCAAACATTATTTTTTCTCACTTATGGGTCTGATGCGGCTCCAACATTACCTTTTTTGTCTTTTCCCTTACCTCCAAAGAACTTATTATCTTCGTCTTGGGCCCAACTGTACGGTATAATAGCATCATGGTTTTTGTTACCAAGTACTTGGTCTACTTCTAAGAAACTAAGTTTTAATGTGGTTATAAGTGGCCAGCCACTCATCGTTGGAACTTGAATAGCATCTGTTGCAGATGTGGGGGATATTGATACATTTACAAGAACAGAAGTAAATGGATCCATGTTCCAACGCCACGCGTTATGCCCTGCTTTCATGATGGATGGATGGGTGTCACTTTCATGCTGGGCCAGTCTGATCCCATATTTTCTTTTGATAAAGTCACTTGCCCCCTTTGGAAGTCCAAAGATATTATTGGGCTCCACATATCTATCGAAATCCTTTAAATTCCCAGCAGTTGAATTCGGAAGATAAGATATCCACCACATTGGTGGCGGCAGCACTGTATTATCTGCTACTCGGAGCCCGTCTCCCATTCTTCCATATACAGATGCTTGAAATGACCTGCAAATCTCTGCTATATTTTTACCTTCTTCTGCCGTACCACTACGATTTAATAAAGTATATGAATAATGCCTTTGTCTTAATACAGGTCCTTTATATCCAGCGTTACTTACTTCCATATTCACAGTTTCTTGTGAATAGGTAACATCCATCCAGTCCCAAATATCAGCGAAAAAGTCCACCACTTGGTCCACTAGACCCGTATCCGCATCTGTACGATTAAGATAGTCATTACTATTGTTGGTGTCCCACGTTGATGTTTCGGTAGAAACACTATTCACATATGGTAAAGTTATATTATGTACCATTGCATGACCACCACCACCACTAGTCTTTTCAGACCTGCTGTCCACATAAAGTTCAAAAGGTTGAGCATAGAAGTTTAAAAATCCTCCTATCTCACCTACGGTAGTTGCATGTTTGCCTTCTGGCCAAGTTGCTGTCGTCATTGGACATTTTCCTTTAGATATTATTAGTTCGCGACAATATATTTATACATACAATCTAGAAGATTCTAAAATATATATGGCATATAAAACAAAATATAAAATAAACAATGAAGAGAAATATATTGGAAACCCATCAAATATCATTTGTCGCTCTTTGTGGGAAAGAAGAGTATGTAAGTATCTTGATGAAAATATGAATGTTTTGAAATGGGGAAGTGAAGAACTACCAATACCGTATTATTCACCAATAGATAAGAAAAATCACAAATATTTTCCTGATTTCATTGCAAAGATAAAAAACAAGAATGGAAACACCAAAACAGTGATTATTGAAGTAAAACCAAAAAAACAAACACAACCACCGAAAAAACCAAAAAGAAAGACAAAAAACTACATAAACGAATGCGTTATCTATACAATAAATGAAGCAAAATGGAATGCCGCTAATAAATTTTGTAAAACTAGGGCTTGGAGCTTTATAATTTTGACAGAAGACGATATTCTTATATAAATAATAATATGGCATCAATATCACAATTTAGAGGCACATATAAAGATGGATTTTCTAGGGCCAATCGGTTCGCTGTATATTGGGACGGAGTGCAAGTATTTGCAGAATCAGTAACCTTACCATCAAAAACAGTAACCACTTTTGCATATAACCTTTTTGGTCCAATAATACATTATCCATACAGAGAGACATTTAACGACAATATTGTATTGACTTTTCTAGAACATCCATCGGGATTTCCGCGGAAACTATCCGAATACCATGCGGGCCAGACCATTTGGAATGGGAAGGCGTCTCCGGGGAATGTAGAAACAACAGCGAATAACCTAACTATTCAGCAATTAAGTCAAAGTGGCACGCCAACAATGACATACAAAATATATGGCGCATATCCAATTTCCATAGTTCCTGTAAATATGGGACATGCAATGAATAATGAAATCACAAAAACTCAAGTTATGATTAAATATTATAGATATAAAGTAGAATAATTTTAACAAAAAAAGGAATAAAAATTATGAGTATAGTAGAAATGCTTCAAGAAGCAACCCCAAAATATGAATTGACCCTACCCTCAAATGGAGAAAAGAAGTCGTTTAGACCATTTCTCGTAAAGGAAGAAAAGATTCTTTTAATGGCAAAAGAATCTTCTGATGAACTAACGGTAATGCATGCCGTTAGGGATTTAATTAAATCATGTGTAGATATACAAAACATTGAACAACTACCAATGTTTGATATTGAATATATTTATTTACAACTTCGTGCAAAATCTATAGGTGAAATGTTGACTCCTACTTATGGTTTTCCAAATAGTGATGAAAAAATTAAACTTAATATTAATATCGATGATATAAAGGTTGAGTTTGACGAAAAACACACGAACGAGATAGCAATAACAGACGATATTATTATCACGATGAACTATCCTACTATTAAAATATTAGAAAGAATAAAAAACACTAAAGGAGCAGAAGCAATTCCACTGTTCAATCTTATTATTCATTGTATTGATGAAATTACAACAAAAGAAGAGACATTAAATAAAAATATGCTTTCTATTCCAGAATTAACAGAATTTGTTAGCAATTTTACAAAAGATCAATACGAAAAGGTGGTACATTTTTTCGCAACATCTCCAAAATTAGAATATAAAGATACAATCAAAACAAAAAACGGAAAAGAAAAAGAAATAGTACTGAAGGGATTACTCGATTTTTTCAAATCGGGCTCAGCCATTTGAGCCTGTACGGATATTATACTCTCAATTTTCAACTAATGCAACACCACAATTACAGTCTAACAGAAATAGAATCCATGATTCCGTGGGAAAAAGAGATTTATGTTACACA
>Ga0208299_1000394_pt1 | contig 40929 bp, 50 predicted proteins | sample 15_taG_FD_184089 | JGI IMG/M metagenome (GOLD analysis project Ga0208299, IMG submission 184089) | Marine viral communities from the Subarctic Pacific Ocean - 15_ETSP_OMZ_AT15312 metaG (SPAdes) (version 2) | ecosystem: Environmental > Aquatic > Marine > Oceanic | place: Pacific Ocean | collected... | reverse complement strand
GCATCGGGTTACCTACGGTTGTAGACGTAGGTGCGTGGGACTACAATCCTAGGTGCGTACAAGACCTTAAAGTCACGGCGACATGGTGATTGTGCGTAAAGCCCGTGTAAGTCCCTGAAAGGAATATCCTTTCGGTGAAAGGATACATACAGGTTGGCTTGTACCGCCTGCGAATAGGTGCGAGTGGGAGTTGTCTGTCCCCAAGGAGCGGAAGGGTTACGTCCCCCGCAACAGACGCCACGGGGGTGGCTATGGTTTCGACGCAAGTGAAAGCCGCATGTCGGACGCTTGCGGACAGGGGTTCGATTCCCCTCACCTCCACCATGCACGGGAAGCCCCTAACCCACACACGGGTCGCTAGATGGGGCTGAGGATGCGCAGTGTGTTGCGTTTGCGGGTTCGATTCCCGCCCCGTGTTTTCCGTAGCACAATCGGTTGCGGCGAATGGGAGGGTGTGCCTGTCCTAAGCAGGTGGCACCCTCCTGCTGCATGAGTATACATTGGCAATGAATAGACGCTTACAGGAGGTATGCGTATGAATATGTATGTGGTTGAGGTAATTGAGACTGCGCATTGGGAGTTTCATATCCAAGCGGATGACGAGGATGAGGCTCGTAACCGTGTTGAGAGTGCGCTAGATGAGACTCAAGCGGACCCGTCGTTCTTTGACCGTGAGGTTAATGTGCGTTGGTTGCCTACGGACACGGATCAGTTTGATTACGGTGACGATGAGGTTAGGCGTGGGTCGATGAGTGCGTTGTCGGCTAATGCGCCACCTCGTCCGAAGAGTACGAAGGAGATGGAGGCTGAGGCTAACTTGGCTGCGCGTGATGAGCGTTGGAGGCCGATCATTCCGATGCATGAAAGTGCGTTGGAGAAGTTTGAGGCTGAGTGCGCTGAGTTCGTCCGTAATGCGGAAGAGGGTCAGGGTTGATGCGTATGGAATCCCCCATCTTCTCTCTCTCTCTTTTGAGAGAGAGAAGATGGGAAGTGTTGGAAATAGCCATTTAATGTACGGAGGTACGTTATGAGAGACAGCATGTATATCGGTGATGGGCCGTGGGATGAGCCTTGTCCGCAGTTGGGCGGTGACGCTTACATTCGTGAGGCACAGGCGCATTTGAGGCGGTTCATTGAGCAGATTAGGCGCCATTACGGTAATGAGCCTGACGGTGGGTTGTTGTGTATTCAGGCGAACCCGCATGACTTCGGAACGTACTACTCATGTGAGTATGTGTGGACGAATGATGCGGCTGCTGAGTATGGGTTTGCGATTGAGGGTGACGACCTTGGCGTGTTGATGAATTGGGATAAGGAAGAGGTAGACGCATGATGTGGTATGCGAATGAAGGCCAGAAGGTGATACATGAGGCGCTGATGGATCAGTTGGAGAAGCAGGGTAATCCGATCAACTGGTCGCGTTTGGAGACTGTGATGTATCACGCTACGGAGCGGTACAAGCATTACAGGATTCATCCGAGTGCGATGGCTGGCGAGGTCAGCCATGCGGAAGCGCGAGCGGATGTGTTTGAGGTTTTGCGGAAGATGATGGACCGTGGGAGTGTGGTATGAAAGACCATGAGCGTGAGAGTATAGAGCAGGTGCTTATGCGCTTGTTTGCTGATCTGGAAGCGGGTATCGGTTACGATGACCTGCTTGCGGAAGCCGTAGAAGACATATTTGACGCACTGGAGGTGCAGGTATGAGTGCAATAGCGTTTAGAGCAGAGGTGACAGCGGATGAGGACGAGATGTCCAACTTCGCACAGAGCGTGTGGGAGAACATCTCTGACACGGTGGATGAGAAGATTGCCGATGATGCGTGGGGTACCGTGTCTTCGCAGGTGTCTGACCTCATCTGTGATGAGGCGTGGGATGCTGTGCAGGACAACGTGTATGACGCTGCCCGTGAGGCTGCGGAGGAATACAACAGCAACAGCGATGACGTTGAGGGCGTTGTGTCTGAACTGTTGAGTCAGTACAACGGCATAAGCGTGGGGAACCATTGTACCATTGGTACTCGTGCGACTGAGTTGGTGACGAAGGTTATCCAGTGGCACTTGGACACCTCGTTTGAGGATGGTGGTTTGCTGTCTTCGCAGACGGTTATGAACCCTGACGAGGTTGCGTATGTTGAGTTGGAAGCCAAGGTTGCGGAACTGACGGGCATGGTGTCACGCCTATTGGCAGAGTCACATGGGTTCAGGCCCAAGCATGACACTCCCGAGGGCACGTTGGCACAGGCTGAGTCCACGCTGAAGCACATCCTGATGGCTGTGCAGGACAAGCGGGAAGCCGTCCGTATTGCGGAGCCGTTCTAATGGGCGGCATGACACGTATGCACTTTACTGAGGTGGCACGGGTAATGAACCGTGAATACACGAAGACGCACGCCCCTGATGTGGACGTAGCGTTTCTGGACGGATACGAGACTGCTTTGTGGCGTGTTACGTCACGTTTGGCAACCGTATTTGAGGACTTTAACCCGCAGTTTAATCGGGTCAAGTTCATAGACGCATGTACCGAGGAGGCATGATGGCAGCAGTATCCGCTGAGTGTAGGCATTGCAAGACGACGGACACCATACGGGTTGACGATGGTGACTATGACCGTTGGATGAACCGTGAAGGGTTGGTGCAGAATGTGTTTCCTGACCTACCTGCCTCGCAGCGCGAGTTGCTGATCGGCCATAGGGGCGGTTGGTACGTCTGCAATAGGTGCTGGGACACGGTGATGGCAGAGGATGATGACGATGAGGATGAGGTGGACCCGCCTACGTGGGATAAGCCTGAGCCTCCGTGGAAAGATGAACCGCGTGATTAGCGAGGAGTTCCTTATGTATTATATGTGGTCATTTATCGTCATATGCTTAGGTGCGTCCGTATGGATGATGGTATCTAGGCGTATGAAGGACAGACGACGGGAGCGTATGGCCTTCGTGGCTGCTCTGCGTCAGAAGCATGACATACCAAGTAAACGCCCTTATGATTGGGCAAAGGAGAAGAATATATGAGCAGAGAGACAGTTGACAACGCCTTAGCGGGCGTACACAACTTCCTGAAGAAGTTGGAGGATTACCGTGAAGACGGTACTGATCCCGACCGCAGTCAGGAAGTTGCGACGGGCATAGGTGCGTCGGTTCCCGCTATGGCTGAGGCAATGGGCGGTGTGTTCCCCGTCATGTATGTACCTTCAGGGTACATGGCTAACGACGGAGCGTTTTACGCCCCCGTGTATCAGCATGGCAAGAGCAAGGGTCAGCCCCTTGATAGGTACGTGCTTCGTGGCGACACGGGACAGGTGCTTGGTTCACACTCAGGGAAGTACCCTGAGCGTGAAGGTTATCAGCATGTGTACGACACGTTGGAGCAGTTGTTCCCCGAGTCATGCAGCAGCGTAAGCGTGTTTGGAAACGGTGAGCGTGTGGTAGTTGAGCAGGTGCTTGACGAGCCATTCGACTTGGGTGGTGGCGACACTATCCAGCCGTTCATCTATACCCGTATGTCGCTTAATGGTGTGTGGAAGACGGAGATTATCCCGATTCAGCAGCGCATCAGTTGCGAGAACATGCTTGGACACGCTGGTCAGTTGATTGGCGTGAAGGCCACGAAGAACCACGACAACATGCTCACCATGCGTGCGGCTGTGTTGGAGTCTTCGATGGAGCAGACACGAACCATGCAGGTCATGGCCCGTGTGTTGAAGGATCAGGAGTTCACTGACTTGCAGTTCGCACAGTTGGTGAACAAGGTGTTTCCGAATCCTGAGCCTGACGCCCACCACAAGACGGTGACGGCTCGCAATCTGCGAGTGGCTGCTGTTGGTACAGCGTGGCGTGCCGAGAAGGAATACTGGAACACGCAGGTGGGTGACCGTTGGTTGGCCTACAATGCGTTTCAAGGTGCCGAACAGCACCGCATCAGCACGGGATTCAAGGATACGGACTCTGCTAAAGAGCGTTCCTACACCCGTGCGTTGGACGGTAAGACACCGATTGCAGATGCTGCGTTGAAGTATCTGGCAGAGGTTACCGTTTAGTCAGGTGCGTGGCTGCTGTGCATGACCTCCACCCGACCCTTCGGGTGCATGGTGGTCACGCACCACTTTCGGGGGTAGGGACACACGTAACAGTACATCCAACTATCTGAAAGGATAGGAGGGCATCAACTGTTACGACCGTTATCGAGGACGTACGTGTCCCTGCCCCTGTTTACCCGTAAAGAAACCCAAACAGAGGAGCGATATGGGAAACTTTACTGCACGTAAAGGGCGAGTCGTGCCGCCCATTAGCAGACATGAAACGTCTGCGCAGGTGATTGGCCCCGAAGAGGCGGCTTTGATCCTGAAGAATGCTGCCCCCAATCGCAGCATGAGTGACCTGTTGGTCACGAAGTATGCGGTTGCAATGCTGGAAGGCGAGTGGGCAGAAATAGGCATCCCGATCATCTTTGATGAGAAGGGGCGCCTTGCTGATGGACAGCATCGCTTACAGGCGGTCGTTGAGAGCGAGACAGCGCAACGGTTCTCCGTTGTGAAGGGTGCAGACTATGCGTCTTTGCTGCTTGCTGTTGACTTTGGCCGCAAGCGGACGGTTGCAGATGTGTTGCGTATTGTAAGTACCGATCCTGACGATAATCGTCAGTTCAAGTACGTACAGGCGTTACCTGCTGCTGCTAGGTCCGTGCTGTTGATGCAGAACACTGGCGATCCGAATACTAATCAGGCTGTTGCTCGTACCATGAGTGAGCGCATGATCTTGGAGTTTATCTTCCAGAATCAGGTGCCGTTGGAACAGGCGTGTACACGGGCTTCCCGTGTGATGCATCATGTTCCGTTGGTGCGTAGTGCAACGACTGCTGGTTTGTACTTGTTCAACGAGTTGAGCGAGGAAGACACTGAGGCGTTTGTCGAAGAGTTGGTTGCGCCTACAGGCACGGAGGGGAATCCTGCTTGGGTGTTGCAGACACAGGTGCTGAAGGACCGCAACTTGCGGAACCCGAGTTTCAGTGCCGATCAGCGGTTGGGTTTGGCCTACTTCATCAAGGCGTGGAACGCTTTCCGTTCGGGCCGTTTGGTAACCCGTTTGGTTTACCGTCCGTACGGTCAGAAGCGGGAAGAGTATCCGCAGCCGATCTAAGAACTAGAGTGCGGGCGAGGGGTGGCCCCCTCCGCCCCTCGCCCCCGCTCGTAAGATAGGAGATATATGTGGATATTTACACAAGATGGTTTCTACTCAGTGACGCAGGGTGCCAAGCACCCGCATCTGTTTGAGTGGGAGCCTGAGGGATTTAGTTTAGAGCGGGAAGAGTATCTGTTGATACGTACCCGCGATACCGAATCTATGGAGAACGCTAAGTTGCGCGTTATGACGGCGGGCATTGAGCCGCCTGAAGGCGAGTGGACTGGCACGATATGGACTCTTGATAATTCGGACTATGAGCATCGGATGTTGATGCCGAGGCATTTATGGGCGCAGTTGCTGGAATGGCATGGCGCCAATTTAACTTACCCGAGTTTCAAGACGTACTTGAGCAAAGCGTGGACTGAGCAGTACGGGCCGCATGTGGGAAGACAGCGCAGTCTAGCGTTGATGGAACTGTGGTGTACCATGAAGGACTATTGGCCTACGGACAAGTGGCATTGGGATTGGTCAAACTTGGAGGCGTAATGGGTAAACGGGAGATCACGTTATCGTTGACACCCGTCCAGTATGATGAAATGATTGCTGCTTTCACGGAATATGACGTTGCGTTAGCAGAGTTGTACGACGACGAGTCGGTTCATGTGCAACGGGTTCAAGTGTTCGTTCGTATGTGTCGCATTGTGACTAGACGCAGGTGGGAACCGCCTGAGTGCGTTGAAATGTTGCAGCGGCCTGACTTTCGTGGACGAATGAAGGGATACCGATGACCGTAACACGTTCGTAACAGAGTTGGCGCAGAATCTTAACCGAAATGAGCCACGCCGACACATTCGGGCGAGTAAACTCAGTGGTACTCAGTACCTCCTCCCCCCCTTTAGGGGGGAGGAGTTTACTCAGTACCGTTAGGAGGAAATATGAAAAGCGCATTGCAGAAAGCAGGCGACGGGCGGTGGGTGCATACGTGGGTTCGTCAGTCTTCGATCAAGACTGCGGACATGTGTATGGAAAGATTCCGAAACACGATTTTCGGACTCAGTGAGGAGCCGACGAAGGACGCTGCCTCGCTGGGGACTGTATGCCATGCGGTTGCAGAGGATGCCTTGTCGGCGGTGATGGACGGGTATGGGCCGATGGAAGAATCTGATCTGCACGCTGCGTTTGACTACTATTGGGGGGAGATGGAACCCACGATAGAACGTTGGGAATCGTATACGCCGTCGATTGCGGCGACAGTTGGGAAGAACAAATTGTCGTCGTGGTATGCGGAGGTGTACCCCACTGTCAAGCCCGTAGCGGTGGAGCATTACTTTGAGGTTCCGCTCATCGAAGACGATGAGCGGATAGTGAATCTCACAGGGACAGTTGACCTAGTAGAAGGTGACCGCTTGTGGGATTGGAAGTTCCCCAAGCGTGACTATTCTAGGACTGCTTGGGAGTACGAAAGGTGGGATGTGCAAAGCATTGCGTATTGTTACGCACTGGGCATTCCTAACTTTTCATATGCGATCATGCATCCCGATGGGGTGGGTCGCATGGATTTGGTACGTGACCAGACGCACTTCGACTGGCTACGTACGAAGGTCTTAGCACTATGCCGCTACGTTGAAGCCATGCCCACACCGCCGTGGGTATTAGGTGACAACGGGTGGTGGTGTTCTGAGAAATGGTGCGCCAACTGGGCGCATTGCAAAGGTTCCAACGAAAGGAAACCATAATGGCATTTACGCCACTAAGCCCTAGTGAAAGGGCATCAATTGAAGCGCAGGTGTTGATGAAGGTTGCGGTTGAACTGACCGTCGCTGAAATCAACAACGGCGACGAAGGTGTGGCCGTGACGATGGCAGTAGATAACGCTATCGCTCTGGCGCAAGGGTTGTCGGAGGTGAAGCGGACGTTGCTGGATCAGCCAGTCGCAGACGTACAGCCTGCCGTCAACGTAACGGATGCAACAGCGACTGCCATAGCGACCGTCGTGGAAGCCTTCCCGCAGGCACAGCCTGTGCAGCAGGCTGCGCCGTCGGGTAGGCCGTCGTTGTACATTGACGACAGCGAGTATGCGGCAGTCAACAAACTGTTCATGCATGAACGTGCCATTGGCATTGAGTATGCGTCACAGCAGTCAGCGTTCATGGACAATCAGGCGATCCGAAAGTTGTTCGCCGCAGGTAGCCGTCAGTTCCCTGACGACTACTGGGCAGAGTCCATGCGTGGCAAGGACATTCCCATCACCAAGAACGGCAAGTGCGGACTTGGTGACTTCAAGATTAAGCGTGGCACTACCCTGAACGAAGACGGTACACATACCGTGGTTCAGGGTGAAGGCAACCACACGCTTGCCAACAAGAGCGGTTACTTCGGTGGGCTGGTCAAGCACAGCCCATTCACATGGGGTGAGCGTCCAGAAGCGATTGACCCGCAGAACTGGTTGGCGGCAATTGCCTGAGCGTCTAAGCCTTGAAGACGCAATGAGGCTGGTAGGGGCGGGAGCGGCTAAGGCTGCTCCCGCCCCAGCGGCGGCTGAGATTGAGGGCATTACATCTGCTGACTTGAAGCGGTTGTACACCCCCAAGACTGAGCAAATGTCACGGATGCGAACAGACCTGAGTGCAGGAGGAGAATGGAAGTTTGGAATACGAGGGTTTGACGAAGCCACGCTAGGTGGTGCCCGTGCAGGTCAGTTGGTGACCCTGATCGGCAAGACGCACACTGGTAAGACGTTGCTGGCTATGAACATGGCTGCACGTAACCGCAACCACAGGACGCTGTGGGTTAGCCCCGATGAAACTGAATCAATGTTTTGGGGGCGGTACACGGCTATGCGTTTGGAGATCAGCCAGAAGGATTGGCTCGGTCGCCTTATCCGTGGTGACGAAGTGGCATGGGAGCGCACAAGCGAGATCATGGCGAATGAAACCAACCTGCACTTTGAGTCCACGGGTATGTCTGTGGATGATCTGGACAAGGCGATGCGGATTGCGTCGGCGCAACTGTGGGACGGTCAACGTCCACAGGTGCTTGTATATGATTATTTAGAATTAATACGTGGAGGTGGACCAAATGACCACGCCAGCGTGCAAGCAAAAATTGAATCCTTCAAGCAACTGGTATCCGACTGGCGAGTAATCGGAGTCGTAGTCCACCAATCAGGCAGAGGAGCAGGCAATCGCGGACGAGCAGGCGGCATCGACTCAGGTCGATACGCCTCCACCAGCGAAAGCCACTTCGTCATAGAAACATGGCGCCGATGGGACGACGTTAGCCTAGAGGAAGACGTACGCCGCTACTACGAAGATGAAGTCAGCGTGGGCCTACACAAGAACAAGGCAGGCGAAGGTGAAAAGGCAGAGGTGAACCTCACCATCCACCCGAGTGGCAGACTACTGGAACCGGGCGTAACGTGGGAGCAGATGAACTTGGACGGCTTCGATGTCTGAACCAATCTGGAAATTATTTGAAGGGTTCCCATACGCATACGGCAGCGACGCTGGCGGGTGTGTATGGGAACACGTAGACCGACACCTGATTTCACGCCACCGCAGCGGTGAGGAAATGATCGGGGTGTACCCAATGGTGTACGACCCTGAAGAAACTCACGCCGCTGGATGCGGTGGGTGGCGAGAGGTTGACGGGCATAAAGTTTACCCTGACATGAAACCCGAATTGTGGAAGTGCATGTGGGGTGCCATCGACATTGACGAAGGCGACGACTCGCTCATCTACGCGCAGAACGTAGCCACCGTGCTACAGGCGCTAGCGATGCAGGGATGGGTGGAACTGTCTCGCTCCAAGGGCTGTCACGTATGGGTCTTTGCCGAAGACTGGGTTGAAGCGCCTACGATGCGACGAGCATTGCAGGCGGTGTGCCAGATGGCTGGCATCAAATACGATGCCGTGTACCCCAAGCAAGACTCGTTGCCCGGTCCACCGGGCAACTACATGCGTCTACCGTATGGTGGCGCTAGACCTGAAGGTCGTCAGGAAATGGTGGACGACAACGGGTACCCGATTGACTACTACAACTTTGTGATAGACGCCGAAAATACCCGTGTCAAGATTGACCTGTTGGAAATTGCAGCAGCCTTGTGGGTAGCACCTGACCTGCCACCTGCCCGAGTGTACTCGCGTGAGCCATTGATGAAGATTGACGGCACCCGCCTACGAGGGGTGGCACGCAGGATGTACGACGACGGTCCCCATTCGTACTACACTCAGTCGCATGGCGCTGGCAGAGGACGACATGGATTCCTCAACAGGTTCGCTCGCGCTATGTGGGAAGCAGGATACGGAGCAACCGACATCTTGGTATGGACGAAGGACTTGGATTCCCGTCTAGGTACATGGTGGGCCGAAGGACCGAAGTTTGCAGGAAGGCAAGACTGTGACCGACAAGTCGAACGACTCGTTACCGACGCACAGCAACGTGCAACCGTCCACTGAGTTTTCGTTCTTGGTGGAGGGGCGCCCCTTGCCTAAGGGGCGTCCTCGTATGTCCCGTAAGGGTCGTGTGTACACCCCTGCCACGACTGTACGCGCGGAGGCGGAGTATGCTGTGGCTGTAGGAGAAGACGCTCCCGTCTTCGACGGACCAGTTCGGGTAGAGTTGATCTTCACGGAAGAACATACAGCGGTTACCATCACGCCAGTGGAGGATTGGTCTACTCCTTTGCGTGGCGACTTGGACAACTATGTGAAGTTGGCTTTGGATGGTATTCAACGTGCTGGTATTATCGTGAACGACCAGCAGGTCGTTCACATCGACGCTACGAAAGTGTGACGCTATGTCATTTGCGGATCAGCCATTCTCGCATCGCTTTCAGACGATGGGAGATATTTCGGAACGCAAGTTTGAGGAATTGTGCGACCGTAAGTTCTGTCGCTACGGGCTGAATCGTCCGCCGATTCACATGGGTTCGTTGCCGCCTAGCATACGGTACACACCTGACTATTTGACCTCTGAATCCTTTGTAGAAGTACAGGGGCTTGGGTCGGATCAGGTGTTGAAGTTGAAGTTGGAGAAGATGCAGGCGCTACGGTCGTGGCATCGAATGCATCGTGTTGTTTTGTTTGTATACGATTCGTCCAATGATCGACACGCCAACATACCTCTCGGACAGTTACAAAAATTATGCGTGGGCGCTGAAGTAAAGGCGTTCCCTGAAGGAAAAGAATACTATGCGATTCCTGCCACGCTAGTATGGGCAGATGAGTCGCAAAGAAATACCAACTGACCCCACCCACCTTGGGTGGTTGCAGGAGTCACTTGGCGCTACGGACGAGAGGTTCTCGTCCGAAGAACGTGCAGAATTACACGACCTCGTACTGAGCGTGTACGACCAACTAGACGAAAGGGATACATGGATGATAAATGCGCTACTGTTTGAACGCTTAAGTCTGCGGACTGTCCAAGAAGTATTGGGTATTCCGAAGACTACAGTGGCGCGTAAACGAGATCAAATATTACGTAAACTGGGTGAAGAATTATCTAAACACCCACTAGTGAAGGAGTATTTATATGAAAATTCCACGGATAAATCCTGAAACGTGGGACGCAGCCGCAGGGCTGATGGCTAACAGCATAGATATGAAACGTGCCCGTGGGGTACGCCACCCTTTCCACGCTGACCCTGATGCGTCGCTGGGAGTGTTGCGCAATGAGTACGACCACTTCTCCGCCCGTTACTACGGAGCGGAAGTACATGAAGACATTGCCTGCAATTGGTTTCAGGCAATCGCAATCATAACGCTAGACCTCGGTGACCACAGTGAGTCAGCCTCAGCCGTGTTGCCGTTGCTGCGTAGCAAGATGGAAGACTACGGGTACGACAACATCGACAGGTTCGGACTGGACGGTCTGCTTGTGCGCCTGCACGACAAGATCGCACGCCTAGAGAATCTCTGGGAGCGAGGTACGGAAGCGAACAATGAATCGCTTACAGACACGCACGCTGACATCATCGGCTACTGCATCATCGGATGCATGGTAGCGATGGACTTGTGGAGACTGCCGTTGAACGACCAGTTCGTCCACCCGTCAATGCGTTAATCCATTTCGTCAAAGTCCATGATCGCAGTCGCACGAACGATCAACTCGCTGATCGTGGAAAACACATAACTGTGCAAGGGACTGTTCTCAAAGTCTCCCGTAAGAGACTCCGCCGAAAAAGCCATCGCGTGTTCAAACGGAAGCACCAATAGCAGACCCAAACTGCCCTCATGCCACACGGCATGACTGCCATCGTCCACGTTCAACACGCTGGAACTGGCCTTCAGGCTCTCCTGAATCTCAGCCGCAATAGCATCGCCTTCTTCCGCACGCCATTGCTCAAAGGCAACCTCGTCCTGCTCCATGTCAACGCTTCAATACGCCAGCAGGATTCTTCAGCACTAAGCCACCGATAAAGGCAACGGCTGCGTCGCCACCGATGGAGCCGACCACAGCCAGCACCACCACGCCTGCAAGCGCAGCCAAACTCATAATTTCACTTCGTCCTAGACTACCCATAGGTATCTCCATGTTGTCGGGCCGACGATCCCGTCGGCCTTGATCGAATACTTAGACTGAAACTTCCACACCGCCCGCTTCGTCTTACGTCCATACGAACCATCCACAGTCAGCCCAGCACCGCTTCGCTCATTCAACCGCGACTGTACCATAGACACATACTTGCCGCGAGAACCCTTACGCAACGGACGTTGCGCCAGCACTTTCGCACCAACGTCTATTAAATACTTGACGATTCCGTCCCAATCCACACCCGCAGGGTTCTCTGCCTCCTCCTGCATACCCTCTTTGATCCACTTAGCGAGTACGTCTGCGGGACAGTAGGTCTTCTTGAAATCCCTGTGGCATTTGATCCACAGGTTCCCCCCATACTTGCGCTGTATCTCGTCCACAACTGTACGGATAGCAGCCTTCCCCTTCTCCGTCAGGTCATCTCCCGACCCGATGTATGAGATCGCAATAGTCTTTGAATTCCAGCCGCGTGTAGCACCGCCTACATGCCAGCCGCGACCCTCAAAGACTTCCCCCGTGTCACCCGACACCAACCAATTGTATGCGATAGTTGTCCACCCCCGCGTATGAACATGGTATCTGTCGTGGCCTCTGACACGCTCCGCAGGGTTGGAGGTACCTCCTGTCGTGTGATGCACCACGATGCCCTGAGGAGCCTTCCTGAAGGCTCTGAGGGGCTTCCCTGTGTCCAGCGCACCCCATTGGGTGCGCGATACGTACTTCATACCTATTGGCCTCCGTGTCCTACGGGTTTTCGTTTTGGCTTTCTTGCAGCAACTGACGCATGTCCCCCATTTTTTCCACTTGCTGCCAGTACGCAGACTCTATCACACGCCGTTGTTCCTCCAAAGTATTAGTGCGCAAACCCATACCGAATGCGAAACTCATCCACGTAGACAGCGTGCGCTGCTGGTACCTTTCCTCCGACGGAAACAGCCGCCGCATGTCCGTGAACGTAGGCAACAACTGCCCCATCGTATGCAGTTCATAATCACGCATCAACCAAACATCGTTTTGTTTCTCAGCCAACCCAAGGGCATCCAACATCGGCATCAACAACGGAATGTTTCGATACGCAGTGGGCACCTGCTGATACCGACCATCAAAGTTGTAACCCTTCCACAAATTTTGCTTGGCTTTCCACTCATACGGTGCCTTAATCAACGGTGTAATCTGAGTACCCACACTACCCAACATGACCTGAATACGATCCGTAACCGACATGTCCTTGTCAAGCGCCAACGCAGGATCAATCAACTCCAACGGAGTCTTGAACGGCAAGTCAGGCAGAACAAACATGTTCTCACCCTTGAACTTGAACGGCAACTGAATGGCACCCTGTCGCAGAAAGTACGGAGGCACAATCCCCGCCTTTTCCTGTCCATGCTCAATGTTGCGCTTGGCCTTCAAATACATCGACATCTTCGCAGGGTTCTTCCCAACCTGCTCAATCATCAACGGTAGCGCGTGCTTCGTCCACGTATAGAACGGAACAAGACGCTTGATGACCTTGGACTCAAAGGCCGACAGGTCACTATAGTCGAAGTGCCACTTCGTAATCGCATCGAAAGCATCGTCAACGGTGCCGTTGCTATGCTTCAAGACATCGAATCCCAACACGCCGCGTACATAGGTTTCAGTTCCAACACCGACGTTGCGCGACAGTCGCAACGGAGCGTTCCGCGAATTGAACGGATTGACCGTACCCCACGCACGACGAAACCCGCCTTGCTCCAACGGAGACTGTAGAAACTCTGCCGCAACCTGACCACTGGAACCACCTAGAATGTTACCCTCATACATCTCGCGTACAATCGCAACATCGTCAGCATTGACATTATTCCAAATGCCACGCTTCTTCATCGAAGCCTTCATCGAATCAGCCCTACGAGTCATCCCCTGCTCAACCGCAAGGTCATGCTGGAACTTCCAATACGCACGCTGAAACTGACGATAACTACTGAACTTCACACCATGCAAGAAATTCATAAACGTTGCAGAAAAGAAGTTACGCATATGGAAACCGGGCTTGGCAATCATGTAGCCTTTAAGCAGGTTGTGCACCTTGTCATAGTGGCGTAGGAATTCACCCCATCCGCCCTGCGCATTGAAGCGTGTCACGGCAGTCATGGCTTCGACCATTGCTTCTGGTCCTTGCGAGTTAGACCCGAAGGCTTTGTACCCTGACATCCATAGTTGCTCTAGGACTTCTTCGCGGTCTGCGAAGTCGCGGAGCGGGAACCAGAACTCGTCGTCAGAAACGAACGTATCAAACGGTCCTTCAGCCTTCCCCGCTCGGATCTTTGCTATCCCTTCAAGACCTGCCTGCAAATCTTTCCCCACCTCTGACACCTCCGAAGGTGGGAATCCTACTTCCCCGAAAATGCCATCCATTATTCTAGCCTGATGTTTGTAATCAGACGGTCTTGCGCCTGCCTTGACGGTTTTTGGCCCTTGGATAGACCACGCCAGCGCGTTGCTAATAGACTGATCTACTTGGTTCACGGTAACCATGTGTATGTGTGACACCGCTACTGCTATATCTTTAAATATGTCTGCCAACTCGTCGTCAGGGGTCGCCGCCGCACTCACCCGCAACGCTTCCAACTGTTCCTGCGCTTTCACCGCATGAGCGACGCGCTCATCTGCCAAGTCCAGTGCAGCATCGGCGCGGTCGAAGTGGTCCCTTCCCCAGTCGCGTTGTTTCTTGAGAGCATCTACTTGGTTACGTGCGGTTTGCAACTCTGAACGTGACAGAACAAGTGCTTTGTTGGCAGCGTCCCGATCCAACAACACTTCAGCCTTTTCTTGCTGCAAGGCTGCCAACAAATCGGGCTGTTGTGCCTCGTCAAACTCACGAGGCACAAACTGAGCGTTCGCCATTTCCTCGTATTCTTTCAGGAACTGTTCCGCATTCATAAAGACATCATGTTCCGCGCTGCCCCTCGTACCTGTCTGCCCTCTGAACTTATCCAATTCTGATACGAGGCCACCAGTGTGTATGGTGTCAGGCATAATTGCGCGCGGATTTGTCAACATGAAATTAGCCAACGTAGGATTGTCCGAGTGGCCCTGAGCAGTATTCCAACGGGCACTTTCTTGGTTGAACCAAACAGAAACAGCGTACCCGTTGTTGTCACTAGCCAAACTGCCCGAAGACAACGACCGCCTGTACGCCTCCAAGAAACGAGCGTGCGTACGAACAGCAGCCCTCAACTGTTCCTGCGCGTACGGCGAACGTGGTGTTGGGCCACCCAGTACCGTCGGATCAGGAGGAACGTGAGAAGGAGTCTCCGCTGTCGCCCACCCCCTCGTCCTCCCAGTATACAACGGACCCCCATACTGCTGCACTGTGTCAATTGGCTTGAACGTTGCCCTCGCCGCCATCGGACCCGTTTCACGGGCATGTTGCGCGCCAAACTGATGCGCATACTCGCCCATTTGGACGAGAATATTACGGCCTCCAGTTCTATCTTGGGGTCCAAGGAAGGGATTAAGAACCTGAGCGCCTTCCGCATCAAACCGATTGCTGAAACCTGAACCAACCTTTGACGAATCGTTGCTTATCGAAGCAATGAATGTCAATACATCCTCTTTAAGTTGCGCGGTGGGTTGCGCGGCAAGGTTATCCAAACCCTTCGTATACATTTCGTAGCGAGACAGATTGCCACCCGCCGCCTCCACAGTCAGGATTAGCGACTGCAACGGATTCTGCGCTAAAGGTACTGAAACGCCGTCATGCATTGCGTGCAACGCAGACCTGATATTCCCATCGTATGCGCTGTTCGTGTTAAGCCACCCGATGAACGTCATCTTGTGACGCCACGACATGCCTTCAGGGAAAACTCCGCGAGCCTCCAACGCGGTTACCGTATCAACCACCTTTGCCCCCTGCTTAATCTTTTGGCTGGCAGCAGTATTTTCTTCAATCGTGTTGATAGCCCTACCCGCACGCCAATCGTGCAACAACCCTTCCCACAAGTCAGGGTCCACATCGCGGACACGTTCATACATGTCAAACATCATGTCGAACTGACCGTGTTCCGTAGTAGCGTGACTGTATTGACCCTCGGTTCCGAAAAGACCAGCAGCGTTCCCTTCTCCGCTAAGAAGATTCTCAATCTCGCCTTGAAGCCCTTGCAACCTAGTCAACTGCTCAGGAACTCTAGGATCAAGGCCGTCGGCCTGCTTCACAATAGCCTCCGCTGCACGCAGACGGTCATGTGCAGGAAGCCCGTACACTTTGATACTTGACGCACCATGCGGCAAGTTGACCCTGAATTGATGCTGGTACCTACTGGAAACCATGTCGTACACGACTGCCATGATGTTCGCATTGGGAGCAGACTGATCTATCCAATTGGCACTATTGGTACCTAAAAGCCAATGCGGAGCGAAATAGCCACCATGACCTGATGCATGGTTCAGCCTCAACAACTGGTTGTGTACCTGCGGGTCGCTTGTGGGAACAGTACGACCCGAAGAGGTTCCTGCCCTAACCCGTCCAACAAAGTAATGAGTTTGTTCAGCACCATGAAACACCTCGGGGACAAACCCGACAAGTTCAACATCAAGGCCCGTTTGCTCATATGCCTCGCGTACAGCAACCTGCATAGGGTTCTCGTCAGCCATACCTGCGGTACGAGTCTGCATTCCATAGGAATGCGTCCAACGATTACCCCCGTCGATCTGGCCTGTAAGGGGATCGTTAGTGGGCATACGCAAATAGACAGAATCTACGCCATCCATAATGACAACACCGTAACGATTCGTCGCTTGCTCCCACGGCACCTCGTCGGCTGTCTTCGGCAAGAACTCTGTCGCCCGTATGGCAGATGCTTCGGGCGCGGATTTATAGCCCGCTTCTACGTTCCATGCTACTTCGTGCTGTTGCTCAGCAATTTTCCACGAAGCATAGTCTTCGGGTTCAACGGCGTCCCTACCAAATTGGGAAACGGTGTCGGCAACATCAGGGTCTTTCCAAAATGGGTGAGATAGTGGCGGCAACGCTTCATCAACAGTTCCAGCAGGAGTCTCCTGCCCCTTCATCAACATCTGCGCCTCTATCAGATCATCTCCCGACAACTGCGCCATCCAGTCTTCGACATCGCTCGCCTGCTTTGGCCCTGCCTCCGCAGCCGCAAACGTTGTCTCATCAATTTCGCTCCTGAACATCGCGTGCATCAAGGTAGGATCGTCAATGTCTAAAGCGTGGCGGGATGCCAACATGCGTTGCAGTATCCCGCTTTCCCGCAAATCCCAGAGATGCCTCACAACTTCTACATCGCGGGCCTGCGAACCAACGTTGTCAGCGTTGCGAAGCAACTCGTCAATTGCATCCGTAATCGTAAACGATTCCAACGCCTGACTTTCAGGTACTCCACTCATCCCACCCTTGGGGGAAAGCCACGCCCGCAAACCCAACCGCTCCGACGTTCGCTGCGTCGCTCCATAAGTGCCTGTAAGCGCCTCATCAATCTGTGCGGGACCAACCCCCGTCCGTGCAAGGGCTTCCCCGATCATGTCGTCGCCCGTGTTGTACGTCAAACCGAATTGCTCAGCCATCTTCTGAGTGCGTGTTTCCAACCAGTCAACAAACATGTGAATATCTTCTTCAGGGGCATCTGGCAACTGCTTTCGCACCCACTTGGCCCAGCCCCCATTCGCGGTACGTGCAGCCAACAGGCGATCAGTTTGCCGAGACAACTCAGCCGCCATGCCGATCCCGCCTTCAACGTCATCGAATGTAGAACGAAACTGCCGCCACATGCTGATAGTCTTCGCCTGATTTCCCTCAAATGCTAAATCAAAGAAACCTGTGATTTCGTCAACGTTCCTATAGTCATACGATCCGCCCTTAAGTTCTCCTTGTGCCCGATAGTGGAACGCTGACCCGTTGTCCAACCGAAAAACTTCACCCGTCATCTTGTTGACACCGATGTTGTCACCTGCGAATCCGACCGCATCAAGGTTCCCAATGAGCATGTCTGTTGCCATCTGGTCGCCAACAAGGTCAGACATAGGCGTATGCACAGTAAGGTCAAGCGTTTCAGGAGTGATGTAATCGTGCACATCGTCATATATTGCGCCGTAAGGATGTTCGGAGTACGTTTGAACGATACGATACGTGCCGTCCGCCATCTTCTCCCGATACTGGTGGGTCATTGGCACATGTATGCCTTGAACGAGTTCGTCTTCCCAATCGGTGGCCTTCCATATACCCGCAAACTGGCCCTCATCCACCTGACCGTACCAACTCGCAGGGGCACTACCAGTAACGATTTCGTTGTAGAGGCGATCAGCGAGAACTTCGCCGCTTACACGGTGGCGTGCCGCATCAGCGGTCGCCCCTGAAGGGTATGATCCCGCAACATCTACATACTTTTTAACGTAGAAACGTTTAATGGTTCCATCAGCCAACGTGTATTTAATCTTGTACCCTTCGTTGGAGCCGCCCTTCACCCCCAAGTCAGAACCAGCATCTTCAGCAAAAGCCATTCCCCCGCTCCCCTGCCAACCGCCAGTAATCTCCCCATCAGCAAACAATTTACTGATGGGGATATTGTCTGTTGCAAACGGCATCTGAGAACCGTGGGGGGCACGTATGATTTCGTTTTGGAACCGCATGATATAAACGACATCAGAGATGGTCAAATTTTCATAGATCAACCCTTCGGGTGTCGTCGCCGTAATCACAGGCGCATCAGCCAACTGTGTCTCCAAGTGCTGCGCCCGCGCCCGCAAGGATATCTTCGCAGTTTCTATGTACTGGTCAAGGGCCAACCCGTCGGGGATCGTGGTCACCGCCCGCGAATCCCCGAAAACGCCATAATACGTGGAAGCCGCATTTACGAATTCAGGATCTTTCATCACCGTCGGCCATATGTCATCCCACAACATATTGCTGGCTGGATCGTTCGCCTGCTTCCACAATTCGTCCAACTTGGTAAGCATCAACCTCTTTGAATCCGTAACATTCATCGGAGAAGGAATGCTCCCCACCAGTTCATCAGGGCCAAGGTGCTGAATCCCCTTCTCCAACCGTTCAACCGCCCTCTTCACCTGATCGGTCAAAATTGTTCTAGCGGACTCAACCTGCGACAGCGACGACGCAATCCCCGTAGCGTCCTTAGCCCTTACGTGCATTTCCAAGCCAAGCCAATTCGCCAACCCAGTACCGTCCAAGTCCGCGATAATCGCTTCAACGTTTCCAAGCATCTGAGTTGCTTCATCAGAGTTGATAACCCTGTCCCCGACCTTCAACTCCCACCCGACAACATCAGAAGCCTGCTGGTACACGACGTTTCCAGCCTCATCAACAACGCCAGCCTCCGCTGGAGCAACAGTATCGCGGATAGGTGTGAAGCCCTTCTTCCCGTCGCGCGCAGCCGCCATCGCATACTCGTCTACGCTTCCCCCGACGTACTCATCGAACGCACCAACAAACTTTTCAAACGTTTTCTGATCTCCAAAGACAGTGTATATTTTGTCTTCCAAAGTCAACACTGCATAAGTTGACGCCCGCAACCTTGACAACTCCAGTTCAAACATGGGCTTCGACTTGTACAAATCATCCAACACCTTGACGATTTCCTGAACCTCACGCTCCATCTCCACAAGGCGCTCAAACGGAGCGCCCTCCATGTCTACACGCAGCCCCCGCTCCCTACCCTCAAGATCAAGAATCCGCTTCTCAATAAACATAACCTCCTGTTCAAGCAACAGGAACTCTTGCGCCTTTACGTCATGTGCTTCTACAGCCCGCTTGTACGATTCGTCAGCCACTCGCAGTGTCTCTCTGGCCTCCACTACCGAGTCCGCTGCATCAGCCTGATCTTTACCAAAGCGTTCTATCGCTACCTTCAACTTGTGATCCAAGTCTGTCTCAGCACGAAGCAGCGTGGACGCTGCTGAACGAACATCCATGACAGCATCAGTCATTCTGAGGTCAGGGATGTGAACGGCCATTGCCGTACGGTCAAAGAAGATGCCCTGCTTCTTCATTAGCGTGTCAGTGAATACCTCACCCACACGCTTGGAAATCGCGTCAACGTACGCGCTGAGGGCCACCCGCAGGTCTTCGTCAAACAGAGAGTAGGAGATTGCATGTCGCTCCATGATGTCAGCGATCTGCTTCTCAACGTCTTGAGCGATCTCACCGCTGGGCATCTCCGAACCCGCCTTATACAAGTCTTCCCCTAAGAAGTCGTGCTGGCGCCCTGACGCACGCACGGCTGCGTCTGCTTCAGCAGGTGACGCACCCTTGGCGACCTGTGCATCAACCAAGAAATCAAATTCTTCTTTAGAAATGTACGAGCGTGTCTGTTCAAAGCCACTCTCTTTATATGCATGGCCTTTGTGTGACCTGTTGACAAGCCCCCTACCTTTGGCCTCCAAATAGGTACGTGCCTCTTCGGACAAAACGCGAGGAACGTAATCGGAAGAATGACCGAGGAAGTTTTGCCCCCCATGTTCGTTAGCCGACTGACGCAAATCTCGCATCAACAAGCGCCCCTTGTCCGTCAACTCTTGACCAACCCTCGCGGCAGCGTCCTCGCTGCCCGCGATGGCATGGTACAAATCAGCACTATTGGCACCCGCCACATCGGCTTCCTTGAAAAAGGCATCCACCTTCCTCAACATTTCCTGCCGTACGACGCGCCCCGCCATGTCGCCCCGTCCAGCAGCGTGCAAAAACGCTTTCATGTGATGAACGCCTACAGCGTCACCCTCCTGCATTGCCGTCTTCATCAACTGGCGTATTTCAGGAGCGCGACCACCACGCTTCATCCAACCAATCAGCCCACCGTAACCCGTTCCGACCTTCTCCTGTGTTGCTTTGCCAGCCATTTGGGCAGCCTTGGCAACTGGGCCTTTGCCAATAATGTTGCGACCAAAGAAGACAGTACGGGCAGCCTGTGGCACACCACGTACCCACGTACCAATAAACGGTGCCCGCGTGTTAGACCCCCAAAACTTTAACCCAATCGGCTGTTGCAGTTTGTGGCGGAATATCGCCTTACCGACTCTACCCGTGAATGGAACCCTCCACCCAAATGCAAATGTCAGGTCTTCAACCTCGTCGGCAACAATCCACGGATTCGTATAGCCCCTAGTTGTACCTGCTGTTACATCGTCAACGGCGCGAGTCGCTATCTGCGACGGTGAGCGCAGCGAGTTGTCCAACTGGCTAGCGGCAATATGGCGGGCTGCGATACGCATTTCGTCGTCGGTGACCGCAGTCGCTCCCCGCCGAATTGCACGGGCACCCGCATCATACAATTTCGTAATATCATCAATCAAAGCATTATCTAATGTCATAATGAGTGAAGTATCAAGCGGATCGGTCGGACCCACAACACCACCCAACTTGTTCAAATCCAACTCAACGACATCATCAGAAACCCGCGTAACAAAGTTATCGGTTCCCTTTACAAGATCGTCAGCAACCCCACGCATGACATTATCATCCAACAATCTAGTGTTTCGGAATATACCACCGAACACCTTGCCAGCATCATCGCCTACATGGGCTATAATCGCATTACGGACAGCGTGACCACTGATAACACGGGCACCTTCGCCCGTCAATTTAGCCCCGATACCGATTGCCTTACCAACCAAGCCAAGCCAAGTCAACGGATCAAGCGCAACATCACCCGCAAAGCCAGCCATCCGTGCCCACTTCAAATTCTCAGGTTCCTGCCAAATGTCGTAATCGGCAAGCATCTCACCAAACGTATAGGTGCCCCCAATCTTGTCCCAAGCATCCCCCCAACTCAGACCACCCTCTTCGGGACGCTTCCTGAGAACATTCTCCACAAGCAAACGAGTACCCGTAACCGCAACAGTTAGAGGCTTCAACAAATACTCTAACGCAGTGGCAAACGGACCCTCCGTCATCGCGCTCCCGACATCGTAGGCGAGTTTCCCCTGCCAATCCAAGTTGGCAACCATAGTGTCGTGCGCGTGCTGCTGCCGCCACTCTTGCATCGGCGCAGCAGGAGTCCACGTAGTAGAACCAGCCCCGCTGTAATAGGAGGCTGGATCAGCCGAAAGTTCAACCCCTAAAGCCTTAAGTAAATCACTTTGAGGCGGAGGCTCAATGGACATGGTTTCCCGCTTGGGCATCCGTGGGTTAATATTTTTAACCGCTGCCGCAGCGCGAGGACGAAAATCCTCTTTAGGTGTTACGGGACGCGCCATAAGAGTTAATTGCGCGGGCCAACACTAGAAGGTGTCCCAGTAGGTGACGGTGACCAGCCCTGATTACGCCAATAATCTTCCTCACGGGCTATATCCGCATCACCACGCAAAGGTGGCCGTCCAAATGGGAGCCTGTCTGCATCCAAAACGGCCCGTTCTGCCGCTGTCTGGCCCGCTATAACGTCACCCGCAAGACCAAGCATCGCATTTATGATAGCCTTTTCTTCCTGACTTATTGGCTTAGAGCCTACCGTCCCCATGCCGCTCTGCTGCGGGGACGAAAGACTCTCCAGATACGCCACCTGCTCGGCTGGTGACAGTGCGGTCATGCCAATCGCAATTGCCTTCAAACCCTGATCTATGTCAGGCCACTTATCGTTGAGGACACCCAATGGGCTTCCATCAGGAACCAAATCTGGGTTCAACTTGTTGAACCGACGGACACCTTCCTCATATTCACCTTGCCTGAACAGTTCCATCGTATCAAACTGGTACTGGGCCTCCTTTGCCTGATCCTCGTCAAATTCCATCTTTGCCGCGAACTGGTCGGCGCCCTGTTGGATGTTCTGGGTAAATTCATTCAAACGAGCCGCAGCCGCTGTTTCGTTTTCTGTCTTCTGCCACTCACGCTGATCTATGCTTTCCTGTCTCCGCCAATCACGCTCATCGCTAGCCTGCTGACCCTGCCATGTACGCTGATCGGCAGCCTGCTGACCACGCCATGTACGATCTGCAAGAGCCGCAGCAGCCTGATACCCCTGACCCTGCGTGATCTCGCCCTGCCGTTGAGCAATGTCTTCCAAACGTCCAGCCTCATTCAACGTTCCAGACGTACGCTGACCAGCAATATTGGTCAACGCCTGCGCTAGCGCCTGATCGCGTTGAATACCAAACTGCTCCTGACGCATCGCTTCCTGCATCACCTGCTGCTGTTCCTGTACGTTCAACTCAGCCATACCCTCAGACAACGACTGAGCCAACTGGTTCTCCAAACGGAACTTCTCATCGCCTACAGCCATCTTGGCCTCAGCAGCCAACGTCGCAGGCGCCGCCAAACGCGACGCCGCACCCTGATTAGCAACCTGAGCCAAACGATCCATACCCGCAGTCGTAGACTGCGCCTGCGAACCAGTCAAACCACCTGTAAGCGCCGCTACTTCTTCAAACTCTGAAGTAACCTGACCACCCAATGCGCCACGGGAAGCCTGAATGCGTGCCTGCTGATCGGCAGTCATCTGACCAGCACGAGTAGCCGCCTGCTCCGCTACTTGCCGCTGGATGTCCTGACGGTACTGTTCCTGTTGGCTCAGATCGCCTTGGAGTTGACCTTGAATGTCACCAATCTGACCCATACGGCGCTGTTCGCTCTGTTGTAATGTAGCCAACTGCTGCGCGTTCAACTCGTTTAGGCTTACACGACCTGATTCGACCAATGCCCGAATCTGGTCGGAGAAATCTTGCGTCTGTAAAGCGCCAAATTCATCTCTGGTAGTTTGCTCCAACGTGTCATACGCAGTATTGATCTGCTCAGTCAGATCAGTTGGAGTAGCGAATCCAGTAGTTGCAGGGACTCCGCCACCTCCACCTGCACCTCCACCTGCACCTCCACCTGCACCTCCACCTGCACCTGCACCTGCACCTCCACCTGCACCTCCACCTGCACCTGCACCTGCACCTGCACCACCGCCTGCACCTGCATCAATGGGTAGCAGTTGGTGTTGACCTGCACCATCACCACCTGCGGGTGGCATTCCACCACCGCCACCAGCACCAGCGCCACCTGCGGGCAGCGGCTGGTTGCCAAATCCTGTGTTACCTTGCCAGCCAGTTGGATGCAACAAATTACGTGCGCCCTCTGTGTCCAACCACTCCATAATTGCTTGAGTATCTTGACCTCGTGTAGCAGGATCGACTGCGGGGGTAGTCGGAGTCCAGCCATTCTGCGGTACGGGGCTATTCGCATCTTGCAGATGGGGGCTACCTTGACCAGTGGGTTGCAGCGCGGGGCTACTTGGATTTTGTAGATGGGGGCTACCTTGACCAGTGGGCGTCGGTTGCGCTCCTTGAGCGCGCGCTGCCTCAGGGCTAAAGGTATCTCGCGGCTGCATACGAGCCGCCTCGGGGCTAGCGTAAACAGAACCAACCGCACCTGCACCTACACCTGCACGCCCCGCCTCGGGACTAAAGTTACTCGCTGTACCCCCACTTACACCTGCACGCCCCGCCTCGGGACTAAAGGTATCTTGCGGCTGCATACGAGCCGCTTCGGGACTAGCATAATTTGAAACAGTACCCGCACCTCTCTGTTCAGCCATCGCCAACAGGTTTCGGTCAGCAGTATTGGGAGCGGCAGTTCCCGAACCCATTCCTGTACGCAACGCTTCAGGGCTTGCCATCGGGCCAGCGCCGCCTCGCAACGCAGGATCGCTCGGTCCAGCAGGAGGTGGCTGCGCTCCCTGAGCGCGAGCCAACTCAGGGCTAGCGTAAGCAGAACCAACCGTTCCAGCACCCATGCCTCCACGTTGCGCCTCAGGACTTGTATTCGGCAAAGTCGTACCTGCACCTGCACCTGTACGCAATGCTTCGGGACTTGCAACTGGCCCACCACCACCTCGGAGTGCAGGATCACTTGGCCCAGCGGGAGGTGGCTGCGCTCCCTGAGCGCGAGCCAACTCAGGGCTAAAGGGCGGTTGCGGAGTCGGCTGCCGCATTGACTCAGGACTGAAGACGTTTACAGTTGTACCGCCACCGCCACCTTGTCCCCGTGTATTCGGTGGACCGCCGCCGCCTTGTGTCTGCGTATTCGGTGGACCGCCTGCCGCCTGCTGCGCAACACGTTCCTGTATCGCTTGAAGTTGAATATTCCCCGACCGCCCCGCAGCCTTGTAATACGAATCTAAATCACCAAGCCCATGCTTTCCGACCTGTTCAGAAAAGGTCTTATAAATCCTTTCAAACGAAGGCGCATCCAAACGGCTAAGGTGAGGAACCTTACTTTTTAGAATTGCCCTGAAGTCCAAGCCGCCGCCACCCATTAGAGTACCCCTTGCAGCGACTGGGTAACACCGAATCTACGTAGCGCGTTAGCGATCTGATCCGACATCGTACCGCCATAAAACTGTTCTTCTATTTGTTGACGCTGACGATCCAGTTGGCGTCCTGCTTCTTCCGTCTGAGCCGCCAAACCATACTGTGCCAACTCTGCCTGCGCCGCACCTCGTTCACGACCGCGACGATGCAAACCAGAGTCAACCATCCCGCGACGATTAAAAGTTCCTCCAAGAGCGCGTGCAGCATTTTGTGCCTGCTTTTTTGCTTGATATTTTCCGAACACGTTTTGACGCTGCAACCCTTCACGGGCACGCTGAATATCGTCAAAGCCGTAACCGTAATCGGTTACACGCTTGCCGATACCGCCAGCGCGTGCTGTAAAGTCACCATAAGCCATAACTAATTAACCCCAAGTAATCGGAATGTTGCTAACCAAAACCTTCTTCGTAGCAGACGCATCCGTATCATACAAAATCACGTAATCCGTAGCAGCCGCCTCCGCACCCAACGCAGTCAGACGGCTCGCATCCACTATCAACGTGGCTGTACCCGTCGTAGCCCCACCATTCAGACCACTCGTAGCAGCCGTAACGATGCCCTCAATGTCGCCCTCAAACGCTGACGACTGTTCAGAAGTTCGCTGATTTCTCATTATGAAGGTCCGTAATAGGTAGCGAATACAACCGAATCGGACGAACCGACCCGAATCAACTTCACAGCATCCATGTCAGTAAACAACTCAATGCTCGTATACGGGGCCAGATAATGCCCCACACTTGCCGTGGGTGTACCCCACCGTAGGCGCACAGCCTCCGCCCCGTTAGTCAACAGGGCAGAATAAGTTCCTGACGGGACCGTCAAAGCGACAGCCGTTGACGAAACCGTCAACGACTGGTCGCTCTGAGCAACCCCAAAATCTGTAGATCGGTTTCTAAGGGACAATTAAATCCTCTTCTACTGATGCACCGTTCATGCCTGCCAACTGCTCCTGTAATACAGCGTTTTCGGCCCGCTTCACAGCGAGTTCCCATTCCAACTGTCCACGCTCCGACAGGTTCCGCAGAACATCTTCGATACCAATGCTTGTTTCCATGTTTAACCCCAAACGGCTGGCAAGTTCGTTACCAGCACTTTCTTTGATGAATTATCTGTCACATCCTGAATGATGACGTAATCAGTCAACGCTGCGTCTGTACCCAGCGCCGACAATTCCGACACATCCAGAGTTAACGTTACTGTACCAGACGTTCCACCACCTGACAGACCAACGCCTGCCGTAACCCCTGTAATATCGCCCGAAATGTTTTGCGAAATCTTTCGCAACTCATACTCAATCGAACGAGCATTAGCACCTACAAAACGGTGTGTTGGAGTGTAGGTAGGCATTACGCTACCTCTGCGTGCCACTCAAGGTGGCGCTGTTGTGCTGAACGCACTTCTCTCACATCGCCTTTTACTTCACACACATCGGTTCCTATTGCTTCCAGTTTCGCTTGGTTCGCTGCATGTTGTTCCGTGTTTTCTTTACGCAGCCTCGCTATCAAAAGTCCGAACAGGCCCGTCACCGACGCTGTTGCTGTTGCGCCGATTGCTCCGACCCATTCGATACCCATTACGCTGCCTCATTGACTACTTCGTGCGTTTCGGCTGCTTCTTGGGCTGAGGGGTATTTGAAGTCAGGGTCAGGCGTTGGATCGGTTTCTGTATCACCGAAATCGGGAAGTGTGACTTCCTCCTCATGCTCCACAATCAAGCGTCCTTCGTCGTCCGCAAGAGGTGATCCGACCATTGTGGCATCTTGACGTTCACCAATCACCATCCACGAACACACAGCATCAGCCGTATCGGAAGTAACCGTCAACGTCTTGCCCGACAACGACCACTCCACCGCATTGCCCGATGAAGCCACCATCGCCCACGGATCACGATTCAACGCCTCCCATGTCCCGTCTGTCATGTTGGATACTGCGTCCAGATCAACGGCAGCAGTACCGCCTGAGAGTGTGACGGTGCCCCTGTAGATGTTGTCGGCCTGCGGGCCTTCAATGAACGAATGTCGCAGACGCCAGTTGCCGCCCCTCGTCGGGTGAGGAATATCAAACGACCCAGTGCCCTTCGACATCACTTCTGCGTAAGTGACTCCTGCACCTGTGACATAGAAATCTGCGTTAGACGAATGATCGTAAACAATCAGCGAATAACTACTCGCATTATCCGAACCCGCCTTGATCCACAGTCCGTGACCATGAGTGGCTCCAGTTTCATCGTTTTCAACCTTTAGAACAGGAGAAGTAGAATCGTAACCCGATCCAACGTAGAGGTGCATCTTCGCTGACGGAGATGACAAGCCGACGCCAACGTCGCCGTTCACATCTGTAATCGTCACAGCATCGTAAGAGTTGGACCCGAACGACCCGCTGCCGCCCGACTTGTACGTTGACAGGATCATCCCTGTCCCGTACTTGTACCCGCAGCCGAACATCTCGTTTGCCGCCGACGAGCCGAGCCGCGTAATGGCGAGGTCGCCTGTACCGTTCCAGCCATCTGGACCTTGCAAAAAGAGGTTGCCGATCACATGCAACTGGGCAGCCGACGCTGCGTTGTCACCATTGTTGATCGACACACCAGCCGCACTGACCTGCATCTTGGTGGCGTTGTTGATGCGGTGGTAGGTTGCCTTCGTGTCCGCTGCGTTGATAAACGTGTTGCCGTCGGAAGATCCAGTGAAGGTGTAGGTGGAGGTTTGGCCCATGAAGATGTTCGATGAAGACCCGAAGATCAGGTCGTCCTCCGACTCGTCCCACAGCATGTAACCAGTCGTCGCCGTCGCACCAAAAAACTTGACATCGAAACCTGTGTCATTCACACCGACAGTTACCGTGCCGTCAATCTGGACTGCACCATCAATGTCTACAGCGTCAAGGTTCGTAGTGCCGTCAACGTCAAGATCGTCACCGATTGTGACGTTACCATCAGGAATATCCAACGCAGTATTGGTGGCAGTACCAGTAATCGTCAATTTCTCAGCGGACGAATCCCACACAAAATGGTCACCTGCGGTATCAGAATAGAAAGTAACATCCTCACCCGCACCATCAGAACCCACCGTCAGGGTGCCATCACCGATAACAACATTGCCATCAGTAACATCCAACACCGTCGAACCATTCGTACCTTCAAGAATCAACTTGTTCGTATCAGCATCCCACTCAAAATAGTCATCTGCGGTGTCACCCCACAGTTTAACATCATGTCCAGCACCCGACGACCCCAACGTCAAAGTGTTGTTCAACTGAACAGCACCCGTCACAGTACCGCCCGTGAGTTGTAAAACTCCGGGCGTAGTGTTGACGAATGCTTCGATGTCGTCAAAGTTGGTGTTCATCTGCGAGGCAACGATTGCGGTGCCCGACGAGAACGTGTTCGTTACTCCTAATACTGCCATTTATCTACCTTAGTCGGCGTGGAAGGTACGTAAACGCTAAAGCGTTTACTTCCCACGTATGATTTGTCAATTTTGGACCGTCAATCCGCATACTTACTGCCTGCGCTGTCCCGATTGTCGGCAAACGCTTAACATCAGTCACAACTGCCTCTGCGTCAGCGGCCCACAACGCCAATTCTGCTGAACCTGCTTCGTTGTCATCCCACTCAGCGGTGTTCCATACAGACGTTGAGTCGCGGCCCGCGACCACAACGTCGAATGCCTTATACGCCTGTGCCTTATCAAAGTCACGATAGACGCTTACACCCAACGTAATAGCCGATTTAGCCAACGTCACCATGCGGGCTTTACCCCACCGTTTCTTAACAATTGGGTTCTTTGTCGTTACCCACGGGGTTGTAAAGTGAGAATCAATGTGGACTTCCGTGGAAGCAAGGTAGCGGTCTGTAACCCGTGTGTCATCCGCGTCAAGGTGAACAACGCTGCCTGTGTTTGTAACACAGCCACCGACTGCAATCGGAGTAGAGTTCGGAGGCCGATACGCATACAGCGGCCCCGCATCAATATCTGTCGTCGTCCACGCCCCACCCTCACCCAACGACGGATCGTACACCAGCGTGCGTCGTACTGTAGAAGCACCACTGGCAGTCCAATCAACCGACACATACAGACGGTTGTTGGCCCATGCCAACTGAGGCGGATTCGTAAACGTAATGCGCCCGTCGTCAATAGCGGGCTGCAACTTGTTGAACACCCACTGGAACCGTTCCCCGTCATACAGGTAGATGCCCTGATGTCCGTGCCATGTGAACACCCCATAAGGGGTGGACACGGGGCTAGAAAGTGCTACTGAGCCAACTGAGTTCGATAGTTGAACCACTTGGAAAGAATCGGAGTCGAAGCCGAATACGGCATACGCACTGTTGTTCTTAAACACGACCAGACGGTCGCCGTGGGGAACCAACCCAGTGATGTAGTCACCGTGTTCGCCCTTATCAATGTCCACATAGTCGGATGCCGACCATTTTTCGGCATCGTTCAGGTTCGACCAACGTAGGCGAAACTTTTCGCCTTCAATGTTGCCAACCCAAACAAAGTTATTCCAGACTGCAATATACTGCGCCTTCGGCATATTCCCTGCCGAACCGTCAATCGTGGTTCCCAAGTTGGCATCAGTGGAACCATCCCACTTAAACGATACCTGATCGTATGAGACACCGTATGCGACGTTATTGAACGTGACCCCGTATACGCGCGAACCCGCAGTTCGCGCCGTAATATTTGTCAAAGCGGTAAAGTTGGTGGTTGCAGAATGGGCAACGGCGGTACCGTAGTTGACCATCAACTGATTCGTGCCACCGTCAGTATGGAAACCCCAAATGCCCTTTACGTCGGCACTCAAAGCCGTAGAGTTGCGTCGGTCGATGCCCCAACGCATAGCGACCCCGCCACGGGGATCGACACTGACGTTCATCATGTCGGGGGATTCGTTTTCGGCAAGGTCGAACTGATCTGCCCGCAAATTCAGGCCACCAGCAAATGATTCTAATGTCGCCAACCTGAAGTCGCGTTTAGACATAACGAGTTACCAAACAATCCCACCTGTGCTTGCATACCGCAACGCCCCATACCCAGCCAAATAGCGAGTATTTGTGCGGGAATTAGCCACCATCGGTTGTGGTGCAGGCGTATCAGCATATCTGCGTGCCACGTTGTCTAGTTCGATCTGAAACTGTTGCATGTACTGACTCGCCATCAGCGGGTCTTCCTGCTGCAAATACGCCTTCGCCAACCCGTAGGTAGCGAGAATAGGATGGAAAGCATCGGGTAGGTCAGGTTCTGTGTTGTCGTCCGTTCCGACCCCGAAGGCGGTCGGGTTACGGATAGCGCGTACAGTAACCGTGAGAGTGCTGCTGTCGGGAGTCGGGTAGAACCGTACAGTATCGTTCCAGATACTGTACTCCCACGGTTCGCCTGAAGAGGACACATCCAACGGATGACTGAACTCTGCCGTATCTCTTCCGATATACGTCAGTACGTGATCGTTGGTGCGTATCGCTGCTACTTCCCGTAGCCCCGTTCCTTGGATAATGTCTGCTCCGATATAGGCGAACGTGTAATCTTTTTCTCCCGATGTGGTAGTAAAGGTCGTTGTAGTTTCGAAGAACGGCCAACGCTTTTCACTGAAAACGATAGTATCGAAGCCCTGCCCCAACATGACATCAAGCACCGCGTCAGACACATCAGTAGAGTCGATGTCGATAACAGAACGGATTTGATCCCGCATCTGTTTAATAGTCATCGCCATTACAGTGCCGCCTTTGCCGCCTGTCGCATATGTGAAGCACAAAGAATAGACCCAGCAACGGGGCGCGCTTTACACGCGGCCCCGCTGCGGGTCGTAGCAGAACAGAGTGTGGGCTGAGGGGGTTCCCACTCGTCAACGAGTTCTGAAACCCCTGCCACCAAACGCGCGCCTTTAGCAGCCCCCATCGCATATACGGCGGGAGGAGCGCCAACCGATCCTGCTGGGATAGCGTTGGATCGGTATGCGAGTGCAGGGACGCTGTTACGTGCCATTTGTTTCCATTCTGCTAGGCAGTTTGTGGGGGCGGGACTTCCGCCCCCACAAACAAATTGTTATCAGGTAATGCCGTGCATGTAACCCTGACGAGCGCGGTTGCTGCAAGTCAAGTTTCCATACGACAGAATCTGCGCGTAACGCGCATCCTGATTGGTAGGCCGCACGAACGGTGTTGGCTTGAACCAAACGTCCGAATGAGCCACAAGACGGAGGTACTTGGTGTTCAAGAACATCAATTCTCCCGTAGTGGCTGCCCCGTCGAATGTGACGGGTGCGCCCTTGTAAAGCAGGTTCTGGAATCCAGCATCTGCCGTGTTAGCATCTGAATACCGCAACTGCGGCTGAAGCAGAGCCTCATAGGACTCGTAAACAGCCTGTGTGCCGATCAGGATGGTTGGCTGGTCGTTACCAACCGAAACGGTGTTATAGACATTTGCCATTGTGACAAGCGCCAAAGCACCACCTTCGTTGGTTTCCGTCGATGCCCACCAAGAGTTCCCCGAATCAGTTGGATCAATTCCACCAAGGGCGGTGTTAGGCTTGCCAACAATCAGGTCCAGACCAATCCAGTCCTTGCTGCTGTTGCCCGTGCCATCTGCCCAAAACATGGTGTTCATGTTCTCAATGACGGTTTCCTCAGCCTGCATGATCTTGCCTTCCAGCAAGTCAATGATTTCGGCTTCACCGTTGTTCTTTGCTTCTTCAATACCGTTGATCGTGATAGTGACCGCATACTGCTTCCAGTCGTACTCAGCGGCAGAAATGCCAGTCTGAGCAGTCGTGGAAATGGTATCCGATCCACTATACGAGGCAGCGGTGCTGTTGGTCCCATAGATGATCGGAACAACGATCTTTGCACCACCACTGATGCGCCGAATGGTCTGTCCATTGGTCAGCGCGTAAAACAGTGGTCGGGCAGAGAAGATGTTGTCCGTCAACTTAGGGATGTAGTTCTTCAACGTGGTCGATAAAATCTGATCGAAGTCGTCATTTCCTGCCATGTTAAGTCACCCCTTTCAAATATAGTTGGTTAGTTGTTTGCTTCTTCTAAAGCCAGACGATATGCGTCACGGATCGTAGATACCGCGCCGACAGCACGTTCCACATTGTCCGAGGTTGAACCTCCCGTAGTCGAATCGACTACGTTCGCAGCCCGCTTCTCTTCCACAATGTTAGCATTTCTAGCCTGCTCCTGCATTGCCCCGTAGGTCATGTGCGTGTAAGCGGCATCTAAATTGCCTATGTTGTTGCGAAGAGCGTGTGCGTACAGTTCGCTCTCATTAATGTCAGTTCCGTACTTGTCGCGCAGATTCTGCAAATCCTTCTGCAAATTCTGCTGTCTTCCCGCTCGTTCTTGAGTTTCAATGGAAGTTTCAATTCGTTGCAAGCGTTGTTCTTCGGGGTCCAAATCTTCAAATGATGGCATCTGGGTAGTCTGGTTGTCCTCATAGGTTAATCCAAAGGCGTCGGTCAATGCTTCGATTGCCCCGACTGGATCAGCCTCTAGTGCTTGTACGATTGCCTCTCCTTGAGCCAATCTCTCGCGTTCGGATGCCAACTCCTGCGTTTTACGGGTGTAATCCGCCTGACGCTGGTACCCATTCTGAAGTTCATCCAGTGAAACCTGCTGTTCTTGACCATCAACTTTGACGGTATGCAAATTCCCTGTTGGCTGTTCTTCGTTTTCCATGTGGAATCCTTTCGGTTATTCCTATTGTAAAGAATGTAGTGTCCCAAATCACAGATTTGGCAGTTCCATACCCATCTGATTCTGCAACTGGGCCAACAATTCGGGCGGTACCCCACCCGTGGCCTCAAACACCTGATCTGGAGGGGGTGCTGGACCCATCCCACCCGACATCGGCGGTGGTGCCATACCCTGCGGGGGTACTCCACCTTCGGGGGGAGGTGCACCCTCTGGCGGTGCCATCGGCTGCTGTTGCACCAAAAACTTTTCAGGGTTCTGTACCCCAAACCCAAACTGTAGAACGTAACGCGCCAACTCAGCAGGATCAATAACGGTTCCCACCAAAGGCGCAATTGCATTCATCAACGAAATGGCTTGCTGCCGACGAGCAGTCTCGTTCAACGGCTGCGTCGAACCGCCCTCAACCGAAAAGTCGTACTCGCCAATAATGTCGTCCCGCGTATAGGCAACATAGTATTGCTGGTCGTCTTTGCCCGTGATGCGAACCATCTGGTCGCGGGTCATGTACTGCTGCATCAACTGCATAACGCGACGGCCAACCTCACCGATACAAATTTCTACCATAGCCAACTTGTCGGACGCACGCGCATTGCCTGCATCTGCGATAATCGACGCTTCCGTCGCTGTGCGACGAATCTCAGGCATCTGACCACGAGCATATTCAGATACACCGCTGACAGTGTTAACATCGTTTTCGATAAGGTTAGAATGATTGTACATCTCGGGCGCCAAAGGCACCTGCGGCAACGGTACAACAACCTCGCCCAGCGGCCTGTTCTCATCCACAACAGGTACGAACCGTCCGTCGTCGTCGGACTCCAACGCTTCCCGCCCCTCAGGACCGAACGAACGCTCATGGTACAGGTACTTGCGTGCGTACCGCTTACGATGGTTGACCATCTGTGTGCGTGTCTTGTTCAACTCTTCCTGTAGCGACTCGATGGCCTCCAAGTCGCCCATCGGGTAGAACATGTCAGGAATGTCGTAATTGCGTAACAGAACAAACGGATGCCCAAAGTTGTATGGCATCTGTATCGGGTCCAACAGGTAGTCGTCGGCACCGTCGGCGCAAACCGAAATTAAACCTTCATCCAGATCGTAGTATTCGTACAGTGTAACCCGTTCAATCAGGTCAGAGTATTTGTCACGCTCGTCGTCGTTTTCCCAACGTACCTTCAAGCCCGAATCGGCTTGCAGATTCTGACGGACACCCTTACGGAACCGCTTATCGCGCCGAACTTCTTCAATCGGACGCACAATCCGTTGCGCAATCCACTTGGCATCCTCCAAACAGGTTGCCTCAGGGTCGATAAACATGTCGAACGGTGAAATGCGCTCCACGAATGGCTGATCTTCCACGATTTCCATTTGTGTAAACGGAATCGAATCCTGCATTTCCTGATCCGTTGGCAATTCTCCCGCCATTTCAGGATTTTCGTAACCAAAGTCGGCTACCTCTATCTGTGCGGCAGCGTAGTCTCCCCCTATTTCGTCTTCTGACCGTTCACGCTCCTCCTCAACGAACTTCCACCCGACCTTCATCCAGCCGTGGCCCAAAATTAGAAAGTCTTTAACCGTGCGGCGGAACGGCTTACGATAGTCGTGATGCCGCCACAAATAGTTGACGATAGCCTCAACAAAAACGGCACGGTCGGCGTCTTCTTCCCTGTTGGCGATCACCGTAATCTTCGGATGGTTAACCGCAACAGATGGAGCGATCACGTTAATCGTAGAAAACGCCAAATTGACCGAGATGCGGTCGGAAGGAGTGCCGATACCGCCTATATCCCAGTAGGTCTTCCCACGGTACAGGTCGATCATGCGCCGCCACTTAGTTTCGTGACCCTCGTCGTGGCGCCAACGCTTCGCCATTTCTAAGCGTTCTTTAGTGTTCTCGTAACGCTCTGAACGGCTCTTCCGTGCCATAACCTATACCCAACGTTGTCCAACGTACACAGGGTCTTTCCCCGCTGCACGCGCTTCCGATAGTAACTTCTGTTCGCGCTGATTCAACGTCATATGTTGCTCATCAGGTGGCAACTGGGAGCGGTAACCGCGCCCAGTCACGACCGTCAGACCAAGCAATTTCTGACGCCACTCCCACAAGTCCTGCAATTCGTCGTCGGGCAGCGGACCTCGCTGCCCGACAACGTAATCGCAAAACTCTGTATAGGAAGCGTCAGCAGGCAGAATCAACGAATAGCAGAGTTGGGCTGCTTGGAAGCAGGCTCAACTTTGCCCGTCTTACCGTGCTGGTTCTCAGGCGTCGAACGCGGACGAGTCCCCGCAGCCTTGTCACCACGGTGAGCCTTGTCCTTGCCCAAGCCGACAGTAGCCTTCTGCGACCCGCCCGGTCGGGCGGGACCGTTGGACAGCATCGACGTATTGCCCAAAATGGGCTTTGCGCCTGCACCAACGTCGTTGTACTTAGCCATTCGGCCAATTGCCATAGGACTCTCCTTTGTTCAATGTGTCCTACAAGAATGCTTACGCTGTCCCACGCGACAGGTAAGTGCCGATTGTATCATCCGTTGCAACCCCTGACGGGATCTGCCTCATCCACCAATCAAACGTCCACGTATCATCCACATGCTGTACAAACTCGGGTACATACGCAAACTTGCGCATCTGATTCGCCACCGCTAACGCCATCACCCGATCATCATACGGCGAACCAGACATTGATCCACGGTCGTTGCGTACAAACGTACGCAACTCCGCAATCGTAGAATCGCAATGCAAAATCAGTTCATCGTTTTTCAAAGCCTTACCCAAATCATCAATCATCAACGGCTTCGATGTACGTGTCGTCTTCCACCCGTACTCCTGCGAAATACGTTGCGAAGACGTATTCAACGCCCGCCGACGGTACAGGTTCGGATACCCCAACTGGCGCAACACCGTAATCGTGGTCAAACCGTGGTTGTTGGCCTCAACGCAGCAAAGAGCGTTCCCGTACCACAAACCCAAACGGTACACCTCAGTAGCCAACTCATCAGGCGGGATACGTCCATGCCAAATAGCGACCTGTTCCCCCTTCTTCGCGTCAATAACCTGAATACATGAGTAGTCGCCATGCCCCAACCCCTCAGCAGTATCGACACCCAAAACGTACCCCGACCAACGCTCAGGCTGCTCCCACACCGTCAACATCGGAACTCCAAAACGTTTTTGGACGTTTCATGGAGATAGCCGTCCACACCCTGTCGAACATGCACACGCATATCATTAAGAACGTCAATATCGAATACAGGGTTGCCAGAACGAACAAATGCGTCCTCGGCACTCGTCGGATACTCCTGTGCGAGTTGCCACGGCAACATCGAACTCTTCTTACCTTCATACCAAGACTCATCCCTATCCTCGGAAGCAGACCACGGAAAAAACATTGGATCAAACTGATTGTTCCCCGTAGACGCCCCCACCCACAACTGATGAAAAAAGTTTCCCGACCCGTTAGCAGTAGACAGCCCAATAATGCGGCCACCCACATCGGCAACAGGCTCAATAGACGCCCACGCCTCCTCAGGGTTCGGCAGGAACGCCCACTCATCCACAACCACCAACGTAGCAGACTCACCACGCGCAGGGTCAGATGCCGAAGGCATCGACGTAATCTGAGAACCGTTGCTGAACCCCATACGTTGCTGATGATCCATCAACGACTGCGGACCCCGCTCAATCATCCACATCGGCAAATGCTTAAACCCATACTTGGTTTTACGCAACAACAGAATCGACTCCCGCTCCGTACGCGACAAATCAATCACATTCTGATCGTCGTGAAAAAACGCCAACCAAAACTGATGAGCAGACACCAACGTCGTCCACCCAATCTGACGAGCCTTCAACGTCAACGAATAACGGTTGTTATCCCACCGCTTCAACGCCTCCGACTGCGCCCCCCGCAACTTAAACAAAATACGGCCATGCGCAGGATGCGCAATATACCAGTAATTCTCTAAAAAATGAACCTCGCTACGCTGACACCTACGCCACTCAGCCTCCTGCCTCAGTTCCCCTAAGCGACTCATTGAACACCCACTCCCTGTCCTTCTCGGAATCCGTCAGATCATCCTCAGGTAACGTAGAACCCCTAATGATGATAACAGCAGGAGCCTGTTGGGAATCCGAATCCCCAACGGCTACCAAAAAACCGCCGACAGCAGCAACAAGAGCAGCAACTGCACCGATGATCTTGGCTATATTCCCGCCATCTACTGACACGATTCGCAGATTTCGGGATCTTCCAATCCGCAGGACAGCACTTCATCAGCGTCCTCCCATTCTATTTGATCCTCAGGAGTCATTCGACTACCTGCCCAAGTATTGCTGAAGCATATCGAAATCGGCACGCTTCACCCAATCGGCAGCCGTCTTTGAAGACGCGCGCGTATTCGCAAGCATATCATCGAATACCGCCCAACGCAGATTATACAACGGATCAGTAGCCGCATTACCTACACCTTGGGCAAACCTTGCCCCAGCATCACGGGGAAGCGCACGACCAGCCAACCTGTCAGCCAAATCGTCCGCAGTATCCCACCGCGAACCAAACCTGTTACCACTCATCTTCTCAGCCTGCATCGGCAACGTCCGTGACCGCTGCCCCGCGCTACCAGCCTTCAACGCCTTCGGCAAGTCCTTTCCCCGTTTACCAAGTATATTACCTGCTGCACGACCCCTGAAAGTAGGATTATTTTCCAACAAATCAAGAAAATCCCACTTCGGATTAGGGCCACCAAGATTAGTTCCCTTATGCATCCTCGCTGCCCAGTACGAACGCAACTCAGGGTTACTGGCTAACGCTTCCTCAAACTTCTTAATCTCCCTCATCGCCTCTCTACCCTTCGCAGCACTAGCAGGAGTCTGCCAAGCGCGAGAGTTCCTGTAACCCGTCGGATCAGCCCTCTTCGTCGCTACCAAATCATCAGCCGTAATTTTTGGACGGATAAGTCGGTTCGCACCACGACCAGAAACGGTCTTCCAAACCTCATAGTCAATCGGGTGAACGGCAGCCTTACCCTGCGTAGCAACCACATCAGCAACATCAGGATCACGCCAAAAGCGAGAACCCGCTTTCGGCAAACCCGATTTCGTCGCCCTCGGCGGCAACGTCTTCGGCAACTTCCCAATACCCAACACCTTACCCAACGCCTTACCAATCTTACCAGCACCCTTGATGCCGCGACCCCACGGCAACAACATCGCCGCATCTATACCCAAATCGCTCACATCACCAATGACGCCACCAGAGCCGCCATCAACAACCAAACCCTGCATATACTCTTCCATCGCCAACGTAGCCTCACGCTCACGCCACGTAGGCGTACTTTTACGCTTAGGAGTAAGACCGCGCTTATGCGGCTTACCACGCGCGCCAGTGTTACCAGTATTGTTATTATCAAAACTACGCCTTGAAAGGGGCATCTACCGACCCACCTTACGACCACGCCCACTTCGCGGAGATGCACCCCTCCGCTTCCTCTTCGGCGCAGAACCAGCCGTACCAGACCCCGACCGCTTGGCCGAAGTCAACATCGCACGATCAGCAGACGAATGCTTCTGTATCCTCTTCCGCGTAGTAACCCGCTTCTTACGCTTTGGCCGACCATCCTCTTCCCACCATCTAGTAGCCATCAAGACACCGCCCTAAGACCAACAACCTCAGACTCCAAAGCATCAGCCAACTCAGAATCAGACATCCCAGCCACCGCACGCTCATCATCAACAACCAAACGCCGCTTCGGCGTAAACTTCTCCACATACTGCAAATACAAAGACGCAGCCTTCGTATCCCCCGCAGACGCACGCTGCCAAAGAGCATCTACGACGCTCTGAACCCTTTCAGGGTTAATGTTTAGTTCGGCAGCGCGCCGATCCCACTCACGTATAAAGCGTGGATCACGCTTGATGCGTCGAATCGAATCCTCATGGAGATCGTTTTCTGCCGCCCAGTCGCGTTGTGTAGACGGGGCACGTTCTGGCCCCTGTAGCAGCCAATCTAGCAAGTTGCCCCATGCTGCGGGCATAACCTTGCTGCCTGTGTCAATGTCTGTTTGCCAGCCTTTGCCGCCACCATTTTGAGCCATATGAAACCCCTTTCCTGATTGTAAGCGCAGGTGTCCCAAACGGGCTTTGTACCAACCCACTAGTACAATAATGGGACACCCCAGCCTATTATTGCTTGGTACTGAGTAAACATTCCCCAACGCCTTCAGCGTTGGGGAATGGTACTGAGTAAATCACCAATATCGCGTACAGGCGCACGAACCCCCACAGGGGGTTCTTTTTTTGCCCAATCTGCCCCTCCATATCTATACATATGCAGGCGCGCGCCCCGTACCCCCCAAGGGGGGGTACGGCACCCTCGCCGTTGCCACTGCAACGGCGTCCGACGGTCAGCAGCAGCAGCAAGCACCATAGGTGCTTGAACTAGTTACTAAACCTCTGGTTTAGTACGGGAAACAGGCCGAATCGAAGTCTCAACGTAGTTGAGAATGTTAAATTGGTACCGAACTACGTTCGGACGGCTGGAATCAACACCAACCCTTGGTTGGTGTACGTACGCGAGGCTGGCTGGCTTCTGGCAATCACCGCTTACAACGTAGTTGTAAGCGGTTGATTGGAGTCTGGTTTGGTTGGTTGCTTTACTCAACTACGTTGAGTAAAGCAACCAGTTTGGCACTCTCTCCAACCAATCTACGATTGGTTGGAGAGAGTGGTTGGTGGCTTTGTCGTTGTTCTCATAACCCTTTAGGGTTATGAGAACAACGGTTGGCAATTTGGTTGGTTGCTTTACTCAACCTTCAGGTTGAGTAAAGCAACCAGATTTTATTGGTTTCCCCCCATTTTCCTGAAGGGAAAATGGGGGGAAACCAATATATCTCCTTGGGGTATCTTCTCATCACCCTTTAGGGTGATGATAAGAAGATACCCCAAGGAGGAAATATGAAGACCCTGACCATCACCGAAGCCTCGGCTTCGGCTATTGTTCGGCTTGCCGAACAGATCGTGGAAAGCGGCATCTTCGATGCCGACGGCACGGTCACGGTTCCTTCGGAACCGTCGGTTGTCGCTACGGTGCCTTCGGCACCGTCGATCCCAACGTTTGAGGTTCCCTCAAACGTAGTGGAGCCTTCGGCTCCAGTTGTTGCCAAGACTTCCAAGCCTTCGGCTTGGAAGTTGGAGAAAGCAGCCAAGTCAGCGAAGAACAAGGCCGTTAATGCTAGCATTAACGCCAGACTAGCCAATGCGACGAAGGCGAGTGACATCGGAGATGTCGACAAGGTACTCGCTTCCCTTCGGGAAGCGATGGAGTTGGTCCCGACGCACCTTGACAAGCAAGGGAACCTTGCTTGGCAAGGTACTGTGGACCGCATCGTCAGCAAGGCCCAGTCCTTGGGACTGGCTACGGCGTAGCGTCTGCGGCGGGGGAGTCTTCGACTCCCCCGCTGTGGTGCGGGGCGGGAGTCTTCGACTCCCGCCCTGTACTGCGCTTGTGTACACTGTGTACATGAGTGCGTGTAGAGTTCTTGATAAGTGGTTGAGTGCGCAGGAGGTGCGTAGTGTTTGGATCAGCGTTGTTTGATTGCCCCAACATGCTTGGGCGTGTGTTGTCGGCTTTGCATCCAAGTAGGTACACGCTTGGCGAAGCGGAGTTGTTGCGAATGTTGGGTGTTGATGCGGGGCGTGAGTTGGATTGGGAGGATTGGCCTGATGCGGAGGAGTTGCGTGAGATCAGGAATCCTCGGGCGTCTATCGCTTGGAGCGAGGAGTTGTATCCTACGCATACAGTGGACTTGGCGCAGTGGCGGTTGTTGGATGCGTTTGGATTGACCTACGGTCATTGTGGAAGGATGGTGTACTGTGCATGAGATTGATATTCCGACGGTGTGTGAGCATGATCTGGTGCGTAACCAGAGTAATACGCATTGGGCTTGCTCTAAGTGCGGGTGGGTGTTTGTCGGTGGAAATGCTAAGCCTGAAGAGGGTTTGACCCGTGGCTAGCGTGTGGAGTCCCCATCATCTCTCTCTCTCTTTTGAGAGAGAGATGATGGGAGTTGAGTTTTGGCTCGTTGCAGCGAGGGTAAATAGGCTTTAGGCTGCAAGCGGCATCTGTATAGGTGCGTGGCATCGGGTTACCTACGGTTGTAGACGTAGGTGCGTGGGACTACAATCCTAGGTGCGTACAAGACCTTAAAGTCACGGCGACATGGTGATTGTGCGTAAAGCCCGTGTAAGTCCCTGAAAGGAATACCCTTTCGGTGAAAGGATAC